>Ga0105251_10000660_pt1 | contig 31734 bp, 30 predicted proteins | sample KBSS64metaG_FD_80424 | JGI IMG/M metagenome (GOLD analysis project Ga0105251, IMG submission 80424) | Switchgrass rhizosphere microbial communities from Kellogg Biological Station, Michigan, USA - KBS S6-4 metaG | ecosystem: Host-associated > Plants > Roots > Rhizosphere > Soil | place...
GTCTTACCCAGACGGGTAGCCAACTCCAGACCGCCGGCGCCGCCGCCAACGATGACAATACGATGAGTCATGGGGATATCTCGCAAGGCTAAAAGAAATCGGTGCAATTACCCGAGCGAGCGCCAAGCAGCTCATAGCGTCAGATAACTGATAAGTCGGCTCAACAGGCCCAGGCCAATGGTCACTGCCAATACCAGCACAAGGAGCATCCACGGCCGGAAAGGCCGGCGCTCGACTTGGTGTTGGGACAGTTGCAGATACGCTTCGACATGCTTTTGGTCTTCGGGGTTCAGGCGGCTGGTCATAAAAGGCCTCGTCAGGTAGACGTTGCTGAAGGTGAAGAAGCTACAGGCGGACTCAACGAACGTTGAACGGAGCATAGCCGCTGTCCGTAAGGGGCTCGACGCTCACCCTGTCGTCCAGGCGAATGATGCCACTTTGTAGCACTCGGGCGGTGATTCCGCCATGCCCGCGCACGGCCTGAAAGGTCCCCGGGCCCAGGTTGTTCTGCAGGCGTGCGCAGGGCTGGCACCAGCCAGTGGTTTCGAAAATCGCCTGGCCGATGCGGAAACGCCGGCCCTTGAGGCTGAACAAGTTGATGCCACTGATAACGAGGTTGCGCCGCAAATCTTCAGGCTTGACCGGTTGATCGTCCGGGCGACCCATCAGCGAACTGATCACCGCCAGATGCTCCCACTGAATCAGCGTCACCTGCCGCGCATTGCGCACGCCGGGGCGGGCGCGATCGCCCGTCAAGCCGGCCTCCAGTCGCGCTTCCACGGCATCCAGCTCGATCATTGGCACGTGACGTTCCGGGCGCACGCCAATCCAGCGTACGCGGCCGATCTGCGGTACTTCGGCAATCAGTTCCTGCAATGGGCTCACAGGCTGATCCCGACGTCGAACACGATGCTGCGTCCCAGGTTGCTGCGCAGGAAATCCGGCGCATCGGGATGCGCGAACAGCACGCGGGCGAAGGTCGGGCCCACCAGTGACAGCGAGCGCCAGCCCTGGCGCAGGTATTCGGTGGGCGGTGGGAAATGACTGTTGAGGTCCAGCACTTCGCGCTTGAGGCTGGCGAAGGCAATGATGTCCAGCTCGCCCAGGTCCATGCCGCGCTCTTTGTAGTTGTGTGCTTTTTTGCGCAAGGTTGGCGCCAGCCGCAACAAGAACTCGTTGGCCGGTATGCGGCGGGGCTTGGCTTCGCGCCGTACCAGCTGGCTCAGGGAGAACGCACTGCGCCGCCTCTGCAATTCGTCGCGCCATTCATCATTGAGGCGTCGGCCCTCGTCGAGCACGAAGAACACCTCGAAATTGGCGTCGCGAAACAACACGTCCGGCGGTTCTCCCGCCGGAGCAAATTCGTCGGCCCGGTAGGGAATGTTCAAGCCTTGCAGCAGGCGTTGGCAGACCCAACGCTCGCGCTCCCATTTGCGGGCATTGGACAGGAACGCGTTGGCTTGCTCGGCCGCAATGGTCAGCAGGCGTAAGTAATCTGAATCATCCATACGCCCAAGCTTAGCGCTCAAATGCGATTGTAAAGAAGACAGTTTATCGGAGAGGGGCAATTGCTCGCGCCTCCCAGCCCGGTTCAGGGCGCTGCACAAAACGGATAGTGGTCTGCGCGATGCGGATATTGACCCGAGCCTGTTGACTCTACCCTCGGCTGTACGGACGTGAGCCGTGCTACCGCTGCTCCTGAAAAAAACAACAACAAGAGATGAACGCCATGCGCAAGATCGACGTACATGAGGTTATCGACAAGGCCCGGTTCAACCGCTTCCACTGGATGGTGCTGTTCTGGTGTGCCCTGATCATCATTTTCGACGGTTACGATCTGGTGATCTACGGCGTGGTCTTGCCGATGCTGATGAAAGAGTGGGGGCTCAGCCCTCTGCAAGCGGGGGCGTTAGGCAGCTATGCATTGTTCGGCATGATGTTCGGCGCGCTGTTCTTCGGTCCGCTGTCGGACAGGATCGGCCGCAAGAAAGCCATCACGATCTGCGTGATGCTCTTCAGCGGTTTCACCGTGCTCAACGGGTTCGCCCGAAACCCCACCGAGTTTGGTCTTTGCCGCTTCGTTGCCGGCCTGGGCATTGGTGGCGTGATGCCCAATGTCGTGGCGTTGATGAACGAATACGCGCCGAAAAAAATCCGCAGCACCCTGGTGGCGATCATGTTCAGCGGCTACTCGGTGGGCGGCATGCTGTCCGCCGGGCTGGGTATCGTGCTGATCCCGAGTTTCGGCTGGCAGTCGGTGTTCTATGTGGCGGTCCTGCCGTTGCTGCTATTGCCGCTGATCATGTATTTCCTGCCCGAGTCAGTGGGGTTCATGCTGCGCCAGGGGCGCAATGACGAAGCTCGCAACATTCTCCAGCGGATCGACCCGGCCTATGTCGCACAGGCCGATGACCAGTTGCACATGAGTGAAGTGAAGGGAACTGGCACCCCGGTGTTGCAGTTGTTCCGCGAGGGCCGTGCACTGCGTACGTTGATGTTGTGGCTGGCGTTTTTCTGCTGCCTGCTGATGGTCTACGCCTTGAGCTCCTGGCTGCCAAAACTGATGGCCAACGCAGGTTACAGCCTGGGCTCGAGCCTGTCGTTCCTGCTGGTGCTGAATTTCGGCGCGATCTTCGGCGCAGTTGGCGGCGGTGTGCTGGGTGACAAGCTCAACCTGCCGCGTGTGTTATCGGTGTTCTTTGCCATGGCGGCGGTGTCGATCACCCTGTTGGGTTTCAACAGCCCGATGCCGGTGTTGTACCTGCTGATCGCCATCGCTGGGGCCACCACCATCGGCTCGCAGATTCTGCTGTACGCCTGCGCTGCCCAGTTCTACTCAATGAACATTCGGTCCACGGGGCTTGGCTGGGCTTCGGGCATCGGGCGCAATGGTGCGATCGTCGGACCACTGCTGGGCGGCGCTTTGCTCGGGATCAGCCTGCCGCTGCAACTGAACTTCATGGCGTTTGCTTTGCCTGGTGCGATTGCCGCCATCGCCATGACGGTGTTCGCCATCAGCAGTCGGCGCAGTGCCCGACAATCCCTGTTGGATGATCAGCAGGGCTCGTCCGGCGGAGCTGTCGGCGAGGCTTCATGAAAACCTTGCTGCGGGATTTTTCCCTGTCTGCGGCCGTCGCCGGGTTCATCGCCACCGTGATTTCCTACGCCGGCCCCCTGGTGATTATTTTCCAGGCCGCCGAGGCAGCGCACCTGTCGCGCGAAGTGCTGTCGTCGTGGGTCTGGGCGATTTCCATCGGCAGCGCCATGCTCGGTATCGGTCTGAGTTTGCATTACCGCGTACCGGTGATCATCGCGTGGTCGGCACCCGGTTCGGCGTTGCTCGTGGCGCTGTTGCCAGGGATCTCCCTGCCGGAAGCGGTGGGAGCCTATCTGGTCAGCAGCCTGATCATTTTCCTGGTCGGGGTGTCGGGGGCGTTCGACCGGATCATCGGCAAGCTGCCGGCAGCGGTGGCGGCAGCGATGCTGGCGGGGATTCTGTTCAGCTTCGGCACCGGGTTGTTTGTCTCGTTGCAGGGTAAGCCGTTGCTGGTGCTGGCGATGTTTGCCACGTACCTGATCTGCAAACGACTGATGCCGCGTTATGCGGTGCTGATGGTCCTGCTGGTGGGCTGCTCGATGGCATTGCTCGCCGGAGATCTGCATGGCGAGGCGCTGGTCATCGGTTTGGCCACGCCGGTGTGGATCACCCCGGCGTTCAGCCTCAGCGCAACGCTGAACATCGCCTTGCCGCTGGTGATGGTGGCGCTGACTGGCCAATTCGTTCCTGGCATGGCCGTGCTGCGTGCCAGCGGTTACGCCACGCCATCGGGCCCGATCATCGCCAGCAGCGCATTGGGCACGGCACTGCTGGCGCCGTTCGGTTGCCACGGGCTGAACCTGGCAGCGATTACCGCGGCTATTTGCACGGGCCGCGAGGCCAACGAAGACCCTGGCAAGCGTTACGTAGCCGGGGTGATGGGTGGCCTGTGTTACCTGGTGCTGGGGATCTTCGGCGCCACCCTGGTCTCACTGTTTTCGGCATTCCCCAAGGAACTGATCGCGGCCCTCGCCGGATTGGCGCTGTTCGCTGCGATTGCTGGAGCGCTGGCGGGCGCGATGGCGGTACCGACCGATCGCGAAGCCGCGTTGGTGACCTTTCTCACCACGGCCTCGGGTATGTCGCTGTTTGGGTTGTCCGCGGCTTTTTGGGGACTGATTTTCGGCATGGCCACCCACTTGATATTGAACGCCCGCCGCTCCGTCGCGCGCGGTGAGTCCACTGCTGAAGCACTTCAACCTGTCGATCAATAACAATAAGAGAAAAAACGATGAAACAGATTCTCCCAACAACCGGTTCAGTGTTGTCCATGGCTGTCGTCTCGAGTTTCTCCACCGGCGCGATGGCCGCCGAGAGTGGTTTTATCGAAGACACCACGGCCACCTTGCAAGCGCGCAATTACTACTTCAGCCGGGACTATTCCGACATCGTCGGAGCCAATCAACAATCGAAGGCCGAGGAATGGGCGCAGGGATTCATTCTCAACGTCAAGTCCGGTTATACCCAGGGCACCGTCGGCTTCGGCGTGGATGTCATTGGCCTGCTCGGCCTCAAGCTCGACAGCAGCCCGGACCGGGTCAATACCGGTTTGCTGCCGGTGCAGGATGACGGGCGTGCGGCAAACGATTACAGCCGCCTGGAGGGCGCCTTGAAGGTGCGCTACTCCAAAACCGAACTGAAGGCGGGTGAATTGCAACCCAACCTGCCGGTGCTGGTGTTCAGTGATATCCGGCTGCTACCGCCCAGCTATCAGGGGGCAAGTATCAGCTCCAATGAGATCAATGGCCTGACATTGCAGGCCGGCCATTTGAATTCGACCAGCCTGCGCAACGAAGCCGGTGACGAAAAGATGCAAGCCATGCTCGGCCATGTGCCGCAGCGTCAAGTCAGCAGTGACGGTTTCAACTTTGCCGGGGCCGATTACGCCTTCAACGATAAACGCAGCTCGGTCAGCGCCTGGTACGGGCAGCTGGAAGATATCTACAACCAGCGCTTCCTGGGGCTCAAGCACAGCCAGCCGACAGGCGACTGGATATTGGGGGCGAACCTCGGCTACTTCGATTCGCGCGAGGATGGCAAGAAATTGCTGGGCAATATCGACAACCAGGCGTTCTTTTCGCTGCTGTCGGCCAAGCGCGGCGGTCACACTTTTTATGTCGGCTATCAGGGCATGTTCGGAGACAGCGCGTTCCCGCGGGTATTTGCCAATATTTCGCCCTTGGGCAACGAAGTACCGACCTACGAGTTCGCCTCCACCGACGAGCGCTCCTGGCAGGCGCGTTATGACTATGACTTTGCGGCCCTGGGAGTACCGGGGTTGACCAGTACCCTGCGCTTCATCAGTGGCAACAATGTCGACACCGGCAAGGGCTATGAGGGAAAGGATCGTGAGCGTGACCTGGACATCGGCTATGTGCTGCAGAGTGGCAGCCTCAAGGGCCTCGGTATCCGTGTGCGCAATGCGATGGCGCGTTCCAACTACCGCAGTGATATCGATGAAAACCGCTTGATCCTGAGTTACACCTGGACGCTGCTCTGAGTGCCAAGGCGGATCACAGGCTGCTGGTGCAATCACCGATGACGTTGTACGTCACGCGGCGGGTCTGGCCCTGATGATCGACATAGACCATGGTCGCTGGTACAACCCCGCACGCGGTCGCGGTGTCCGATACGGAAACCACCTTGGCGATGTCCAGCGGCTGCGCCGGGTTATACAAGACCGCGAGGGGCTCGTTTTCAGCGGCCATGGCCGAGGTGGCAACGAGGGTCAGCAGCAGGCTGATCAAGGTTTTCATTATGGCGAGCTCCATGTGGGTTCGATGGGTAAAGTCTAGTCTTTGCCACCGTTGGATAAAGGGGCGAACGCCTGATACAGCCTTACATCAAACGTAACAGTCACCCAGCCTGGAGGGCTCATGGATTTGCTTAACAACTTGCGCGTGTTCGTCCGTGTCGTCGACTGCGCAAGTTTCACCGCCGCCGCCGATGCGTTGGAGTTGTCCACCGCGCAGGTCTCGCGCCTGGTCGCGGACTTGGAGCAGCACGTGCAAGCCCGCCTGCTGCAGCGCACCACACGGCGCTTGAGCCTGACCGAGGCCGGGGAGCGATTCCTGCTGCGCAGTCGGCTGATACTTGAGGAAATGGAGGAGGCGACCGCAGAGGCTCGCGGTGCGCATCTCAAGCCAAGCGGTCGGTTGCGGGTGCACAGCATGAACGGCCTGGGGGTGCTGATCACGCCGCTGATTGCTCGCTACAGCGAGCTTTATCCCGATGTGGTGTTCGAGCTGACCCTGTCGCAGCGCAATCCCGATCCGTTGGAGGAAGGGCACGACGTGGTGATTTCGACTGCCCACGAACTGGCCGATTCGCAATTGGTCGCCCAGGCCGTCGGACAGTTCTACAGCGTGCCCTGTGCTTCCCCGCAATACCTGCAACGCCGGGGTGTGCCGGACCATCCGCGGGTGCTGGACGATCATCAGTGCTTGCGCATGCTCGACCCGTTGTACAGCGATCAGTGGGTGTTTCAGGACGAGGAGGGCGAGCATGCGGTCAGCCCGTCCAGGACTTTTCAGTGCAACGTCGCCGAGTCGATGGTCAAGGCTTCGGAGGCCGGTATGGGCATCAGCCTGATTCCGTTCTACACCGCCACGCGGCCCTTGAGCGATGGCACCTTGTTGCGTTTGCTACCGGACTATCGGCCGCGTCAGCGCAATGTGTATGCGGTGTATCCGTCGCGACGCTTTCTCGATGCCAAGGTTCGTACGTGGGTGGATTTTCTCAAGGCTGAGCTGCCCAAGCTGTTCGCCGAACATGAAGCGGTGATTAACGATCCGCGGCATTGGGCGTGAAGTCGAGGGGGTGGCAAAGGGCGGTGTAGACTGAAGGCCTGTTCTCTATTGGCAAGCCAAGGGAGTGTGTCCTGTCATGATCGGTGCCGAGTTGCTGTCACCTGAAACCCTCACGGTGGGGTGGCTGATCTATGTGCCGGTGCTGATCTGGGCCGTTGCGCGAGTGTCCTGGGTCGAGCTGTTCAGCGACAGCCGTCGCCAGCATTTGCTGTTCGGCACGGTGTTCGCGCTGTTTGCGTTGTGGCTGGTGCGGCGCGATTTCGATACCGGCGTGTCTTATCACTTTATCGGCATGACCGCGGTGACGCTGTTGCTCGACTGGCCGCTGGCGATCGTCGGTGGATTGGTGGCGCAGGCAGGTCTGGTGCTACTGGGCCGTCAGGACCTCGTGGCCATGGGGGTCAATGGCGCGCTATTCATTTTGTTGCCAGTGTTGATCACCGAATGCTGTGCGATTCTGGTGGAGCGCGCGCAGCCACGAAACCCCTTTGTGTACATCTTCATTTCCGGTTTTTTTGCCGCAGCGCTTACAGCGTTGCTGTGCCTGGCGCTATCGCTGACATTGTTGTGGTACGACGAGCGTTTTGCCATGCCTTACTGGCTCGAAGACTTCATCGGCTACCTGTGGCTGCTCATATTTCCGGAGGCGTTCATCAACGGCATGGTGGTCAGCGCGCTGGTGGTGTTCTCCCCCGAGTGGCTCGAAACTTTCAATCGCACACGCTACCTCTCGGCGCCCTGGAAGGACGACGATCCCAAGTCTTGATTCCTTTCAAATCCGCCGTTCAATCGATCAGTTGATCAATCAGAACCACGTTGGAGTAGATCAGGCTGCCATCGCTCGCCCGGTGTCCGACCAGATGGAACTGACCACGTTCGAAGTGCAGATACACGCGCATCTGACAGTCGGACAAGGGGCTGTAACCCTCTGGCAAGACCAGGTTCAACGTGTCCATGTCGACATCGACCATGACTTCTTTTAGCTCAGGGGTCTTCTGCAGGCGTTCTTCCGCTTCCTCCAGCCGTAGATGGAGAGGGCCGTCGACGTAAAAATGGATCTCACCTATGGGTTCAGACTTTTGGTCGGCGCTGGGTTTCCACCTGCCTTCGAGCGTCAGGTTACTCATGACGAATCCTCCATCGGGGCTGCGGACGTGCCATTGAGTATAGCTGCCAACCGGGCCTCGCTTGCCGACCTATACTTTGCAATGACTTTGCCACCACGGGTGGCAGTTGCCTGCCGTGCCTGGACGTCAGTGGCGATGCTTGCGCATAACCAACGAACAACAGGAATAGGATGAAGAGAAATGGCGATAGCAATTGTCTTGATTCTAATCGTTATTGCCTCAGTGCTCTTTCATGTACTTGCACCTTGGCATGCAGCACCGCCAGCTTCCAACTGGGGATCAATAGACACCACGCTGTTCATTACCCTGATCATCAGCGGAATATTCTTCATCGCCATCACGGTGTTCATGGCACTCGCGATAATGAGGTATCGCCATAAGGAAGGTGCCAGGGCGCACTACCAGCCGGAAAGTAAAAAGTTGGAGTTTTGGTTGATTGTAGTGACCTCGATCGGTATCGCCGCCATGTTGGCGCCAGGCCTGGTTGTCTACAACGATTTCATCCGGGTGCCGAAAGAGGCTTATGAACTCGAAGTCGTTGCACAACAGTGGCAGTGGACCTACCGTTTTCCCGGGCAGGATGGGAAGTTGGGCAAGTCGGATATCAAGTTTGTCGATGCCACCAATCCCCTCGGCATTGATCCCATGGACCCTGCCGGACAGGACGATGTACTTATAAAAAATAATGAAATCCGATTGCCGCTGAATAGGCCGGTAAAAGTTTTACTTCGTTCTAAAGATGTATTGCATGATTTCTATATCCCGCAAATTCGCAGCAAGATGGATATGGTGCCCGGGATGGTGTCTTACTTCTGGTTTACCCCAACTAAAACCGGAAAATATGAGGTCCTGTGCGCTGAGTTTTGTGGCGTAGGCCATTACAACATGCGCGGCCAGATGATCGTGGAGGAGCAGGGTGCCTTTGATCAATGGCTGAGCGGCCAGCCGACCTTTGCGCAGACCTTGGCGAGCGCTGCGAAACCCGGTCAGGACAGCGTGCTGGAAAAAGGTCGCCAGTGGGTCGAACAGTACGGCTGCAGTGCCTGCCATAGCCAGGATGGCAGTACCCGTCTTGGTCCGACCTGGAAGGGTCTGTACGGTCGCACTGAACAGTTTGCCGACGGCAGCAGTGCGCTGGTCGATGAGGCTTACCTGAAAGAGTCGATTCTCAAGCCGCAGGCCCGCCTGGTGCAGGGCTACCCGCCGGTGATGGTGGCCTATACTCTCAATGACGATGAGCTGACGGCTGTCGTCGCCGTGATCAAATCACTGGGTGCTGCGCAGCAGGAACCTTCTGCCAGCGAAAAGCTGGACAGGGGTGACGACTTGGCGACCCAGGGGCAGCGGTTGTCTGAGTCGCTAGGCTGTCTGGCCTGCCACAGTGTCGATGGCAGCAAGGGTGTCGGCCCCAGCTGGCAGGGCCTGTATGACTCGACAGTGACGCTTGCCGACGGATCGAGTATCAAGGTCGACGAGGGTTATCTAAAGGATTCGATACTCAATCCCGGCGCCAGGATCGTCAAAGGCTATGCCGCCGTCATGCCGGCCTTTACCCCGACTGATCAGGAGTTGAACGCACTGATCGCCTTTATCAAATCCAAAGCCAATGCCGACGCGAGCAAGGCGCAACCAGGGAAGTAGCCGTAAACAGCCAGGAATGCACTGAAACTTCGACAGGAGGATGACGTGATGGCTTATGCGGAGCAAGCCGAAACAGAAGCACTGCACGAACCCAAGAGTTTCCTGACTAAATACATCTGGAGTCAGGACCACAAGGTCATCGCCGTCCAGTATTCCTTGACGGCGCTGTTCGTGGGGCTTATCGCCGTGGTGTTGTCCGGCTTGATGCGCATGCAGATAGGCTTCCCCGGCAGTTTGGCGTTCATGGATGCCAGTACTTACTATCAGGCGATGACCATGCACGGCATGATCATGGTCATCTACTTGCTGACGGCCTTGTTTCTGGGGGGCTTCGGCAACTATCTGATCCCGTTGATGGTGGGCGCCCGCGACATGGTCTTCCCCTACGTCAATATGCTCAGTTACTGGTTCTACCTGTTGGCGGTAGTGGTGTTGCTTTCCAGTTTCTTTGTCCCGGGCGGCCCCACCGGTTCGGGCTGGACGCTTTATCCGCCGCAGTCGATCAGCCAGGGCACACCTGGGGTCGAGTGGGGCATCGTGCTGATGCTTATCTCATTGGCGATCTTTATTGTCGCCGCCACCATGGGTGGATTGAACTATGTCACCACGGTGTTGCAGGCGCGCACGCACGGTATGACGTTGTTTCGCATGCCGCTTTCGGTGTGGGGCATCTTCATGGCGTCGATCATGGCCTTGCTGGCGTTCCCGGCGTTGTTTGTCAGTGCGGTCATGATGCTGTTCGACAAACTCCTGGGCACCAGTTTCTTCATGCCGGCGATGGTCTCGCTGGGGCAGCAACTCGATCACCAGGGCGGCAGCCCGATATTGTTCCAGCACCTGTTCTGGTTCTTCGGCCATCCGGAGGTCTACATCGTTGCGCTCCCCGCGTTTGGCCTGGTCTCCGACCTGATCAGCACCCATGCGCGTAAAAATATCTTCGGTTATCGAATGATGGTGTGGGCCATCATTGCGATCGGCGTACTCAGCTTCGTGGTCTGGGCGCACCATATGTATGTCAGCGGCATGAACCCCTACTTTGGCTTTTTCTTCGCCGTCACCACCTTGATCATCGCCGTGCCGACGGCACTGAAAGTCTACAACTGGGTACTGACCCTGTGGCGGGGCGACATCCATCTCACCGTACCGATGCTGTTCGCCCTGGCCTTTATCGTCACCTTCCTGGTCGGCGGGCTGACGGGATTATTCCTGGGTAATGTGATCGTCGATATTCCGCTCTCGGACACCTATTTCGTCGTCGCCCACTTCCATATGGTCATGGGGGTCGCACCGGTACTGGTGGTGTTCGGCGGCATTTACCATTGGTTCCCGAAAGTCACCGGGCGCATGTTTAACGACACCTTGGGCAAGTTGCATTTCTGGATAACTTTTCTGGGCACCTACGCGATCTTTTTCCCTATGCACTATCTGGGCTTCCAAGGGATGCCGCGCCGCTACTACGCCTATGACAACTACGCGTTCATTCCACAGTCGGCGCACGAGTTGAATGCCTTCATTACGGTGGTTGCATTGACCGTCGGTGTTTCCCAACTGCTGTTCGTGTTCAACATGGCCTGGAGTGTATTCAAGGGTAAACCCGCAGGCAGTAACCCCTGGGGCGCGGCCAGTCTGGAATGGCAAACACCGGACACCCCGCCGGTACACGGCAACTGGGGCGAGAAACTGCCAGTCGTGCATCGTTGGCCTTATGACTACAGCGTGCCAGGGATAGACCAGGATTTCGTGCCGCAAACGGTTTCCGCCGAAGAGCTGGAGCACATGCGGCAACGCAGCGAGGGCGCCAGGATAGCGGACGTGAAGACATGAACAGACTGCTATTGAGAAACGCCGATGGCGCTGACCCCGGCGGCAGCTGGAATCGCGATCCTGAAGGTATTCAGGCCGGCGCGGGTGCCGATGGAAGCCACGTTGCAAAAACCGGCCTGCGCTTGTTTCTGGCAGTGGTGAGCTCACTGTTCTTTCTCTTTCTGCTCGCCTTTATCGCCCGCTCGCAAATGGCCGACTGGCTACCCCTGACAGAGCCGATGGCGCCGTTGGCCAATCCTTGGCAATTGTGGGTGAATTCGGCTTTTCTGGTATTGAGTTGCATCTCTCTGCAGTGGTCGCGCATGGCCGCCCGCCGGGCTCGAATGGACGCAACGGTCATTGCTTTTGTAGTAGGGGGAGGATTTGCCATTGCCTTTCTGGCGGGGCAACTCTGGGTCTGGCAGCAGTTCGTCGCCTGGGGCTACTTTGTCGCCAGTAACCCGGCCAACAGTTTCTTCTACCTGTTGACCGGCGTGCACGGCCTCCATCTGTTGGGCGGATTGGTTGCCTGGGGCAGGACCGTTGGCAAAATCCTGCGTCAGGTGCCGTTGCCGCAACTCAGCGCCAGCGTAGAGCTATGTGCCATCTATTGGCACTACCTATTGGGTCTTTGGTTCGTGCTGTTCGCGCTACTGAGCAGCACGCCGCAAACCTATGAAACCATTGCCAGACTCTGCGGCCTGAGGTGAAAAACCATGGCAGCGCATCCACAAGCCCCGGTCGAGTCCGATCCATCAAGCCCGTTGCCTGCACCGGGATGGCAGGGCATCGCCAGCGATTGGGCCTCGGATAAAGACGCCTTCAAGCAGGTCCCCTGGGGCAAGGCGATGATGTGGATATTCCTGCTGAGCGACACGTTCATATTCACCTGTTTCTTGACCGGCTACATGTCGGTACGCATGACCATTACCGACGCCTGGCCCAATCCCAGTGAAGTGTTTGCATTGACGATCGGCGGTAGGGAAATCCCGCTTATCCTGATCGCCATCATGACCTTTGTGCTGATCAGCAGCAGCGGCACCATGGCCATGGCCGTCAATTTCGCCTATCGCCGTGATCGCGCGAAAACCACGGCCCTGATGCTGGCGACCGCTGCCTTGGGAGTGACCTTCGTCGGCATGCAGGCCTTTGAATGGAGCAAGCTCATCGCAGAAGGGGTGCGCCCTTGGGGGAACCCCATGGGGGCGGCGCAATTTGGTGCCAGCTTTTTCATGATTACCGGTTTTCACGGACTGCATGTATCCATCGGCGCCATCTACCTCAGCATTGTGGCGATGAAGGTATTGCGGGGAGATTATGAGCGCTCCGGCAACTATCAGAATGTCGAGATAGCGGGGCTTTATTGGCACTTCGTGGACTTGGTGTGGGTGTTTATTTTTGCTTTCTTCTATTTATGGTAGAGGAGCGCGGATGATGGCGCATGTTCAAGGTCAGCAACATCCAATCAGTTTGTACCTGAAAATCTGGGGGCTGTTATTTGTCCTCAGCACACTCTCGTACCTTGTCGACTTTTTCCATTTTCACGGCTATCTCAGGTGGGCCCTGATTATCACGTTCATGTTGCTGAAGGCAGGCTTGATCGTCTCCATCTTCATGCACATGGCCTGGGAACGGTTGGCCCTGGTCTACGCGATATTGATGCCACCCTTGTGTCTGCTGGTGCTTGTCGGACTGATGGCCACCGAGGCGGATTATGTTTTCCTCAGTCGGGTCATTTTCTTCGGCCAATAAGCGGCCATCAGTCTTCGGCAGTTAACCTGATATCACTCGCTTGAACTGATGCCATTTGTGCTGCCAGGCTACTGTCCAGTGGGGTGCTGCCGCTCCCGTGCCAGCGATTTCCAGCATGGGATGATGTCCGATGACCTGGTCCAGTACCGTTTCCTGATTCGGCTCAACATCCACAAAAAAGATGTGCTTGCCCTCATGCACCGCCTGCTTGAAATTGCGGAAGTGAGCGTTCGGCACCTGGAATCCAAAGAAGCCGCCTTCCCAGATGCAGAAGCCCAAGATAACCACGGCAAGGAAGACGAAGGGTGTCCAGCCTGCGGCGGATTCGGTCCAGCCCATCCAATAGGCGCCACCCAGGACCACTGCTGCGAGTGGGATACCGACCACCGCACCAATCTCACCGGAGTGAACGGCGTCCTGTTCCATTAACGAGCTGATTTCGTGGAGGTGATGTTGTTCAACATCAGCAACCTGTTCACTGAGCACATGAATTTGTTCGGAATTGATGCCGCTGGCTTCCAGCTCATTTTCAACGGCTTCAAGATCATCGAGATTGTCACTGATGTAATAGTGTCGATTCATGCCACACCTCCCATCTCGTGTTGGCGGTGAACCTCCTTTGTCCTGCAGCCAATCATCGAGATTATGCCGTCGGTAACGGTACCCGTGGGGAACGTTGCACATTCATGCAATTCGAGAGAAGTATAGCATTCGCTAATACGCTGGATTTCGGGGCGCAAGCTCTAACAGCCAGGGCCTGGCCCACTCCCTGGCACAGGCCAGGCCCCTGATGATCCGGATCAGTGGCGCGGGTCGAAATCGCCGCTGAACATTTCGTCCTCGGCATCCGGGGCCACTGGAATCTTGTGCTCTTCCGACGCCCAGGCGCCCAGGTCGATCAGTTTGCACCGGTCCGAGCAGAACGGCCGGAATTTGCTCTCGGGGGTCCATTCGACAGGGGCACCACAGGTTGGGCATTCGACGGTTGAAATCTGGCTCATGACTGGCCTCCACGCAAAGTAAGGTAAAAGTGATGCAGGCGTTCGACCTCGCTGTGCAGCCAGGCGAGGTCGCGGTCATTGACCACTACGTCGTCGGCATGGCTTAGGCGCTCCTGACGGCTGGACTGGGCCTTGAGGATCGCCTGGACCTGCTGTTCGCTGGTCTGGTCACGCCGCAGGGTGCGCTCGATCTGTAGCTGTTCGGGGGCATCGATCACCAGGACCCGTTGGGTCATGGCGTACTGGCCGGATTCAATCAGCAGTGGCGAAACCAGAATCGCGTAAGGTGATTTTGCCAGCGCCAGGTGATGGGCAATCTCTTCGGCGATCAGCGGATGCAGCAAGGCTTCCAGCCAGAGGCGTTGCTCCGGTACTTCGAAGATCAGTTTACGCAACGCGGCGCGGTCCAGTTGCCCGTCGGCTTGTAACACCCCGGGACCGAAGTGTTCGGCAATCTTTGCCAGCGCCGGCCGACCGGGTTCCACCACCCAGCGCGCGGCATGATCGGCATCGACCGCATGCACGCCCAGGTCGATGAAATGTTGGGCCGCCGCACTTTTGCCGCTGCCAATGCCGCCGGTCAAGCCGAGAATCCAGGGTTTTTCCACAGGGTTATTCATTTCAGACCGACAAACTGCCAATAGAAGGCGGTTATTTGACCACCCCAGAGCAAGGCAATCCAGCCGGCAATGGCCAGATAGGGGCCAAAAGGGATCGGCGTCGATGTTTGTGCCTTGCGCAGGCGCAGGTAAATCGCGCCGATGATCGCACCCGCCAGGGATGACAAGACGATCGTCAGCGGCAGGATCTGCCAACCGCCCCAGGCGCCAAACATCGCCAGCAGCTTGAAATCCCCATGCCCCATGCCGTCCTTGCCGGTGATCAGCTTGAACACCCAGAACACTGTCCACAGCGCCATGTAGCCGGCAATGGCACCCCATAACGCCTCAGGCAATGGCACGAACAGATCGAGGCTGTTGACGATCAGCCCCAGCCACATCAGCGGTAGCACCAGTACATCGGGCAATAGTTGATGCTCGGCGTCGATCAGGCTCATGGCCAGCAAGCCCCAGGTCAGGAGCATCGCCATGCCGGCTTGCCAGCCGAAACCGAAGTGCCAGGCAATGAACGCCGACAGGAGGGCGCAGGCCAGCTCAGTCAATGGATAGCGTTTGCTGATCGGCGTCGCGCAGGCTGAACAGCGCCCGTGCAGGAACAGGAAGCTGAACACTGGAATGTTTTCCCAGGCGCGAATCCGGTGCCCGCAATGTGGGCACTGGGAATGCGGCAGCATCAAATTGAAAGTCGGCAGCGGCGTTTCGCCGGGCAGCCCGAGGATCTCATGGGCCTGCACGCGCCACTCGCGCTCAAGCATCTTCGGCAGGCGCCACACCAGCACGTTGAGGAAGCTGCCGACCAGCAGGCCGACCACCCCGGCGATGACGACGAAAGCCAGTGGGTAGTGGGTAAGCATTTCGTTCAAGGGCATGTCAGATCGCTGAACCGAGTTGGAAGATGGGCAGGTACATCGCGACCACCAGGCCGCCGACAATAACACCCAGCACCACCATGATGAACGGTTCCATCAGGGTGGTGAGGGAGTCGACCATATTGTCGACCTCGTCTTCGTAGAAACCGGCCACCTTGTCCAGCATGTCGTCGAGTGCGCCCGACTCCTCGCCTATGGCGGTCATCTGAATGGCCATATTCGGGAAAATACCGGAAGTGCGCATGGAAAAATTCAGCTGCATGCCCGTCGCAACGTCCTGTCGGATGCGCAACACCGCGCGTTTGAACACGATGTTGCCGGTGGCGCCGGCCACCGATTCCAGGGCCTCGACCAGCGGCACGCCAGCGGCGAAGGTCGTCGACAGCGTGCGGGCGAAACGGGCCACGGCGGACTTGTGCATCAAGGTCCCCACCAGCGGCAGTTTCAGCAGCCAGGTGTCCATTCGGTCACGAAAACCTTGCGAGGTTTTCAGGGCGTGGCGCACAGCGAAAGCAGAAGTGACCAATACGCCCAGCAGCATCCACCACCACGCTTGCATGAATTGCGACAGGTCGATGACCACCAAGGTAAAGGACGGCAAATGAGCCCCAAAGCCCTTGAACACCGATTCGAATTGCGGCACCACCTCGACCAGCAGGATGCCAGTCACGATGATCGCTACACACACGACGATCAGCGGGTAGGTCATGGCTTTCCTGATTTTCGCCTTGAGACTTTCGCTTTTCTCCTTGTAGGTCGCCACCCGTTCCAGCAGCGTGTCCAACGCGCCAGCCTGCTCCCCGGCGTCCACCAGGTTGCAGTACAGCTCATCGAAATATTGCGGTTTTTTACGCAAGGCGGTGGCGAAGCTATTGCCCGCCGCCACTTCCTGTTTCACCTCATCAATGAGCTTGCGCATGGCCGGGTTATCGAAGCCTTCACCGATGATGTCGAAAGACAGCAACAACGGCACGCCGGCTTTCATCATGGTTGCCATTTGCCGGGTGAAGAGGGCGATGTCCTGGGCCTTGATACGTTTGCCCCGATTGAAAATCGACGTGGTTTTCCTGCGCACCTTGCCGGGGTTGATGCCCTGCTTGCGCAATTTCGCCTTGATCAGTGCCGGGTTCTGGGCGCTCAATTCGCCCGTCACCTTCGTACCTTTCCTGTCTGTGCCTTCCCAGGTGTACACACTGGTTCTTGCTGCCTTGACTGCCATGTTCAGTCCTTGCTGACCCGGTTATAACCGCCGTTGCATTGATCGCAATCGACCGCCTCATAGATCGTGAATGTGCCGATGCGTTCCTCGGGGTTCCGGGCGCAAGCAATTGAAGACTTATAGCCTAGTCAAGCGGGGGAACAAAACCTGCGGTCTTGAGGTGACAAAAAGTGTCAGATAGTGCGTTTTCTGGGGCCAGGAAGGGCTTCGTGGCAATGATTGCACCCCGGAATACGGCACGCCGGGCTTGGCATGGGCTGTGCTGCAGCAGGTGCAGATCATGAGATTTCCACTCATGCACGGAGGCTGTCATTGAATAATCAGAAAGGCTTTACCCTGATCGAGTTGCTGATAGTCGTGGCGATCATCGGGATCCTGGCGACGTTTGCGATCCCTGCTTACTCCAAGTACCAGGCGCGGGCCAAGGTCACGGCAGGTCTGGCCGAGATTTCAGCATTGAAGGTGGCGTTTGAAGACCTGATGAACCAAGGGACAGACCCGGACCTGACACAGGTGGGCGGCTCCGCCACCACGTCCAACTGCGCCACGACCGCAGTGGGTAAAGCAGCAGAAGGTACGGGCACGATTGGTTGCACAATCCTCAATGCTCCGGCGCAGGTGTTGAATAAAACCATTACCTTGACCCGCTCGTTGAATGGCTGGACGTGCACCACCGGTGTCGAACAGGAGTACGCGCCGAAAGGCTGCAAGGGCGTTGAGCCAAAGGCCTGACCCATAGCTTGTTGCCCCGATACCCCGCTCAGTGCGGGGTATTTTTTTGCTCGCCGTTCAAAGATTTCGAGTAATTGAGAAAACTTCCAACAATTCATGGCCTTAGGCCTTCTTTAAAACCCGCAACTTGCATGTAGATAATTTCCAACTCATGCATTTTGCATGATTGTGAAAAATGACTGTTTTTATAAGTCGTTGATTTATAAGTAATTGTTGTCTGTTTCAAAGTTGGCACAGCGTTCGCAATATCTCTGGTAACCCTGCTGACAAGCTAACCAGCAGACTTTCCAGAAAAACAGGAGTTACTCGTATGAAGAAGTTCGCTATTGCTGCCGCTGCTGCTACCGCGTTGACCCTGACCATGGCCAACGCTGCATTTGCCCAGGCTCAGGTCACACAAGGCCCTATGATGCTGGCCGCCGGTGAAATGACCGAAGCGAAAGAGGATGTTTCCGATACCTGGATCACTACCAAAGTCAAATCAGACCTGGTCACCGAAAAAGGCATTCCAGGTACCGATATCAAAGTGGAAACCAACAAAGGTGTTGTGTCCCTGTCGTCCACCGTTGCTGTAACGGATGCACAGAAAGCCACTGCCGTGGCGATCACCAAGAAAATCAAAGGCGTCAAGGCGGTCTCCGCTGACGGCCTGAAAGCCGAGTAAGGCAAGACTTCTCGCCTGGACTGGGAGAAGGCGCGGCAGACGGGCTGAGTCATACGTCTGCCGCAACTTAGAAGTTCATGCGACCGGCCATAAGGATGTGGCCATTACAGGCCCCGGCATTCGTGTCGGGGCCTGTTCTATTCAAAGCAGATATCGCAGCCTTCGGCAGCTCCTACATGGGCTTGTGTAGACCAGTAGGAACTGCCGAAGGCTGCGATCTTTTGCTGTTGCCGTTATTCGGCGTCCAGATGTAGGGGCGTAACGACCTTGCCGTCTTTTTCCGCTTCGCCCAACTGGGCATCGATGAAGTACACACGGTCATCGGCGAGCTGGCCTTTATCGACCAGATAGTCCTTGATGCTGCTGGCGCGCTCCTGGCCCAGCTCACGCAACAGCACTTCGCTGGAACTCCAGAACTGGATCACCTGCTCGCGCATTTTCGCGGTGCGTTCTTCTTTGCCCAGGTTTTTCCATTCAGCAGGTGGCTGGACCTTCAGGCGTGTGCGGTAGATCCCTTCCAGCAGCGCACCTTTCTCGCTATCGGGTACCTCCAGCAAATTTGCCTTGGCCGGAACCTTGTCGCCACGGCGCTGGAGCATTTTGTAGTAGTTGTACTGATATTCCCGTTCCAGGCGTTGCTCGGCGAGCAACGGGCCATCGCTGCTCTTGGCAGCAGTGCCTTCGATTTCCAGGCGCAGGGCCGGACGTTCCTTCAGGGCCTGGGACAGTTTGACCAGTGCCGCTTCGGCGTCCTTGTTCAGTTCGCTTGAACCCGGGGCGAATGCCACAGTACCCAGGTCTTGCGAGCCACCACCGGCCACCAGGCCACCAATGAGTTTGAACGGCGCAGCGGCGGCCTTGACGATCAGGTTGCGCAGGGTCTGCCAGACAATCGGCATCACGCTGAACTGTGGATTGTTCAGGTCACCGCTGACCGGCAGTTCAATGGAAATCTTGCCATCGACATCCTTGAGCAAGGCGATGGCCAGTTTCAATGGCAGGCTCACGGCGTCCGGGCTGTCGACCTTTTCGCCCAGTTGCAACTGTTCGACCACCACTTTGTTCTCAGCCTTGAGCTGGCCCTTGACGATCACGTAATGCAGATCGAGGTTGAGTCGGCCCTTGCGGATGCGATAACCGGCGAACTTGCCGGAGTAGGGGGTTAATGTGGTCAGTTCCACGCGTTTGAAGCTGGTGGCGATATCGAGGCTGGCCATCGGGTCGAACGGGTTGACCGCGCCCTTGATGGTCACTGGTGCATAGCGGTCAACCTTGCCTTTGATGTCGACACTGGCCGGTTTCGCCTGACGGCTGTCGATGGTGCCGATCGAACCGTTGAGCTGCTGAATGGCGGTGGCGAAGTTCGGGGTCAGGCTGAAGTCGGCGAAATTCGCAGAACCGTCGTTGATGGCAATGCCGCCGATGTGGATGCCCAGGGGCTTGTCCTTGCTGGCGGTGGGCTTGGCGGCGGCGGGCTTGGCGCCGGCGTCGGCCGGTTGCGGGATCAGCAGGTCATCGATGTTGGTGGTCCGGTCATCGTTGATCATGAAGCGCGCATAGGGTTGCAGCAGATTGATCTTGTCGATCGACAGGCTGTCGCCGTGTTGGTAATTCAGGCCTTCGACCACCAATTGTTGCCACTTGAGAAAGTCGCGGGTTTTCAGGGTGTCGAGGGTATGCAATTGATCGACCTGGGCGCGGCCGGTGACGCTGAGCGCCAGCGGATCGGTGCTTTTCAGGTTGACCGCCAGGTCGCTGCCGAGCATGCCACTGCGCAGTTCCAGGCGAATGAACGGGCTGATGTAGGACTGTGCTACGCGCAGGTCGATGTCCTTGGTCTGTACGTTGAGTCGGGCGCTGACCGGGGCCAGGTTGACCTCGCCATCGGCCGTGAGCTTGCCCTGTTTGCCTACGCCGGTGTCGAGCTTGAGGAGGAAGGGCGAGCCATTGAGACTGTCGAACTTCTGCAAGTCGAGATTCAGCGGGCTCAGTTCCAGTTCCACCGCAGGTTGTGCTTTGCGATCCGCCAGATGCACTTTGTAATCGCGCAATTGCACATCATTGAGAAGCACTTGCCACGGTTTACCTGGCGTCGCGGGTTCGGGTTTCGGCGAATCGGCCGCCGCCGGGGTGCTCGGCGGTTCGGCGTTGGCCTTGGCCGCTGGTCTGGACGGTTGGCTGGCGAACAGTTTCTGCCAGTCGAGTTGCCCGTCGGCTTCCAGGGCTGCCCAGGTTTCGAGCTTGTGGCTGCGGATCTTGCCGACCACCACTTGTTGCTTGGCCAGGTCGACAGTGGTTTCGCTGATGTCCAGGCGTTCGAGCTTCGCCAGCGGCCGTCCATCCGGGGCTTTGATCGCGAAAGGGGCGATACTGACCGCGACATTGTTCAACAGCAGTTCGGTTTGCTTGGACAGGTTGAGTTTGTAATCGGTACTGAGGCTGAGTACGCCGCTTTCGAGGTCCAGCGGCACGGCGTCGCGCACATAGGGCCAGAAAGCTTTCATCTTGCCGTCGGTGATTTTCAGCTTACCTTCGGAGGCCAGCGGAATCAGGCTGAAGTTGCCGGTCCAGTCGATCTGGCCGCCGTTGGGACCAATTGCCACCAGTGTCATGTCGGCACTGTCTTCCGGCAGGGTGCTGAGGTTCTTGAGCTCGAAATCGAGCTTGTCATAGAGGAATTCGATGGCTTCGCTGGGGCGCGCATCCTTGAAGTGCAGCGATCCGTCCACCAGCTTGATGCGGTCGATGCGCAGCGGGAATGGCTTGGCGTCAGGGTCGACGGGTGTCGGTTCGCTGGTCGGCAATTTGAACAATCCGATCAGGTTGAGCTTGCCGTCCTTGCCGAAGAGCACCTCGGTCTTGGATTTTTCCAGCTCGATATCCGACAGGTGCAGCGCTTTGGTCCAGAGGCTGTCGAGTTGCAGATTGGCGTACAGGCGTTCGAAGCCGACCTGCTCCTTGCCGGGCTCGCCAATGTTCAGGCCCCAAAGGGTTACTTCAAGGCTGAACGGGTTGAGTTCGATTCGCTGGATCGTGGCGGGCGTCGTGGCGTAGTTGGCCAGTTGTTGGTTGGCAACGCGCAACGCGATGCCGGGCAAAATGAGAAAGCCCAGCAGACTGTAGAGGGCCAGAGCAGTCAACAAGGCGCCGATGGCGCGAATCAATCCTTTGTACATGTATGGCTTCATCTGTCTGGATCGGAGTGCCTTGGAGTATGGCACGCGATTTCGGTTCCGAAGCCCTCACATCGAGCAGGATTTATCTGAAAACAACGGCGACTTTCAGAACTGCAGAATCAGGGTTTTCAGCGGAGGCTGCTGGTCCATCGACGGGAAGTCATCGCCGGGTTTCATGACTGTCCACTCCCGTACCGGCCGACCAGCCTTCTCGGCGCAACGCAAGACCTGCTCGCGCCAGTCGTCCATGCTGACTTTTGCCAGGTTGTTGCAGCAGATCAGCACGCCATTGTCAGCGGTGGTCAGCAATGCCGGCTTGAGCAGGCTCTGGTAGTCGCGAAGCAGGTCGACGGTGCCAAAAGCACTCTTGGCCCAGGCAGGGGGATCGAGCAGCACCAGGTCGTACTGGCGTTGGTCCAGGCGCTGGTAGCTCGGCAATTTCTGCCCACGACGCTGGCTGACAGGCAGGCCGGCCAACTGGCGAATGGCCGGGAAGTAGTCGGACTGGATGAACTCCATGGTTGGCAGTTGCGGGTTGAGCAAGCCATTCTCGCGCCCGACCGCCAGGTTGCCTTCGGCGAAATCCAGGTTGCACACCTGGCTGGCACCACCGGCTGCGGCGCTGAGGCCGACCCCGCAGGTGTAGGCGAACAGGTTCAGCACGCGCTTGTTCTTGCTGTGCTCCTTGACCCAGCCACGGGTGTTGCGCAGGTCGAGGAACAACAGCGGGTCTTGCCCGGCGTGGCGCCCGCGTACCCGGTAATTCAAGCCCCACTCGTGGCCAACCAGGTCTTGCAGTGCGGCTTCTTCGGCGCGGTAGACGGTGTCTTCACGGTCGATGCGCGAGTTGCCACGGGAGCGGTCGTTATAGACCAGCAGGGTTTCCTGCCCCAGGTATTGATTGACGATTTCATGCAAGTGCAGCAACGCCTCGCGGTCCAGCGACTGATGGAAGCTTTGCACCATCAGTTGTGGGCCATAGCGGTCGATCGTCAGCCCTGCGGCGCCTTCCTGGCTGCCATGGAACAGGCGATAGCAGTCGGTGCCCTGGCTGTGCAACTCGGCCAGCAGGTCCTGGCGATGTTCAAGGGCGGCGCGCAGCGCCTGATTCAAGGAAGACATGCTGGGCGCCTTGCAGGAGGAATTGGGCGCGGGAGTTTAACAGCTTGAGCGCAGTAGCACTTGTAGGAGCGAGCATGCTCCGGGCGGCGTTCCGACGATGATCGTCAACGATGACGCTGGGTGCCTGACACTCCGCGCAGTATTCAAGTCCATCGCGAGCATGCTCGCTCCTACGACAGGCCCATACGCCGTTTCGCACGATGCACCGAGCCATTACGCACCGCCCAGCGCAGCATCGGCGCACTGCGATTGACACTGGCGCGGATCAGTTTGCGTTGCAGCGGCCCCTGGCTTACACCGAGCATGTCACTGGCCCAGTCCGGCAGCAGGTCGATTCCGGCTTGCATCATCAAACCGCCGAAAGGCCTGGCCAAACGGCTGGGGGAGGGGGCGTTCAACAACAGTCGAAGCACTTCACGACTGCGTTCGTCGCACAACAGTTGCGGGCGAACGCGCTCAAGGTAAGCGGCAATTTCCTGCCGGCAGCGCGGCACGTCACGGGCGCCCAGGCGCTCGGCGACTAACGCGATCTCTGCGTAATAACGATCCTGATCGGCCGGAGACAGCTGCGGATTTCGATAACGCAGGTGCGCTGCGAGGAAGTTGCTGACCTCGGCGACGTGCACCCAGGTCAGCAGGTCGGGATCGCTGGCGGCATAGGGCCGGCCATCGGGCGCGGTGCCGGTGATTTGCAGGTGGATGGTGCGCACCTTTTCGATCAGCCAGTCGGCGTCCTGTCGTGAGCCGAAGGTGGTGCCGGAAATGAATTGCCCGGTGCGGCGCAGCCGACCGAGCATATCCTCGCGAAAATTCGAATGGTCCCACACACCGGCCAAGGCCAGCGGGTGCAACGCTTGCAGCATCAGGGCGCTGATACCGCCGATCAACATGCTGCTGAAATCGCCGTGGACTTGCCAGCTCACCGAATCCGGTCCGAACAGCCCGGGGTCGCCCTTGGGGTTTTCCAGGTCGAGCTTGCCCAGGGACAGGCCGGTCAGGCTCATGATCTGGGTTTCGATGCGGCTGCGAATAAATTCCATGGTGTCTCGATGATTTTCCGTAGGAGCTGCCGCAGGCTGCGATCTTTTGATTTTGTTTTTCAAGATCAAAAGATCGCAGCCTGCGGCAGCTCCTACAGAAGCAGTACGTTATTGGTTCAGACGCTTGTCGATCAAGCCCTGGACCACGCTCGGGTCGGCCAGGGTCGAGGTATCTCCCAGGCTGTCCAGTTCGTTACAGGCAATCTTGCGCAGAATGCGCCGCATGATCTTGCCTGAACGGGTTTTCGGCAAGGCCGGCGCCCATTGGATCAGGTCGGGCTTGGCGAAGCTGCCAATCTCCTTGCTGACGTGGGCCAGCAAGGTTTTCTTCAGTTCTTCATTGGGCTCGACGCCGTTCATGGGCGTGACAAAGGCGTAGATGCCCTGGCCCTTTACGTCGTGGGGGTAACCGACCACGGCGGCTTCGGCGATGCTGTCGTGCAGTACCAGGGCGCTCTCCACTTCGGCGGTGCCGATGCGGTGCCCGGAGACATTGATGACATCGTCGATGCGCCCGGTGATCCAGTAGTCACCGTCTTCGTCGCGGCGGGCGCCATCGCCGGTGAAATAGTAGCCGGGATAGGGCTTGAAGTAAGTGTCGACCATCCGTTGCGGATCGCCGTAGACGCTGCGGATCTGCGCTGGCCAGCTTGATTTCAGGGCGAGCACGCCGCTGCCGGCGCCTTTGATTTCCTTGCCATGTTCGTCCAGCAACACCGGCTGCACGCCGAACATCGGTTGTGTCGCGCAGCCTGGTTTGATCCGTTGCGCACTGACCAGCGGGCTGAGCATGATGCCGCCGGTTTCGGTCTGCCACCAGGTATCGACAATTGGGCAGCGTTGTTCGCCGACGACATTGAAGTACCACTCCCACGCTTCCGGATTGATCGGTTCACCGACGGTGCCGAGCAATCTGAGGCTGGCGCGGGACGTTTCCCGCAACGGTTCTGCGCCCTCGCGCATCAGGGCCCGCAGCGCGGTGGGGGCGGTGTAGAAAATGTTTACTTTGTGCTTGTCGATCACCTGCCAGAACCTCGAGGTGCTCGGGTAGCTCGGCACGCCTTCGAAGATCAGGGTGGTGGCGCCATTGGCCAGGGGCCCGTAGACGATGTAGCTGTGGCCAGTGACCCAGCCGACATCGGCGGTGCACCAGAAAACTTCGCCGTCGCGGTAGTCCAGGACATACTTGAAGGTCATTGCCGCTTGCAGCAGGTAGCCCCCCGTCGTGTGCAGCACGCCTTTGGGTTTGCCGGTGCTGCCGGAGGTGTAGAGGATGAACAGCGGGTCTTCGGCGTCCATCGGCTCGGGCGGACAGTCGTCGCCGACGTCACGCAGTGCCTGGTGATACCAGAGGTCGCGGCCTTCGACCCAGTTCACCGGGTTCTGGGTCCGTTCCACCACGACCACGGTGCTGACATCCGGGCAGCTTTGCAGCGCTTTGTCGACATTGTGCTTGAGCGGCACGAACTTGCCGCCGCGCACGCCTTCGTCGGCGGTAATCACTGTGCGACAGTCGGCGTCGAGGATCCGGTCGCGCAACGAATCCGGCGAAAAGCCACCGAACACCACCGAATGCACTGCACCGATGCGTGAGCAGGCGAGCATGGCGTAGGCGGCCTCAGGGATCATCGGCATGTAGATGCACACACGGTCGCCTTTCTTTACGCCACGGCTCTTGAGCACGTTGGCCAGGCGGCAGACGTAATGGTGAAGCTTCTTGTAGGTGATTTGCGTGGATTCGGCGGGGTCGTCGCCTTCCCAGATGATCGCGGTCTGATCGCCGCGTGTTGCCAGGTGACGGTCGATGCAGTTGTAGCTGACGTTCAGTCTGGCGCCGGCAAACCAATGGGCTTCACCGGTTTTCAGATCGTAGCGCTGGACGGTTTGCCACGGAGCGCTCCAGTCGAGGAAGCGGGTGGCTTGTTCGGCCCAGAAGGTGCTGGGGTGCTCGATGGATTCGCGGTACAGGCGGTGATAGTCCTCCTGACTCAATTGTGCAGCCCGGCGCACGGCATCGGCTTTGGGGAACGTGCTGATATCGAACATGACGGTTCCTTCTTCTTGTTTTGAGGACAAGAGGGGAGCTGCGCGACCCTCGTAGGAGCTGCGCAATGCTGCGATCTTTTGACTTTGCTTTTAGAAGATCAAAAGATCGCAGCCTGCGGCAGCTCCTACAAGGTTAGTACCCCCGCAGGAATGGCGTCAGATCAGCCGCGGTGGCGCCCGCGGAAGTAGTTGATCAAGCCCTGGGTGGACGCGTCGTCAGCCGGGGTTTCCTCGCTGCCGACCAGGCGGTTGTAGACGCCTTTGCCCAGCTCTTTGCCCAACTCCACACCCCACTGGTCGAAGGCATTGATGCCCCAGATCACGCTTTGCACGAAGACTTTGTGCTCGTACATTGCCACCAGCGCACCCAGGCGCCGCGGGCTGATGCGCTCGACCACCAGGGTATTGCTCGGACGGTTGCCCGGGATCACCTTGTGCGGCGCAAGGCTCTGCACCTGTTCTTCGCTCATGCCTTTGTCACGCAGCTCGGCCTGGGCTTCGGCCAGTGTCTTGCCGAGCATCAACGCCTGGCTTTGCGACAGGCAGTTGGCATACAGCCACTGGTGATGGTCGGCCACCGGGTTGAAGCTGACGATCGGCACGATGAAGTCAGCCGGGATCAGTTGGGTGCCTTGGTGCAGCAACTGGTGGTAAGCGTGCTGGCCGTTGCAGCCTACACCGCCCCAGATCACCGGGCCGGTATCGGTGCTGACGGGCGTACCGTCCTGGCGCACGCTCTTGCCATTGGATTCCATGTCCAGCTGTTGCAGGTGCTTGGTGATGTTGCGCAGGTAGTGGTCGTACGGCAGGATCGCGTGGCTTTGCGCGCCCCAGAAATTACCGTACCAGACGCCGAGCAGGGCCAGCAGCACCGGCATGTTCTGTTCGAAGGGGGTGTTGAGGAAGTGCTGGTCCATGGTGTAGGCGCCGGACAGCAGTTCCTTGAAGTTCGACATGCCGATGGCCAGGGCGATCGGCAGGCCGATGGCCGACCACAGCGAGTAACGCCCGCCGACCCAGTCCCACATCGGGAAGATGTTTTCTTCGCGGATGCCGAACGCCACGGCGGCAGCGTTGTTGCTCGATACCGCAATGAAGTGGCGATGCAACTCGGCTTCCGAACCACCCTGGGCCAGGTACCAGGCGCGTGCGGCCTGGGCGTTTTTCAGGGTTTCGAGGGTGTTGAAGGATTTCGACGAGACGATGAACAAGGTGGTCTCGGCGCGCAGTTTCAGCGCCAGTTCGTGGAACTCACTGCCATCGATGTTCGCCAGGTAGTGGCAGCGCACGCCTTTCTGGGCATAGGCCAGCAGGGCTTCGGACACCAGCTCGGGGCCGAGGAACGAACCGCCGATGCCGATGTTGACCACGTCAGTGATCGGCTTTTCGGAGTAGCCGCGCCACAGGCCATCGTGGATGCGGCCCACCAGGTCAGTGATCTGGTTCAGTACCTTGTGCACTTCAGGCATCACGTTGACGCCGTTGACCGACAACTTGTCGCCAACCGGGCGACGCAGGGCGGTGTGCAGGGCGGGGCGTCCTTCGGAGGCGTTGACGATTTCGCCATCGAACAGCGCCTTGATCGCGCCCTTGAGGTCGACTTCGTCGGCCAGGCCTACCAGCAGGTCACGGGTCTGGGCATTGATCAGGTTTTTCGAATAGTCGAGAAACAGGCCGCAGCTACTGAGAGTGAATTGGGTAAAACGCTGCGGGTCGGCGTTGAACGCCTCGCGCATGTTGAAATCCTGCATGGCCTGGCGGTGATCTTTCAACGCTTGCCAGGCGGGCAGGGCGGTCACGTCGTGGGGGGTGCGGTAGTACGCCATCGCTGCGGGTTTCCTTTTACTTGAACTGCCTTTAAGACACTGAAAATACCGGAATGTCCTGACCACCGTCTGAGTGGTATCCGGTTAGCCTGCGTGCACACGATTAAATAGCGCAGGCCGGTAACAGTAAACCCAGAGAGACGATCTGTCTTGGCTTTGTCGGACCTGCGACCGGTACTTTTTTATACCGGCGCAGTCGTGGGGGAATTGTGGGGGGAATTTCAGGCGGGGGTGTCGAGGTTCAGGTGCAAATTGTCGATCAAGCGCGTCGTCCCCAGGAACGCCGCCACCAGGATCACCAGGTCGCGATCTTCCGGGGTTGCCGGGCGCAGGCTCATACCATGACGAATTTCCAGGTAATCGGGACGCAGGCCCGCCGCTTCGAGTTGTTGCAGCTTGGCGCGGATCAGGGTCGGGTAATCGCGCTCACCCTGCCTGATCGCTTCGGCGATCTCGCTCAGCGTGCGATACACCACCGGTGCCACGGCGCGCTGCTCTTCGGTGAGGAAGCCATTGCGCGATGACAGTGCCAGGCCATCCGCGGCCCGCACCGTCGGCTCGCCAATGATCTGGATCGGCATGTTCAGGTCATGCACCAGCGCGCGAATGACCGCCAGTTGCTGGAAGTCTTTCTGGCCGAAGATCGCCAGGTCTGGCTGGACCATGTTGAACAGCTTGCTGACCACCGTTGCCACACCCTCGAAATGCCCTGGACGGCTGGCGCCGCACAGGCCTTCGGAAAGTTGCGGGACGCTGACGCGGGTCTGTCCGGCCATGCCGTCGGGGTACATCTCTTCAACGGTTGGCGCGAACAGCAGGTCGCAGCCGGCTTCAAGGAGTTTTTCCTGGTCGGCGGCGAGGGTGCGCGGGTATTTGTCGAGGTCTTCGCCGGCACCGAACTGCAACGGGTTGACGAAAATGCTCGCGACCACGAAATCCACCCGTTGGGTGGCCTTGGTGATCAGCGCGACATGACCGCTGTGCAGGTTGCCCATGGTTGGCACAAAGCCGATGCGCTTGCCTTCACCGCGGGCACGGGCTACGGCGGCCCGCAATTCGCGGACGGTTTTGACGGTGTTCATGCAGAGAATCCATGTTCGATGCCAGGGAAAGTCGACGCCTTGACTTCGCTGACATAGGCGCTCAAGGCGGCGTGAATGCTGGTTTGGCCGGTCATGAAGTTTTTCACGAACTTGGGCACGCGACCGGTAATGGACAGGCCCAGCATGTCATGCAGCACCAGTACCTGGCCGTCGGTGTGGTGGCCGGCGCCAATCCCGATGACTGGAATGTTCACGGCCTGGGTGATTTCTGCGGCCAGTTCGCTCGGCACGCACTCGAGCAGCAACATCGCCGCGCCGGCCTGTTCCAGGGCAATGGCATCGGCACGCATCTGCCGCGCCTGGTTTTCATTGCGACCCTGGACCTTGTAGCCACCGAGGATGTTCACCGATTGCGGGGTCAGGCCCATGTGGGCACAGACCGGAATGCCTCGTTCCGCCAGCAGGCGGATCGAGTCCGCCAACCACAATGCGCCTTCGACCTTGATCATGTGAGCGCCGGACTGCATCAGCAGGGCGCTGTTGGTCATGGCCTGTTCCGTGGTGGCGTAGGCCATGAAGGGCAAGTCGGCAAGGATCAAGGCGTCGGTGTTACCGCGTTTGACGGCCGCCACGTGGTAAGCCATTTCGGCGGTGGTCACCGGCAGGGTGCTGTCATGACCTTGCAGAACCATGCCGAGGGAGTCGCCCACCAGCAGCACTTCGACGCCGGCCTGGTTGCAGGCATGGGCGAAGGTTGCGTCATAGCAGGTCAGCATGGTGATTTTTTCACCTTTGTGCTTGAGACCTTGCAGAGTGGTCAGGGTGATGGCTGGCATGAAAAGTTCCTCATTCAGGCGCTGTGGAAACTACTGCGAGTAACGCGCGTGATTCTTCGTTAAATACAGGCGCACGGTCTTCTGTCGTGCTTTTAAGGCCTGGATTGCGCCCTTGATGCCGTGATGGCGGCAGCGGGACGCCTATAGTCGTGAGGAGAACGTGGGAAGTCAATTGCGTGTGTTACCGCATTGTTACGTGTGGGGTGTTACCGGGTTGACTGATGCGTTTCAGCAAACGCCAACATCAAAAGATCGCAGCCTGCGGCAGCTCCTACAGGACGGTGATGACTTGTAGGAGCTGCCGAAGGCTGCGATCTTTTGGGACTACTCACTCTGCCGGCAGGCGTTCCAGGCCGACGAACGGGCACGCCGTGAGCAATTCTGCCAGGCTGCGGCCATCGGCCAGGCGCAGATCCACAGGCGCCAATTCTGCCAATGGATAGAGCACAAAGGCCCGCTCCTGCATATGGTAATGCGGGACTTTGAGGCGAGGTTCGTCAATCAGGCGGTCACCGAACAGCAGGATGTCGAGGTCCAGGGTGCGCGGCCCCCAGCGCTCAAGGCGCTCGCGGCCTTGGCCGTTTTCAATGGATTGCAAGGCGTCCAGCAATTCAAGCGGTAACAGCGTGCTGTCGAGAGCGGCAACCGCATTGGTGTAACGCGGTTGGCCAGGGAGCAACGAGTCGCTTTGATAGAAGGCTGAAACCCCGACCAGTTCCGATTGCGGCAACTGTGCCAGCGCCAGGGTGGCGCTGCGCAGCTGTTCGGCGGGGTCAACGAGGTTGCTGCCCATGCCGATGTAGATGCGTTCCATGGATTACTCGCCCGTGGTGCTCGAAGCGTCTGCTGAGCGCTTGCGCTTGGCGCCGCCGCTGCGACGACGTTTGCGTGGGCCGCCGGCGCCGTCGTCCTTGCCACTGAGGTCGCGAATCATGTCGCGCCGCTCACTGTCGTTGGCGTCCTGGTAGTCGGTCCACCATTCGCCCAGGCCATCGGTCTGCTCGCCCGCGCTTTCGCGTAGTAGCAGGAAGTCGTAGCCGGCGCGGAATCGCGGATTGTCCAGCAGCAGGTCAGCACGTTTGCCGCTGCGCCGTGGCAGGCGCTCCTGCATGTCCCAGATCTCGCGGATCGGCATGGTGAAGCGTTTCGGGATCGCGATGCGCTGGCACTGCTCGGCAATCAGTTCGTGAGCCGCTTCCTGCATCGCCGGAATTGGCGGCATGCCACGGTCCTGCAGGCGCAATACGCGTGCCGGCAGGGCAGGCCAGAGCAGGGCGGCAAACAGGAACGCCGGGGTCACCGGTTTATTCTGCTTGATACGCAGGTCGGTGTTGATCAGCGCTTCACTGATCAGGGTATGGGTATAGGTCGGGTTGTATTCCAGTGCCTCGGCGCTCGCCGGGAACAGTGGATCGAACAATTGCAGATCGACCAGCATTTCAAAGGTGTCAGCGGCGTGACCGGACAGGAACAGCTTGAGCACTTCTTCGAACAAGCGGGCTGACGGGATCTCGCGCAGCATGGGGGCCAGCTCGCGGATAGGCGTGGCGCTGTGTTTTTCGATGCCGAAATTGAGCTTGGCGGCAAAACGCACGGCCCGCAGCATCCGCACCGGATCTTCCTGGTAGCGCTGCTTGGGGTCGCCAATCAAGCGGATCAGTTGGTTGCGAATGTCGTGTACGCCGTTGGCGTAATCGAGAATGCGTTCGCTGACCGGGTCGTAATACAGGGCGTTGATGGTGAAGTCGCGGCGTTGCGCGTCTTCTTCCAGGGTCCCGTAGACGTTATCGCGCAGGATGCGCCCGCTTTCGTTGCGCGAGGATTGATTGGTGTCTTCCTCTTCGTCGTTTTGCGGGTGATTGGCGCGGAAGGTCGCGACTTCGATGATTTCGCGGCCAAAGTGGATGTGTACCAGTTTGAACCGGCGGCCGATGATCCGTGCATTACGGAATTCTGCCCGTACCTGTTCGGGTGTGGCACTGGTGGCGACGTCAAAGTCTTTCGGCGTGATGCCGAGCAGCATGTCTCGCACACAGCCGCCGACCAGATAGGCCTGGTACCCGGCGCCCTGCAGGCGTTCGACGATGTTCACCGCGTAACGGCTGAATTGCGCCTTTTGCAGCGAATGTTGACCGCTGTTGAGCACTTCAGGCGTGCTGCGAATGTGTTGCGTACGACGCAAGGGAGTACGGAATGACTGGAACAGCTTCTTCAGCATGGGATGCACTGTTTGAAGGAATGTTCGGCCAAAACGAAGAATGACCGCATGATGGGCGGGGATTCTAGCATTTAGTCGGGGGATGGTGTAGGA
>Ga0105251_10000663_pt1 | contig 31682 bp, 30 predicted proteins | sample KBSS64metaG_FD_80424 | JGI IMG/M metagenome (GOLD analysis project Ga0105251, IMG submission 80424) | Switchgrass rhizosphere microbial communities from Kellogg Biological Station, Michigan, USA - KBS S6-4 metaG | ecosystem: Host-associated > Plants > Roots > Rhizosphere > Soil | place...
CGACAAGAGCGGTGCGGCGCAGGACGTGAACTTTCCTGCGAATGTCGGCGATTCGGTGGCGGGTGACGTATCGGTTCGCTCCTTGATCGAACTGTGTCTCGCTGAAAACGATCGCCGGATGGGGGGCTACGACGCGCGGCTTTTGCGCCCGACCACCGTGCCGAAGCTCGCGCGCTTCGCGTTACGCTTCATCAGGAAGTAGGCTTCTCTCGCGCGGCGCTCGTTTCAAAGCGCCGCGACGCTTCCTCCACGTCTTGCCGGAACTGCGCGAGCGCCGCCAGTTGCGCATTCGGCGGCTGTAGCGCCGTCCACAATACTTCCACCAGTTCGTTCGCCGTCGTCTCGATCTGAGTCTGACTCAGACGGCGCTTGGCAAGCGTCGCATCCCACAGCACGTGCTCCATCGGGCCGAATACGAGCGAGCGCAAAAGGCGCAACGGCAGGTCGCTGCGCACATGGCCGAGCGCCTGGCCGCGTGCGAGCACGTCCATCAGCGGCGCGGTATAGCGGCGCTGCAATTCCGTCAGCGTGTCCGACAGATCGTGCTGCTTGCTGCGGCCTTCGGACAGCACGAGCGCGCACAGCCCTGTTCCGTTCATGAGCATCAAGCGCATGTGCGTCCTGACGATGAACGCAAACTGCTGGCGCACCGAGCCGTCGCGCGGCAGGCCGGTCTCGAAAGCGTTGATGATTTCGTCGTACCAATCGGCGATCACGCGCGCGCATAGTTCGCGCTTGCCGCTGAAGTAGCTGAACACGGTCGCTTCCGAGATGCCCGCGCGTTGCGCGATCTCGGCGCTCGTCGCGGCGTCGTAGCCTTTCTCGGCGAACACGTCGCGACCCGCCTGGAGGATGTCCTTCACGCGCTGCTGCGATTTGACGCCGGCGGGCGCGCGGCGGCCGGTGGCGGTAGTTTGCGTCGACATTGGCGTGGGCCCGGAAAAATGAGCGTGCGAAATAAATGTGAGCGTAGCTCAAAAACCTATTGACGGCTAGCCGATTTGAGCGTGAAATTGCCTCATTCCGTGGTTTGCTGCCCTGTGTGAGTGAAACTCAAATTCAGGGCGCGCCGAAAACATCGCATCTGGAGGAGACGACTCATGAGCAACGTACCCGGACTGAATTTCGCGTTGGGCGAAGACATCGACATGCTGCGCGACTCGCTCGCCAATTTCGCGGCGAAGGAAATCGCGCCGCGCGCGGGCGAAATCGACCATAGCGACCAGTTTCCTATGGATCTCTGGAAAAAGTTCGGGGACCTCGGCGTGCTCGGCATGACCGTCTCCGAGGAATACGGCGGCGCGAACATGGGCTACACCGCGCATATGGTCGCGATGGAGGAGATTTCGCGGGCGTCGGCGTCGGTCGGATTGTCGTACGGCGCGCATTCGAATCTGTGCGTGAACCAGATTCATCGCAACGGCACGGAAGCGCAAAAGCAGAAGTATCTGCCGAAGCTGGTGTCGGGCGAGCATATCGGCGCGCTTGCGATGAGCGAGCCGAACGCGGGCTCGGACGTCGTCAGCATGAAGCTGCGCGCCGACGAAAAAGGCGATCACTACGTGCTCAACGGCACGAAGATGTGGATCACCAACGGCCCGGACTGCGACACGCTCGTCGTGTACGCGAAGACGGACATCGAAGCCGGTCCGCGCGGCATCACGGCGTTCATCGTCGAGAAGGGCATGAAGGGTTTTTCCGTCGCGCAGAAGCTCGACAAGCTCGGCATGCGTGGCTCGCATACCGGCGAGCTCGTGTTCGAGAACGTCGAAGTGCCGAAAGAAAACATCCTCGGTCAACTGAACGGCGGCACGAAGGTGCTGATGAGCGGCCTCGACTACGAGCGCGCCGTGCTCGCGGGCGGCCCGACCGGCATCATGCTCGCGTGCATGGACGCGGTCGTACCGTATATCCACGATCGCAAGCAGTTCGGCCAGGCGATCGGCGAATTCCAGCTCATTCAGGGCAAGGTCGCGGACATGTACTCCACGCTGCAGGCCTGCCGCGCGTATCTCTACGCTGTCGGCCGCCAGCTCGATACGCTCGGCTCGGACCACGTCCGCCAGGTGCGCAAGGACTGCGCGGGCGTCATCCTCTACACCGCCGAAAAGGCCACGTGGATGGCCGGCGAAGCCATTCAGGTTCTCGGCGGCAATGGCTACATTAACGAGTACCCGGTCGGTCGGCTGTGGCGCGATGCGAAGCTCTATGAAATCGGCGCGGGTACGAGCGAGATCCGCCGCATGCTGATCGGCCGCGAACTGTTCGCCGAGACGGCCTGAGGCGCGCGACATGACGATCATCGAATCGAAACTGAATCCGCGCGGCGAGGAGTTCCGCACGAATGCGGCGGCGCTCGAGGCGCTCGTCGCAGACCTCAAGGAGAAGGTCGCGAAGATCGCGGAAGGCGGCGGACAGGCCGCGCGCGATCGGCACGTGTCGCGCAACAAGCTGCTGCCGCGCGATCGCATCGCGCAACTGCTCGATCCGGGCACGCCGTTTCTCGAACTGTCGCAACTCGCCGCATACGGCATGTACAACGACGACGCCCCGGGCGCGGGCATCATCACGGGCATCGGGCGCATTGCGGGGCAGGAGTGCGTCGTCGTGTGCAACGACGCGACCGTGAAGGGCGGCACGTACTATCCCGTGACCGTCAAGAAGCATTTGCGCGCGCAGGAAATCGCGGAGCAGAACCGTTTGCCGTGCGTGTATCTCGTCGATTCGGGCGGCGCGAACCTGCCGAATCAGGACGACGTTTTCCCCGACCGCGATCACTTCGGCCGCATCTTCTACAACCAGGCGAACATGTCGGCGCAAGGCATCGCGCAGATCGCCGTGGTGATGGGCTCGTGCACCGCGGGCGGCGCGTATGTGCCCGCGATGAGCGATGAATCGATCATCGTCAAGAATCAAGGCACGATCTTTCTGGGCGGCCCGCCGCTCGTCAAAGCCGCAACGGGCGAAGAAGTCAGCGCCGAAGATCTGGGCGGCGGCGACGTGCATACGCGTCTCTCGGGCGTCGCCGATCATCTTGCGCAGAACGACGCGCATGCGCTCGGCATCGCGCGCAGCATCGTCGGCAATCTGAATCGCGTGAAGACGCCGACGCTCGCGTTGAAAGAACCGCTGCCGCCGCGCTATGACCCGCAAAGCGTCTATGGCGTGATCCCCGTCGATACGCGCAAGCCCTTCGACGTGCGCGAAGTGATCGCGCGCATCGTCGACGATTCCGCGTTCGACGAGTTCAAGGCGCGCTACGGCACCACGCTCGTTTGCGGCTTCGCGCATATCTGGGGCCATCCGGTCGGCATCGTCGCGAACAACGGCATTCTCTTCAGCGAATCCGCCCTGAAGGGCGCGCATTTCATCGAGCTGTGCGCGCAACGCAAGATTCCGCTCGTGTTCCTGCAGAACATCACGGGCTTCATGGTCGGCCGTAAGTACGAGAACGAAGGCATCGCGCGCAACGGCGCGAAGATGGTGACGGCCGTGGCCACGGCGAAGGTGCCGAAGTTCACGGTGATCATCGGCGGCTCGTTCGGCGCGGGCAACTACGGCATGTGCGGCCGCGCATATTCGCCACGCTTCCTGTGGATGTGGCCGAACGCGCGCATCTCGGTGATGGGCGGCGAGCAGGCCGCCTCCGTGCTGGCGACCGTGCGGCGCGACGGCATCGAGAAGAAGGGCGGCACGTGGTCGAAGGAGGAAGAAGAAGCGTTCAAGGCGCCGATCCGCGATCAGTACGAGGCGCAGGGGCATCCGTACTACGCGAGCGCGCGTCTGTGGGACGACGGCGTGATCGATCCCGCGCAAACGCGCGACGTGCTGGGCCTCGGCCTGGCGGCGACGATGAACGCACCCATCGAAGACACGCGCTTCGGCGTGTTCCGCATGTGACCCACGGATGTAATGCCATGTTCAACAAAATACTGATTGCGAACCGCGGCGAGATCGCGTGCCGTGTCGCGGCGACGGCAAAGCGCCTGAACGTGGGCAGCGTCGCCGTCTATTCCGACGCGGACGCGAAAGCCAAGCACGTCGATGTCTGCGATGAAGCGGTGCATGTCGGCGGATCGGCCGCGGCGGAGAGTTATCTGCGCATCGAGCGCATCGTCGAAGCAGCGAAGAAGACCGGCGCGCAGGCGATTCATCCGGGCTACGGCTTTCTGTCGGAGAACGAGGACTTCGCCAATGCGTGCGAGAAGGCGGGTCTCGTCTTTATCGGACCGCCCGTCGAAGCGATCCGCGCGATGGGTTCCAAGGCGGCCGCGAAAACGCTGATGCAGTCCGCTTCCGTGCCGCTCGTGCCCGGCTATCACGGTGACGATCAGGATCCTTCGCTGCTTCAGCGCGAAGCGGATCGCATCGGCTATCCGGTGCTTCTGAAAGCGAGCGCGGGCGGCGGCGGCAAGGGCATGCGTGTCGTCGAGAAGAGCGAGGACTTCGCGGCGGCGCTCGCATCGTGCAAGCGCGAGGCGGCGTCGAGCTTCGGCAACGATCGCGTGCTGATCGAGAAGTATCTGTTGCGCCCGCGTCACGTCGAAGTCCAGGTGTTCGCCGACAAGCACGGCAACGCGGTTTATCTCTTCGATCGCGACTGTTCCGTGCAGCGTCGCCATCAAAAGGTGCTCGAAGAAGCGCCCGCCCCGGGCCTTCACGACGAAACCCGCCGCGCGATGGGCGAAGCCGCGGTCGCGGCGGCGCGCGCGGTGAATTACGTCGGCGCGGGCACGGTCGAATTCATCATGACGCAGGACGGCCAGTTCTACTTCATGGAGATGAACACGCGCTTGCAGGTCGAGCATCCGGTGACGGAGATGGTGACCGGGCTCGATCTCGTCGAATGGCAACTGCGCGTGGCGGCGGGCGAGCCCTTGCCGCTGAAGCAGGACGAGCTGAAGGTGCACGGCCACGCGATCGAGGCGCGCATTTACGCGGAAAATCCGTCGCGCGGGTTCCTGCCGTCGACGGGCACGCTCAAGCACGTGCGCATGCCGCACGCGGTCGAGTTCTCGATCGACGGCGACGTGCGCGTGGACAGCGGCGTGCGTCAGGGCGACGCGATCACGCCGTTCTACGATCCGATGATCGCGAAGCTGATCGTGCATGGCCGCGACCGCCGCGATGCGCTCGCGCGCATGGCGCGCGCGCTGGCGGAGTGCGAGATCGTCGGGCTCTCGACGAACGTTGAGTTCCTGCAACGCATCGTGAAGAGCGAGCCGTTCAGCGCGGGCGATCTCGACACGGGCCTGATCGAGCGTCATCACGACGCGCTGTTCGAGCCTACTCACGTCTCGCGCAAGAAAGGGCTTGCGCTCGCGTGCGCGGCGCTGCTCACGCGCGAGGGCGGCGAGGCGCATGGCCAGTCGCCGTGGGATGCGCTGTCGCACTGGCGCATGGCGGGCGGCTACAGCCAGGATTTGAACTGGCGTGCGCTCGATACGGACGAAACGCTCAAGGTCGTGTTCACGAAGAACGGCGACAAGCATTTGCGGTTCGATGACGAAAGCGCGCGCTTCGACTGGTCGCACAGCGGCGCGACGTCATTCGCGGTCCGGCTCGACGATGCGCTGATCAAGGGCCACGTCTTCACCGACGGCGACGTCTTCCACGTCTTCCACGAAGGCGCGGCGTTCCAGTTCGAGTGGCAGAACCTGATGGCCCATGCGGGCGATGCCGAGCACGAAGGCCGTCTCACGGCGCCGATGCCCGGCAAGGTGATCGCGGTGCTCGTGGAGACGGGCGCGACGGTGACGAAGGGCGCGCCGCTGATGGTAATGGAAGCGATGAAGATGGAGCATACGATCGTCGCTCCGGCCACGGGCAAGATTGGCGAGATTCTGTTCGAAGTCGGCGATCAGGTCGCCGACGGCTCGCAGTTGCTCGTGCTGGAGGTGGAGCAGGCGGCTAGCGCTTGACCTTCGCGGGCGTGCCGAGCAGCGTCTCTTCGCTCTCGGCGCGCACCAGAATCTCCACACGGCGGTTCAGCGCGCGGCCTTGCGCCGTGTCGTTGCTGGCGATCGGCCGCTGCCACGCCATGCCTTTCGTCGCGATGCGCTCGGCCGGTACGCCGCGCGCGATCAACGCTTGTGCGACCGCCTGGGCGCGCGCATCGGAAAGCGCACGGTTATAGGCCAGCGTGCCCTGGTTGTCGGTATGGCCCTCGATCAAGATGGGGCGCATGCTGCGCTTCAATACTTGAGCCGCGCGATCGAGCAGCGGCGAATAGCCCGCGCGGATCGTCGATTCGTCGCTATCGAAGAGCGGTGCCTCGGGCAGCCGCATCTCCACGCCCCCTTTGACCGGCAACATGATGATGCCGTTTTGCGCGTTCAACTGATCTTCCTTCGACCGGTTGAGGCCGCTGGAACATCCGGCGAGCAGTGCGAGCGACAAGCATGCGCCAGCCGTTGCGCGTGAGGCTATGTCCTTCATTTGCAAGATTCCTGCGTCGATGGCGAGTTTTGATTATAGGGAGCGCGAAACATGCCTTTTGTAAATAAAGTGCATCACTGCGCGCATCGAGTGGAATGATTCGTGCGTGATTACAATGCTGGCGGGCGATTCATGTTCTGCCGACAATCGACACATCACGAAGAGGAACCACTCACTCATGGCGATCCAACCGCGCAACGATCCGACATCGGGCGCATCGGAACACACGCGCAAGATGCAGCGCGCCGCGTCGGCGGTGTTCTATGCGGTGCTCGTGCTGGTCGCGCTCTATACGGCGCGCACCTTCATTCCGGCGGTCGTGTGGGCGAGCGTGATCGCGATTGCACTATGGCCCGCGTTCGGCTGGCTCGAGCGCCGGCCGATGTTCAGGCGGCATCACAACCTGCTCGCCGTCGTGCTGACGGCGGCAATCGGCCTGTTGTTCGTCGTGCCGTTCTTCATCGTCGCGGCGCAGACCGCGAACGAAGCGCACGACATGCTCCACTGGTTTCACGAGGTATTGCGCACCGGCATTCCGATGCCCGCTTTCATCGAACATCTGCCGATGGGTTCGCAGCAGATCGGGCGCTGGTGGCAGGAGAATCTCTCCACCCCGCTCGAAACTTCGCCCGCCGTGAAGAACCTGCACGGCGCGAACGTCGTCGCGATGACGCGGCACTTCGGCGGTCGCGTGGTCCACGCCGTCGTCATCTTCGGCTTCATGCTGATGACACTTTTCTTCGTGTTTCTCGCGGGCTCGAAGCTCGGCGAGCAACTGCTCGCGGGCTCGCGCCGCGCGTTCGGCCCGGATGGCGCCGCGATCGTGCGGCGCATGGGCGAGTCGGTGCGCAGCACGGTGGTGGGTCTCGTCGTCGTCGGGCTGGGCGAGGGCGCGCTGCTCGGCATCGCCTATGCGGTGACGGGCGTGCCGCACGCCACGTTGCTCGGCATGCTGACGGCCGTCGCGGCGATGCTGCCGTTTTGCGCGCCGATCGTGTTTCTCGGTTCGGCGCTGTGGCTGCTTGCGCAGGGCTCGATGATCGCGGCGGCATGCGTCGCCGTGTTCGGGATGATCGTGGTGTTCGTCGCCGAGCACTTCGTGCGGCCCGTGCTGATCGGCGGTTCGGCGCGGTTGCCGTTTCTGCTCGTGCTGTTCGGCATTCTCGGCGGCGCGGAGACCTTCGGGCTGATCGGGCTGTTCATCGGCCCGGCGCTGATGACGATTCTCGTCGTGCTCTGGACGGATTACGTCGTCGACCGGAGCTAGCGCGTTTCGAGGCCGTGAAATCAGCCGCGTTCCTGCACGCAGACCCACGGCGAGAGGACGACGGCCCACAATTGCGGATCGCGCGCGGCGAGATCCGCAGCCGTCTCAGCCTGCATGCGCTCGATCAGCCCGGCGGCGAGCCATTGCGCGACCTGTTGCGTGTCGTCGGCGGCGAGGGATTCTGCGACGCTCACGAGATCGAGATCGCCCTTCACCCAGATGAGCTTGCCTTGCGCGAAGAAGCGCTCCAGTTCGGACCATCCGATCTGGGCGGTTTCACCGAGGAGCTTGACGTAGAGCGGGCTGGGCGTGGGAGCGTCGGACATGGAAGAAAGCGGATAAAAGACAAAAGGCGTCCGACACTATAGCGCAGTGCCGGACGCCTTTCGTTTCAAACAACTGCTGCGAGAAACTTTACAGATCGAAGAATACGGTCTCGTTCGGGCCGCGCAGATGGATGTCGAAACGATAGATCGTGCCCGACGAACCCGGCTTGCCCGACGCGCCCGCCTCGCGCTTCGCGATCAGCGTATGACGGCGCTCGGCCGGCACGCTCTGCAGCACGGCGTCCTTCGCATTGGCTTCGGTTTCGTCCTCGAAGTAGATGCGCGTGTACGCATGCAGCAGCATGCCGCGCATCAGCACGATGACGTCGAGATGCGGTGCGGAGTCATCGGCGGTCGCGCCCGGCTTCACCGTATCGACGATGAAGCGCAGCTTCGGATCCGTGCCCGTGCCCACGCGGGCAAAGCCGCGGAAGCCCGATTCGCGCGCTTCCTGCACGTTCTGCACATAGCGGCCGTTCGCATCGGCCTGGGCGACTTCGATCAGCGCGTCGTTGACGGGCTTGCCTTCGGCGTCGAAGACATTGCCGACGACGGCGATATGCTCGCCCGGCACTTCACGATCCGCCGCCGATGCGGTGAAGAGGCTCTTCAGATCGAAGTTGTATTGCTCGGGAACCAGGCCGTAAGCGAAGTACGGTCCGACGGTCTGCGAAGGGGTCTGTTTCAGCGTGGTCATGTTCGGTTACTCCGTCGGCGTTTGATCCGGGCCGCGCAGCACGATGTTGAATTCGTAGCCGAGCGCGTAGTTTTCCTGCGTCGTGTCGATCGAGAAGGAAGAGACGAGACGCTCGCGTGCATGCTCGGGAATGCCCTGGTAGATCGGATCGAGGTCGAGCAGCGGATCGCCGGGAAAGTACATCTGCGTGACGAGGCGCGAGCCGAAGTATTCGCCGAAGAGCGAGAAGTGGATGTGTTGCGGACGCCACGCGTTCGGGTGATTGCCCCACGGATACGCACCCGGCTTGATCGTCATGAAGCGATAGCGGCCTTCGTCGTCGGTCAGGCAGCGGCCCGCGCCGAGGAAGTTCGGGTCGAGCGGCGCGTCGTGCTGGTCGGCCTTGTGGACATAGCGGCCCGCGGCGTTCGCCTGCCACACTTCCACGAGCGTGTTGCGCACCGGACGGCCGCCCTCGTCGAGCACCCGCCCCGTCACGATGATGCGCTCGCCGAGCGGTTCGCCGTTCTTGGCGGCGTTGCGGGTGAGATCGTTGTCGAGCACGCCCAGATCGTCAGCACCGTAGACCGGCACACGTCGGTTGCGCAGATTTTCCTTCAGCGCAATGAGCGGCAAGCCCGGGCTGCGCAGGATCGACGACTTGTAGCCCGGCGACAGATACGCGGGATGGGATTCCCAATCGCGCGGTGTGAGGATGGGGGAGGTCATGTCGACTGTCTCCTGTATTTGTGGAAGTTGAATAGGATGTTTCTGACGGCTACTTTATAGAACGACGCAAGTTATGGAAAATGATGTTTCGTGCCATCTTGCATAACGGATCGTCATGGATACCGACTTCACCAACACCCGCGTCAAGTTCCGGCATCTGCAGTGTTTTCTTGCCGTCACGCAGCTCGGCAGCGTGCAGCGCGCCGCCGACAGCTTGTCGATCACGCAGCCCGCAGTCTCCAAGACAATCGGAGAACTCGAATCCATTCTAGGCGTACGGCTCTTCGAGCGCGGGCGGCGCGGCGCGGTGCCCACGCGCGAGGGGCGGCTCTTCGCGCCGCACGCGAGCGCGTGTGTCGCGTCCTTGCGGGAGGGCGTCGACATGCTCTTGCGCGAACGCGGCGACATGCCCGGGTCCATTGCAATCGGCATCTTGCCGACGGTCGCGCCCGTGCTGCTCTCGCCCGCGCTGATGTCGTTCCGGCAACAGTGGCCGGCGGTGTCGCTGTCCGTCTGGACGGATTCCAACGCGCTCCTCCTCGAGAAGCTCAAGGCGGGCGACGTCGATCTCGTCGTCGGGCGGCTGTCGGAGCCGGAGGCGATGCACGGGCTGTCCTTCGAGCAGATCTATCGCGAGCCGCTCGCCGTGGTCGTGCGCCGCGAGCATCCGCTGACGCTCGAGACGCCGCTCACGCCCGCCTTGCTCGCGCGCTTCGTGATCGTCGTGCCGCCGTTCGGCACGTTGATTCGTCAATCGGCTGAAAGCGTGCTGACGGCGTTCGGCGCGCATGCGCTGACGGCGCTCGTCGAAACCTTGTCGGTGTCGCTCGGGCGCTCGCTCGCGATGAACAACGACGCGGTGTGGTTCGTGCCCGCCGGCGCGGTGGAGCAGGACATCGCACTCGGGCTGCTCGCCGCGTTGCCGATGCCTTTCGCCGGCACCGACGAGCCCATCGGCCTGATTCGCCGCAACGACGCCGCGCGCACGCCGGTGGAAGAAACGCTCGTCGATGCGTTGCGCGAAGCCGGCCGATCGCGCGCCGGGAGCAAATGACCGGCGACGCCGGGCGGCGCGCAAGTTGCTGAGGCAGCATTTACCGCGCAGATTTCGCGCGGAAGAAATACTATGACGAAAGCGGCAGTACGAAGTGACTGCAACAAACGCCGATGGCGGCGGTCACATCCGAGGTTGTTCGCCGCCTCCGCCGTGGACACCCCATCGCACACACACGCCGCACTCGAACATGTTCGCAAGATGAAGACCGTACTGCTCGTCGACGACGACCCCGCCACCATCGAAGCCTGGACCCTCTGCATGCAAGGCGAGGACTGCACCGTCTTATGCGCGTTCGACGGCAACGGCGCGTTGACGATACTCGGGGAAGAGCGGGTGGACATCGTCGTGTCCGACTGGATGATGCCCGGCCTCGGCGGCGCGCTGCTCTGCCAGACAATGAAGAACGACGCGGCGCTCGCGCACATTCCCTTTCTGATGATTTCGGGGCATCCGAATCCGCCGGCTTTCGTCAGCTACGACGGCTATCTGCGCAAGCCCGTCGACATGGAGACGCTGATTTCCGCTGTCAATCGCCTGTGCGCCGCGAAGAAGCGGCCTCTGTATTGAGCGTCGTTCAACGCAATTCCGCCAGCGCGACATCCATCTGGGACTGCGCGAGGCGGTTCAACTCCTGTGGAATCTCGCAATCGAGCGGCAGACAAGGCGTGACGATGACGCGGATATGCCCGCCGCGATCCGGCCAGCCCTTCGCCGGCCAGACCTTGCCCGCGTCATGCACGACGGGCACGACCGGCACCTTCGTCGCGCAGGCGAGGCGCACGCCGCCCGATGCGAGCTTGAGCGGCGCATCGTGCGCGACGCGCGTGCCTTCCGGAAAGATCACCACCGAATCGCCTTTCTTCAGCCGCGCGGCGCACTCGCGCGTCACGGCGGCGTGCGCCTGGCGGATCGATCCGCGGTCGAGGCTCACCATGTCGAGGCCGCGCAGCACCCAGCCGAAGAACGGAATATTCATGAGCTCGTGCTTGAACACGAAACTGATGCGCCGGGGAAAGAGCGCCATGAACGAGAGCGTCTCCCAGGTCGATTCGTGTCGCGACAGGATGATGCACGGCCCGTCGGGCAGATGCTCCAGTCCTTCGATCGAGCACGTGACGCCGGTGATGACGCGCATCATCCCGACCATCGCGCGGCACCAGAGCTTCGCGAGCCAGTAACGCCCGTTGCGGCCGACGAACGGAAACAATGGCAGGATCAGAATCGACCAGACGATGCCGCTGCCGAGCAAATAGGTTGCAAAGAGCCACTTGACGAAGGTGCGTCGCATCGGGATTCGTGAGATGACGGGAATGACGAACGGCGGGAATCCGCAAGCATAGCGTATCGGGCGAAATGCGCCGGACGGGCATCGCGCGTCATCCGGTGTCATCGAACCGATGCAACAATGGACCCCGACGAAACACATTCAGCAAGGATAAAGCGCAATGGACAATCAATCGCCGGTGCAGTTCGACGAAGGCATGCTCGACGTGGGCGACGGTCATTCGATCTACTGGCGCGCGCAGGGCCCGCGCGAGGCGCCCGTGATGCTCGTCGTGCACGGCGGCCCCGGCGGCGCGATGAACGTGAAGTGGGCCGAGGTGCTCGAAGCGGACAAGTGGCGCGTCGTGTTCTTCGATCAGCGCGGCTGCGGCAAGTCCACGCCGTTCGGCAGGCTCGAGGCGAACGGCATCGACGCGCTCGTCGGCGACATGGAAAAGCTGCGCGTCGCGTTGAAGATCGAGCAATGGGCGATTTTCGGCGGCTCGTGGGGCACGACGCTCGGGCTCGCATACGGCGTTGCGCATCCGCAGCGTTGCACGGGCTTCCTGCTGCGCGGCGTTTTTCTCGCGCGGCGCGAGGACATCGACTGGTTCCTGTGGGACGTGCGGCGCGTCTTTCCCGAGGCGCATCGCGCGTTTCTCGATGCGATCGAGGCCGCGTGCGGCAAGCGTCCCGCGAACGCGCACGAGATCCTGCAGATGACCGAAGCGCCGCTCGCGCGCTTCGACGAGGCCGGCACACGGCTCGCGCGCGCGTGGACGCAATACGAGACGACGCTGTCCGTCGTCAACAAGCCGGAGAAGGAACCCGCCGAGGAAGAGAAGCGCCCGAGCGCGGAAGCCAACGCCGCCGCCATTTCAATGGCGCTCCTCGAGCGTCACTACATGGCGAACGAGCTGCCGCCGGCGCCGCTGTTGCCGCTCGTCGCGCGCATCGCGCATCTGCCTTGCCGGATCGTGCATGGTCGCTTCGACATGGTGTGCCCGGCCGATCAGGCCGTGGACCTTGCCGCGCGCTGGCCCGGCGCGGAGCTGGCCGTCGTGAATGCGGCGGGGCACTGGACGTTCGAGCCGGGCAATCTCGCGGCATTGCGCGCAGGCGCGGCGGCGCTTGCCAGTTCGATCGCGCAAGTGAAAAGCGCCGCCGCCTGAGGCTCAGAAGACCGAGGGCGCCGCCTGGCTCAGCCTGCGCCAGTCCAGGTCCGCGCCGATCACGACCGGCTTGCCGGCGCGCTGCATCGCGACCGTAAGCGTTACGCACAGCGACGTCCCCGTCACGGAGAGATAAGGCGCGCTCGTCACCACCTGCTGCGGTTTCGCGTGCGCATCGACGAAGTACGGGCGATTGTCCCAGCGTCCGGTCGACGGATCGGCGATCGGCGCGAAGCGCTCGCTCGGTGCAATCGCGGCCGAGCCCGCTAGCCCGGGCAGGAACTCGCGTCCGTTCTGATCGAGGAAGAAGCAACTGAGCGTGCAGGGCAGCGCGAGCAGATCGGCGCAGGCGGATTCGGTCGTCGCGCCCGAGGCGAAGCGCCGTGCGGCCTGCGTGAGTCCCGCGCGATAGGGCAACAGAAGCAGATCGCCCGCGAGGCGCTCGGTGCGGCGCATCTGCGCGAGCGCATCGAACACGTCTTCGAAAAGCGGCGTGGCCGCGCCCCGTTCGGCGAGTTGCGCCGACGGCATGCCGAACAGATAGCCCTGCACGAAATCCACGTTCGAGCGCGCGGCGAGCATCAGATCCTCGCCCGTCTCGATGCCTTCGGCGACCACGAACATCCCCGACTCGTGCAGAAGGTCGACGAGCTTCGGCATCAGCGCGTCGCGCATGTGTGCGCTTCTGGCCCGCACGAGACTGCGATCGAGCTTCACGATGTCCGGCCGCAGCGTGATCAGCCGGTCGATGTTGGAGTGCCCCGCGCCGAAATCGTCCACCGCGACAAGAAAGCCCTGCGCGCGAAACGCGCGCGTCGCGCGCGAGATGTCCTCGACGTCCGTGCCGCCCGACTCCAGCACTTCGATCACGAGCCGCTCGGGCGCGAGACCCGCTTCGCGCGTGGCCGAAGCGAGCCGCGCGGCATAGCCCGGTTTCGTGAAGGTCGCCGGGTTGATGTTGATGAAGAGCCACTGCGCGGCGGGCAGCATGGCCGCCGCATTGCGCAGATGCGCGAGATGGCTCATGCGGTCGAGTTCGGTCAGCTTGCCCGCCACGATCGCGCGCCCGAAGAGATCGAACGGTCCGACGAGCGCGCCGCCGCCCGTCTCGCCGCGCAACAGCGCCTCGTAGCCCACCTCCCGTTGATGCGGCAGGCTGTAGATCGGTTGCAGATGCGTGCGCAGCGCGATGCCGTCGACGACCTCCGTCTGTCGGGTCAGCACGTTCAGGCGGACGTGGAGGCCGGGCGCCGCGCGGCGCCCGGCGAGGGCGTACGGGAAGCGCGCGCCGGCAGACGAACGCACGAGGGAGCAGTCAGGTCGATGAACGGCACGGCAGTCACGCGTTTCGGTGGGGATGAGCGCAATATCGGCCGGTCGTGCGCAAACTTGAGCATCGAATCGGTCCATGCGTCGGCGGTTTGCCGCCAGGGCCCGCGCGTCCTATCTTTGTTGGTGCGGTGCTACGATCCGCCTGCAACTTAAGCCGGGCCGCACTCGTCGAAAGTTGCAACGAACCCCTAGAGAGAGATATGGCGCAACAGAAAACCAATCCCAAACTCGAGCAGGCGCTGACACGCGGCGATCTCGCGATCCGCCAGGCCAACTCGGGCCGCGCCACCGCCGTGCTGCGCGCGCTCGGCAAGATGATCGTGGAAGCATCGGCGACCATCGGCGTCGAGGCGCACGTCGTCATTCACGATGGCGACAAGATTTACGATCCCGCCGACGGCGTGTGGCCTCAGCAATTGCTGGTGTCGCTCGATGGCCCGGTCGAAGAAAACGATCCGGACGAGATCCGCACGATCACGCTGCTTGCCGATACCCCCGCGACGATCTTCCGCTGCGAGTGGCAACGCGCCGACGGCAATATCGGGCGACAGGAAGGTCGTCCGCTCGCGATGGTGGCTTTCATAACCGATGTCGACATCCCGTGGCTCGACGAAGACGACTGAATTGTTAATCCGCTTCAGCGGAATTCACGCAGTCGACATGATTATGTCGTGATAGGGCGGGCGTTCTTCCAAAAGAACGCCCGCTTTTCGTTTCACATTTCGGGCTTCCGAATCCCAATCTCTGCGCTTTCCCGATTTCGCACATTGTGCGAAGAAAAAATGTAAGCAAACGTTACCGAACCCCTTTTTATAAGTGTTTTCCAGCGTTTACGCGATGCTCCGCGGCGGTTCGGCGAAGGCTATTCTCCTGATTGCCTCTCGCGTCGATTGGTGGCTGCTCGCCCTCGTTCTTTCACCCTCATCGGGCTCGCATATTCGCTCACGGCATATGCGTATATGGTTTGCGGCGGCTACCGGCGATGGGCTTTTTCGTCGATTAGAAGCTTTCTTCCACAGCTTTAGCCTGAAAGTTGCTGAGAAACAGTAGCAAGCGCGCACCCCGTTTTTCGACTTCGTGAGAGGCTCGTTTTGCCCGTGTAGGGAACCCTCCAATAAACGTCCTCAACACGCGGCATCTTTCCAATCGCCAAGAAAAAATGGGGTTTACAAATGGAACGTCTGAACCTTGCCAAGAACGCCGCCGCTAACCAATCCGAACCGGCGGTTCGCCCAGCTCTCACGGTCGTGCCCGCACTTCAGAAAAGCGAGCGTATGCCGTTTACTATCCGTATCGTCCGTGACGATGCCGGATTGCAAAAAGCCGTGAGCATCAGACGTTCGGCCTATGGGCGGCATCTGCCCGAATTCGCCGAAAAGATGACGATCGAGTCCTCGGATCACGATCGCGGGACGGCCGTGCTTCTGGCTGAATCCAAGCTGGACGGCGCACCGCTCGGCACCATGCGCATTCAGACCAATGCCTATGGTCCGCTCGCCGTCGAGCAGTCGGTGCGTCTGCCCGAGCATCTGGCGACGAGCCGCCTCGCCGAAGCGACGCGTCTCGGCGTCGCGGGCGGGATGGTGGGCCGGGTGGTCAAGGTGGCATTGTGCAAGGCGCTCTGGATGTTCTGCGAATTGCACGAGATCGATTACATGGTGATTACGGCGCGTACGCCGCTGGATCGGGAGTATGAGGCGATGCTCTTCAAGGATGTTTTCGGCGCGGGCGAATTTCTGCCGATGTCCCATGTCGGCGGCCTGCCGCATCGGGTGCTGGCGAAAGACGTCGCCGCCGCGCGCCAGCGCTGGGAAGAAGCCCGTCATCCGCTCTTCAATTACATGGTGCACACGCATCATCCCGACATCGATTTGCATTCTGTAGATTTATCTTTTGACTGGGAACCGGTACGATGCCCTGAAGCTCCGCTGATGGCTTACGGCAGGTGAGAAAGGCACGATCGTATCCAGGAAGGTAAAAGCGAATAACCGGATCAAGGAGCGGTCCGGTAGGCCAAAAGCGGTGGTGCGCGGGGATCCTTCGCGCTCCGCCGCTGTCTGCGCCGGCGCATTTCTCGCTGCGCGCAAACGGGGGTTTTTCCAGGTATGGCGTCGGTTATTCCAGCTTCCTTATCGAGATTCAGACGCACGGGCTCGTGGATCGACGACGCGCTGTACGCGGTCGCCGTTTATGCCGTGCCGATCCTGATTCTGCTCGGTACGATCGCGACGCTTTACTTCCTGCCGCGTCAATATGAAACACGCGGCGCGGTCCCTCTCGCGCTGCGTGTCGTCGCCGATAACGGCGGCATCACCACACCCGCCGAGGCGCTCGACGCGCTGCAAGGCGCTGCGCCCGTTTCGCGCTACAGCACGCGTCTGTCCGAAAAGCCAATCTGGTTCAGCTTCACAACGCCTAGCATGAGCGCGGAATCATCGACGGTCGTCGAATTGCCATCGCGCCATGCGCAAACGCTTGCCTGCTGGAACGCGAGCACGCTCGCGCCGCTCGGCCAGGCGGACCGCGACAGCGTGAGCGGCGAGATTCGCACGGTGAAGGCGGGCTTCTTCATACAGGTCGGCCGTATCAGACAGGCGGAGAACGTTCTGTGCCGGGGCACCTTTTCCGGTCCTGCGCAGATCAATGCGTACGCGTGGGAATGGCAGGGCCTGCGCAGTTCGGCGCTCGACTTCCAGGAGAGTTCGGGGCTGATCGCCGGTGGTTTGCTGACGCTCGCCGTGTTCGTCTTCGTCACGGCGCTCATCAATCAGGAATGGACGTATGTGATTTTCGCCGTGTGGCTCGTCGGCAATCTGCGGCTCTGCGCGAACGCGATGGGCTGGGACATGCAATGGCTCGGCCGCGTGCTGCCGTCGGAATTCATGCAGCCGTTGCGACAGTTCACCTTCGCCGCCTATTACTTGCTGACGGCCGCGCTCTTCCAGCAGCTTTTCCGGCGCGAGTTGCGCGTAGTCGGCTATCGCTGGCTGCTGCGCGTGATCCAGTATGTCGGCATTGTCTTGCTGGCGGCCGCGTTCGCACTGCCGTATGCGCTTTTCATTCCGACGCTCTGGATCATCGCGGGGTTCGGCATCTGCGTGCTGCTGTTTTTCCTCGCGCGGCTCGTGTGGATGGCGCGCTCGCGCACCGTGCTCTGGTATGTCGCGTCGCTCGGCGTCGTGCTGTTCTCGACGTTCTCCGAAGTGCTCGGCGCGGCCTTCGGCCTGAAGGTGCTCGTCGGCGGCGTCAATACAGTGATGGCCGCGCTGTCGTCGAGCATGATGGCGGCCTTCGCGATCGCCGAGCAGATGCGCGCCGAACGCGATTTCCGCCGTCAGGCGCAGATGGAATTGCGCAACACCTACGAAGTCACGCCGATCGGCCTCTTCACGCTCGATGCCGACGGTCACTTCGTGCGCGCCAATCCCGCGTTGCGCGCGATGCTCGATCTGCAAAAGAGCGACTACAAGGCGCGCCATTGGAACGACTATTTCGAGGCGGGCGCGTGGGGCGCGTTGCAGGCGCTGGCCTCGAAGGGCAGCGACGGCGAACTCGAAATGGGCGGTTCGCCCGAGCGCGGCACCGGCGAACGACGCTACTTGCTGAAAGCCATCCGCTCGAACGGATGGATCGAAGGCTCGCTGCAGGACACGACGGAACGTTCGAAGGCCGTCGAGCGGCTGCGTTTTCTCGCGGAGCACGATTCGCTGACGGGCTCGCTGAATCGCCGCGGCGTAGAGAAGGCGATTTCCGCGCAGAGCGAAGAGACGCTGCCGTGGGCGCTCGCGTATGTCGACCTCGACCGCTTCAAGCTCGTCAACGATCTCTTCGGTCATCGCAGCGGCGACGAAGTGCTGCGCCAGGTCGCGGCGCGCACACGGGCGCACTTCTCGCGCAGCTATCCGGTCGGGCGTATCGGCGGCGACGAGTTCGTCTGCGTGATGCACGACACGTCGATCGAAGACGCCATCGCGCAATGCCGCGAGCTCATTTCGATTCTCTCCGACGCGCCGTACCAGGTCGGCAATCGCGCGTTCCAGGTGAAGGCGTCGATCGGTCTCGTCGAATGCTCGCAGGGCGTGCGCGTGCAGGACGCGCTTTCACACGCGGATCGCGCGTGCCGTGAAGCGAAGAAGGTCGCGCACACGCATCTCGTCACCTATCGCAAGGGCGCGGCGGCATTCGAGGAGCGCGCGGAGGAACTGAGGCTCGTCGAGACGCTCGGGCGCAATCGCCTTCCGCCGGGGCTTTTCCTCGTGATGCAGCCGATCATGTCGCTGTCCGCGCCGACCGAATCGCTCAACTTCGAAGTCCTGTTGCGCATGCGCGCGCCCGACGGCGCGACACTGCCCGCGGGCAAGGTGATCGTCGCGGCGGAGGAATCGGGCAATATCGCCGCGATCGACCGCTGGGTCATTTCGACGCTGCTCGACTGGATCGAGGCGCATCAGCACCGGCTCGGCAACACGCAGTTCATTTGCGTGAACCTGTCGGGCGGCTCGCTGAACGACGAGCAGTTCATGGAGGACATCTTCGCGCTCTTCGCGCGTCATCAGTCGATCGTGCATTACCTGTGTCTCGAGATCACGGAGAGCGTCGCGCTGCACGATCTGGAGAACACGCAGCGCTTTATCGCGCGCGTGCACGACATGGGCGGCAAGATCGCGCTCGACGACTTCGGCGCGGGATACACGTCGTTCAAATATCTGAAGGCGCTATCCGCCGATGCGCTGAAGATCGACGGCGAGTTCGTGCGCTCGATGTGCGCGCATCCGGCGGACATTGCGATCGTCGAGGCGATCGTCGCACTCGCGCGCAATCTCGGCATGCGCAGCGTCGCGGAGTGGGTCGAGGACGTCGATACCTTGCGCGCGTTGCAGGAGATCGGCGTGGATTACGTGCAGGGCTTCCTGATCGCGCGGCCGCAGGAGAGCTCGGCGATTCTCGCGGCGAGCTCGGCCGCGAGTTTCGTGAAGGATCCGGAAGTGATCAGTTTCGTCGAAGGCCTGTCGGAGCCGGCACAGGCGAACGTGTTCGACTACGAATGGCACGCGCGTGCCTCAGGGACGCACTGAGCCCGGCACGGCTCAGGCCGTCTTCATCTCGTTCAATACCTTTGCCGCCGCAATCGGAATGCGCGTGTCGTCCCATTGCGCGAGCCATTGAATCTCCTTGCGCGTGAAATAGCCCGCGTGATTGCGCAGCGCGAACTGCAGCGAATCGACGATGTGATCGCGAATGATCTGCGGCGCGTTCTCGTCCTTGACGATCGCGTGTAGGGCTTCGAGTGTGCTCATGTTTTTGCCGGGCGTGTGTGTGTCGGAGATGACCATCTCGCCGACCATAACCGACCAAAAATTCGTGAAAAAAATCGGCCTGCATCGCGCGGCCGGTCTATGAACGGGCGCTTGATAAAATCGGCCCGGATGTCTTTACTAAATAAAAAGACTGGATTTAATCGAACGGGGACGAACACATGAACGATGTCCGGCGCTCGCGGCTGCCCGGAGAGGCGCGAGCCGATGTCTGAGCGGCCCGCGCGCAAAGCCTCGGCGCATTCCGTCGGCTCGAATCAGCTCGGCATGCGCCAGTTCAACGAGCGCATCGTCCTGCAGGCGATCCGGCTCCACGGCGCGCTGCCCAAGGCCGACATCGCGCGCATGACGCGCCTGTCGATGCAGACGGTCTCGCTGATCGTCGATCATCTGATCGAGGACGGCCTGCTCGCCAAAGAGCCGCGCGCGCGCGTGCGCGGCCGCATCGGTCAGCCGTCGGTGCCGATCTCCCTGCGTGCGGACGGCGCGTTTTCCATCGGCGTGAAAGTGGGGCGGCGCAGTCTCGACGTGCTGTCGATGGACTTCGCCGGCAACGTGCGCGCGCGCGAAATGCTGGCCTATCCGTATCCCGATCCGCATACGCTCTTTCCCGCGCTGGAAGAGCGGCTCGCGCGCACGATCGGCGCGCTCGGCGACGGCGCACGGAAGATCGCGGGCATCGGCGTCGCGGCGCCGTTGTGGCTGGGCGGCTGGCGCGACTTCTTCGACACGCCGCCCGATGTGCTCGCGGCGTGGGACGACATCGACATCCGCGAACGGATCGAAGCGATGACGGCGCTGCCGGTCGAGTTCGCCAAGGACACGACGGCCGCGTGCGCCGCCGAACTGGTGATGGGCCAGGGACGCGGGCTGCGCAACTTCCTCTATGTTTTCATCGGCACATTCATCGGCGGCGGACTCGTGATCGACGGCCGATTGCACGCGGGCCCGAGCGGCAACGCGGGCGCCATCGGCTCGTTGCCGCTGATGAGCCACGGCAACGGACGACGCGCGGGGCAACTGCTCGACAAGGCGTCGGTGTATGTGCTCGAAAAGGCGTTCGTCGCGGCGGGCGCGCCGGCCGCCGCCGCGCACGACGAGCGCGCATGTTCGCCGCCGTTGCGCGCGCTATCGGACGCGTGGATGCGCGGGACGTGTCCCGCGATCGCGACGGGCATCGCAGCGTCGGCGGCGCTGCTCGATCTCGAAGCCGTGGTGATCGACGGTGAAATCGACCGGATCTTGCTGCGCGAGGTCATCGGGCGCACCGACGACGCGCTCGCCGCGTTCGACTGGCAAGGCATGACGCGCCCGGGCCTCGTCGAAGGGCAGATCGGCCCCGACGCCCGCGCAATGGGCGGCGCGATCCTGCCGCTCTATGCGCATTTCGCGCCGAAGCACGAGCTTTTTCTGAAGCCGCTCGACGCCTGAGGTCAGTCCAGTGAGAGCCGCGCGGCGAACGCGAGCAGCGCGGCGGAGAACGTCCAGCGCTGCACGGTCTGCGCTTTCGGATGGCGGCGCAGCCAGCCGGAAATTCGCACCGCGCCCGCCGCCAGCGTGAGGTCGAACAGGACGCCGACCGCAACCAGCACGACCCCCAGTTCCAGCACTTGCGACCAGACCGGACCGCTCTGCGGCCGCACGAATTGCGGCAGCAGCACGGAGCAGAACAGCAGCGCCTTCGGATTGAGAATGCTGCTCAGAATGCCCTTCGCGTAGGCCGAACGCAGCGTGGATGCGGCCGCCTGACCGGGCGTCGCGTCGAGCCCGAACGCGGGCGATCGGAAAATCTGAATCGCCACGTAAGAGAGATACAAACCACCCGCGATGCGCACGCCGTCGTAAAGCCACGGCGCGCTGCGCAAGAGCGCGGCGACGCCGAGCGCCGATAGCGTCACATGCGTCGCCCGCGCCGTGGCGAGTCCGCCGGCCACGGCGAGACCGTGGCTCAAACCGCGCGTGCCGCTCGTCTGAAGCACGAGCGCCATGTCCGGTCCGGGCAGCGCATACACCACCGCGAGCGCGCCGATGAAAACCCATAGCAAGTGTGCCGAGACCATGATGCGCTCCTGTTTCGATGGCGATATCGTGCCACTTCGGATGGAGCGTTTTCTGGCTTTTTTACTCGCTATAAGGTCATCAAGCGCGACTTTCCCCTAGAATCGGATCAATAAGAAGGGGAAAGCTCCATGACCGAAATCGATCGTATCGACCGCGCCATGCTGGCCGCGCTTCAGCAGGACGGCCGCATGCCTGTCGCGAAACTCGCCGAGCGCGTCGGCCTGAGCGAGACGCCGTGCGCGCGCCGGCTCAAGCGTCTGGAAAGCGAGGGCTACATCGACGGCTATCGCGCGGTGCTGTCACGCAAGGCGCTCCAGTTGGGCGTCGTCGCGTTCGCGCAGGTGCGCTTCAGCGTGCACGATCGCGCGCTGTCGGATCGCTTCGAGCGCGAAATTCAGGGGATTCCGCGCATCGTGTCGTGTCACAACATCTCGGGGACGGCGGATTATCTGCTCCAGATCATCGCGCGCGATCTCGACGAATACGGCGTCTTCATGCGCGACATCCTGCGAACCTTGCCGGGCGTGACAGCCGTCGAATCGATGCTCTCGCTGCGCGAGGTGAAGCGCGACAGCGGCCTGCCCGTGCCCTGATGATTGTCTATACAAGGCTGAGGCGAACACGGCGAGAATCGCTCCGGGATTCCCCTAATACAACCTAAGTTGTATATACAAGAACATGAGACTCATCCGATGGCGTCTCCGTCGACACTCTCTTTCTTGATGCGCAGGAGCATTCGTGACTTCATCCTCCCGTTTTCGCGACACCGAGATCCGCGCGCCGCGCGGCACCCGACTCAACGCCAGGAGCTGGCTGACCGAAGCGCCGCTGCGCATGCTGATGAACAATCTCGACCCCGAAGTGGCCGAGAATCCGAAGGAACTGGTGGTGTACGGCGGCATCGGCCGGGCGGCGCGCGACTGGGCGTGCTACGACAAGATCGTCGAGACGTTGAAACGCCTCGAAGCGGACGAGACGCTGCTCGTCCAGTCGGGCAAGCCGGTTGGCGTGTTCAAGACGCATGAGAATGCGCCGCGTGTTCTCATCGCGAATTCCAACCTGGTGCCGCATTGGGCGAATTGGGAGCACTTCAACGAGCTCGACGCGAAGGGCCTCGCGATGTACGGACAGATGACCGCCGGCAGCTGGATCTACATCGGCAGCCAGGGCATCGTGCAGGGCACCTATGAGACCTTCGTCGAAGCCGGACGCCAGCATTACGGCGGCGAGCTCAAAGGCCGCTGGGTGCTGACCGCCGGTCTCGGCGGCATGGGCGGCGCGCAGCCGCTTGCAGCGACGCTCGCGGGCGCGTGTTCGCTGAACATCGAATGTCAGCAAAGCCGCATCGATTTCCGTCTGAAGACGCGTTACGTCGATGAACAGGCGACCGATCTCGACGACGCCCTCGCGCGCATCCAGCGCTACACGTCCGAAGGCCGCGCGATTTCCATCGCGCTGTGCGCGAACGCGGCGGACATACTGCCCGAGCTCGTGCGCCGCGGCGTGCGTCCGGACATGGTTACCGATCAGACGAGCGCGCACGATCCGCTCAACGGCTATCTGCCGAAAGGCTGGACCTGGGCGCAATACCGTGACCGCGCGCAAAGCGATCCGGCGGGCACGGTGAAGGCCGCGAAGCAATCGATGGCCGAGCACGTCCGCGCGATGCTCGCGTTCCGCGAACAGGGCGTACCGACGTTCGATTACGGCAACAATATCCGCCAGATGGCCAAGGAAGAGGGCGTCGACAACGCGTTCGATTTTCCGGGCTTCGTGCCGGCCTACATCCGTCCGCTTTTTTGCCGCGGCGTCGGGCCCTTCCGCTGGGCCGCGCTCTCGGGCGATGCGGAAGATATCTACAAGACGGACGCGAAAGTGAAGGAACTCATCGCCGATGACGCGCATCTGCATCGGTGGCTCGACATGGCGCGCGAGCGCATCAGCTTTCAGGGCCTGCCGGCGCGCATCTGCTGGGTCGGGCTCGGCCAGCGCGCGAAGCTCGGCCTCGCGTTCAACGAGATGGTGCGCAACGGCGAGTTGTCGGCGCCGGTCGTGATTGGCCGCGATCATCTCGATTCTGGCTCGGTCGCGAGTCCGAACCGCGAAACCGAAGCGATGCAGGACGGCTCGGACGCCGTGTCCGACTGGCCGCTTCTGAACGCGCTCCTGAATACGGCGAGCGGTGCGACGTGGGTCTCGATTCATCACGGTGGCGGCGTCGGCATGGGCTTCTCGCAGCATGCGGGCGTCGTGATCGTGTGCGACGGCAGCCGCGAAGCCGATGCACGCATCGCGCGCGTGCTGCACAACGATCCCGCGACGGGCGTCATGCGCCACGCCGACGCGGGCTACGACATCGCCATTGAATGCGCGCGCGAGCAGGGCCTCGATCTGCCGATGATCACGCGATGAAAACCCTCTGGCACCACTGCCACGCCGCGACGATGGCCGGTGGCAAGTATTCGATCATCGAAGACGCGGCGATCCTGACCGACGGCGCGCGCATCGAATGGATCGGGCCGTCCGCTTCGGCGCCGGAAATCGGCGACTGCGGGCGTGTCGATCTCGAAGGCGCGTGGGTGACGCCGGGGTTGATCGACTGCCACACGCATCTCGTTTTCGGCGGCGATCGGAGCGGCGAGTTCGAAGAGCGGCTCGAAGGCGTGAGTTATGCGCAAATCGCGGCGCGTGGCGGCGGCATCGCGAGCACCGTGCGCGCGACGCGCGAAGCCAGTGAAGACGCGTTGTTCGAAGTCGCGAAGAAGCGCGCAGTCGGTCTGATGCGCGAAGGCGTGACCGCGCTCGAAGTGAAATCCGGCTACGGGCTCGATCTCGCCAGCGAACGCAAGATGCTCGCCGTGGCGCGACGTCTCGGCGACACGCTGCCGCTCACCGTGCGCGCGACCTGCCTCGCCGCGCATGCGTTGCCGCCCGAATACGCGAACCGCGCGGATGACTACATCGCCTATGTCTGCGACGAGATGTTGCCGGCGCTCGTCGAAGAAGGTCTCGTCGATGCCGTCGATGCATTTTGCGAGCACATCGCGTTTTCGACGCAGCAAGTCGAGCGTGTGTTTCGATGCGCGCACGAACTCGGCGTGCCCGTGAAGTTGCATGCCGAGCAGTTGTCGTCCTTGCATGGATCGTCGCTTGCGGCGCGCTATCGGGCACTGTCGGCGGATCATCTCGAGTACATGACGGAGGACGATGCCATCGCGATGGCGCAGTCCGGCACCGTCGCCGTGCTCCTGCCGGGCGCGTTCTACATGTTGCGTGAAACCCAAGTGCCGCCCATCGACGCGCTGCGGCGTCATCGCGTGCCGATCGCGCTCGCGAGCGATCTGAATCCCGGTACGTCGCCGGCGCTATCGTTGCGCATGATGCTCAACATGGGATGCACACTGTTTCGCCTGACGCCGGAAGAAGCGCTCGCCGGCGTGACGATTCATGCGGCGAGCGCGCTCGGACTGCGATCGACGCACGGCTCGCTCGAAGCAGGAAAGGCCGCGGATTTTGTCGCCTGGCGGATCGACAGGCCTGCTGAGCTTTCGTATTGGCTCGGCGGCGCGCTGCAAAATCGCGTCGTGCGTGGCGGCGCGGAGACTGATTTCGAGCGCATCGCGCGATGAAACAAAACGCCTCGTCCGGGCCGGGACGAGGCGTTGCGCCAGAAAAGAAACGATGAAGCGTGGTGTTACGTGCGCTTGCGGATCATTCCCCAGACGACGAGCAGGATGATGGCGCCGAGCACCGAGGCGATCCATCCCGCTGGCTGTCCCGGCTGATACCAGCCGAGCGCCCGGCCCACGTACCCCGCGATGAGCGAGCCGGCGATGCCGAGGATGATGGTCATGATCCAGCCCATGTTGTCGTCGCCCGGTTTGAGCGCGCGCGCGATGAGCCCGATGACGAGTCCGACGATCAAAGTGCCGATGAATGCAAACATGCGGTTGCTCCTTGACAGAGTTTTACAGTTTCTTGATTGCGTTGCCGATGGATTCCGGACGGTCCCGGTACGTTCAAAGTAGCACGGCGCAATGCGTTTGGGTAAGACACTGGCCGTCTGGCCAATCCTTGAAGCACGAACGATGCCCCGTGCATCGCCCAAGGTAAAATTCGTCGCATTGCCTCAATCCGTGCCTTGCTACGATATGACCGATTCCGAATTCCCCTCCAACGACGATACGATCCACGAAGATCGCCTCTGGCGCGACGACGGCTGGACCGCGCGCGTGATCAAGAACGAGGACGACGACGGCTGGGCCGTCGAGATGATTCAGGCGGGCGAGACGGAGCCCGCGCTCGTCGGACCGTGGACGATGGGCCGCGACAAGAAAAATCCAAAGCCGCTCGACGCAAACGCGTTTCGAACATTAGTCAAGACGGCGTCGGAAGTCTTGCGCCGGCACGAACAGCAGCGTCATGCAATGCTGAACAAGAATGTCACCGTCGATCTGCGGGGCGAGGACATTACCGTCACGCTGGAGATCGTTCCCGATGAGGACGATCCCTACGCGAATCTCAAAGCCTTCGATGCGTACGGCGCGCAGCTCGCGCACGTGCGCGTGTCCCCTTCATTCAAACTCAGCAAGGCGAGCGCCGAGCGATGGGCCGAGAACGAGTTCGCGAAGCCCAACTGAATCGCCCATTGTGCTCATCGCGCATGCCTAAAAGGAAAACGCCGTCTCACTTTCGTGAGACGGCGTCGGGAGAAGGATGCCGTGAGTCGGATCGGATCTCAGCGTTTCCTGACGACGAACTCGATCCGTCGATTGGCGAAACGTCCGCTCGCAGTATCGTTGTCAGCAATCGGATTGGCGTCGCCAAAGCCCGTGGCCGTGAGCGATTGCGGCGGTACGCCGTTTCGCACCAGGTAGCCCCGGACAGCCTCAGCGCGTTCCTTCGATACTTCGAGCTTCGCCGCTGCTGCACCTTGCGCATCCGAATAGCCCGCAATTTCGAGATTCACGATCGAACCCTTGGCGGCGCAGCTCTTTAGCAACTGCGCCGTCTCGCCGAGCGTGGAGTACGCGCTTTCCGGCACCTGTGCACTCGAGCGCGCGAAGTTGACAACCTGAAGGTCGAGTACCCGCGTCAGCTTGTCGCCAGAGCACGGCGTGTCAGTGGCGAGCAGGCTCTTCATCGCGTTGCGAAAGGATTGCGTTGCGGTGGCGACGGCGCCGTCTACGTCGAACGCCGCAACCTGGAACATGCCGCCGAGCGTGCCTTTCAGACGATCGGTCCAGCCGAGCTTCCCGTTCGCCGCCGTGCCGCTCAACTCGACTTTCGAGCCGCTGACCTTCGCTTCCGCACCAGGCACGGCCATGAGCGGGAAGAAGTCGTTCAGGCGCGAGAGCCAGGTTGCCGGGCGGGTTTCGGGAATGACCGAAACGTCCGCCGTGTAGGCCTTTCCGAAGCGGGCGGTCAACGTGTCGACCAGATGCTTCTTCTCTGCTTGCGTGCCCACGGTCGCCTCGATCGCCGGCACGCCTGCCGCGTTGACGCTGAACAACAACTGCGCGTCTTTCCAGGAGGCGGGCGCGGCCTTCGGCGCCGAGGCCGTTTCCGGCTCTGCCGCGGTTGCGACCGGCGTGTTCACAGGTGCCGCTACCGGCGCAGTGTCGGTGACCGGCGTAGTCGATAGCGCTGCGGACGACGCCGGCATTGACATGTCCGTGACGTGCTGCGTGGCCGGCGCGGCGCTCAGATCCACGCTGTCGCCATGCGTGAAGCCGCGGTAATAAACCAGCGCGAGAACGGCGGCCAGCACGGCAAAGAGCAGCCAGATCCACTTGTTCGAGCGTTTCGGCGCGGGTTTGCGCACCGGTGCGCGCATCGGGGGCGGCGCGGATTTTGAAGCTGGCGCAGTTTGCACGGGCGGAGCGGTCTGCATAACGGGCGCGGGCGCGGGTGCAACTGCCGCGGCCATCGCTACATCGCCATCCGTACGCGGCTCGAGGCTCGATGCGACCGTATCGAGCCGCGGCGTGATGCAACTCGTGAAGCCTTCTGTGTTACCGACGCCGATGGCTGTCGCGACCGCGTTCGACATCGACGAATTGATTTCGCCGACCTGATCGCGCAGCAGCTTGGGCACCTGCGGCAGTCCCCACTGCGCGAGCAGGAAGTGGCGCTTCATGATGCCGAACAGCACGGCGGCGACGATGCCCGCGAGCGCCGACGTGGCTTGCGTGGGAACGCCGGTTTCGGCCGAAACAGCGTCGGTCAGCGCATCGACGCGCTGGCCCGTCGCGAGCGCGGCAAGCGAATGACCATTGGCTTCGAGCTGCTTGAGTCCGCCGGTGGTCGCGATCACCTTGGATAAGTGATCCGCGATGTGGGCGTTGGTCTCCGACTGCATGATGACGGAATACACCGACTGCGAGCCGGGTACGAGCGTCGCCCGATCCATCAGCGATGCGACCAGGCCGGGCGCGATGCGTATCACGAGCTGCCGGACGATCTGACCGGGAATGCCGAATTGTTGCGACAACTGCTCGGCGATGGGTTCCGAGATCGCGGCATTGACCGCCTGGACCAGATTGATGCTCATCGACTGAGATTCCTTTCTACATGAACGCTTAACGCAAGCGCAAGTACGTAGCGGATTCTATATGCACAGGTATCCTAAAAAGAACCGTGCAAACTTCTTTACGAAAACGGTGCTTAAATGCGATTCGCGTTGTGCTTTTTAACGTGCGCGCAGGCTCAGTTCCGAGAAGAATCTGACGACGCGTCTGGCGGCGGCGCCGAGCGAGCCCGGCTCCGCAGGCGCGGGTTGCGCTTCCTTCACGGCAAGCGCGACGAACGACAGTATGGAATGCGACTGGATGAGCGTGCGGTACGACGCGTCGAGCGGCGACGTCCACGCGCAGCTGCGGCAATCGTGCTTGGGGCACGCGTTGCAGGGAGGTTGATTGCGGTTCATGGCGGAATCCTTCTGGGTATCCGCATATGATCTTCGATACGCTATCGTTAGGCGATCAGATACTTCCGATTGAACTCTTGGTTTTCATCTCGGAAATAGGACAAACTAACTCGATGAATCCGGGACTGTTTCAGCGCAAGGAGGCGGCGATGCACTATTTGTTGATTTACGATCTCTGTTCAGACTATCTGGAGCGCCGCGCGCAATTTCGCGACGCGCATCTCGCCCTTGCATGGGCTGCGGTCGAGCGGGGAGACATCGTGCTCGCCGGTGCGCTCGATGCCCCCGCCGATCGCGCGATGCTGCTGTTTCACAGCAATTCGCCCGCCGTCGCGGAAGACTTCGCAAAAAACGATCCGTACGTGACGAACGGGCTGGTCGAGCGCTGGGAAGTGCGCAAGTGGAACACGGTCGTGGGCACGAATGCGGCCACGCCCGTGAGATAGCGCGGCGCGGGCATCACGCGCCGGCGGTTTCTTCCTCGGGACGATCCCGGCGGGTGGGGCCGCGGCGCTGCGCCGAACGATAAAGGCTCGTCAGCGTGTCGTCGATTTGCTGCGAGCGCTCGAAGAGCGCCGCGAGCCAGTCGACGAACACCGACACGCGCGGCGTTGCCTGACGGCTTTTCAGAAACGCCACCGATACCTTGAGCGGCGGCGACTTCCATTGCGGCAGCAATTCGCGCAGTTGCCCCGAGCGCAGATACGGCTGCGCCGCGATGCGCAGCGGCTGGATCATCCCCAGCCCTTCGATGCCGCATGCGAGGTACGCATGCTCGTCGGCGACCTGCACGAAGCCGCGCATCTTCATGGTGACGGGCGCGCCGTCGACATCGAAATCGAAGTCGGCGGGGCGGCCGCTTTTCTCGGAGATGCAATTGACCGCGACGTGCTGCGCGAGATCGTCGAGTGTTTCCGGCGTGCCGTGCTTCTCCAGGTACGCCGGACTTGCGCACGTCACCTGTTCGAGCACGCCGAGCCGGCGCGCGATCAGACCCGAATCGGGCAATTCGCCGAGCTGCACGCTGCAATCGACACCTTCGCCGACGAGATCCACATTGCGATTGCCGATGCCGATCGACAGCTCGATCTGCGGATAGCGCGCATGAAACTCCGGCAGCGCGGGCACGACGATCGAGGTCGCGACGGTATCCGGCATCTCGACGCGCAGCCGTCCGCGCAGACGCTCCTCGCCCGCGCCGAAGCCGGATTCGAGCTCGTCGATATCGGCGAGGATTTGCGCGCAACGCTCGTAATAAGCGGCGCCATCGACGGTGAGATTCAGGCGCCGTGTCGTACGTGCGAGCAATTGCACGCCGACCAGCGCTTCGAGTTGTTGCACGGTCGTCGAAACACTCGCGCGCGGCATGCCGAGCGACTCGGCCGCACGCGTGAAGCTGTTCGTATCGACGACACGCGTGAAGACACGCATGGCATGGACGCGATCGATCACGTTGTGTTTTCCTTTTATGACGATTGAATGGCGATGCGCGAAAAAAGCGTATCCACCGCGGCTATGAAGCGGCGGAAAAAAGGCGCATCGGCGATGGTTAGATCGTACGGACGGGAAGCGTCAACGTGAATACACAAAAATGGAGGATTCTTGCCTGATCCTTTCTGACGGCGCGAATCGCGCGATTCACAGCGCCGGCATTTCGCCGCGCAGACGGCCCGCGAAACCGGTCATGTCGGCGCCGGAGGGTGCCTGATAAAGGCGCAGCCCCATTTCCGGCAGGATCGACAGCAGATGATCGAATACGTCGCCCTGAATGCGCTCGTATTGGGTCCACGCGGTCGTCGCGGTGAAACAATAGACTTCGACCGGGATGCCCTCCGATTGCGGTTCCATCATGCGGACCATGATCGCCATGTCCTGGCGGATTTCCGGATGGCGTTGCAGATAAGCGAGCCCGTACGCGCGAAACGTGCCGATATTCGTGAGCCGCCGCCGGTTCGCAGGCTCGTTCGCGAGCTCGCCGAGATTGCGGTTCGCCTGCTCGACCTCGGTCTGCTTCTGTTCCAGATAATCGTGCAGCAGCCGAAAGCGCTTCAGGCGTGCGGTCTCTTCCTCGGTGAGAAAGCGCACGCATTGCGCGTCGATGCGCAAGGTACGCTTGATGCGCCGTCCGCCCGATTCGAACATGTGCCGATAGTTGCGATAGCTCTCCGAAAAGAGCTTGTAGGTCGGCACGGTGGTCACGGTGTTGTCCCAGTTCTGGACCTTGACCGTATGCAGCGCGATGTCCTTCACGAAGCCATCGGCGGCGGCTTGCGGCATTTCGATCCAGTCGCCGATCCGCAGCATGTCGTTCGATGTCAGTTGCGTGCTCGCGACGAGCGACAGCAGCGTGTCCTTGAAGACGAGCAGCAGCACCGCGGACAACGCGCCGAGACCGGAGAGCATCCAGAGCGGCGAGCGGTCGATGAGAATGGACAGCACGAGCACGCCGCACACGAGCGCGAGCGCCAGCTTGCCGATCTGGATATAGCCCTTGATCGAGCGCGTCTGTGCTTCCTTGCTTTCCGCATAGACGTCCTGCCACGCGGACAGCGCGCTGCCCGCGGCGAAAAACAAGCAGACCCACGCGCCGCCGTGCGCGACGCGGCCGATGACCGTGGCGAAGTGGCCGATGCGCGGCACGTCGTCGATGCCGAGCGCGACGGTCGCGAACGGCACCGCGTACCAGAGGCGATGATAAGCGCGATGCTTGATGCACGCGCGGTCCCACTTCTGATGACCGGCGAGCACGAGCAGCCGATGCGCCACATACAGCACGATGCGCGCGACCACCCATTGCAGGAAGAGCGCGATCAGCGCGAGCGCGACGAGACCCGCGACGAGTTGCGCCCACGGATGAGCGGCGAGCAGATGCGGCAGGGGATCGGGAAGGAAGTCGAAATTCATACCGTTCGGTCAGGACTGGGAAGCGTGCGCATCGTGCGTCCTTTGCGACGCGACGCGCACCGTATTGTGCATGATCGTGCACGTTCGATGCATCGCTCGCGGCGCGCTCGCGCGCCTTATCGAAAACCCGAGTTCGATGAAAATGAATTTTTTTTGGCGGGCTTTTCGAGTAAATATACTTTCATCGCGTTTGATTGCCATGAGGCCGCAGCGC
>Ga0105251_10000664_pt1 | contig 31669 bp, 24 predicted proteins | sample KBSS64metaG_FD_80424 | JGI IMG/M metagenome (GOLD analysis project Ga0105251, IMG submission 80424) | Switchgrass rhizosphere microbial communities from Kellogg Biological Station, Michigan, USA - KBS S6-4 metaG | ecosystem: Host-associated > Plants > Roots > Rhizosphere > Soil | place...
CATTTTTTGCGCAATAAAGGGCGGCGACGATTTCGATTTCCTTTAGTCGTCGCGATATCGGATTCGAACTGGAAGTCGCCAATTTGCTATGGCTCAGCCGGGAAATCGCGGCTTAGAGAGTGCCGCAAGTTTGCCTTTTAAAAATAGACGTACAGGAGATTGCAATCATGAAAAAGTTCATAGCTGTCATCGCATCCGCATTGCTAGCCACTACGGTTTTCGAACAAACGGCGGCGGCGGCAGACGCTAACGATGCGCAAAAAGCTCAGCTGAAGGCAAACAGTGAGAAGATGGAAGCGCAGGCCACCGCGAACAAGAAGAAGGCGGAGGCACAGAGCGATGCCGAGAAGGCGCAGGCCTCAGCTAATGAAGACAAAGCGTCTGCTCAGGCCGACGCCGACAAGAAGGCCGCCAAAGGCGCCAAGGCGACCACGCCCGCCGAGGCGTCCGGCGCTCGACATGATGCGGCGAACGCGCAAGCCAAGGCCAATAAAAAAATGCAGCAGGCCCAGAGCAAAGCTGACAGAAAGAAGCAGGACGCCGCAAACGACGCGAACGTAGCACAAGCGAAGGCCGACGAGAAAAAGGTCGAAGCGCAAAACGACGCTAACAAAAAGGCGGCGGAAGCTAAAGTCGACGCTGCAAAGAAGCAATAGAAATGATGGGCGATCGTGCCGCTGGCCGATCGCCTTTAATCGTCACTCGTCCTGGCGCAGTCCGCACTGACGCTTTTGGCATTCATCGCGACACTTTTTTGTTTTCGATGAGCGGCCTTCGAAGCAGGGTGCGCTAGCTCGTCCATCAAGGCTCCTCGACGCGGGTCCAGGACGCATCGGGATCGAACTCGGTTAGCGGCTGTGCCGATGGGCCGCGATTCTTTTGATACACGACGCCGTTGTTGTTGACGACGAAAGTCATCACGCCGCTTGCGCCATACTGCGCGGGGTACGCGGCCATCGCGAAGCCGGCCAGCATGCGCCCGTTGATGATGTAGTTGAAAGGGCCGCCCGGCGCGTGCTTTCCCTGTCGCGTGAGAATGCGGAAGTAATATCCGTGATATGCATCGCCTGGGTTTCGATCCTTGAGATAGTTCGCGCTTGCTGCGATCAGCGGCCCGAACGGACTCGGCTCTTCACCCTTCGATTCATCCGCCGGCCAATACAGCCCGTCACGCTTGCCTGGCGTGCTGCCGAGCTTGCGCGCGTATTGCAGCACGCCGTCGCCCACGCGGTCGCGCGTCGCGTACTCGCGTTGCGCATCGACATACGCGCGCATCACCTTGATGGCCTCGCGCTCGTTCGCGCCGATGCGCCGATCCAGCACTTCCTGCTCGCCCTCTTCGGTTGCGAAGCGCCACGCGCCCTGCGTGCGAACGAGTGGAATCGGCATGGGCCACGCTTCATCACCGATACGCAGGATGCGGCGGTCCGGCGCCGTTTCCTCCAGCATGTGATACGCATTGAACTCAGCGAGCGCGTTGGCGCGCAGCTCGCGGTTCTCGGCTTCATCCGGCGTCACGACGAGTTCCTTGTGCGCATCGCCGAAGATGGCGATGAGTGCGGCGTCGTCGTTCGACTTGAGCGCCTGTTCCAGTGCACTGACCGCTTCGTCCGGCGTTTTGAAGGTCTGCTGCGACCCGGCGGCGAGAGCACCCAGAGGAACGGTGAGCATTGCGACAACTGAGCATGCGACGAACCGGCGGGACAAGATATTCACGAAACGTCTCCTATCGGCGGCCGACGCGGCCGCCCCCGCCGAATCCACCGCGCGCACCGCCCGAAAAGCCGCCACCCTGAAAATTGCGCCCACCCGGCCCGCCCGACATCGACTGCCGGCTCGCTGCGCCGCGCGTGCTGTCCGCTCTGGCGCCCTGGGCGGACCCGTAGCCGCTGAACGCGTCGCCACCCCGTCCCTGAAGGTTGCCGGCGCTCTGTGCGCGTGGCGACTGCGCGGCCGTCGGGGCGCGCGCGCCAGCGCGTTCGCCGCCCGCCGCGCCGAAGTTGCCGCCGCTGGCGCGAGTCGGAGCGTCGCCCACGCGCTGGGCCGATGCGCGTGTGCTGGCACCCGACACCTGTCCGGGCTTCTTTTCCGAGCGCCATTGGGTCGAGCGCTGAGACGCAGAGCTTCCGTTCGCCGAGCGGTTCGCAGCGCGATTGCTCAGCTCGTTCTTGACCTCGGCCCGGTTGACATTGCCTTCGCGGTTGATGTTGATCGTGTTGTTGCCGCCGCTGTAGTTCGCTTCGTAGTGCCCGCCGTGCCACGCCGCAGTGATCGCCGCGCCCCAGATAAGGCCCGTCGCGAACGCCGCCCCCGGCGCGTAGGGATAGTAGTAGACCGGATAAGGCGCCGGCCAGTAGCTATATACCGGCGTCGGGCTGCTGATGACAACCGTCGACGGGTTGTACTGAGGCACGTAGATGACTTCGGGATTCGACGGAACAATCTTGATGACTTCCTTCTCGACCACCACCGTCTGCTTGTCATCCGTCTTGAGATTTCCCACTGACTGGGTCTGACGTCGGAAACGCTGCACGGCCTGCAGCACGGCGCTTTGATCCGCGACCACCGCTTCGCCGAGCGCCACGGTCCAGTCGAGGTCGTTGCTCATTTTCTTCAGCACTTCGGGGTAATTCAGCAGCGCCTTGATCGGGTCCTGCCATGCTTCGTTGACCGGCAAGTCCTTCTCGGTTTTTCTGCGATCAAGGAACCGGTCTGCCTGCACTACTTCCACCGGATAAGTCGATGCCGGAAGAATGATCGCGACGAGGTCATCGGGATAGAGTGCGATCGGACCGACGAGCTTGTCCAGCGAACCCGAATCCATCGCTACCGGTGGCGCAGGTCCTGCCTCCGACGCCTGAGCCATGGTTTGCGGACCGCTTGCGACAGGTGTCGGAGCGACCGTTTGCGCACCGCTTTCCGGCGGCGTCTGAGGGACTGCGCACCCGCCTGCGCACAGCGCGGATGCGATCACGATCACGCTAAAGCACTCACGCATGTCCAGCACCACCGACATTGGCTATACCGCGCGTGTCTCAGTTCCGAAGAACATCAGATTGCAAATCTCGTTCGACGCAAGCGGTCATTGCGCGCTCGCACCGCCATGTGCTGCTGCGATCGCCGCGTCGCGCTCTTTGGCGGCTTCCGCCTTCTTATGCTCGAAGACTTTCTTGGCCGCTGCGACTTTCTGATTATATTTTTTGTTGGCTGCGGAGATTTCCATTCGCATCTTGACGATTTCGTCGTTATTCGCAGGTTGAGCCGCGCCCTGATCGGTTTGTGCCCACGCATTCGTTGCGAGCGCGATCGACATCAGCACTACAGCTCCGTTGAGACGATTCATGACTGCCTCCTCTCGTTGACTGCCACCAACTTCTTCACGGAGATCCGAGGTGTGCCGGCCGTTCCTCTCCGCGCAAACATTTCCAGGAACGACAACGCGATAAAAACCGCACTCTGCTCTGCTCACAGTATGCGAACGCGTTCGTGAATTCAAGAAAGCCGTCGCGCGTGCCCGAAACAACAAGAAGGAAAATGTCGCGCATTAAACCATGCGCTCGTATTCACAGAGGTGCACGCACCGTGTAGAGGGCACGTCGCCGACGTGACTGTACTCGTAGCCGACGTACCGTTGCCTTCCAGCGTGGTGGAGACGTCGTGAACTTGCGACACGACCGGGTCGTCGACCTTCCTTCGTCCTGGACAAATCGCGAAAGCCGCTCCCCACTGGAATCCGGTCCGGCTTCCGAAGTTATATTGCGCGATAACCCCGCCTGCCCGGCGGCATTTCGATTTTTTTTTAACCGATCGAATTGTCGTGCCACCGATCGCCAAGCGTCGTCGTTGCAAAAGTCGATTCACAACGGTCGAGGATGCCGCTATCTTGATGCACACACCACATCCAAGATGTCTCGACTCGTCGTCCGGAACTCACATCATGCTCGCTCGCAAACTCAGGCTCATCGCGTTGCTCACTGGCATGCTCGTCTGCTCCTGGCCGGACGTGTCTTTTGCAACGGAGCAGGCGCAACAACGTCGCGCCGGCCGCGACGTCCGTCAGGATACGCGCCAGAACGCCCGGCACACCAAGCAGGACTGCCGCGCCGCCAATCAGCAAGCAAACGCGCATTGCCGACACGACAAGCGGCAGACAAAGCAGCACGGGCGTCAAGCTGCAAGAGACATCAAATACTGACTACGCGAGACGCGCCCACTGACGACAACTGGCCTGCATTTCACGCGCGGCGCAACGCCGTCCGAAACATGCTGCCTGAGCGATGATGCGCTCGTGCATGGCGGCACGCGTGCAACCATCTCTCAGCGGGCATGACTTTTCCCGCCGACAAGCCGCTCATGCGCAAGCCGCTGACGTCCGGGCATGCGTCCATGGGGCCGATGCGAGCATTCTCTTTGCGTGGGCCCGCATCGGAAGCGCTAGTTTGCGTCGGATTGCCAACGAAGGCTGCGCGGCCGATCGAAAACCAGCAGCATCAAGCACGCATAAAAGGAAACCGCGAGAAAAAGCCCCATGCGCACCGCGAACGCGGCATAGACGTCTTTGCCCGCGATGTTGTCCTGCACTGACTGGCCGAGCAGGATGATCATCGTGACGAGGCCGTTCACCCAGACGCCCGGCGAGTAGCGCGTCATCCTTATGCCATAGAGCCTGCGCCCGACCATCAAACCGAACAGCAGCATCCATAGGAAGAACATCCAAAGGTGCACGGAGAGTTTCAGCGCGAACCAAAATATGATCGCGAGCAGTCCACCGAGCAGTGTCGAGCCGATGAGATCGCGCGCCGCCCCACGCGCGGTCGTCGTGCAGCTCTGTCTGCCGAGGCTGACTGACTTCATGATGATCGGCATATAGCTTGTCGGATCGGTCAATGCGAGAAGGTACGCTGGCATGACCACGAGCGCGGCGCGCAGCGCAATGCGTCTCGCCTGATCGGAGGACTCGGCCCTCGCCGCAGGCGGTGGCTGCGCGCTCGCTGGCTCGGGAAACAGGCCGTGCATGAGCGCGGACACCAGCAAGGCGAGCAGCAACCCCTTCACCAGCGCGCCGACCACCGTTACGCCCACCTGGAAGTCGGCCGTGCCGGCCGCGGAGATCATCGTGAGCCCCGCCACCAGAAAGGTCGCGACCAGATTGTTGCCCCCACGTACCCCGTAGAGGAACGCAAGGAATAGCAACAGGCCGACGAGCATCACGCCGGCAAGCGCGTAATGTCGAAGCAGCGGAACGAGCAGCAGGCCGCTGCCGGTGGTCAGCATCACGATCAGCGCCAACATCGCGGCTGCCTTGAACGAAAGCGGCCGGTTCTGTGTCGCGAGCAGAAAGACCGCGAACACCGGCGCGATCACGGGAACCGGGAAATCCAGCGCGAAACTGATCGCGAGGCACAACGCCGTCCCCGTCGCCATGCGCAGCGTACGACCATCTCGAAGCGGGAGCCTGTTTTCCATGGCGTCATCAATAGACGTAGGCCAGCCAGCTCATCACACGCAGGAAAATGCGACCGAGCGGATTGAGCGGATTGCCTTCGCTCGGAAACGCCATCACCTCGGCCTGCCCGCCCACACGCATGTTGCTCAGGCGCGCGCGCTCGTCCTTATCGAACTCGACGATCACGGGGAAGCGCTGAGCCGGTCGCAGCCAATCGCGGCTTGTCTGCACACTAGGCAGACTGCCGGGTGGCGTGCTCTGCCCCACGCTCACACCGAACCCGATGCTGCGAATCCGCCCTTTGAAAACTTTGCCCGGGAGCGCATCCAGCACGATAGACACCGGTGTGCCGGGCCTGAGGCGGCCGAGATTGTTTTCGGTCATGTCCGCGCTGATCCACACGTCGCGGATTGCAATGAGCGTCATCACCGCCTTGCCTGCCGAGGCGAACTGGCCGACTTCGGTGCCGAGATCGGTAATGACGCCGCCGGTTCGCGCCCTGATGCGCGTGTTGGCGAGATCGAGTTCGGCCCTCTCGAGCGCTGCGGCGGCGCTGCGCAACTGCGCGTTCTCCGCCTCGATTCCGCCCTGCTGTTCGCGCGCACGCTCGACTTCCGCACGCGCCGCGACAACCTGACTTTGCGCTTGCTCGTACGTCGCTCGCGCCACTTCGAGACGCCGCAGCGAGATCGTGCCCTCGTCCTCGCGATACAGCCTTTCGAGCCGCTCGCTGTCCTGCCGCGCCTTGACCTCGTTTGCGATGGCCGCACGCAATGACGCACGCGCCGAATCGATGGCAGCCGTGCTCGCGCCGATCTGGCGGCGCATGGTTTCGAGATCGGCCCGCGCACGGTCGGCGGCGATGCGATATTGCTCGCCTTCGATCTCGAAGAGCACGTCGCCCGCGTTGACCTCTTGATTGTCACGCACCAGCACGCGCGTCACCCGACCCGATACTTCCGCGGCCACGGGCACCACATAGGCCTGCACGCGCGCCTGCTGCGTATAGGGCGTGATGCGGTCGGCAAGCAGATACCAGATCAGGCTCACGACGATCAAAGCGACGACCCACTTCACCGTCCTGCCCGACGGATCGTCGGCCGGTGGCGGCGGCGGAGCGGGTGACGGTGGCGCCGACGGCGTCCGCGCCGATGCGGTATCGGACGGCTCGGACTTCTCGCTCATCGGAACGCTCCTTCGGACGGCGCGTTCGCCCCCGGGGGCACGCTCACCTCGTTTAGCAGGTCGCCCCAGTTTGTGCGTTGCTGCATTTGCTGGCGTGTCGCGGCGTCGATGAGCGGCTGGCGCGTGGTCCAGCCACCGCCCAGCGCCTTGTAGAGCGCGATCAGACTGCCGACCGCATTGCGCCGGTTGACGACATACGCGTCCTGCTGGGCGAACAGCGCGCGCTGTGCATCGAGTACCCGCTGGAAGTCCGAATATCCTTCCCGATAAATCGTGCTCGCGAGCGTCAGCGAGCGCCGCGCAGCCAACTGTGCCTCGTTCAGGATGGCGTCGCGCCGCAACGCGGCGTTCATGGCCGTGGCGGCATCATCCGCCTCGCGCGCCGCCTCGCGCACGGTGTTCTGGTAGGCGACGGTCAACTGCTGCAGCCGCGCGTCCTGAACACGCACGTTGTTCGTGATCCTGCCGTGATCGAAGACGTTCCAGACGACGCTCGGGCCGGTCGCCACGGCAAGCGTGCTCGGTGAGCCGGCGAGCGACCTCGCGCTGAAGCCGAGCGTGCCGAGCAGAGACACCGACGGATAAAAGTCCGCCTCAGCCACGCCGATGAGTGCCGACTGCGCGGCCATCTGATATTCGGCGGCGCGCACGTCGGGGCGGCGCAGCAGCAGATCGGCGGGCACGTCCTGAAGGACGGCATGGTCCACGAGCGGAATCACGCCTTCCTTGCCGGACGACACATCGAGTTCCGGCAACGGGCCGGGCGGTCGCCCCATCAGCAGGGACAGCGCGTGCCTGGCGAGCACGATCTGGCTCTCCAGATCCGGAATGCTGCTCAGTGTGCCCAGGTACTGAGTCCTCGCCTGCTGGAGATCGAGTTCGTCTGTCTCGCCGGCCTTGAAGAGCTTTTGCGCGATGTCGTAGCTGCGCTTCTGCAACCGGGCGTTCTCGCGGGCGATGCGCAGGCGCGCCTCGGCAGTGCGCAGCGTGAAATAAGTGTCGGCCACCTGCGCGTGCAACAGGACCAGCGCGGCATCGCGGTTCGCCTGCGCGGCGAAGAACCCGGCGTCCGCCGACTCGATCGCGCGCGCGAAACGCCCCCAGAAGTCGAGTTCCCATCCGACGACGAAGCCCGCGCCATATTGCAGATAGACGCCCGAGCGGGGCTCGAATCCGTCCGAGCGCTTGCGTGCCGACACGAGCACCTCGCCGCTGGCCTGTTGCACCTGCGGGTAGCGCCCCGCGAGCGCGATGCCGAGTTGCGCGCGTGCCTCGATCACGCGCAAACCGGCGATCTGCAGATCACCATTTCCCGCATCGGCTTGTGCCATCAAGCGTTCGAGGTTCTCATCGCTGAAAACCGCCCACCACTGCCGAACGTCGGGCTGCGGCGCCTGCTGCGTGACCTGCTCGAGCGACGCGCTGCTCCAGTGCTCGCTCCACCTCTCGTGCTGCGGATGAAAGTCCGGCCCCACGCGCATGCAGCCGCTCAGGAACCACGCGAGGCTCACGCTGACGCGGGCGGCCCGCCGCAGCCGTCTCATCCCGCTCGCGTGCATTGATGGGGACATGGCGCCGTCTCCGCGGCGCCCTTCACTGAGGCTCCCGTTGTTGCGCGGTTTCGGGGGCCGGCTGGTCTCTCACCCACCGCCAGAACAGCTTGTAGGCGACTGCGAGCATCACGGGACCGATGAAGAGGCCGATCACCCCGCCCGTCACCATGCCGCCGAGCGCGCCGATCAACACGACGGGCATCGGTACGGCGACGCCTCGCCCCAGCAAGAGCGGCTTGAGCACGTTATCGGCCAGTCCCGCGACGAAAATATAGACCGAGAAGATGATCGTCGCCGTGCTCACTCCCTCGGTGACAATCACGAAGATGATGACCGGAACGGTGATCAATGTGGCGGGCAACTGCATGATGCCGATCAGTAGCACGGCGAGGGCAAGCAGGCCCGCGCCAGGAATGCCCATGACGATGAAACCGATGCCGATCAACAGCATCTGGATGAACGCGATCCCGACCACACCCTGCGCCACGGCCCGGATGGTAGCCGTGCACAGATCGGCGATCTGCTGGCCGTTTTCGGGCCCGGAGATGCGCGAAGCGATCTGCACGGCGCTACGATAGCCCTTCTCGCCGTGAGCCATGAAAATACCCGCGACGATCAGGGCAAGGAAAAAGACGAGCAGCCCGGCTCCCAGACCGGTGATTGTGCCGAGCATGGCAAGACCGGCCTCCTTGAGTTGGGGTGCGAACTTCTGCGCGAGACCTGAGATATCCGTGGATGCCTGCGCCCAGAAGTCGTATATTCGCTGCCCCACCAGAGGCCACGCGGCCACCGATTCTGCAGGAGGCGGAATCTGGAAGTTACCGCTCCTGATGACGGCCATCGCACGCTCGATCGAATTGGCCACCGCCACGCCCAGCAAATACGTCGGCACGAGGATGACGACGAAGGCGACGAGGACGATCAGCGAGGCGGTGAGGCCATCCTTGCCTGAAAGTACGTTGCGGAGTCTGAGCTGAAGCGGATAGAGCGTGACCGCAAGGATCAGCGCCCAGACCATCAGGTCGAGGAACGGGACGAAAACCCGGAAACAGAAGACGGCCAGAACGGCAACGAGTCCGGCGCGAATCAGGACGTCGAGCAGCTCTCTGGAGAGCGTGCGCTCGGGAATCGGCGATAGCATCTCGTGCCTCCTCGCAGTTTGCCGCGAGCATTTCCGTGGGCAAACCACGCTTGCCAGGGATCAACTTGGTAACCGGACGCAACTTCTCAATCGCTCGCGCGGCGGCATCGCCACTCACTGAGTCGTGCCGATCACGTTCAGGACGTGCCGATGAATACGCACGCAAAGACTGCATGCCAGAAGATATGCGCTCCCGAGAATGCGCTCACCCGTCCAAGTCTAGGACGGGCAGCACGACTTCACAAACGAATCGGTGCATGGTGCCCGCGATCACCATATGGGCACCGTAATCGCGAAATGACGTCTACTCTGTTCGAGCCTGCGCAGTCGCCTCGAAGAGCCGCCGGTGAACGAGCAGCAAAAGAGGCGTCGAGACCATCGACAGCGCGACGACCAGCGTGACGAGCGATGCCTGGCGTTGATCGATGACACCGGCGGCCAGTGACGCGGCCATAACGACGAACGCGAACTCGCCGCCCTGTGACAGCAAAATGGCGAAGTAGCCGCGCTGCGAATCCGGCACTTCAAAGCGGCTCGCAAGAAACCACTGCGCGGCCGCCTTCACGCTGACCACCGCCACGACGAGCACCGCAACGCGCACCGGCTCACGCATCAGCACGCTGAAATCCATCGACATACCCACCGCAATGAAAAACAGGCCGAGCAGCAAGCCCTTGAATGGCGCCATGTCGACTTCGACTTCATGGCGGTAATCGGAATCGGCGAGCAGTACGCCCGCGACGAAGGCGCCCAGGGACATCGACAGATGCACGCTTTGCATGAGCAGTGCAATGCCGATGATCCAGAGCAGTGCAAACGCAGTGAAGATCTCGGCGACGCCGGTGCTGGTGATCAGCCGCAGCACGACGTTCAGCAAATAGCGGCCGACGAGCGCTATCGCGCCCAGCATGGCAAGTGCCTTCAGGGCGACGAGCCAGCCCGATTCCGCCGCGGGTACGGGCACCGTCGTACCGAGCAATGGCAGCAGCGCGATCAGCGGGATGGCGGCCATGTCCTGGAACAGCAGAATGCCGAATCCGGCGCGGCCCGTCGGCATGTCCATGAGCTTGCGCGCCTGAAGCTCGGACATGACCATTGCGGTCGATGACAGCGACAGCGCGAGGCCGCCAGTCAGTGCGACTCGCCAGGGCAGTCCCAGCATCATGAAAATCCCCAGCAAAGCAGCGGCACAGACGGTCATCTGCATCGTGCCGTAGCCAAAGATGGTGCGGCGCATCGCCCACAGCGCGTCGACCTTCATTTCGAGGCCGATCACGAACATCATCAACACGATGCCCAACTCGGAAAAGTGGAGGATGGCGTCGACGTCGGTCACGAGCTTCAGTACCCAGGGGCCGATCATGATGCCTGCCAGCAGGTAGCCGAGCACCGCGCCAAAGCCGAAGCGAACAGCCAGCGGCACGGTGATCAGCGCCGACGCAAGAAAGATGACCACGTCGATCAGCAGCTTCGTCATGCGTCGACCTCCCGAACCGGCACGCGATGAACGCGCATGGGGCACCCGAACCGGCTCAACGGATGGCACCGGAGCACCGAACGCGCGAGACGTAGGCGGCGTGCCCTATTGGAGCGCGACCGATCTCGTCTTATTCTGCGGGACCGGACGATGAGCATCGCATGTCGGGGCCTCTGGCATCGTCGACATTCTTCAGTGAAACGAAAAGCCTGCTCCCGGTGGTCGCCGTGATGATGCGCCCGCAACCGACAGTCCGAATGAACTTGATATCGGTCGCGACGGCGACGGGCGGGCTTTGCGCGCCGTGCCCTCGATGCGCCCAATTGTCTTGCCTGCGTATCACGAAGTGTGCTGCGCGCCGCGCGAGGCAACACCGGACCAGTTCAACTATCTCAATCTCTCAGATAGTCGATTGTGCATTGTTTGTCATTAGTTTTTTGTGGGGGGCTTACACGTTGTGTCGCTCCCTAACCAGCATCAGCGGGATCTCGACGAGACTGGCTACCCGATTGGGAACGCTGCCAAGATAGGCTCGCGCGCCGCCGCGCCTGCCGTGCGTTCCCATCACGATGAGATCCGCATCGCAGCGTTGTGCTTCACGCAATGTGGCGCTCGCTATGTCGTCGGTGCCGGTCTCTGTGCTGATCAGAGCGGTCGAGACCAGTGAAGGCGTTACGTTGTGCAGGCATTCAAGCTCCTTGGCCGCGGCCGCGATCGCCAACGTTCCCTCCTTGACCAAAGCCAGCTCGAGCGGGGTCGCCGGCATCAATCCGCCGGGACATATCGCGCGGTCCACGACATAGACCACGCGTATCTGCGTGTCGGCGGCTGCGAACCTCGCTCCGACGCCCACTGCCACAAGCGACGTTACGCTGCCATCGACCGCGAAGAGGACGCGCTGCACGCCGGCGTCGTATGTACTTTCGTATACGGCCGGCACGACGATCAATGCGCATGTCGCGAACCGGCTGAGCCTGTCCATCACCGCTGGGTCGAACCACCTTACCAATCCGTGATGCTGGCGGATACCAAGAATCAGCAGGCCCGCGCGATCCTCGCCCGCCTCTGCGGCAAGTTCATGTACGACGCTATCACCTTCCTTCGCGAGATCGATTACGCGACTTCGCACTGCAGCAACCGACTTTGCAAGCACAGTGCTCGCCTCGGTGATCGCGCGTTCCGCTCGTTCCATCAGTTCCCTGTGCTCCATGCCGCGATCCGGCTCCGAGCGAGCCGTGTTCGATGCGTACTCGTGCGGATCGAGCGCCAGGGAGAGAATCGTCAGTTTGGTGTCGGGGGTTGCAAGTCGCCGCGCGAACCCGGCGGCGCATCGAGACACTTCCAAAGAATCCAGGCAGAGAACGATATGCTGAGAGCCGCGGGGTCGCGGCGGCGCATCCTTGATTGGTTCCATGACTCATTCTCCCGGCGTGTACAGCAGACGCGGCGTGCCTCCGTCCGAGGCCATTGGCACTCATGCGCCTGTCCTGCACAGTTCCGTGCACTGCACGCTGCGAGAACCGTTCGTTGTTGCTAGCGCGACGACGAAACGGACGGCGGAAGCCCGAAGTGCGTTTTGACGTCTCTCACGCCCGGGACGTTCTCGGCCGCAACGCGGATCGCGTTGCCTTCTTCCGAAGGAATCACGGGCCCCCAGAGATGAACGGTTCCGTTCTCAACGGTGACGTTTTCCCGCGCGAGCGCCCAAGGATGATCTTTCATGGCCGCGAGCACGTCTTCGCGGATCGCGTTATCGCCGCTCTCCGCCGCAGTGGACACGTCGGGCGCCATGGTCACGAGCGCGCGAATCAGGTTGGCCCGGCTCACCACGCCGACAACTTTTCCGTCGCGCATGACCGGCACACGTTTGATACGGCGACGATCGAGCAGCTCGGCGATATCGGCGACGGGACATGTTTCAGTCACCGTCGAGACGTCGGTCGTCATCACATCTTCGACCTTCCTCGCGTGTTCCTTCACATACTGGTTTGCGAGTTCAGTCGTGGACGCAGCAAGCTCCAGCCACCACGAGCGCTGTTTGACGCCGGTCCCGATCTCCGCGCGCCGCATCAGATCGCCCTCCGTGACCATACCAAGTAGCCTGCCGGACTCGTCGACCACAGGCATCCCGCTGATGCCAGCGAACACCATCATCCCCGCGGCGTGCCGTATGGACATGTCCGGACTGGCCGTAATGATCCGGGTTGTCATGATGTCGGAAGCTCGCACGTTCATCTCCTTCGGGGAAGTCATCGCGGTGTGCCACGACGGTTGGTGTGCCGTTTGTGGGCCGTGCGCCTGACTTCGGAATCAGGGCAACTTCATGAGGTACACAACCGAATCCGCATTACCGGCGAGTTCTACACCGCGGGGCCCGCCCAGTCACAATTCAACTGGAGCGAGGCAATCCCAAGACAAAAAGCAGAATGCCGCTGTGGTCACAGTATGCGAACTCCAAAGTGAATTCAAGGAACCGGACGCGTGCGTGTCTCGTTGGATCCGGACGCTTTGAAGCTCGAATCGATCGCTCGTTTCGAATGTGAGGAAAAAATCCTCGGCGAGCCTGTCGCCGTAGTCAGCAATTAAAGAAATCGGCGACTGACTGGATTGCTCAATGCGATACGCCCTCCGACCGGACCGTTCTCCGCAATACGATGTCGCGCTCGGGATCGGGCAGCGCAAGGATCGCGTGCATTGTCACTCGCATTGCCCAGCATGCTTCGACGGGTGCCGCGGCTCTCGGGTCTTGGGAATAAGCCAGGTAACGCGCGATGTTCGCTGGAATATAACCAAGCTCATTCAGCAAAGACCGCTTCAGGCTCTCGTCGGCATGCGCGTATTGCTGGGCGGTGGGCACATCCGGCCGTGTTTCAGACCCGGCTGCTCGAAGGGCGGCCGACAACACATGAAAATACGCGTCGATATCGGCTTCAGATATCGCACTCAGCGAGATTCGATCGACGACTTCGCTCATTTCGTTCAAACCGAAGCAATCGGATGGAACCAGCGTGTCGAGGAACTTCGATATGAGCGAGACATATTGCAGCCGTAGCGCCGGCGACAGTCGTTCGAGGCCGTCCGACATCAGTTCGGCACGGGCGCGTGGATTCAAATAGATTTTGCTCGAACGACGGGCGTTTCCGGCGACCATGGAATCGGCATTGATGCGCGAGACCCAGGCGAGGATGAGTTTCCCTTTATCGGAAGCGGGATCGACGCCGTTTGCAACCAGCATCTCGTCGTAGACGGGTCGACGGTTTGCTGCGGAAAGCGCTGGCGAGTGATCGAGCACGGTCGAAGTGCCGAGCCAAAGCTCATCATATCTGAACGCAGCATGGACTTGAGACGCGTACATTGCCACAACCAGACAGGCGGTCAGGCTACCGAACAAGGCAATCATGTCCCCCTCCGCGCCCGATGAACGCCCTTCGCGTTCGATCCGGTCGCGAGGGCTTCGCTTTCAAGATAGTTCAGCCAGAGCGATGAGCGCAATCGATTAAAAACTCGATACGCGACCGTCCAAAGCATTCCAGCTTTTCGAAAACGATTCGCCTCCTCGTTGCACTATCCGCGGCAGTATTCCTTAGCGCCTGGCCACACGCGACGACCGCAACGCAACAGACATGACACCGTGGTGGCAGCAAGAGCGTCGTCCTGAAGGAAACTTTAAGTACTGACTTAAGCAAGGCCTCGTGCTACTTGAATTTGGTGCGCGTGCGTGATATCGACTCTATAACGAAGGGTCAGTTAAAGCTGTACATGACACCGGCAACGCTCAGCGTCCTCGCGGCGAAGGGACGACCCGTGCGCGGCGCAACGCCGCGCGGATACATGCCACCTATGTTCCGATGCACGTTCATTGAATGGAGACGTCGTAATGAGCAAGCACTCCAGAGGCGATACATCGCAAGAGCCTGTCCTCGAGAGCGACGAACTTCGACTCGTCGATGCGTGGTGGCGCGCGTGCAACTACCTTTCCGCGGGCATGATCTTTCTCATTGACAATCCGCTCCTGCGCGAGCCGCTCAAACCCGAGCACGTCAAGCAGCGCCTGCTCGGTCACTGGGGCGCGAGCCCCGCTCTCTCGTTCGTGTGGGCGCATCTGAACCGCGTGATCAAGCGTGACGATCTCGACGTGATCTTCATGGCCGGGCCCGGTCATGGCGCGCCCGGCGTGCTCGGTCCGGCGTACCTCGAAGGCACCTATTCGGAGGTGTATCCGGACAAGAGCGAAGATGAAGAAGGCATGCAGAAGTTCTTCAAGCAGTTCTCTTTTCCCGGGCATATCGGCTCGCACGTGACGCCGGAAACCCCGGGCTCCATTCATGAAGGCGGGGAGCTTGGGTATAGCCTTTCTCACGCGTATGGGGCGGCACTGGACAATCCGGGCTTGATCGTCGCCTGCGTCGTCGGCGACGGTGAAGCTGAGACCGGCCCGCTCGCGACGGCCTGGCACTCGAACAAGTTCATCAATCCCGCGCGCGACGGCGCCGTGCTGCCGATCCTGAATCTGAACGGCTACAAGATCGCCAATCCGACGATCCTCGCGCGCATCAGCCATGACGAACTCGAGGCGTTGTTCGTCGGCTATGGCTATCGACCGTATTTCGTCGAAGGATCGGATCCCGTCGAGATGCATCAAAAGATGGCGGAAACACTCGATGCCGCCACCGCCGAGATCCGCGCGATCTGGGACGAGGCGCGCAGCAATAAGGACGTCGAGCGGCCGCGCTGGCCGATGATCGTCCTGCGCACGCCGAAAGGCTGGACCGGCCCGAAGGAAATCAACGGTCACAAGGTCGAAGGCTCGTGGCGCGCGCATCAGGTCCCATTCTCCGATGTGCACGGCAATCCCGCGAATCTCGCGGTGCTCGAACGCTGGATGCAGAGCTACCAGCCCGAAGAACTTTTCGACGCCGACGGCCGGCTGCGCGCGGAGATTCGGGCGATCGCGCCCACCGGTACGCGCCGCATGAGCGCGAATCCCCACACTAACGGCGGCGTGCTGCGCAAGGAATTGAAGCTGCCGGATTTTCGCGACTACGCCGTCGATGTCGGTCAGGCAGGCAAGATCCAGCATGAGAACACGCGTCCGCTGGGCGCCTTCCTGCGCGACGTGATGCGTTGCAATATGGACAGGTTTCGCGTGTTCGGCCCCGACGAGACGGCATCGAATCGCCTACAGGCCATCTATGAAGTCAGCAAGAAAGTCTGGATGGCCGATCTCCTTCCGGAAGACGAGGACGGCGGCGAGTTGTCGCGCGACGGCCGCGTGATGGAAATGCTCTCCGAGCACACGCTTCTCGGCTGGCTCGAAGGCTATCTGCTGTCGGGGCGACATGGCTTCTTCCATACGTACGAAGCATTCGCGCATGTCATCGATTCGATGTTCAATCAGCATGCGAAATGGCTCGACATCTGCAAGAACCATGTGCCGTGGCGCGCGTCGGTTTCGTCGGAAACCATCCTGCTCTCGTCGACCGTATGGCGGCAGGATCACAATGGCTTCTCGCATCAGGACCCCGGCTTCATCGATCTCGTCACCAACAAGAGCCCGTCGGTGACGCGCGTGTATCTCCCGCCCGATGCCAACACGCTGCTCGTCGTGGCCGATCAATGCCTGCGCTCGAGCGATTGCATCAATGTGATCGTCGCGGACAAGCAGAAGCATTTGCAGTTCATGACCATCGACGAAGCGATCGTCCACTGCGCCAAGGGCATCGGCGTGTGGCGGCGCGCGAGCAACGACGAACACGAAGAACCCGACGTCGTCATGGCTTCCTGCGGCGATGTTGCGACGCAGGAAGCGCTCGCCGCGACCGCTATTCTCCGTGAGCGTTTGCCAGAGCTGAAGGTGCGCTTCGTGAACGTCGTCGATCTCTTCAAGATGCAGCCGAACACGGAGCATCCGCATGGATCGAGCGTGCGCAATTTCGAAAGCCTGTTTACCATCGACAAGCCCGTGATCTTCAATTTCCACGGCTATCCATGGCTGATCCACAGGCTCGCCTACCGGTTCCGAAATCATGAAAACCTGCACGTGCGCGGTTACAAGGAGAAGGGCAACATCAACACGCCGCTCGAACTGGCAATACTCAATCAGGTCGATCGTTTCAATCTCGTGATCGATGTGCTCGATCGCGTGCCTCGCCTGCGCGGAAGAACCGCGCACCTGAGAGAGGACATGAAGAACGCGGTCATCTCTCATCTGGATTACGCGCACACGCACGGCACCGATAAGCCGGAAATCGCGGAATGGGTGTGGCCGTTTTAATCGCGGAGCGCCGATGAAGTTCGCGTCAATTGCAGCAACATCGGCGCTGGATTCGAAGGGCGTAACGAACGGGGGCGGTCATGACGACACGGAGTGGACGGCTCCTTAGCGCGAGCCTCCTCGTCTTGCTGGCAGGCTGCCCGTCGAAACAACAGGATCAGCCGGCTCAGAACCCGCCCGCGGCCGCGTCGGCGCCCGCTAATGCTTCAGCAGCAGCTCCCGCCTCCATCGCGGCTCCTGCCTCTGCAGCGGCCCCCGCGTCCGTTGCGGCCTTGCCTCCCTTGCCCGCATCTGCGACGCAGCCTGCGGCCCAGCAATATCCGCCCGAAGAACTGGAGGCGCTGGTCGCGCCGGTCGCGCTTTATCCTGATTCGTTGTTGTCGCAGGTGCTGATGGCGTCGACGTATCCGCTGGAGATCGTGCACGCCGCCCGGTGGGTCAAGTCGCATCCGAATGTGAAGGGCGACGCCGCGGTGATAGCTGTCCAGGATCAGTCATGGGACGTCAGCGTCAAATCCCTGGTGGCGTTTCCCCAAGTGCTCGTACCCATGAACGACAAGCTCGACTCGACCCAACGACTCGGGGATGCGTTTCTCGCTCAGCCGAATGACGTGCTGGCCGCCGTGCAGCGTCTGAGGATTCGCGCGCAGGATACCGGACATCTGAAGTCGACTCCGCAGCAGAAAGTGAGCGTCGAAGCACGTTCCGCCACGAGCCAGACCGGCCAGCCGGGCCAAGCGCCTCCCACGCAGAGCATCGTGCGCATCGAACCGGCCGACCCGCAGGTCATCTACGTGCCCTCCTACAATCCGACCGTCGTCTATGGGGGCTGGCCCGCGCCGGCCTACCCGCCGACGTACTGGCCGCCGCCACCGGCCTATTACCCCGGAGCCGCCCTTGCGAGCGGATTTGCATGGGGCCTCGGCATCGCCGCGGCGGGCGCGATTTTTAGCGATTGCAACTGGAACAGCAACGACGTCAACGTCAACATCAACAAGGCCACGAACATCGATCGCAACTTCGACCGCACCAAGGTCGAGAGCGGCAAGTGGCAGCATGACGCGCGGCACCGCCAGGGTGTTGCCTATCGCGACAACGCGACGCGCGACAAGTACTCACGCGGCGTGCAAGGCGCAGATTCCCGGCGCGACTATCGCGGACGCAACGGCGCCACGCCCGAGCGCGTGAGCACGGCCGATCGGACGGCGGCACGCAACCAGGGAACGGCCAGCCGGCAGGGTCGCGCAAACAACGCATCGGTCGCCAACCGCGCAGGCGCGAATGCCACCGGCGCCGGCAATCGCGCGAATGCGCCCAATCGTCAGGCGGCAGCAGGCGATCGAGCGCAGACGGCGAACCGCAATGCGGTCGCGGGCAATCGTCCTCAGACCGCCAATCGGACGGCTCAAATGCCAGACCGCGCTCAGTCACCGGCCCGCGGCAACGCAGGGAGCACGCAGGCGGGCAATCGGGGGGCGTACGCCGGCGGCGCGCGCGATACCGCATTCCAGGGCGTCGGCGGCGGTGGCGCGGCGCAACGCGATTTCAACCGTGGCCAGTCGAGCTTTCAGTCGTCGAACTTCAACCGTGGCGGCGGTGGCGGCGCGCGTGGCGGTGGCGGTGGTGGTGGCGGTGGACGCGGCGGCGGACGGCGTTGAGGAGAGCGACCATGAAGAGACTATCGGAGATTGTCGCGCTCCTCGCCGTGGCCGGAAGCACGATGACCGTCGCGCTCGCGCTCGCCGTCATTCCGGTTCCGGCGTTGAGCGCACAGAAGTTCTTCCAGACACCTGAAGCGGCGATGAACGCCTTCGGGACCGCCGTCGCCGACAACGACGAAGGCGAACTCAAGGCTTTGCTGGGCGCCGATTTCCGCAACGTGATTCCTTCGGTCGGCGCCGAGCTCCGGAACAAGTTCCTGACCGCCTGGAAGGCTTCCCACGCGATTCAGACGACCGACAGCGAGCACGCCCGAATCGTCGTCGGCAACGACGGCTGGACGCTGCCCATCCCGCTCGTGAAAAGGCAGCAAGGCTGGGAATTCGACATGCGCGCAGGCGCCGACGAAATGCGCCTTCGGCAGATCGGGCGCAACGAGCTCGCCGTGATTCAGACGATGCTCGCAATCTACGATGCACAACGCGAGTACGCATCGAAGTATCACGACGGCAACAAGGTTTACGTCTATGCAGACAAGTTCGTCAGCAGCGACGGCAAACATGACGGGCTGTATTGGCCGACCGGCGCGGATGAAGAACCGAGCCCGCTCGGTCCCGCCTTCATGACGGCTGGCGCTCGCGCCAGATCGGAGGCCGGCTACTACGGTTACCACTACAAGCTGCTACGCGCCCAAGGGCCTCATGCACCGGGTGGCGCATACGACTACATGGTCAACGGCCGTCTGTTGGGCGGCTTTGCCGTGGTCGCATGGCCCGCCCATTATGGCGAAACGGGCATCAAGAGCTTTATGGTCAGTCACGACGGACAGGTCTATGAGCGCGATCTTGGCCCGGACGGTGACAAAAAGGTCGCAGCGATGAAGTCATTCGATCCCGGAGCGGGGTGGGAAAAGGAGGCGCCTTGAACCGCTGCGTTGTTCCTTCACCTCGAGGAGGCTCGTCAGGCTTTGCCTCACCCCGATGTTCGAAATGCCCATTTGAAGTTGGCGGGTTCGACTGCGGTCGCATAAAGTGAGAGAAACACATCGCGCCTTTTCGTGTCGATGATTCGCACGGCTGCGCGCCTGAAAGACATCGAGGTCTGTGTAGAAAGCGTTCCGGGAGAATTGAATCTCTCGGTCTTGGCTGGAGCAGGCAAATGAACAAGATGCTTGGAATCGGCGCGACGGCGATTGTCACAGTTGCCGGAGTAGCGCATGCGCAAAGCAGTATCACGCTTTATGGCCTGATCGACGCAGGCCTCACCTACACCAACAACCAGATCAGCGGAACGGGCGGCGGCCACAGCAACTGGGAGATGACGAGCGGCGCGGTCCAGTACAGTCGCTGGGGTTTGCGCGGAGTTGAAGACCTCGGTGCGGGAGTGAAGGCCATCTTCACCCTGGAGAGCGGCTTCAATCTGAACAACGGGCAGTTCTCGTCGAGCAACCGCATCTTCAATCGCCAAGCGTATATCGGCTTGTCGAGCCGCGATTACGGTGCGCTCACGCTGGGCCGCCAAACCGACAGCATGGTCGATTTCGTCGCGCCGCTTTCATTGACGGGTACGGAATTCGGCGGCACGCACTTCGCGCATCCGCTGGACAATGACAACCTGAACGATTCGTTTCAGATCAATAACTCGGTCAAGTATCTGAGTCCGAATTTCGGCGGCCTCAGGATCGGTGCGCTGTACGGCTTTTCCAATCAGGCTGGCGGATTCACGAATAATCGCGCATATAGCTTTGGTATGTCCTATGCCTGGGGAGCGCTGAATTTTGGTGCTGGTTACCTCGGGCTCAGCAGTTCTGCGCGCACGCCGGCACAGTTGAATACGGGCGGCGCAGTCACCGATACGACCGGCGCGTCCCTGCAGGGCGCGCTCGCGCCGACGGGTGTGCCTCTAGGCGTGCTGGCGAGCAATCAGAAGACCTTCGGCGCCGGCGTGAACTACACCTTCGGTCCGGCTGTGGCGGGTTTCGTCTACTCGCACACCAAGCTCACCCAATTCTTTCAGTCCGGGCTGAGCGGCACTTTCCAGAACTTCGAAGGAAACTTTCGTTATGCGCTGACACCGGCGGTCGAACTATCGGGCGCGTACACCTATTCGCGCGCCGGCGGAAACGGCGGAGGCGGCATTCCCCATTGGAACCAGCTAAGCGCGATGGCCGACTATCGCTTCTCGCGGCGCACCGATATCTACATTCAAAGCGCGTGGCAACGGTCGAGTCCAAGCGGCACTTCGCCATTGGGCGTGGCATGGATCAACGGCGTCGCCGCGCCGTCTTCCACGAGTACTCAGGTTGAAGCGACCGTCGGCCTGAGGCACCGCTTCTGATGCTCCACGAACGGCCGAGTTCTTGATGCGACGTTCGGCAACGCGGCGGAGTTGATTATCGCTTTCGTCGCCTTGCACGCAGCGCTTCCATTGCAGGGAACATGCTGCTCGTGTCCGGCGCGGCATTCGCTATCCCGAGCAGCGCTTCAATCCGCCCGAATGTCTCAGGCGACTTTGCGCCTACTCGCGGCAATCACTCTGATGTATCTTCACGAGCAACGAGTACTCTCCTCGATGGGCGCCTGGCTCCACGTCATGCAAAATACCCGCTTCTGATATGCGGAGACAGCTTGTGGGCGTCAACTTCGATCTGAACGATTTGCAGGCGTTTCGAGCCGTCGTGGAGTTGGGCAGCTTTCGCAAGGCTGCGGACTCAGTCAACATCTCGCAGCCGGCACTGAGCCGGCGCATCGAGAAGTTGGAAGCGGCGCTCGGCGTGCGACTTTTCGAGCGCACCACCCGCAGTGTGACACTCACGACCGTAGGCCGCGTGTTCGCCCCAAGCGCGGAACAACTTCTCGACGATCTCGATGTCGCGTTGCTCGGCATCCGCGACGTGTCCACCAGCCGCCTGGGCCATGTGACCATCGCGTGCGTGCCGTCGGTAGCCTACTACTTCCTGCCGAGCGTCGTTGCTGCCTACCACGCCCGTTATCCGCGCATCCGGGTCAAGCTGCTCGACACGAGCGCGAACGAAGTCCTCGGCTCGGTCATCAGCGGCGAAGCCGATTTCGGCGTCAGCTTCATGGGCAGCCAGGAGACCGAGGTCGAGTTCAAGGTCCTGCTGCAGGAAAAGTTCGTGGCCGCGTGCCGCCGCGATCATCCGCTTGCCCGAAAGACCCGTGTGTCCTGGAGCGAGCTGTACGAACACGAATACGTATCCGTCGACAAGACTTCCGGCAACCGCCTGCTGCTCGATCAGGCATTGACCACCGTGGCGCCGGCTGTGCCGAGCATCTGCGAGACACGCCATGTCACCACGATGCTCGGCCTGATCGAAGCGGGCCTCGGCGTGGCCGCCGTGCCTTCGATGGCAATGCCCATGCGCGACCATCCGATCCTGACCAGCGTGCCGCTCGTCGATCCGGTCGTAACGAGGCGAGTCGGCATCGTGCGGCGCAGGGGGCGTCCGCTCGCGCCGGCCGCGCAGCAGTTCTATCAAACCATCCTCGACACCAAGCGCAGCGGCATGGCCGCTGCAGCAAAGAAGACCGCGAAATGACCCTGCCGAGGCCTTTCAATCTGCTCTACGTCCAGGTCCTGCTCTGCATGGGGCTCGGCGTGATCGTCGGGCACTTCTGGCCGCAGGCCGGTGCGTCGCTCAAGCCGCTCAGCGATGCATTCGTCGCGCTGGTGCGCATGATGATCGCGCCCATCGTCTTCTGCACGATCGTGACCGGCATCACGTCGCTGTCGAGCGGCTCGAAGATCGGCCGCGCCATTTTGAAAGCGCTGGCGCTGTTTTACTTTCTCACGATCGTCGCGCTCGTCCTGGGGCTCGCAACCGCCTTCGCGCTGCATCCCGGCGCAGGACTGCACATCGACCCGCACCATCTCGACACGGCCGTCCTCGCCCAGTATTCGACGCGCGCACAGCCGCACGGACTCGTGGAATTCGCGCTGCACGTGATTCCGGAGACGCTCGTCGGCGCGTTCGAGAAAGGCGAAGTGCTGCCGGTCCTGCTGCTCGCCCTTCTGTTCGGCTTCGCATTGAACGCCAGTCGAGGCACGGGGCGGCGGGTACAGGAATTCATCGATGGAATCGCGCACGTGCTGTTCGGCATTCTCGCGCTGATCATGCGGCTCGCGCCGGCCGGCGCATTCGGCGCGATGGCCTTTACGGTAGGCCGGTTCGGCATCCGCTCGATTGGCTCGCTCGGCATGCTGATGGTGTCGTTCTATGCGGCGTGCCTGCTGTTCGTCGTCTGCGTGCTCGGCCCGCTCGCGCGCCTGCACGGCTTCTCGCTCTGGCGGCTGCTGCGCTACATTCGCGAGGAACTCATCATCGTGCTCGCGACGTCGTCGACAGAACCCGTGTTGCCGCGCCTCATCGTCAAGCTGGAAGCGCTTGGCTGCGACAAGGGGATCGTCGGGCTCGTGCTGCCCGCCGGCTATTCCTTCAACCTCGACGGAACGGCAATCTACCTGACGCTCGCTTCGATGTTCATCGCTCAAGCATGCGACGTCCACCTCTCCGGCGGACAAATCGCGACGATGCTCGCGGTCATGCTGCTCACGTCGAAGGGCGCGGCAGGCGTATCGGGCAGCGGACTCGTTGCGCTCGTCGCGACGCTCGCCGTCATTCCGGACCTGCCGCTGGCGGGCGTCGCGCTGCTCGTGGGCATCGATCGGTTCATGTCCGAGTCGCGCGCCCTGACGAGCGTGATCAGCAACGCGTGCGCGGTGATCTTCGTATCGATGTGGGAGCGCGCGTGCGACCGAGCGCGCCTGAAAGAAGCACTGAGCCTCGCGCACGAGCCTGAAGAAGACTTCGATCAGCCCGCCGACCTGCCGGGCTGAATCGTTGCGCTCTTCTCAATGCGCGGCGACGGAATCGAGTCCGGTCGATATCACCTCCGGCTGCGCGGCGGGCGACGCGAGATAGTCGAGCAGCGCCTTCGCTTCCTTCGGATGTTGCGCGCCAACGGGAATGCCGGCCGCAAAGCGCGTGACGGACTGCATCGACTCCGGAATCTTGCCGACGTACGCGGCGCCCTTCACCGGAAGCAACTCGCTCACCTGCTGAAAGCCCACTTCGTAATCGCCGGTCGCCACCACGGAGGCCACCGGGATCTTCGGGATCATCTTCGCCTTGGCCTTCACCTGCTCTTCGATACCGAGCCGCTTGAACAACTCGCGCTCGATATAGACGCCGCTCGCGCTGTCCGAATACGCGATCGACCGGGCGCGCAGCAGGGTCTCCTTGAGCGCCGCCTCGGACCCGATGTCAGGCTTCGGCGCACCGTCGCGCACAACCATGCCGATGCGCGAGTCCGCGAGCTCCACACGCGAGTCGGGCATTACCTTGCCCTGCCTGATCAGGTCGTCGAGTGCATAGCCGACCATGATCACCACGTCCGCAGGCTCGCCGCGCTGAAGACGGTTTGGAATGGCCTCCGGCGACTTGCCCATCGACGGGCCGAGCGCGGTGTCTAGGGTATCGCCCGTCGATGCCGAGAACTTCGGTCCGAGCAGCTTGTACGCCGCGGTGAAGCCACCCGAGCTCATCACATGCAGATCGGCGGCCTGTACGTTCGCCGCGGCGACGGCGTTGCCGAGCAGCGCGGCGGTGCAGAATTTCAGAAGGATGGATTTCATGTCTGGAAGAGATGCGATGATTCAGGACGCCGCATGCAGCGGAACGGAACGGCGACGATACAGTGCCAGCGTTGCTCCGAGTCCGCACACCGCGGCGAAGCTCATCCAGTAGCCGGGCGCGGCCTTGTCGCCTGTCATGTGAATGAGCGCGGTCGAGATGACTGGCGTGAAGCCGCCGAAAACCGCCGTCGCGAGGCTGTAGGCAAGCGAGAATCCGGCGACACGCACTTCGACCGGCATCACTTCGGTGAGCGCGACAACCATCGCGCCGTTGTACATGCCGTACATGAACGAGAGCCACAACAGCACGAGCAGCATGTTGACGAAGCTCGGCGCGTGAGCGAGGAGCGAAAGCGCCGGATAGGCGGTCGCAATAGCGAGGATCGTCATTCCAAGAAGAAGCGGACGGCGTCCGATGCGGTCTGACAGCGCGCCGCCAATCGGCAGCCAGATGAAGTTGGAGATGCCCACGCACAGCGTGACGAGCAGACTGTCGGCGGTGCTCAGATGCAGGACCGTCTTGCCGAAGGTCGGCGCATAGACGGTGATGAGATAGAAGCTCGTGGTGGTCATTGCGACCAGCAGCACCCCGGCGATCACGACAGTCCAGTTCTGCACGAGCGTCGCAAAGACTTCCTTCATGCTCGGTCGATGCTGGCGCTGCTTGAATTCCCGCGTTTCCTCGAGATTGCGCCGAAGAATGAAGATGAAAGGCACGATCATGCAGCCGACGAAAAACGGCACGCGCCATCCCCACGCGGCGATTGTCGCCGTGTCGAGCCATTGATTGAGCGCGAAGCCGAGCGCTGCCGCCACCACGATCGCAACTTGCTGGCTGGCGGACTGCCAGCTCGTGAAGAAGCCCTTGCGTCCCGGTGTCGCCATTTCGGCGAGATATACCGATACGCCGCCCAGTTCCGCACCCGCCGAGAAGCCTTGCAGCAGACGGCCGATCAGAACCAGCGCCGGCGCGAAGAGTCCTATCGTCGCATAGCCGGGCACGAACGCGATCAGGATGGTGCCGCTCGCCATGATCGACAGCGTGACGATCAGGCCCTTGCGCCGGCCCACATCGTCGATATACGCGCCGAGAATGACCGCGCCCAGCGGACGCATCAGGAAACCGGCGCCGAACACGGCAAACGTCATCATCAGCGAAGCGAACTCGCTTCCCGCGGGAAAAAAGACCGCGGCGATCTGCGTGGCGTAGAACCCGAACAGGAAGAAATCGAACTGCTCCAGGAAGTTGCCGGCCGTCACGCGCAGTACGGCGGATGTCTTCGATTGGCCGGGGGCAGAGGTGGTTGAAGAGGGATGCATCGAGGTGTCTCCAGAAATTTCGACTTGGTGTCCGGGCGATTTATTGTTTGTCGAATACTCGCCCGAACGGCGCAAAACGATAAGTGCTATTTTCGGAACGATTGATGTGCGCTGGTTATCAATGCACGCATCGCTGCCGGCTTCCCGTTCAGGCGACGAAGCGGCACTGGGAAGCGGGCGTGCGCGTGTCCATGTTGCGTCCACGGTTCAGGTGATCGTCGATTTCCGCCGCGCAGCCGAGCATCCTGGGATACAGGAAGATCGTGAACGCGGCAGTTTCCAGATCCGACTCCGCCAGATCGCCGCGTCGCAGCGGTTGCCACAGCATCTTGAGCAGGAGCGCCGCGATCACCGCATCGACGTTCACGCAATACACGTTGCGCGACACGCCGGCATCGAACAGCGCCTGCACGAGCTCGCGATAGAACGCATGGAACGCGTTGTATTCCCCGCGTTGCTCGCACAGATTTGCGATGAACACTTCGCGCGGGTCATGATTGACGGGCCTGTCCTTGAACACCGGATGATTGACCCCTGGCAGCTTCGCGATGTCCAGGCTGCCCGCGTTCTTCTTGCGCGCCTTGTATTGCGCGTAGTGCTCCACCGCGCGCGCGGCCAGCTTGCGCAGATCCACGCCGTGACCGGCGTCCGACGGATCGCTGAGCGGCGTGTCGCGGAACGCTTCGATCAGAAAGGCGATTCCCTCGTACCCGTTGCCGCCATGCGTATAGCCGGTATGCGAAAGGAAGCCGACGAGCGCCTTGTTGAGTTGCACGCGCTCGGGGCTTTCGGGACCGTCGGCGGATACGGCGCCTTTCGCCCCTTGCGCCGAAATGGCTCCGGGACCGTTGGTGAGCAGCAGCCCCGCGAGCGTTTTGAAGGCGAACAGATCGTCGGGGCCGGGTTCGAGATCGAGCAATGCGGCGAAGCAAATTTCGGTGAGGCTGCGTTCGTTCAGGAGCGATTCGGTGGTGAAGCCGCAGAAGCCTCCCGGGGCGTGACGAGATGCATCGGCCGAAGCGCCGATCAATCGTCCGAACAACATGGTCCACCAAGGCAGGCTCTCGGCGGTCACGCGCGACACGCGCTTGCGCATGAGCGGCCCCCACGCCAACGTGGTCGTGATCGCGGCGAGCACGGCGTCCGCCGTCGGGTGCGCCGGCTGCGACGTGAGCCAGCGGATCAATACGGACTTGGCGCCGCGCCTCGCAAGTCCCGCGAGCATCGCCTCGGCGCGCGGATCGCGAGCGTCCGTGAAGAGCGGCTCGCTGCCGGTGCCGTCGATCTGGCCGATATCGAAGCTGTCGTCGAGCGCATTCGTGAGGCCCGCAGCCGCGAAGTGGTCGATCAACCATTGGGCGGCATCGCGCGCGGCGCGCTGACGATTCGGCCCGACGATCGATGCCGCAGCCGCCAGAATCGCGTTGGGTGCATTGCCCGCCTCTCGCGCCGCCTGAGCCGCGACGAGCTCCGGCGTTCCATGCAGATTGACCGATGCCGCGACCGCCACGTTGATCAGCTTTTCGTCGTTCTCGCCGCCGGGTTCGTGCAGCAGCGCGAGATTCACGTTCGCTTCGAGTGAGCGCGTCGCGGCGTCGAGCATCGACGTTCCGTGCAGGCTGCTGACTTGCGTCTTCGCATCCATCTGCGATGCGCCCGATGCGTCCTTGAGCGATTGACGCGGCGCGACCGCCCCGATCTGGCTGTTGACCTGCAAGACTTGCTCGTCGTACGGAGCGACCGCACCGACCACGGGAATCGCAAGACCGGAGGGCAGCTCGATGCCCTGGTCTGAGCCGAACCACGGCTTGAGCGCGAGGCTGCCTTCGGGCTCGAAGTCGGGCATCGTCGCGTTGGCGCGCATGACGGCCGTCAGCGCCGCCGGGATATGCGCGATGTTCGTCACGACCGCGCCTTTTGCCGAGCAGCAAGGATCGTCAGGCGTGAAGAGCCGGTCGACGCCGAACTTCTCCATGAACCAGCGTTCTTTCGCCTGCGCGTCATCGGAACCGCCGGCCATCGCGCCTGCATGACCGACCGCGCGCGTCAGGCGGCCCTTCCATCGGCCCACCACGCAGGCGACTACCGGCTTCGTGAACGTCGCGTCGGCTTCGTAATAGCCGCCCGGTTCGCAATAGAGCACGGCGGCCTTGCTGCGCGCGTCGTTGGCGAGTGCAAATGCAAACTCCGGCGCGGCGTAGTGGATGTAGACATCCTTGCCGCTCGAAATGACGGTCGATGTGCCCCAGCCGCTCATGCGCAAATATTGCGCGATCGTCGTGCTGAATCCGCCTGAGTTGGAGAAGATCGCGATCGACCCTTTGCGCAGCGAATCGTCCGGATTGTCGCCGCCGAGCGCTCCGCCGATCCTCACGCGATTCCACGAGTCCGCGACCCCCAGCCCGTTCGCCCCGAAGATGTCGATGCCGGCTTGCTGGCCCATCGCTCGAATTTCGCGGGCGTCGTGCACAGCGATCTTCTCGGTGATGATGAAAATCTTCTTGAGCTCTGGATTGACGCGAATCAGTTCGGCGACGCCGTCGCGGGCAGCCGATGGCGGCAGGTACACCACGCCGCAATTGAAACGGTGCCCGGCCTCCAGCCCTTCGCGGACGTTGTTGTACACCGGGATATCGCCGATCGGTGTCGCGAGCGTTTTCCCGCCCTTCCCCGGTGCCGTACCGAAGACGATATTGCCACCCGAGAAGGCGTGGCTGACGGGCGTCACGTCCGACGACTCGCCCCCCAGAATGTTGAGCACGCACACGCGATCGTCGCGTGTGGCGATCTGCGCGAGCGAGTTGACGCCGACGAAATACTTGAACGGTTTGCTGTGTTGCTTATGCATGTCGTACTCCTCAAGCCTGAGCCGTTTCGGCTGTCTTCACGGTCGCGCCGATCCGTGCTGCGATCTCGGCCCGGCCACCCTCACGCATCCACGCATCCGCCTTTCGGGCGTACTGGATGACTTCGCTGATGTCGGAGTCGAATCCGAAAAGTCTGTAAGGCAACCCGAGCGAGTCGCAGGTGTCTCTCAACGCCGCCATGCCGCGCACAAGGTTCGGCCCGCCACGGCCGAGCACCACGTAGAGCGGCGTCGGTCCATGCTCGCTGAAGTGTTCGCGAAGGGCATCGGCCATCGCTCGCAACGTCTCGAAGATGTCGGTGTTGTTCGACTTGCCGCCGATGATGAAAAGCACGTTCGATTGCCTGAGCCAATGCCTGAAGCAGATACGGGCCACTTCCTTCATCTTCGCGTAAGGTGGATTGCCACCGAAATCCGACGAAATGATCGCGGCGTCGCCGAGCATTTCGGTGACGAGCGAGTTGGCGCCCCCGCCAAAGGTCGGCGCGAGGATCGTTCCCTTTTCGTTGATCACGTACACATCGCTTTGGCCCTGATGCGTGCGCAACTGATTGATCTCCTGCTCGAAGTCGGAGTAATCGGCGGCGAACAGGTGTTGCGGGAGTCCAAGGCGCGTCCAGCGCGGATCGTCGCGATCGAAGCCGCACTTGAAGTCGCATGCGACCGGCGTCAGGCGTCCGTTCCTGTCCTCGCGCATGCGGATCGGATTGAGCTCCAGCGTCGTCATGCCGAAGTCGTGAAAGAGCTCCCAGAGTTTCGGCAACTGCTGCACGAGCGGCGAGATGATCTCCTTCGGCGCGCCGATCTCGCTCAGCGCATTTGCCACGACGAACGCCTTCAGGCCCGTCAACGCGTCGAAAGGCACCATCGCCACATGCTTCGGATCGACCTCTTCGATGTCCATGCCGCCCTTGTGCGAGAGGGTCATCGTCGGTGCGCGAAAGCGGGTTGAATCGGTGATCGAGAAATAAACTTCGTGCCCGGCCGGCACGCCGGCTTCGAACGTCACACCATTTGCCTTCGCTTTCAGATGGCCGACAGTGTGTTCGGCGAAGTACAACCGTTCTTTTTCGCTCAACGCGGTCTTGAGATCCGTAGCGCGGCCGAGCAAGCCCGCTTTGCCCTTCTTTCCGACGCCTCCCTTGAAGACGGGCTTGATGAAGATCTGCCGATGACGATCGATCAACGTCTTGATCTCCTCTTCGCTGGCGCTCGGACCGAGGATTTCACTCGCCGGGAATCCGACGAATTGCAACAGGCGCGCGCCGTGCAACATTCCGGTGATTTGCATGAAGTTTGTCTCCTGAAGGCATTGCGATAGAAAAGAAGCGGGTGTTTGGACGAGAGCCAGACGTGACGACGCGGCCGCCGCGCCATTTGACGCTCGGGTTCGGATGTCTGATATGCGTTAAGGCTGGGCCGCGAGACCGGGCGGCCTCGAGCGGCAATCGTTAGCCGCGTTGAATGTGTCGTGCGACGTGCATGGCGTGTCTCCGATGCGTTTTACTTACGTTCCAATTTCGCTGGAATCTTGAGTACAGATACTCACGCAAACGGGCTGAAACCAAAAGTGCAATTTTTTCAACTATTGATGTTCGGTGGCTATCAATGCGTGCACCGAATCAGAGTTTGCGAGACCGCTGCACGACGGCCGCGAGGCGTGCGACGATCGAATTACGCCTGCGACGACGCTACGCTGAATTGGGCGAAGCTAGCGGTTGGCGCATGGACTCGAGGCGGTCCAGGTTTCAATCATCCTTCAAGGGACTTCATATGTACCGTGCTCTGAAACTAACTGCGCTTTGCGCGATGCTTGCCATGATCAGCCCGGCAAGCGAGGCCGCATCGTCGGCTGCAAAGCGCACGGCAACCGACCGCTCCATCCTCTACCGAACGAAGCAGGTCGATGGGCTTTCGATCTTCTACAGGGAAGCGGGCAATCCCGATGCGCCGACGCTGCTTCTGCTGCATGGCTTTCCATCGTCGTCGCGCATGTATGAGCCTTTGCTGTCGCGCCTGTCGGATCGCTACCATCTGATCGCACCCGATTACCCGGGTTTTGGCCACAGCGATGCACCCGATGCGAAGACTTTCGCCTATACCTTCGATCATCTCGCCGAGATCACGGCGCATTTCACCGAAGCGGTCGGACTCACGCATTACACGCTCTACGTGCAGGATTACGGCGGCCCGATCGGCATGCGCCTCGCCGTGCGCAATCCGGAGCGCGTCGATGCGCTGATCGTTCAGAACGCCGTCGCGCACGAAGAAGGGCTCGGTCCGTTGTAGGAACCGCGTCGGGCATTCTGGAAGGATCGCGTATCGAACGAGGCGGCGCTTCGCAAGAACTTTCTTTCGCTCGAAGCGACGCGCCAGCGTCATGTGGGAACGAACCCGCATCCGGAGCAGATTGATCCGGATCGCTGGACCGATGAATATGCGTTCCTGAGCCGTCCGGGCCAGGCCGATATCCAGACCGATCTGTTCTATTCGTATCAGACCAATGTCGCGAGTTATCCGGCGTGGCAGGCGTGGCTGCGCGAGCATCAGCCGCCCACTCTGATCGTGTGGGGCAAGTACGATCCGTCCTTTCAACTCGCCGAGGTTCCCGCCTACGAGCGCGATCTGCCCGACGCCGAGGTTCACATACTCGAGGCGGGGCACTTCGCGCTCAACGATAAACCGAACGAGATCGCGGCACTGGTCAGAAGTTTTCTCGATCGGCGTTATCGTTCCCGCAAGTAGGACGCGCGCCGACGATGCTTCGGTAGGTCAGACGGCGTGAAGCCTGTCGTCAGTCTCCGGCCGACGTGAAAGAGGGTCATCCCGCCTCGCGTAACGCGACACCGGCCGCTTTAGACCGAGATGCTCGCGCAGCGTGTGGCCTTCATATTCGCTGCGAAAACGTCCGCGCCGCCGCAACTCCGGAAGCACCAGTTCGATGAAATCGTTCAGCGAATCGGGCAGCAGCGCGGGCATCACGTTGAATCCGTCCGCGCCGTAGTGCACGAACCGCTCTTCCAGCGCATCCGCGATCTGCGCAGGCGTGCCGACGAGTTGCCAGTGTCCGCGCGCGCCGGCGATCCGGCGATA
>Ga0105251_10000666_pt1 | contig 31657 bp, 26 predicted proteins | sample KBSS64metaG_FD_80424 | JGI IMG/M metagenome (GOLD analysis project Ga0105251, IMG submission 80424) | Switchgrass rhizosphere microbial communities from Kellogg Biological Station, Michigan, USA - KBS S6-4 metaG | ecosystem: Host-associated > Plants > Roots > Rhizosphere > Soil | place...
CCAACATCCGCGAGACCGACGCCATCGCCCACGTGGTGCGCTGCTTCGAAGACGAGAACGTGATCCACGTTTCCAACAGCGTCGACCCCAAGCGCGACATCGAGATCATCGACCTCGAGCTGATCTTCGCCGACCTGGACAGCTGCGAGAAGCAACTGCAGAAGGTTGCCCGCAACGCCAAGGGCGGCGACAAGGACGCTTTGGCGCAGAAGGCGATCCTGGAAAAACTGATTCCGCACTTCACCGAAGGCAAGCCTGCGCGCAGCCTGATGAAGAACATGGCTGACGACGAAAAGGCCGTCATCCGTGGCTTCCACCTGCTGACCAGCAAGCCGGTGATGTACATCGCCAACGTCGCCGAAGACGGCTTCGACAACAACCCGCACCTGGACGTGGTCAAGGCCATCGCCGAGGAAGAAGGCGCGGTCGTGGTGCCGGTGTGCAACAAGATCGAAGCAGAAATCGCCGAGCTGGATGACGGCGAAGAGAAGGACATGTTCCTCGAGGCCCTGGGCCTGGAAGAGCCTGGCCTGAACCGCGTGATCCGTGCCGGTTACGAGCTGCTCAACCTGCAGACCTACTTCACTGCCGGCGTGCAGGAAGTCCGCGCCTGGACCGTACGCGTCGGCGCCACCGCCCCGCAGGCAGCCGGCGTGATCCACACCGACTTCGAAAAAGGCTTCATCCGCGCCGAAGTGGTGGCCTATGACGACTTCATCCAGTTCAAGGGTGAAGGCGGTGCCAAGGAAGCCGGTAAATGGCGCCTGGAAGGCAAGGACTACATCGTCAAAGACGGTGATGTGATGCACTTCCGCTTCAACGTCTAAGCGGCAGTTCACAGTACTGACAAACCCCTTGATGCCTATGGCTTCAAGGGGTTTTGTTTTATGGGGCACACATGCCTTTCCACAATCTCTGGCAGCAATGTCAGGTGATCTCCCCCGCCCCTCGGGTCAGCACCAACTCAGCCAACGCCCTCCCCATCTGCACGTTATGCACGCTATTCACCAGCATGCCGATGCCCGGCTCGCCGGCGTTGCCGCAGATGTACTCGTCGAGGGTGTCTTCAATCCCGCGTAGCAACTGAACGACATAGAGCAATGCCTCGGATGAGGGCATGTCTTTGTTGATGGTGTAGAACGGCTGGGATATAAATTTGGTGGGTGGATCGGGGACAAGTTTATTCATCATTTTCTCTCGTTTGTTTGCATGGACTACCTCCCCTTCCCTCTCACAGGATTAGGCGGCAGCTGTACGCGGGGTGAGAGACCGGCCAAACAAGAGCGAAAACCGGCCAGGCACAGGGCCTGCCCGCGCACAGCTACCATGACGGCAATCTCTTGCTTGTGAGCGGGCTCTCACACCCGGTCGTCAAACCACGACGACCCGGGGAAATTAGCCCTGATGCTCATCATCGACAACAGAGAAACTGCAGCGGCGTGCGTAGGATAATTCCCAAGCTATCTTCAACTGAAGCATTTGGTTTCAAGTTCGGAATTGTCTTACACCTGAGGGATTGCCGGGGCTGCTTTGCAGCCCTTTCGCGACACAAGGCCGCTCCTACAAAAGAACGCGATCGCCTGTAGGAGCGGCCTTGTGTCGCGAAAGGGCCGCAAAGCGGCCCCCCGACTCCGGAGCCTGCCCCATGCACGAACGCCCGCCCCGCCAACGCTTCGACTGGCAACGCTGGCTCCCAGGCCTGGCCACCCTGCTGCACTACCAGCCCGCCTGGCTGCCCAAAGACATCGCGGCTGGCCTGGTGCTCACCACCATGCTGGTGCCAGTCGGCATCGCCTACGCCGAAGCGTCCGGAGTACCGGGCATCTATGGCCTGTATGCCACCATCATTCCGCTACTGGCCTATGCCCTGTTCGGCCCCAGCCGCATCCTGGTACTCGGCCCGGACTCGGCGCTGGCCGCACCCATCCTCGCCGTAGTGGTGCAATACGCCGCCAGCGACCCGCAGCGCGCGATTGCCATCGCCAGCCTGATGGCCTTGGTGGCCGGCGCCTTCTGCGTGATCGCCGGGTTGCTGCGCCTGGGCTTCATCACCGAGCTGCTGTCCAAGCCGATCCGCTACGGCTACATGAACGGTATCGCCCTCACCGTGCTGATCAGCCAGTTGCCCAAGCTGTTCGGCCTCAAGGTCGACAGCCAGGGGCCCTTGCGCGATCTCTGGCACCTTGGCCAGGCACTGTTCGCAGGCAATGGGCACTGGCCAAGCTTCATCGTCGGGGCCAGCAGCCTGGTGCTGATCCTGCTGCTCAAACCCTTCAAGCGCATCCCCGGTATCCTGATCGCCGTGGTGCTGGCAACCCTGGCGGTGAGCCTGTTCAACCTCGACCAGATGGGCGTCAAGGTACTCGGCCAGTTGCCCCAGGGGCTACCCAGCTTTGCCTTGCCGTGGGTCACCGACATCGACCTGGTCGAAGTGGTACTGGGCGGGATTGCCGTGGCACTGGTGTCGTTCGCCGACACCAGCGTGCTGTCGCGCTCCTATGCCGCGCGGCTGAAAACACCCGTCAACCCGAACCAGGAGATGTTCGGCCTGGGCGTGGCCAACCTGGCCTCCGGCCTGTTCCAGGGCATCCCGATCAGCAGCAGTTCGTCGCGCACACCGGTGGCCGAGGCGGCCGGCTCGAAAACCCAATTGACCGGCATCATTGGCGCACTCGCAGTGACCCTGTTGCTGCTGGTCGCGCCCAACCTGATGCAGCACCTGCCCAACAGCGCACTGGCTGCTGTGGTGATCGCCGCGGCCTTGGGGCTGTTCGAGTTCGCCGACCTCAAGCGCATCTTCCGCATGCAGCAATGGGAGTTCTGGCTGTCGTTCACCTGCTTCGTCGGCGTCGCGGTGTTCGGCGCCATCCCGGGTATCTGCATTGCCGTGGCAGTGTCGGTGATCGAATTCCTCTGGGACGGCTGGCGCCCGCATTACGCCGTGCTCGGGCGGGTCGACGGTACCCGGGGTTACCATGACGTGAAACGCTATCCACAGGCACGGCGGATTCCGGGGCTGGTGCTGCTGCGCTGGGATGCGCCGCTGTTCTTCGCCAATGCCGAGCAGTTCCAGGGCACGGTGCTGGCGGCGGTGGATGAATCACCGACCCCGGTGCAGCGGCTGGTGATTGCGGCGGAACCGGTGACCAGCATCGATATCACTTCGGCGGACATGCTCGCCGAGCTGGATCGGGCGCTGGAGGCGCGTGGGGTGGAGCTGCAGTTTGCCGAAATGAAGGACCCGGTGAAGGACAAGATGAAGCGCTTCGAGTTGTTCGAGCCTATGGGCGAGAGGGCGTTTCACCCCACAGTCGGTGCTGCGGTGGATGCCTATCTGGCGGATACCGGGGTTGACTGGAAGCCTTGAGTTGCCTGTACCGGCCTCTTCGCGGGCAAGCCCGCTCCCACAGGACTTTCACACTACTTGGGAGCTGCACAGGACCTGTGGGAGCGGGCTTGCCCGCGAAAGGGCCAGTGCAGGAGTGCTAGGCCACCCGAACCCGGCGCCGGTCGATCCAGATCAGCATGGCACTGGCATAAAGTGACACCGCCACGAACAGCGCCATGCGCACGGCAAAGGCCTTGTACACATCCTGCCCGCCGGCGCTGTCCTGCACCGACTGCCCGAGCAGGATCAGCAGGGTCGTCAGGCAGCTCACCCAGTACGCCGGGCTTTGCCTGGTATCCACCGCACGGTATAGCCTGCGCGCCTGCCACAGCACGAACAGCAGCCCCCACAGGAAGAACATCCACAGGTGCACGAACAGGCTCAGCGCGCCCCACAGCAACATCGCCAGCACCCCGGCCAGCAAGGTCGAGCCAATCAGTTCGCGGCTGGCATGCCGCGCCCGCGTCTCCCCCGCCTGCTGCCCCAGGCTTACCGCCTTCATGATCAGCGGCATGAACTGGTCCGGGGCGATCAGCGCCAGCAGGAACGCCGGCATGACAATGAGCGTGGCGCGCAGGGCAACCCAACTGACATCCGCGCTATCGGGCAGAGGTGGCGAAGGCTGGGCAGGCGCACCGGCAGGTTCCGGAAACAGCACATGGGCCAGCGCCGTGCCCAGCACTGCCAGCAGCATGCCCTTGGCCAAGGCCTCGACCACCGACAGCGCCAGGTTGAAATCGCTGGTGCCGGCTGCCGCGATCATGGTCAGGCCGATCACCAGCAGATTGGCCAGCAGGCCATTGCCGCCCTTGAGCGCATAGCGCAAGACCAGAAACACCCCCACGCCGACCAGCAGCACCCCGCTCACCGGGGCATGGCGCAACAGCGGGATCAGCAGCAGGCCGCTGCCGCAGCAGAGCAATACCAGAATCGCCAGTGCAGGCGCTGCCTTGATCGGCAGCGGCTCGCTGCGCATGGCCAGCAGCAGCACCGCGAACACCGGCGCCAGGATCGGCACCGGCAGGCCCAGGCCGAAACTGCTCGCCAGGCACAGCGCCACGCCCCAGGCCAGGCGCAGCGCACGCAGGCGACGCAGCTCAATAGGCATACGACAGCCAGCTCATCAGCCACATGAATACGCGGCCCAGCAGGTTCAACGGGTTGCCTTCGCTGGGCAAGGCCATGACTTCGGCCTGGCCCCCGACGCGCAAGCCGGCCTTGTCGGCCAGCTGATCACGGTCGAGTTCGACGATCACCGGGAAGCGCTGCGCCGACCGCAGCCAGTCACGGCTGTTCTGCACGGTCGGCAAGCTGCCCGGCGGCGCGGGCTGGCCGACGCTCACGCCATAGCCGATGCTGCGGACCTGCCCTTTCAGCACCGTGCCGGGCAAGGCATCGAGCACCACCAGCACCGGCGCGCCGGGGCGCAGGCGGCCGAGGTTGTTCTCGGTCATGTCGGCACTTATCCACACGTCGTGGATGGTGATCAGGGTCATCATCGGGCTGCCAGCGCCGACGTAATGGCCCACGTCGGTGCGCAGATCGGTAATCAAGCCGTTGGCATCGGCGCGCACCACGGTACGCGCCAGGTCCAGACGGGCCTTTTCCACGTTGGCCGCCGCGCTGCGCAGTTGCGCATTGTCGGTATCGGCACCGCCCTGCTGCTCACGGGCCCGTACCACTTCGGCGCGGGCGGCTGCCACCTGGCTGATGGCCTGATCACGGGTGGCCTGCGCCCCTTCCAGACGGCGGACCGATACCGTGCCCGGGTCCTCGTCGATCAGCCGCTTGAGCCGTTCGGCATCCTGGCGCGCCTTGCGTTCGTGGGCCTGGGCCGCCACCAGCGCGGCCTGGGCCGAATCGATACCCGCGGTGCTGGCACCAATCTGCCGGCGCACGGTATCCAGGTCAGCTTCGGCGCGGGCCAGGGCGATGCGGTACTGCTCCTGGTCGAGCTCGAACAGCACATCGCCCTGGCGCACCTCCTGGTTGTTGCCCACAGCCACGCGCTTGATCTGCCCGGCCACTTCGGCGGCCACCGGCACCACATAGGCCTGTAGCCGGGCTTGTTGGGTGTAGGGCGTGAAACGGTCGGCCAGCAGGTACCAGACCAGGCTGACGACGATCAGTATCAGCACCCATCGCATGCCGCGATCAGGGGCTGGCGGCTTCTGCGCGGCGTCACTCATTTCGGCTCACCTTGTTCGGGGTCGGTGGGGGCCGGCTCGTCGAGCAGGTCGCCCCAATCGGTACGGTTTTGCATCTGCTGGCGGGTGGCACGGTCGATCGGCGTGCGCTGGTTGTCCCAGCCGCCGCCCAGCGCCTTGTACAAGCTCACCAGGCTGCTCACCGCATTGCCACGGCTGACCAGGTAGCCGTCCTGCTGCTGCAACAGCAGCTGTTGGGCGTCGAGCACACGCTGGAAGTCGGCAAAGCCTTCCTGGTATTGCGAACTGGCCAGGGTCAGCGAACGCTGGGCAGCCTGCGAGGCATCCTGGCGAATGCTGGCGCTCTGCAACGAGCGCACCAGGCCGCTGGCAGCGTCGTCGGCCTCGTGCGCGGCTTCGCGCACGCTTTGCTGATACAGCTCGATCAATTGCTGCAGACGGGCGTCCTCCACCCGCACGGCGTTCTTGCGCCGGCCATAGTCGAACGGGTTCCAGATCAGGCTCGGCCCGGCCGCCAGGTCGAAGGTGTTGGGCAGGTGATTGGCCGACAGGAACGTCCAGCCGATGCTGCCAAGCAGGCTCAGCTGTGGATAAAGGTCCGCCTCGGCCACCCCCACCAGCGCCGATTGCGCCGCCACCGCCTGCTCGGCAGCGCGGATGTCCGGGCGCCGTTGCAACAGGCTGGCTGGCACGTCCTGCAACACCGCACGGTCCGGCAGTGGCAACTGCCCGTGGCGCGCGGCAAGCTCAGGCAGTGGCCCCGGCGGCCTGCCGAGCAGCGAACAGAGCACGTTGCGCAAGGCATTGAGCTGGTTCTCGAACTCGGGGATGGTGGCCAGGGTCGCCAGGTACTGGGTACGCGCCTGCTGCCAGTCGAGCTCGTCGTTTTCGCCGTGACGGAACAGCCGCTCGGTGATCTCCAGGCTGCGCGCTTGGCGCTTGGCGTTGTCTTGCGCAATGTCCAGCCGCGCCTCGGCGGTGCGCAGGGCAAAGTAGGTATCGGCCACTTGGGCGCGCAGCAGCAGCATGGCGTCGGCGTAGTTGGCTCGGGAGGCGAAGTAGAGCGCATCGGCGCTCTCGATGGCGCGGCTGAAGCGGCCCCAGAAGTCGATTTCCCAGCCGATATCGAAGCCTGCGCTGGACTGCCAGAACACCGAGTCACGGGCAGTGGACGTGCCGGACTGGTCCTGCTTCAGGTAAAGGCTCTGCGCACGCAGCTGCTGCAGCTGTGGATAACGCCCGGTCTGCACGATGGCCAGCTGCGCCCTGGCCTCGGCGATGCGCAGGCCGGCCACGCGCAGGTTGGTGTTGTTGGCATCGGCTTCGGCAATCAGGCCTTCGAGCGTCGGGTCGGCGAAGATCAGCCACCACTGGCGCAGGTCCGGTGCCGGCGCAACGCGCCCGGCCTGCTCCAGCAGCGGCGTGTTCCAGCTGCCCAGCCAGGGGGCCTGAGGCTTCTCGAAGTCCGGGCCGACCTGGGTACAGCCGGCCAGGACCATCAGTAACCCCAGGCCACAGCAACGATTGGGCATGGCGGGCCCAGGCTCAGGCGGCAGGGGGTGCCGGCTGCTCCGGCACCTGCAGCGCGACCCATTGCCAGAACAGCACGTAGGTCACGCCGAGGATCACCGGGCCGATGAACAGCCCGATGATGCCCTTGACCACCATGCCACCCAACGCCCCGATCAGCACCACCGGCATCGGCACATCGACCCCGCGCCCCAGCAGCAGCGGCTTGAGCACGTTGTCGGCCAGCCCGGCGACGAAGGTGTAGATGGCGAAGGTGATGGTCGCCACCGTGAAGCCCTCGACATTGAACACGTAGATGATCACCGGCACCGTGACCAAGGTCGCCGGGGCCTGGGCAATCCCCAGCATGAGGATGACGATGGCCAGCATGCCGGCACCTGGCACGCCCTTGACCACGAAACCGACACCAATCAGCAGCATCTGGATGAAGGCGATGCCGATCACGCCCTGGGCAACGGCGCGAATGGTCGCGGTGCACAACCTTGCAAGCGGTTTGCCACGTTCTTCGCCGGAGACCCGCATGGCAATGCGCTGCGCAGCGACCTGGCCACGCTCACCAAACGCCATGATGATGCCCGAGACGATAATCGCCCCGACGAACAGCAGGAACGCACCACCGGCACTGGCCGCAGCGCCCAGCACGGTGCGCCCGGCGCCCTTGAGCTGAGGCATCCACTGGTTGAGCACATGTGCCATGTTCTCCGAGGCCGATAGCCACAGCGCATAGACCTTGGGCCCGATCAGCGGCCAGGTCGCCACCGACTCAGGCGGCGCCGGTACACTCCAGGCGCCGCTCTTGAGCAAGGCCACCATGCTGTCCACCGACTCGCCAATGGACATCACCACCAGGTAGATCGGCACCAGCAATACGATCAGCACCACCAGCACCACCAGGGTTGCCGCATAACCGTCCTTGATGCCGGTGCCGCGTTTGATACGCAAGTACAACGGATACAACGTCACCGCGAGAATCACCGACCACAGCATCAGTTCCAGGAACGGCTGGAATACCTGGAAGGAAAACACCACCAGGGCGGCCACCAGCCCCGCCTTGATCAGCACGTCGAGCAAGCCCCGTGACAGGGCGCTATCCAGCTTCAGACCCGGCTGCATGTTTCACCTCCGAACGTTAGGCGCGCCATCACGGCGCTAATCGGTGCCTGCTCCAGGTGTCGGCTGCGGGCTGTCGCCATCTCTCAATTGCCGCGCCAGCGCCATCATCACCAATGGCACCACCGCCATCGACAGGGTGATGGCGAGCACGAGCAGGTCGTGCACCCGCTGGGTCAGTACCTGATGTTGCAGCGCCAGCTTGAACACCACGAAGGCGAATTCACCACCGGACGCCAGCACCACGGCCAGGCACAATGCCTGGGCAGGGTTGAGGCCGCCCGCAGTACGCCCGAGCGCCAACAGCAGCGGCAGCTTGATCACCACCAGCAGCAACGTCAGCCCCAGCACGATCAAGGGCATGCCGAACAGCAGCTGCAAGTCGGCGCTCATGCCGACGCCGACGAAGAACAGCCCGAGCAGCAGGCCCTTGATCGGTTCGATCTGGGTTTCCAGTTCATGCCGAAAGGGCGAATCGGCCATCAGCACACCGGCCAGGAAGGCGCCCAGGGCCATGGACACACCGACATGCTCCATCAGCCAGGCGGTGCCCAGCACCACCAGCAAGGCCGTGGCGGTGGACAGCTCGGGCAAGCCCGAGCCGACCGTCCATTTGAAAACCGGGGTCAACAGATAGCGGCCAAAAACAATCACCACACCAATACCGCCCGCCACTGCCAGCAGCGGCCAGGAGCCTTCATCAGCGGTGCTCACATCGCCACCGAGCAACGGCACCACGGCAATCAGAGGAATGGCGGCAATGTCCTGGAACAGCAGGATGGCAATGGCCAGGCGACCGTGCGGTTTGCCCAGGTCCTTGCGCTCGGCCAGCACCTGCAGGCCAAAGGCCGTCGATGACAGTGCCAGCCCCAGGCCGAGCACGATGGCCGCCGCTTTCGATTGGGCAAACAGAAAGTATGCCAGCAGGCCGAGCACCACTGCAGTCAGCCCCACCTGTAACGAACCAATGCCGAACAGCGCCCGGCGCATGGTCCACAGCCGCCGTGGCGACAGCTCCAGGCCAATGACGAACAGCAGCATCACCACGCCCATCTCCGACAGGCGGGCGACGTTGTCGGGGTTACCCAGCAGGCCCAGCACCGATGGCCCGATCAGGATGCCAGCCAGCAGATAGCCGGGCACCGCACCCATTTTCAAACGCTGCGCCAGTGGTACCAGAAGCACCACGGCCAGCAGGAACACTACCGTCGCCTGCAGCAGGCTGCCGTCATGAGGCATAAGTTCGTACCCTTGCTACGCACTGGCGGAAGGGATCAGAAACGTTCTTCGACCATTTTGAAGGGGTAGGCCACTGCCTTGTATTTGCCGATCTTGCCGCGCTTGGGCAGCTTCACTACCTCTTCGCGGGTGATGTCCTTGTAGGGGATGCGCGACAGCATGTGGCTGACGATATTCAGCCGGGCGCGCCGCTTGTCGTTGGAATGCGCCATGAACCACGGTGCCCAGGACGAATCCGAGGCGGCGAACATATCGTCGCGGGCGCGGGTGTAGTCGTCCCAGCGGGTGTACGACTTGAGGTCCATGGGCGACAGCTTCCACAGCTTGCGCCCGTCACTGATACGGTCCTGCAAGCGCTTGGTCTGCTCTTCGGCGCTGACTTCGAGCCAGTACTTGATGAGGATGATCCCCGATTCGACCATCATTTTTTCGAACAGCGGCACCACGGAGAGGAACTTGGCGCTCTGCTCTTCGCTGCAAAAGCCCATCACCCGCTCGACACCGGCGCGGTTGTACCAGCTGCGGTCGAAGATCACCACCTCGCCAGCGGCAGGCAGATGGCGCAGGTAGCGTTGCACGTACATCTGGGTCTTTTCCCGCTCGGTCGGCGCCGGCAGCGCCACTACGCGGAACACCCGTGGGCTGACCCGCTCGGTGATGGCCTTGATGGTGCCACCCTTGCCGGCACCATCGCGGCCCTCGAACACGATGCAGACCTTCAGGCCCTTGGCCACGACCCACTCCTGCAGCTTCACGAGTTCCACGTGCAGCTTCCTGAGCTCGTGCTCATACGTCTTGCCGCCCAGCTTTTCTGGCTGCTCTTGCGAATCCTTCTTCCTGGACGGCTTGGCCATGGCGCTCTCCTGAGGGCGAATGAAGAGTCAGTATGGTCGATTCATGACAATTTGCCGTTTCGCCTGTTAGGCAAATTGCCGCGTCCTGACGCCCTTACTTCGCCAGCTTGTTGTAGCTGGTCATCAGGTTTCGATAGTCCGGAATGTGGTTGGAGAACAGCGTGCCCAGACCTTCGATATCGTTGCGCCAGTCACGGTGCAGCTCGCAGGCCACGCCGAACCAGGTCATCAGCTGGGCACCGGCTGCTTCCATGCGCCGCCAGGCCGAATCACGGGTCAGTTCGTTGAAGGTGCCGGAGGCGTCAGTGACCACGAACACCTCGAAGCCCTCCTCCAGCGCAGACAATGCCGGGAAGGCCACGCAGACCTCGGTGACCACCCCGGCGATCAGCAGCTGTTTCTTGCCAGTGGCTTTCACTGCCTTGACGAAGTCCTCGTTGTCCCAGGCGTTGATGTTGCCGGGGCGGGCGATGTAGGGGGCGTCGGGGAACTGCGCCTTGAGCTCGGGTACCAGCGGGCCGTTGGGGCCGGTTTCGAAGCTGGTGGTAAGGATGGTCGGCAGCTTGAAGTACTTGGCCAGGTCAGAGAGGGCCAGGACGTTGTTCTTGAAACGGTCCGGGTCGATGTCGCGGACCAGTGAAAGCAGGCCGGTCTGGTGGTCGACCAGCAGGACGGCGGCGTTGTTCTTGTCCAGTCGCTTGTATTGGAAGGCCATGACGGAACTCCTTGCAACAAAGGTTGGGAGCTTCAGCGTAGGCAAGTATCAGGGGCGGACGGGACCGTCAGTCGGTTTGGCTGGGCAAGCCTGTGCTGGCCTCTTCGCGGGTAAACCCGCTCCCACAGGAATTTCACCGGGTTTGAGTACGGTGCAGTACGTGTGGGAGCGGGTTTACCCGCGAAGAGGCCAGCACAGGTTCAGTACTCGCGCCGCTTGCTGAACGCCCAGCGCCCCGCCAGGAAGGTGAAGGTCGCCACCACCGCCACCAGCAGCCAGAAACCGTTGGGGTCGTCCGAGAGCGGCACACCGCCGACGTTCATGCCGAAGAAACCGGCGATGATGTTGATCGGTAGCGCCAGTACGGTGACCACGGTCAGGGTGAACAGGGTGCGGTTGGTCTGTTCGTTGAGCTTGGCGGCGATTTCTTCCTGCAGCAGCTTGATCCGCTCGCCCAGTGCGGTCAGGTCGCTGATCACCAGGGTGAATTCTTCGGTGGCTGCGCGCAGCTGACGCATGTCCTGCTCCTGCAGCCACTCGGGCGGGCGGTTGAGCAGGCGCAGCAAGGCGCCAGGCTCAAGGGCCAGCAGGCGCTGCAGGCGTACCAGCACGCGGCGCATGCTGCTCAGCTCGGCGCGGTTGTCGCTCAGGCGCTGGGACAGCAGCTGGTCTTCGATGCGGTCGACGCTGGTGGTGGTCTCACGCACGATCTGGGTCAGCAGGTCGCCCTGATCACGCAACAGGTGCACCAGCAACTCGATCGGTGAATGGAAGCGCTCGCCCTGCTTCACCGACGAGCGCAGCTTGTCCACCGAATGCAATGGCTGCAGCCGCGCACTCACCAGCAGCCGGCTGCTGGCGCAGGCCCACAGGGTGGAGACGTCCGACGACACCAGGCCGAAGTTGAACACCACGTCGTTGACCACGGCCAGCAGGGTCGAGTCGGCATGTTCGATGCGCGTCGAGCGCGAGCCTTCGCGCAGGGTTTCGAAGAAGGCTTCCGGCAGCGCCAGGTGCGAGCGCAGCCAACGCTCGCAGGCGGCGTGGGCTAGGTTCAGGTGCAGCCAGAGGAATTCGTCCGGGTCTTGCGGCTCGCTGAGCTTGCGCAGCGCCTGGGCCGAGTCGAGCTCGCGGCCGGGCTGGCCGGGGCGGAAGGAGAACGCGTAGAGCAGGCCGAACAGGTCGTGTTCCTGTTGGGGGTAGAGCGCGTGATGGCCCATTCGAACTCGCAATGAGGCAGTGGGGCGATGGTTGAAAGGGTGCGGGATTCAAATTGCAGTTCGATGACAGATGGGCTCGCCTTGGGCCTTGTTGCGCCTGTGAGATCGAGCGCCGCCCGCGCGGCGCATCGCGGATAAATCCGCTCCTACATTTTTTGCAACGTGCCGAACCTGTCAGGCCGTGGTTGCCTGTCTTGTGTTTTGGCATTCACTTTAGAGATTTCTGAACTAATTATTTCCCGCCTGCGATTTTTCCCCTTGCCCTCCCCCTCCAGAATCGCTTCACCACAATCACAATAACCGTGAGGCCACTCCCGTGGACCAGACACTCCAGGTACGGCAGGCCGCCGCCGACCTCGTCGCCGCCTTTGCCAGCAACGACACCGCCCGCTACTTCGCCTGCTTCAGCGAAGACGCCACCTTCCTTTTCCACACCTTGCCGCAACCGCTGCTGTCACGCCGTGCCTATGAAGAACTCTGGGCCCAATGGCAGGCAGAGGGTTTTGCCGTGCTCGGCTGTAAGTCGAGCAACGTGCAGGTGAGCCTGCAGGGCGACGTGGCGATCTTCATGCATGACGTGGCCACGCATATCCGTATTGCCGGTGAGGAGCACCAACTGGCCGAGCGCGAGACCATCGTCTTGCGCCGCCACGGCGACCAATGGCTGGCGTGCCACGAGCACCTGTCGGTCGTCACCGCAGCCTGATCCGAACTTACGCGGCCTTGCCGCACTGCCATCGCACCCACAAGAGGGCCCGCGCACCGCGCCGGGCCTACAACATCCGCGCTGGAGCATCACCATGAGCCACTCGACCGGTATCGAGACCAATGGCGTCGAACAGATCCCTGACGATCAACGCGACGCCTCCCCGTTGGACCTGTTCCGCCTGATCTTCGGCGGTGCCAATACCTTCGCCACTGCCGTGCTGGGCAGCTTCCCGGTGCTGTTCGGGCTGTCGTTCCAGGCCGGGGTCTGGGCGATCCTGCTCGGCGTCGGCGTGGGCGCGCTGATCCTTGCACCGATGGGCCTGTTCGGCGCGCTCAACGGCACCAACAACGCCGTCTCGTCAGGCGCGCACTTCGGCGTGCACGGGCGCATTGTCGGCTCGTTCCTGTCGCTGCTCACCGCCGTGGCGTTCTTTTCGCTGTCGGTGTGGAGCTCGGGTGATGCCCTGGTCGGCGGCGCCAAGCGCCTTGCCGGGCTGCCGGAAACCGACCTGACCCTGGGCCTGGCCTACGGCCTGTTCGCGGTGCTGGTGCTGGTGGTGTGCATCTTCGGTTTCCGCTTCATGCTGTGGGTCAACAAGATTGCCGTGTGGGCTTCGAGCCTGCTGTTCCTGCTAGGCATCTTCGCCTTCGCCGGGCCGTTCGATGCGGGCTTCGCCGGTAGCGTCAACCTCAGCCAGCCGGGCTTCTGGGCGGCATTCGTCGGCGCCGCGATCCTGGCCATGAGCAACCCGGTATCGTTCGGTGCCTTCCTCGGTGACTGGTCGCGCTACATCCCGCGGCAAACGCCGAAGTCGCGCATCATGCTGGCGGTGATCGCCGCCCAGGTGGCCACGCTGATCCCGTTCCTGTTTGGCCTGTGCACCGCCACCCTGGTGGCCACCCAGGCACCCGACTACATCGCCGCCAACAACTACGTCGGTGGCCTGCTGGCAGTAGCGCCAAGCTGGTTCTTCCTGCCGGTGTGCCTGATTGCGGTGATCGGCGGCATGTCCACCGGCACTACCGCGCTGTACGGCACTGGCCTGGACATGTCCAGCGTGTTCCCGCGCCTGCTCAGCCGCGCGGGCGCCACCTTGCTGATCGGCGTGCTGGCGATCGGTTTCATCTTCATCGGCCGCTTCACCTTCAACCTGGTGCAGAGCGTGTCGACCTTCGCCGTGCTGATCATCACCTGCACCAGCCCGTGGATGGTGATCATGATCCTCGGCCTGATCACCCGTCGTGGCTTCTACCACGCTGACGACCTGCAAGTGTTCACCCGCGGCCAGCGTGGCGGCCACTACTGGTTCCTGCATGGCTGGAACTGGCGCGGCATGGGGGCGTGGATCCCCAGCGCGATGGTCGGCCTGTGCTTCGTCAACCTGCCGGGGCAGTTCGTCGGCCCGCTGGGCGACCTGGCCGGCGGCATCGACCTGAGCCTGCCGGTAACCCTGGGCCTGGCTGGCGTGCTGTACCTGCTGCTGCTCAACCTGTTCCCTGAACCTGCTGGCGTATATGGCCCCAATGGCCCGCGCTGGGTGCGCTGCAAAAGCGCCCTGCGCACACCTGTAACTGCTGCCGAAATGGCCTGACTGGATTATCTGCATGAATACTTCCCACTACATTGCCGGCCGCTGGGTCGAAGGCCAGGGCAGCGACTGCATCAGCGTCAACGAACCTGCGCTGGGCCTGCCCTTTGCCGAATTGATGGCCGCCAGCGTGGCCCAGGTCGACCAGGCCGTGGCGGCCGCCCGCGACGCGTTGCCTAGCTGGAAAAAAGTCAGCGCCAGCACGCGCGCGGCCTTCCTGCGCGGCTTTGCCGAACAGCTCGGTCAACGCCGTGAAGCGTTGATCACACTGCAGATGCGCAACAACGGCAAGCCGCGCCACGAGGCCGAGATCGACCTGGATGACGCGATCGCCACCTTTGCCTACTACGCCGAGCTGGCCGAGCAACTGCCGTCGAAAAATCGCGACGTGCCCCTGGCTGCGCCCGGCTTCACGGCGCGCACCCGCCTGGAACCGGTGGGTGTGGTCGGCCTGATCGTGCCGTGGAACTTCCCGCTGGTGACCAGCGCCTGGAAGCTGGCCCCGGCGCTGGCGGCCGGTTGCACCGTGGTGCTCAAACCGTCGGAAGTGACCCCGCTGATCGAGCAGACCTACGGCCAGATCGCCGACACCCTGGGCCTGCCGGCCGGGGTGCTGAACATCGTCAACGGCAAGGCGGAAACTGGCGCCGCGCTGAGCAGCCACAACGGCCTCGACAAGCTGTCGTTCACCGGCAGCAACAACGTCGGCAGCCAGGTAATGCGCAGCGCATCGGCACAGTGCCGGCCGGTGACCCTGGAGCTTGGCGGCAAGTCGGCGATTGTGGTGTTCGATGATTGCGACCCGGACCAGGCGGTAGAGTGGATCGTTGCCGGTATCAGCTGGAACGCCGGGCAGATGTGTTCGGCCACCTCGCGCCTGCTGGTGCAGGATGGCATTGCCGATGCGCTGCTGCCGCGTCTGCAGGCGGCACTGGAAAAGCTGCGAGTCGGTAACCCGCTGACCGAAGAGGTCGACATGGGGCCACTGACCAGCCAGGCGCAGTGGTTGAAGGTCGCCAGCTACTTCGCGACAGCCCGCGAAGAAGGCCTGCAATGCCTGGCGGGCGGGCAGGCGCTGGACCGTGAGGGCTGGTTCGTGAGCCCGACGCTGTATGCCGATGTACCCAAGGACAGCCGCCTGTGGACCGAGGAAATCTTTGGCCCGGTGCTGTGCGCACGTCGCTTCAGCACCGAAGAACAGGCGATTGCCGAGGCCAACGACAGCCGTTTCGGGCTGGTCGCCACGGTCTGCTCCGCCGACCTGGAACGCGCCGAGCGCGTGGCCGATGCGCTGGAGGTCGGGCATGTGTGGATCAACTCGGTGCAGGCGGTGTTCGTCGAGACGTCGTGGGGCGGCACCAAGGGCAGCGGGATCGGCCGTGAGCTGGGGCCTTGGGGGTTGTCGGCTTACCAATCAGTGAAGCATGTAACCCGGTGCCTGGGCTGATAACACAGCCCTCAAGATCTCCCGGGCTCTTGTAGGAGCGGCCTTGTGTCGCGAAAGGGCTGCGTAGCAGCCCCAGCAATCTGTGCGTTTGCTCTGAAATCCTGGGGCTGCTACGCAGCCCTTTCGCGACACAAGGCCGCTCCCACAGGTATATCACGGCTTCCCGGACGGCCCTGTACCTGTGGGAGCGGGTTAATCGAGGTGCCGAACCACCGCGAAGAGGCCAACACAGCCCATAGAAATCTCCCCCGCGTGACTTTCCCCTCCCCCCGCAAAGTCCCACTCCCTGGTACCCCCACAATCACAACACCAGGCCGGACCACCATGCACCCTCAACGCAACGCCTTGCACAACGAGTTGCACGCCCGCCCGTCGCTGTACTTCGACGGCCCGGCACATGTCTTCCACCTGGCGCTGCTCGGCGCTGATGCCGCTTGCGCCGCACTGTTGCAACGCTGCTGCCCGGAGGCGATCGACGCTGGGGCCGCCCAGGGCATCACCCACCTGGATGGCCACCCGTTCAAGTGGGAGCGGCACACCGAATTCTTTACCCTGACCCTGGTGGTGCCTTGCTCCGCCGCCGACGCCGAATGGCAGGCACTACCGCCGGTGCTGGCCGAGGCCATCGCGCCGCAGGCGGCCCAGGTGATCAATGCCGTGCAGGTGCTGGTGCGTGACGAGCAGGATCTGGACCTGCCCCACTACGGGTTCAAGGACCCGTGCGGTTCCTGCGTCGGCGGTGGCGATGCGGTGGTGTGGAGCGATTTTCGCCTGACCGAGGATGGCACCAACCGTTTCCTGTTCATCAACCGTCGTCTCAACGCCTACCGCCAGGGCCGAATGATCCGCCGCCTGCTGGAGATCGAGACCTATCGCATGATGGCTTCACTGACCCTGACCACGGCCAAGGCCCTGAGCCAGGAACTGGATGCCTTCGACAAGACCCTGGTGCAACTGTCGGAGCGCAGCGCTGGCGGTGATGGCCACGATTCCAAGGCCCTGCTCGAAGCCATCGCTCACCTGTCGCGGCAGGTGGTCAGCCGCACAGTGAAGACCCGCCACCGCTTCGGTGCCACCCAGGCTTACGCACAGCTGGTGTTCGAGCGCCTCGGCGAGTTACGCGAGAGCCATGTAGGCGATTGCCAGCGCCTGGGGGTGTTCATCGAGCGCCGCTTCAAACCGACCGTGCGTTATTGCGCGGCGACCGAGCAGCGCCTGGAACAGCTGGCGAAGAATGTCGCCAACCTGGGCGACCTGCTGCAGGCACGGGTGCAGGTGGAGATGGAAGAGCAGAATGCAGGCATCCTGCACAGCCTCAATGCTCGCGCCGATGCTCAGGTGAAGATCCAGCGGGCGGTGGAGGGACTGTCGATCATCGCCATCACTTATTACCTGCTGAACCTGTTCAAGCTGTTGTATGGCGGGCTGAATGTGCTGGGGCTGGGGTTGACGGCGCGCGATGCGCTGCTGGGGATGGCGCCGCCGGTGCTGCTGGTCCTGTTGGTGATTTTGCTGCGTATCAGGCAGGCCAAACAGCATTGAAGCGGGGGGCGCTGCGCGCCCCTTTCGCGACACAAGGCCGCTCCTACAGGGATCGCGTACCGTCTGTAGGAGCGGCCTTGCCGGGGCGCCGGACCGGTCGGAAAGGGCTGCATAGCAGCCCCCCGAAATCACGCCGATTCGTCAGCAGGACGCGAGCCTTCCTGCACCAGCACCATGCTCTGCGGCGACGACAGGGCAATCCCTTCATCACGCAAGCGGCCAAGAATGGTGAACAGCAAGTCGCTGCGGGTGCTCGACACCTGACGTGGCCCCGCCACATAGCCACTCACCCCAATGACCATGCCCGCCGAGGTCAGGTCCTTGAAGCTCACCGAGCAGGCCGGCGCATCAAGAATCGCTTCATGCTCGTGATAGGCCGCCAGCAGCAGATCTCGCACGTGGTTGGCATCGGTCTCCAGCGGCAAGGTCAGGGTGATACCCACCACGCCCAGGGCATTGCCCATGGTCACGTTGCGCACGTTCTGCGAGATAAACTGCGAGTTCGGCACGATCACCGTGGAGCGGTCGGACATCTGGATTTCGGTGGCACGCACGTTGATCCGGCGGATGTCACCCTCGACCCCCGCCAGGCTGACCCAGTCGCCCACCTTGACCGGGCGCTCGGTGAGCAGGATCAGGCCGGAGATGAAGTTCTGCACGATCTGCTGCAAGCCGAAACCGATACCGACCGACAGCGCACTGACCACCCAGGTCAGGCTGGTCAGGTTGATACGCAGGGTCGACATCACCAGCATGGCCAGGAATATGAAGCCAAGGTAACCGACCAGGGTCACCAGCGAGGCCCGCATGCCGGCATCCATGTCGGTTTCCGGCAGCAGCCGCTCGCTCAGCCAGCGCTTGACCACACGGATGGCGAACAGCCCGCCGAAGAAGAACAGCAGCGCCAGCAGGATGTCCTGCGGCACGATGTTGAGGTTGCCGAGCAACTTGCCGCCGGTGCCATCCCAGTCACCCAGGCTCAGCAGCAGCTCGCCGGGGCTGGTGCCCGAAGGCATCAGTGCCAGCAGCACGGCCAGGAACAGCAGCAGCGTGCGGCTGATGCCGACCAGGATGGTGCTGGCCTGAGCCTGATGGCGCGGCGCCAGGCCCAGGGTCGAGGCCAGTGCCAGGCCGCCGGGCTGGCGTGGCGACAGCAAGGCTTCGCAGAGGTCGCTGAGGAACGTGGTGAGCAGGTAGGCGCACACCGCCACCACGCTGATCCACAGCAGCTTGGCGGTGAGGAAGTAGGCCAGGGTCAGGTAGCCGGCGAGCAGCGCCAGCACAATCAGCCCGACCCACACCACGATCACGAACGGGATCAGCCCGGCGAGCCCGGTCGGGCGCTCCAGTTCGTGCTTGCGCAGAGTGCGGCGATAGCGCAGCAACGCCACCGCGAAGATCACCGCCACCACCAGCGCAGTCAGGCCGTTGGTGGCCACGGTCAGCGCCAGGCTGGTGCCGATCACGCTGTTGATGCGCTCCATGGTCAGCATGACCATCAGCGCCAGGGCCAGCAGCTTGGGGAACCAACCCAGCGCGCTGGCCACTTCGTCATGAATCGGCGGCAGGCGCCAGGACGGCCGTTGCAGCATCAGCATGGCGCGGCCCAGGCCGGTGATGAAGGCGCTGAACACCACCAGGGTGAGGAAGTGATTGGTCAGGCTGGCGACGTCGGAACCCAGCTCGGAGCTGCTTTCCAGGCCCCAGCGCAGCAGCGAAACAGAACCGGAGATGGTCCCCAGCGTGGCCAGGCTCACGCTCAGGGCCAGGGCACTGCGCCGCAGGCGACCTTCTGGCAGGCGATGCACCATGATGCTCGCCAGCAGGCGCTCGAGCAGGCCGCGAACCACGGTCCAGACCAGGATGGCCGCCACCAGGCTGGTGAGGAAGAACCAGCGATGTTCGGCACTGAAGGCGCTGGCGACAGCGTCGGTGGCCTCCTCGCGCAGATCGCGCAAGCGCGATACGTCGTCCGAGGTGGGGCGGATCAGGCTTTGCCAGAATGCCGGGCTCAGCGGAGTCGCCGCGCGGCTGAGGATCTGCGAGTTGAACTGGCTGCGGCGCAGGTTGACGATCTGGGTCGACAAGTCACGCGCCGACTGGGCCAGCTTGGTGACCTGCGCCAGTTCCCCGACCAAGGCCTTTTTCTCGGCATCGAGCTGCTGGCGCTGCTGGGTCAGGGTGGCGGCCTCGTCCGGCTGCACCGGCCCCAGCACCTTGAGCTTGTCGTCGAGCTTCTCCACATCGGCCGTGCGCTGGGCAGTCAATGCATCCGCCTGGCGCTGGACCTGCACGGCGGCAAGGCGCAACTGCGACAGCAGGTCGTCGTTGGCATCGCTGCTGACACCCTGACGAATCTGGTCGAGCCGATCGCTCAGCTGCTCGACGCTGGCATTCTCGTCCAGCACCGGGATTTCAGCCGTCGCCAGGTTGGCCAATGGGGTGGCGGGAGCTGACCAGGCTGGTGTGGCCAAGGCCAACATCAGGGCCATCAACCCCAGATAAAAACGGGCAAGGCTGACACGCCTCATCGAATGTTCCTCTTTACACATCGATCTGGCGGGGCATTCTACGCGGCTTCAGGCAATCAGGAGAGTGCCGTTTCTCGCGCCAGCAGTTGCCGTTTGCGCTCCACCCCCCAACGGTAGCCGCTAATGTCGCCGTCACGGCGCACCACCCGGTGGCAAGGGATGGCCACCGCGATGTGATTGGCTGCGCAGGCCATGGCCACGGCCCGCACCGCCTTCGGTGCGCCGATGCGCTCGGCGATGTCGGTATAGCTGACCCGGCTGCCCACTGGCACCTCGCGCAAGGCCTGCCAGACCCGCTCCTGAAACGCGGTGCCCTGCACATCCAGCGGCAGCTCCAGCCCCAGTGCCGGTGCCTCGACAAAGCCCACCACCTCGGCGACCAGCCGCTCGTAACCGGCATCGCCGCCGATCAGGCGGGCTTTGCGGAACTGATCCTGCAACTGTTCGAGCAACACTTCAGGATCATCGCCCAGCAAGATCGCGCAGATGCCCTTCTCGCTCTGGGCCACCAGAATCGCCCCCAGGGAGCACTGGCCGATGGCGAAGTGGATGGTCGCGCCAGCGCCGCCTGCCCGGAATTCGCGGGGGCGCATACCCAGGCGCTGGTCGGCGCTTTCGTAGAAGCGGCTGTTGGAGTTGTAGCCGGCGTCGTAAATGGCATCGGTCACCGAGCTTTGCCCATCGCCCAGCCGCTCGCGCAGGCGCCGGGCACGAAAAGCACTGGCGTAGGCCTTGGGGGTGAGGCCGGTTTCGGCCTTGAACAGGCGGTGCAGGTGAAAGGGGCTGACGGCCAGTTGCTCGCCCAGCTGGTCGAGGCTTGGCGGGTTGTCGTCGCATTCCAGCAGGCGACAGGCGCGGGCAATCAGGTCGGTGCGACGGTTTTCGCCCGGTTTGGCCATGCAGCGGCGGCAGGCGCGATAGCCGGCAGCTTCGGCGCTGGCGGCGTCGTTGAAGAACTCGACGTTTTCGCGCTTGGCCATGCGCGATTTGCAGCCGGGAGTGCAGTACACACCGGTGGTGCGCACGGCGTAGACGAAATGGCCGGCGGCAGACGTGTCACGGGACTCGACGGCTTGCCAGCGTTGGGGGTCAGTTGTGAATGCTTTCATCGCGGTTAGCCTCGACTGTCTGTTTCGCCTGTTCCGGCCCTTTCGCGGGCAAGCCCGCTCCCACAAGCCTGAGGTCAAAAAGGGTACCTGTGGGAGCGGGCTTGCCCGCGAAAGGGCCAGCAAAGCCAATCCGTCAGCTTCAGGCCCGCCACAAGTACCAGGCAGCCACAGTCCTGTAGGGGCTCCAGCCACCACCCAGCGAGCGCATCTGCGCCGGCGTCGGCGCCTTGACCAAGCCCTTCAACCGGCGATATCCCTCACGTACGCCAAAATCGTCCACCGGCAGGATATCCGAGCGCTCCAGGCTGTAGATCAGTAGCATCTCCACCGTCCAGCGCCCGACGCCGCGCAACGCCACCAGCCGCTCGATCAAGGCATCATCGGCAAGGCCCAGCGCCTCATCCCGGCTCGGTACCACGCCTTCGAGGCTTGCCTGGGCGATGCCCTGAATGGTCGCAAGCTTGCTCGCCGAAAAGCCACACCCGCGCACCCTCTCGGGGCTGACCGCCAGCAGTTGCTCCGGGGCCGGAAACGCCTGCTCGGGAAACAGCGCCAGCAACCGCCCAAGGATCGCCTCGGCCGCCCGCGCATGCAGCTGTTGATAGGCAATTGCCCGCACCAGCGCTTCATAAGGCTCGCGCCCTGGCGTGGCCTGATGCAGGCACGGCCCGGTCGCTTCGATATGCCGCGCCCAGTCCGGGTCCAGCGCAGCCAGGTGCTGGGTGGCTGCGCGGTAGGCGTCAGGCGAAAGGTCGGCAAGGATCATCCGTAGCTCCTGCAGGTTCAAGGCAGGTCCAGCTTAGCCCAGCTGCTCATCGAGCAAACGCCGGATCTTGCGCGGCTAATTGCTGATACCCACGCTTACTGGTCAGCAACCGCCCGCAACTTCCCCACCCGCCGGTACGACTGCCGGGCAAAGCACACGAACAGCCCCGCCATCACCGCCAGTGCCATCGGCAAACCATGCGGCGCAACATCCATCGCCGCCCCGCTCACCAGCGGCCCGACCAGGCTGCCGACGCCCCACAGCAGGCCCACGCTGGCATTCGCCGTGACCAGGTCCTGCCCCTTGAAGCGCTGACCGATCAGCACCAGCGCCAGGGTGTAGATACCGCCCGCCACCGCGCCCAGCAGCACCAGCATCGGCCACAGCAGCCAGGTCACCTGCAGCAGCCATGGCAGGGCGATGCCAATGGCCATCGCCACCAGCCCGCACACCAGGTGCAGCCCGGTGCGCTCGACGCGGTCGGCCAGCCAGCCCAGCGGTAGCTGGAACACCATGTCGCCGGCGAACACCACGGTCACCATCAGTGCTGCAACGGCCACGGCAAACCCATGGCTGCTGGCATACACCGGCAGCAGCGACAGCACCACGGCATCGAAGAACGAGAAGAACAGCACCGCCACACACAGCGCCGGCGCCACGCGGAAGAAGCCCGCCAGGCCGAAGCTTTTCTCACCCTCATCACCATGCTCGACATGGTCGTTGGGCACGGTCAGCAGAATGCACAGCAGCGCCAGGCCATAACCGATGGTGACCACGCCGATGATCCACGGGCTGTCAGCGCCAATCAGTGCGATCAGTGCCGGGCCGAGCACCTGGAAGCCGGTGAAGCTGGTGGCGTACAGGGCCATGATCTTGCCGCGGTTGTGGTCCGGGCACAGCTCGTTGACCCAGGATTCGCCGAGGATGATCGCGATGCCCATGCCGATGCCCAGGCCCAGGCGCAGCACGGCCAGCATCCACAGCGAGTCGAACGCCGCATCGAGCAGGGCGATGCTGACGGTGCACAGGCTGAAGCACAGCAGGTAGATGGTGCGCCGGGTCAGGTGCCGGCAGCAGGCGTCGACCATGAAGGCCGAGAGCATCATGCCCGCGGCAGGGATGGCCGAAATGATGCCGATTTCCAGGGTGCCGGCACCGGCCTCGTGCAAACGCAACGATACCAGCGGCAGGCTGGCCCCCAGGCTGAAGCCCACCACCGAGACGGCGAACAGAAGGCCCGCCAGCAAACGCATGTTCATGTACCACTCCAGGCAAAACTGAAAAGACGTGCAGATACAGGCGCCCACACGCACGCCGAAAAGGCGGACGACGCAAGGGCGCGGGGGGTCAGTTCAGGGCTTGGTGTGGCGAAAAGGTGAAGGCGAACAGCACGCTGCGGCGACGCTTGAGCACCGTATCGCTCGGCCACGCACGACGCATCGCCTGGAGAGCAGGCTGGCGGGCGTGTGGGAGGGATTGGGTACGGCGCATTGCTGTGGCTACTACGCAGGTGAGTTGAAAAGAGAGGCGGCACTCTAGGCGAAGGCAGGCGGAGTCGTCAATTGCCCAGGGGGCCTCTGCGAGGCCCTTTCGCGACGCACGCGGTCCCCTGTGGGAGCGGCCTTGCGTCGCGAAAGGGCTGCACCGCAGCCCCCAGCGATGTCAGCGCTTACCGGTATTTGGCAGAAACACCGCCAACAAGCCGAACAACGGCAGGAACGAGCACAACCCATAGACGTACTCGATACCGCGCAAATCAGCCAGGTAGCCCAGCAGCGCCGCACCGATACCGCCAAAGCCGAACATCAGCCCGAAAAAGACCCCGGCAATCATGCCCACGCTGCCCGGCACCAGCTCTTGGGCATAAACCACGATGGCCGAGAACGCCGAGGCCAGGATGAAACCGATCACCACGCTGAGCACGGTGGTCCAGAACAGGTCGGCATACGGCAGCACCAGGGTGAACGGCGCCACGCCAAGGATCGAGAACCAGATCACCGCCTTGCGCCCGATGCGGTCACCGATCGGTCCGCCGAAGAAGGTCCCCGCCGCCACCGCGCCGAGGAACAGGAACAGATGCAGCTGCGAGCTGGCCACCGACAGGTCGAACTTTTCGATCAGGTAGAACGTGAAATAGCTGGTGAAGCTGGCCATGTAGAAGTACTTGGAGAACACCAGCAGCCCGAGTACGACCAGCGCCGCGATCACCCGCCCGCGCGAGATGCCGTGGGTGGCCTGCACCGCCTTGCGCGCCTTGGCCTGGTTCAGGTGCTCCTTGTACCAGCGGCGCAGCATCAGGGTCACGGCAAAGAAGAACAGCGCCGCCACACCGAACCAGGCCACGTGGGTCTGGCCGAACGGAATGACGATGGCCGCCGCCAGCAGAGGGCCGAAGGCAGAGCCGGTATTGCCACCCACCTGGAAGGTCGACTGCGCCAGGCCGAAACGGCCACCCGAGGCCAGCCGCGCAATACGCGAGGTCTCCGGATGGAAGGTCGACGAGCCGATGCCTACCAGCGCCGAGGCCAGCAGAATCATCGGGAAGCTGCCGACGAACGCCAGCATGACGATCCCTACCAGGGTGCACAGGGTGCCCAATGGCAACAAGTTGGGCGCCGGCCTGCGGTCGGTGAAGAAGCCGACCCACGGCTGCAGCAGCGAGGCAGTGATCTGGAAGGTCAGGGTGATCATGCCGATCTGGGCGAAACTCAGGTCGTAATTGGCCTTGAGCATCGGGTAGATCGCCGGCAGCACCGACTGGATGAGGTCGTTGATCAGGTGCGCCAGGGCGCAGAAGGCGATGATGCGCATCACCAGCGGATTGGCTGGGTTCGCCGATCCCGTGCTGGCGGTGGAGGTGCTGCTGATGGCCATGGGCTTGAATCCCGTCCGCAGGTTTGGGATCCGATTATCAGGAAACAAATAGATACATAGCTACCTTTTTTATTTGACGAACGTCGCGTACTTGTAAATGGTTCTCAATATATTTAGCATCCTCAGCCTACCTTCTCCCGTAATCGTTGGGCGAAACAGCCCTCACGCGAGCACACCACCCCATGAGCCCGATGCCCGCCACGCAGATTCAGGCCGATCCTCAGCAGGAAGCGCTGGAGTGGTTTTCCCGCCTGCGCCAACCCGGCTGCGATGAACGCGAACGCCAGGCGTTCGGCCGCTGGTGCCAGGACCCGCTCAATGCACACGCCTATGCCGAACTGGAAGCCTGCTGGCAGCAGTTGCAGGCCCCCCCTGCCCGGCCGCGCCCGCGTTTGCTCAAGGTGCGCCGCAGCTACCTCGGTAAGGCGCTGGCCGTAGTGTTCCTGCTCATGCTTTGCGCACTGGCTTACCTCTATTGGCCACTCATGCAGCGCCTGGCCAGCGAACTGCACACCGATGTCGGCGAGCGTCGCAGTACACGCCTGGCCGATGGTTCGACCTTGCATCTGGACAGCGCCAGCGCGATGAACATCGACCTGCGCGGGCGTACACGCCAACTGCATCTGGTACAAGGCCAGGTGTACCTGGAGGTGCTGCTCGACGGACGCGCCATGGAAGTTCAGGTCGACGATGCCCGGATCCAGGTGTTTGGCAGCCGGCTGATGGTGGCGCGCCATGCCGACCAAGACGAGCTGGTGGTGCTCAATGGCAAGGCCATGGTCATCCAGGGCGGCGACCAACGCATGGTCTCGGCGGGCGAGCGAGTGACCTTCACCCAGGCGCGGATCAACCCGGTGCAGAAAGTCGATGTGAAGACGGCGGATGCCTGGCGCAGCGGCCAACTGCGCGCCAGTGAAATGCCCCTGGGGCAGGTGATCGAACGCCTGGCGAGCTATCAGGGCCGTCGGGTCTGGATGATGGACGAGCAGACTGCCTATCGACGCGTGAGTGGCGACTTCAACCTCGACCGCCCGGATGAAACCCTCGAGGCACTGGCTGCGGAGCAGCATTTGCGGCTCCATGGCGTGCTCGGCCAGTGGCTGATCGTTCGCTAGAACCGGGCCCGGCCGCTAAGTTTTTGAAAGCGTGCAATTTTTTTTTGAAATGAGTGTTGACACGGCTCCGTCACAAGGGAATAATGCGCCCCATCGGCTACATAGCTCAGTTGGTTAGAGCATAGCATTCATAATGCTGGGGTCCGGGGTTCAAGTCCCTGTGTAGCCACCAAACCTGAAAAGGGCTTACCGCAAGGTAAGCCCTTTTCTTTTGCCTGTAAAAAAGTTTCCCCTCTCAGCGCACCCCGGCGACCGCCACGGCCAGACCCAGGCCGATCAGCGCAAGACCGATCACCCGGTCGACCAGCCGTTGCCTTGCGATCATCAGGGCACGCAATCGCGCACTGGAAAAGAACAACGCCACCAGGCTGAACCAGGCCCAGTGGGCGAAAGACATGAATGCCCCATAGGCGAAATCCACTACCAGCGAGCTGCCTGGCTGCACCACCTGGGTGTAGGCACTGACGACGAAGAGCATGGTCTTGGGGTTTAGCGCATTGGTCACGAAGCCTGTGCGCAACGCGGCCAGCACACCGGATTGCGCCACCTCTCCGTCCAGGCTGATTCGCCCGGTATTGGTCAGCGACTGGTAGCCCAGGTAGATCAGGTAGCCCGCACCGAGCACTTTCATGGCCAGGAACAGCGCCGGACTCTGGCTGATGATCACCGCGATCCCCAACACCGTGTACAGCACATGCACCTGCACGCCCAGGGCAATCCCTGCCGCAGCGGCCAACCCGGCCTTACGGCCCCGAGCATAGCTGCTGCGGGTGACCAGAGCGAAGTCGGCACCGGGACTGATGACGGCCAGGAGGGTGAAGAGGGCAACAGCGATAAGTTCGGTCACGGATAAAGGCCTCGATAGACGATGAAAAAGCACGGATAGATCTATTATCGAGAGCGGACCGAAGGGAAAAAAACGATTTAAAATGAATCTGATCTGATAGTTTTTGTGACATGTATTCAAAGCCTGTGCCGGCCTCTTCGCGGGTAAACCCGCTCCCACACGTGAAGCGCTGCCCCCAGGCTTGCCGCGATCCCTGTGGGAGCGGGTTTACCCGCGAAGAGGCCGGCACAGGTAACCAGGACCCCCATGAAACTGCCAGCCCTCTCTGCCTTCCGCTACTTCGACATCGCCGCCGAAACCGAAAGCTTCGTGCGTGCCGCCGAGCGCCTGCATGTCACCCACGGCGCGGTCAGCCGCCAGGTGCGTCTGCTCGAAGAAAGCCTGGGCATCGAACTGTTCGAACGGCGCAACCGGGCGGTCTTTCTCACCCCCGCCGGCCGCGCACTGCATGGCACAACCCAGGCGATCTTCGAGCAGCTCGAAGGCGCGGTGCAGCGCCTGCAACAGCAGGAACGCAACAATGTGCTGGTGCTGTCCTGCGAGCCAACCATCGCCATGCGCTGGCTGATCCCGCGTCTGCCACGCTTTCATGCTGCGCACCCAGACCTGCAATTGCACTTGGTGGCTGCCGGGGGCCCGGTGGATTTCGCCCGCAACGGGGTCGACCTGGCGCTGCGTCGCGACGATTTCCATTGGCCGCCGACGCTGCACAGCATGAAAGTCTGTGATGAGTGGATAGGCCCTGTCAGCCGCGCCTGCAGCGACAACCTCGACGGCCAACGCCTGCTGCACAGCAGCACCCGCCCCAGCGCATGGTCTACCTGGTTGCGCCTGAGCGGGCGGCAGGCAACACACAGCGAACGCAGCGACTTCGAACACTTCTACCTGTCGCTACAGGCCGCCAGCGCCGGCCTGGGCCTGGCCATCGCCTCGGCATTGATGGTGCGCGACGAACTCGACAGCGGCCAACTGCAGGCCCCGTTCGGTTTCCTGCGCGATGGCTCTGCCTATCACCTGCTCAGCCCGCAGCCGCTATGCGACGGTGGCAAACGCCAGCGCTTTGCCGAATGGGTGAAGCATGAAAGCCAGGCCTGCCTCACTCACCTGGGCTTGCTGCAGAATGACGAGCCAGCACTGCCATCACCGCCCCAGGTGCGATAACCCGCGGTATCGATGTGGATGCGCCCGCTCGGATAACGCCCCATCCCCATGTTCCAAGCCTGGCCATACTGCTGCCAGAAGCGGCATAGCGGATTGGGATCGGCCCAGGCCGGCAACAGGATATCGACCGCGAAAGCACGGGTATGGGCGCTGCCCACAGCACCACCGGCGCAGCGATTGAGATCGGGATCGCGATAGGCCGAAACCACCTCGAACTGACGCAGCACCCTCTGCTCGTCGAGGGTCTTGATCAGCGACAAGGTGGAGCGCACTGCCGCCCAGTTGCTCGCAGGTGGCACCGCGAACGGCGAGGCATGGCACAGCTTCCAGTCCGAGGCCGAACGCAGCAGCTGATGGATGGGCACCACACCATAGAGACGAGCATCCACCAGCATCTCGCGAAACGGCCGGGTCTGATGGTCACCAGCCCACTGCGCGAACATCCACAAGTCACGCTCATCGGCCGTCGCCATTGTGTTCGATAGCACAGCTGCAGCCAGTACCAGCCCGCTTGCTCTTCTCATCCCCACGCTCCCTGCTCCAGTATGAGCGCGGCCGCCAACCCGGGAGGCCACTGACAAGGAGTTAAGCATGCACAAGACTGCCCTATCGAGCCTCGCCTTCAGCACGTTAGGCAAGTAGACGCCGGAACAGGCGGCGGCCAAGTGCAATACCGGGAAGATGACCCGAAACCTGCGCGACCTGCGCAAGCCGGTCGAGGTTGTGCCGCGGGAGTTATGATCGACTTGCTGGCCTCTTCGCGGGTAAACCCGCTCCCACAGGGATATAACCGCCCTGGAGTCCGGTGATGTTCCTGTGGGAGCGGGCTTGCCCGCGAAGAGGCCGGTACGGGCTTGCTCAGTCCTCGAGCAAGGTGCAGGCCATCACCAGCGCATCTTCGCGCCCACCGGCAATCGGGTAGTAATCGCGACGCCGGCCAATCTCGTTGAAACCGTAGCGCTCATACAGGCGATAAGCCGACTGGTTGCTGGCCCGCACCTCGAGGAAGCATTCGCGCCCATTGAGCTGATAGGCCCGCGCCATGAGATGCTCGAGCAAGCGCAGCCCCAGGCCGCTGCCCTGGTTTTCTGGCTTCACGGTAATGTTCAGCAGGTGCGCCTCATCGATGATCACGTTGATCACGCCATGCCCCACCTGCTGCTGCCCATCAAACATCAGCCACACTTCGTAGGATTTGAGCGCATCCTGAAAGATCCCGCGGGTCCAGGGATGACTGAACGCGGCATATTCGATCTTAAGTACGGCATCCAGATCCGCCTCGGTCATCGGGCGGAAACTGATCGAGTCACTCATTCAACGCTCTTCCAGCGCGCCATCAGCTGGCGCATCGCTTGCCAGACGTCCGCTTTGCGCTGCGGCTCGTCCATCAACAGTTCAAGGCCCGGCAGCGCCCAGGCATCGCCCAGGCCGTCGACCTTCAGTACTTGGTAATAGGCTTCAGCGTCTGCGCTGGCGGCATGGCGCATGGCCGGCAGACCGATCAGCCACAGCACGCTGCAGGGTGTTTCTTCAAGACGCGCCTGGATGAAGCCCTGGACGAAATCACGCGCGGCGTCCGGGCCCTGGTCCATGTTGCCGCGCACCAGCAGCGGCCAGCGCACCGGCTCGCCGATGATCTGCGGCGCATCGGGCAAGCCAGCGGCACGCAGCATGTCCTTGAGCAGCAGATAGGACGGATCGCGACTCTGGAATGGCTGACCCGTGGCCAGTTCGACCAGCAACAGGCAGCTGCCGGCGCGCAGCAGTTGCAGCGAGAACCGCGGTGGCGGTACCGGGGCGGGCCGCGGTGCGGGGGCCTCTTGCTCGGCTTCGACGGGCTTGGCAGCGACCTTGGGCGTGCTGCCGGGGCGCGGAATCTCGATTTTCGGGCGCTCGCCGGAGCGGGCCTGGGGCGTGGCCGGGGCGTCATTGGCAGCGAGCGCGGACGGACGGACCTCGAAGTCGAGGTCCTCGAGCGGTGCCTGCGGCAACAGCAGCTCAGGGCGCGAAGGTGCGGCGAACGGCAGTTCGGCGCGCGGCAGCCAATGCACCACTTGCATGGCGGAAAGGTAGGCGCGGCGGCGGGGTTCGGTCAGCAAGGCTCGGGGGTCCGGGGTTTGAAACGTCGCACATTCTAACGTTGTTGGCCGGGCTGTGCTGCAACTGGTCGGCGGAAATTTGCTGACCAGGCCGGCCTCTTCGCGGGTAAACCCGCTCCCACAAGTACTGCACAGTACTCGAAACCTGTAGAGAACCTGTGGGAGCGGGTTTACCCGCGAAGAGGCCAGCAAATCCCGCACAAGGACCAAGGTTATCCCTCATTACAGACCAAGGGGTGAAATCCTCCCCCCCGGATGAAGTACAATCGCCCCCTTTTTACTTGGCAACGAGTAGACGCCAATGATCGAACCGAAGCGCGTCCTGCGCGCCCTAGCCGAACACTGGGCCCTGATCGAGCCGCTGTGCGAGCGTTTCGACCAGGGCACCCTGAGCCTGGTGGAGCTGCGCCAGCAACTGGGCCGCCAGCAGGTGGAGAGCACGCCGCAGGACATCACCCAGCTGCTCGACGTATGGATCCGCCTGGATATCCTGGTGCCGGTGGCCAAGAGCCCGAACCGTTTCGAGCTCAACGCCCAGATCCACGACTTCCTCGCCTACCTGCGCCGCGAGCACCGGCTGGGCCTGTGCCTGGAGATCGAGGCCTACCTGCGCCACCTGGAGCGCCTGGCCGGGCACATTCAGGATGCCTTCGACAACCGCGACAGCGACGACCTGGCGCGCCAGCTGCGCTTGCTCGACATGCGCGTGCGCGACGTGCTGAAGAAGCTCGACAACGACGAGCAGGCACTGCTCGCCGTGGCCGAACGGGCCAAGACCAGCAACCGCCAGATCCCGCTGCGCCAGCGTTACGCTGAAGTGCTGGCGACTTGGGACGAGTACGTCGAGCCGATGATTCAGCTGGTGAACGCCGACGGCGCCTTCGAGCAAGGCGTGCGCAAGGTCGAAACCGTGCTGCTGAAGCTGCTCGGCGAACAGGCGCGCCTCGGTCACCTGGTCGACGACGACATGCTGCTGCGCACCCACGCGCGCATTCTGGAAATGCAGACCAGCGCCCAGCTGACCCTGCGCCACGCCCGCGAACTGCTGCTGCCGCTGCGTGAAGAAGCGCGCCGGCACAACGCCGTGACCCGCGGCGCCGCGCTGGCGCTGTCGGTGATCCGCCGCAAGGGCATCGACGCCGTGCCGCAAGCGGCCATGCCGCTGTTCACCCGCCCGCAGAGCACCTTCCTCGGCAGTGCCAGCCAGGTCGAGGCCTACGTTTATGCGCTGGCCCGCTTCGAGCCGAAACCGGCCAAGTTCCCCAAGGCGCACAAGACCCAGAAAGACCCGCTGCAGCGTGCGCCGCGCACGGTCAAAGAGATGCTCGAACGCTGCGAAGACGCCCTGCCACTGCCGGACCTGATGGTCTGGCTGCTGGAGCAGGAGCCCGAAGGCGCCACCGACGAACTGCTGTACTGGTTCTCGCGCCTGTCGCGGGAAAAGCGCTTCAAGCGCGAACGCCTGGAACGGCGCGAGTACACCACCCAAGAACACCTGGTCAGCCTGCGCTCGTTCGCCCTGACGTCCAGCCGCGAAGCGCAACCTGAAACCAACGCGAGCCCAGCCAATGCATCTTGATCTTTCCGAACTGTCCCAGCTCGCGCCGATCTTCCGCGAGCTGTTCAAGGGTTTCCACGTCAGCCG
>Ga0105251_10000676_pt1 | contig 31378 bp, 34 predicted proteins | sample KBSS64metaG_FD_80424 | JGI IMG/M metagenome (GOLD analysis project Ga0105251, IMG submission 80424) | Switchgrass rhizosphere microbial communities from Kellogg Biological Station, Michigan, USA - KBS S6-4 metaG | ecosystem: Host-associated > Plants > Roots > Rhizosphere > Soil | place...
GGATCATCTTCTCCACCTCCTCGCGCCCGCCGGGATTGTCGTACTCGCCCGACTTGGCGAGGACGATCTGCGCTTCCGTGGCGGCAGGGAGGTAGTTGAGCGTCACGACCAGGTTCCAGCGGTCCATCTGGCCCTGGTTGATCGCCTGGGTGCCGTGATAGAGGCCCGAGGTGTCGCCCAGACCGACCGTGTTGGCGGTCGCGAACAGGCGGAAGAACGGGTTGGGCCGGATCACGCGGTTCTGGTCGAGCAGCGTCAGCTTGCCCTCGGTCTCCAGCACGCGCTGGATCACGAACATCACGTCCGGGCGGCCGGCGTCGTACTCGTCGAACACCAGCGCCACCGGGTGCTGGAGCGCCCAGGGCAGCAGCCCCTCGCGAAATTCCGTCACCTGCAGACCGTCGCGCAGCACGATCGCATCGCGCCCGATCAGGTCGATGCGGCTGATATGCGCGTCCAGGTTGATCCGGATGCACGGCCACTTGAGACGCGCGGCGACTTGCTCGATGTGCGTCGACTTGCCGGTGCCATGGTAGCCCTGGACCATGACGCGGCGATTGAAGGCGAAGCCAGCGAGGATCGCCATCGTCGTGTCCGGATCGAACACGTAGGTCTCGTCGAGATCGGGCACGCGCTCATCGGCCTTCGAGAAGGCCGGCACTTTCATGTCGATGTCGATCCCGAAGGTCTCGCGCACGTCGATCTCGATATCGGGCGCGGCAAGGATCGTGGCGTCGCGGCTGTCGGCCTGGAAGATGTCTGTCATCGTGCGCTCCCGCCTAATGGAGCCGGCGCTGCGCTGCAACAGCGTTTGCGGGGCAAGTGCCGGGTGTATCAGCCCGCGACGCGGCGCTTGGCGGGAAGCTCGAAAAGGTCGATGAAACGCTGCACCAGCGCCGCGTCGCCTTCCGCTTCCAGGCGTGTCCCGGCCGAGCCGAGCGGCCGCTTGCCATACAGCACGGGAAGGAAGGCGTTGGCGTCCGGCCCGCGCAGCACGAAGTCGGTGGGCTCGGGATTCTCGCCCGCGCGGGCGATCGCCAGCGCGCCATCGCCCACTCTGCCGATGAAGCGCTGCGGTCCGACCTCCAAGCCGACCCGCGCCTGCCAGTCCCGCGCCTTGGGCGAATCGAGCATCGTGCGCATCGACAGCATGAGTGACACAGGCGTCAGCGGCAGCTGCGGATTGTGCAGCGGCGATTCCATCGACCAGCGGCCGAGCGCGGCCATGACCGGCTCGAGCCCGATGCCCCAGTCGGTCAGCTCGTAGAGCTTCATCGGAAGCGGCGCCGTAACGGCGCGCCGCGTGACGATCCCCCCGCTCTCCAGGCTTTCCAGCCGCTCCGTGAGCACTTTGGCACTGATCGCCGGCAAGCTCGCGCGGATGTCACTGAAACGCCTTCCGCCCAGCATAAGCTCGCGAACGATCGGCAGGGTCCAGCGCTCGCCGATCAGCTCCATGGCGAAGGCGGCGGCGCACGCGTCCTGGTACCACTTGCCGTGGAGCGCGGCCTTGGGATCTTGAGCGGCAGCGCGACCCGCCTCGGTCACCTTTCGAGACTTCATGGTTGCTTTTTGTAACTCGGGTGTCAGGTTCAGGCAACACCGACTCGCGGCAAGGGAGAGCCATCGATGAGCCGCATGCACTTCATCAGCCTGCCGGTCCGCGATGTCGCTGCATCGCAAGCGTTCTACGAGGCGATCGGCTTCACCAGCAATCCCCGGTTCGCCGATGCCGACACCGCCTGCATGGTCTGGTGTGACACCTTCTTCGCGATGATCATGACGCGCGAGAAGTGGCGCACCTTCACCGATCGGCCCATTCCCGAGCGCGGATCGAGCCAGATCATGCTGGGGCTGGCCTGCGGCAGCCGCGAGGAAGTCGACCGCCTGGCCGAACAGGCCACCCCGAGCGGCGGGCTGACCGACGCGCAACCGGTGACCGACTATGGCACCATGTACGCGCGCACCGTCACCGATCCCGACGACCATCTCTGGGAATTGACGTGGTTCGACAGCGTCGCGCCGTTCGTCGGCGCACCGGCCGAAGCGCAGGACGCAGAAACGCAAGACTGAGGGAGACGAGATGCCGATCGATCCAAACGCCGAACTGGAGATCACCGGGTTCGCGTGGGTGCCGCCTTTCGCCCAAGGTCACGTCCGAGACTTGCGCCCGCGCTGGGCTTGCGAGGAGATGGGCCTGGCTTACCGCGAGCGGCTGATCAGCGCGCTCGAACGGCCCGAGTGGTATTTCGACGAGCAGCCCTGGGGCCAGGTGCCCTACTTGCGCGATGACGGGATCGCGATGTTCGAAAGCGGGGCGATGCTGATCCACCTGGGTGAGAAAGGCGGTCTGCTGCCGATGTCCGGCCAGGAGCGCGGCACCGTGCTGAGCTGGACGCTTGCCGCCTTCAACAGCATCGAGCCTTATATCTTCGAGTACATCAACGTCACCGTGTTCGCGCGAAAGAGCGATTGGGCTCCGCTGCGCGAGCCCTCGCTCGCCAAGGATCTCGGCAAGCGGCTCGACGGGATCGCGCGGGCCCTGGGCCATGGCGAATGGCTGGCCGGGTCCTTCTCGATCGCCGACATCGCCATGGCGACCGTCCTGCGCAACCTGGAGCAGACCGAACTCCTGGCCACGCGCCCCATCCTCTCGGCCTACCTCGAACGGGCGACGGCGCGGCCGGCCTTTGCCCGCGCCCTGGCCGACCAGCTCACGTCGTTTGCCACGCACGCGCCCACGGCCGGGCAGGAGGCCTGAAAGATGGTGTTCGTCGAAGGTTTCGCCATTCCCGTTCGGGCCCACATGCGCGACGAGTTCACGCGGTACTCGCGTGAACTCGACGAGATCTTCCTGGCCCATGGCGCCACGCGCGTCGTCGAATGCTGGGGCGTGAACGTACCCCCCGGCCAGCAGACGGACTTCTACCGCGCTGTCGCGGCGGAGGAGGACGAGGTCGTCTGTTTCAGCTGGATCGAGTGGCCCGACCGGGAAACGTCCGAGCGGGCGCACCCCGAAATGGTGAAGATCATGGAGAGCGATCCGCGCTTCGACCGGGAGACCCGGCCCATACCCTTCGATGGCAAGCGCATGATTTTCGGCGGGTTTGAGACCGTCGTCGACATCAGGAGCTGAACATGCCCAATCCCGTTGGAAGCTTCATCTGGTACGAGCTGATGACGACCGATGCCGACGCCGCGGCGCGGTTCTACGGCGATGTCGTCGGCTGGACGATCGGCGCCCACTCCGATCCGGTCGCGGGCGACATGGACTATCGGGTGATCGTGCGCGACGATGGAGGCATGGCCGGCGGCGTGCTGGCGCTAACCCCGGACATGACCGCCCACGGTGCCCGCCCCTGCTGGATGCCCTACCTCTACACGCCGGACGTCGATGCCGAGATCGCGGCGATCGAAGCGGAAGGCGGCCGCACCCAGATGCCCGCGACCGACCTGCCCGTGGGCCGCATCGCCATGGTGCTCGACCCGCAGGGCGTGCCGATCTACCTGATGAACCCGACACCGCCCGCCGACCAACCGGACGCGACCAGCGACGTGTTCGACATGGCCGAAAGCCAGCGCGTGCGCTGGAACGAGCTTGCCAGTCCCGACCAGGCCGGCTCGATGGCGTTCTATGCCAAGCACTTCGGCTTCGAGTTCAACGACAAGATGCCGATGGGCGAGATGGGCGACTATTGCTTCATCCATCATCACGGCCAGACGCTCGGGGCGATCATGCCGCGGCAGAGCGATCAGCAGCCGGCAGCCTGGATGCTCTATTTCGGCGTCCCCTCGGTCACTGCGGCGAAGGCTGCGATCGAGGCCGGTGGCGGCACCGTGCTGAATGGACCGCACCAGGTTCCCGGAGACGAGTGGATCGTGCTTGCGATCGATCCGCAAGGCGCGGGTTTCGGGGTTGTCGGCTCGCTCGGTTCCTGACCGGCCTTGACTTTTCGTTCTATATATGTTCTAAGCGAAAATCAAGGGTAACGGAGAGCGAACGTGGCGGACTATACCTTCTTCACCAATCCGATGTCGCGTGGGCAGATCGCACGCTGGGCGCTCCACGAGGTGGACGCCGATTACGAGCAGGTTCTCGTCAACTGGCAGGACAAGCCTCAGGCGTTCCTCGAAGCCAATCCGATGGGCAAGGTTCCCACGATCGTCCACCATGCCGATGGCGGCGATCGCGTGGTCACCGAAGCGGCGGCAATCTGCCTCTATCTCGCCGAAATGCATCCCGAGGCAAGCCTGCTGCCCAACGACGCCGAGACCGCTCCGTACTTGCGCTGGACCTTCTTCGCCGCCGGCCCGCTGGAACAGGCGATCACCTCGAGCGCGCTCAAGTTCGAGCCGACGCCGCAGCAGGAGGCGATGGCCGGCTGGGGCAGCTTCGAGCGGACCATGAACACGCTGGACGCCTTCCTGTCGACCACCACCTGGATCTGCGGCGAGCGCTTCACGATGGCCGACGTCTACGTCGGCAGCGCGGTCGACTGGGGCCTAAACTTCGGCATCCTGCCGCCCCGCGAGTCCTTCGTGGCCTATGCCGAGCGTATCCAGGCGCGCGCCGCCTACAAGGCCGCCAAGGCCGTCGACAACGCCCTGATCGAGGGAATGAGGAAATGAGCGAGGCCCGCCACCGCATCTGTTTGTGGTACGAGGGCGGCGCGCTCGATGCCGCCCGCTTCTACGCGGAGACCTTCCCCGATAGCGAGGTGACGGGAGTGATCCACGCGCCCGGCGACTATCCCGATGGCGAGCAGGGCCAGGTTCTGGTGGTGGAGTTCACCGTGGTCGGGATACCGGTGATGGGGCTCAACGGCGGCCCGGTCTTCCAGCACAGCGAGGCCTTCTCGTTCCAGATCGTCACGCACGATCAGGAGGAGACCGACCGCTATTGGAACGCCATCGTCGGGAACGGCGGCCAGGAGAGCCAGTGCGGCTGGTGCAAGGACAAGTGGGGCGTGTCCTGGCAGATCACGCCGCGCCAGCTGATGGACATCTACTCCGATCCCGACCCGGCCGCGACCAAGCGGGCGTTCGAGGCGATGATGACGATGAAGAAGATCGACATCGCCGCGATCGAGGCGGCGCGGGCGGGCGTTGCGCGATGACGGTCGCGCTCTACGGCCATCCATTCTCCTCCTACACTTGGAAAGGGCGGATCGCGCTGCTCGCGGGCGATGTCGAGCACGAATTGCGGATCGTCGATCCGGATCATCCCGACCATCTCGAGGTGATCCGTAGCGCCGGCCCGCTCGGCAAGTTCCCGGTGCTGACCGATGGCGACACGCAGGTGTTCGAGACGACCACGATCGTCGAGTACGTCGCTCGGCACCTCGCACCCTCCGCCAAGCTGCTGCCCGAAGACCCGGACGCGGCCATCGCCATGCGCATGATCGACCGGGTGTTCGACAACTATGTCATGACGCCGATGCAGCACGTGGTCGGCGAATACTTGCGCAGTCCCGAGAGCCCCGATGCGACACGGGTCGCACAAGCGCGCGAGCAATTGTCGCGCAGCTATGCCTGGATCGAGGGTTGGCTCACCGACTACGATGCCGGCGACGCGGTAACGCTGATCGAATGCGCCGCCGCGCCATCGCTGTTCTATGCCGACTGGGTGCTGCCCATCGCGCCGGAATTCCCGCGGCTGCGAGCCTGGCGTGCGGAACTCCTGCGGCTGCCGCCGGTGGCCGCCTGCGTCGAGGAGGCTCGGCCCTACCGCGCCTACTTCCCGCTCGGCGCTCCCGATCGCGATTGAGGACGAAAGGATCCCGCATGTCCGACACGCTGCACGAACTCACCGTCACCCGCCTCATCGCGGCACCACCCGCGAAAGTCTGGGAAGTGCTGGCCGAGCGGCAGGAGGAATGGTGGTGCCCTGCCCCATGGCGCGTCGAAGTGGACGAGCAGGATCGCCGTGCGGGCGGCGTCTGCCGCATGACCATGTACGGTCCCGATGGAGAGGTCGCGCCGCAGAACGGCATGTACCTCGCCTATGACGAGGGTGTGCGCTTCGTCACCACAGACGCCATCACCGGCGACTTCGAACCCGCCGGTCCGTTCATGATCGGCATCTGGGAGATCGCGGCCGAGGGCACCGGCACGCGCTACACCGCGCGCGCCCGCCACTGGAGCGAGGAGACGATGCGCGAGCATGAGGCGATGGGCTTCGTGGAAGGCTGGTCCGCCTGCGCCGAGCAGTTGGCGGCGATCTGCGAGCGCGAGAGCTGACCTGACCCTCGTGTCGAAAGCCCACCCCTCACCCGAAGGCGGCGGCTTTCCTCAGCAGCTGATAGGCATCCACCACTTGCTGCAGCCGCGCCTCGAACGAACGGTCGCCGCCATTGCGGTCCGGGTGGAAACGGCGCACGAGATCGGCATAGCGCTGCCGCAGCGCCTTGCGGTCGGCGTCGCCTCCCAAGCCAAGCGTGCCGAGCGCCCGCTGTTCGGCAGGCGTGAACCGGCTTCCCTGGCTGCGCATGTGCGACTGCATGGCCTCGCGCCGCTCGCGCACATGCGCCCTCGCCCGCGCGCTGATGGCTTCGAGCGGATCGGAGAAGTCGGCCCAGCGCGGCGCCTGGTCGACCCCGGCGTCGGGGCGGAAGGCGCGCGTCTCGCTCGCCCAGCCGTGCAAGGGCGATTGCGCGTCGAAGATCTCCTCCGCGCTCATCCCCTCGAAGTAGTCGTAGCCCGAATTGAACTGGCGCACGTGGTCGAGGCAGAACCAGCGGAAGTCGCCGGGTCCGTCGAAGCTCGATCCGCGCGAGCCGGGCGCGCGGAATTCGCCCGCGTCACCGCATCCGGGCCAGTTGCAAGCGCGGCCGCGCGATTCGTGTCTGCCGTGAAACTTGTCCCTGATCACCGGCTTTCAGATGGGAGAGGAGGCGCCTAAATGGAAGCCATGACCGGACCGATCGCCAGCGAAATGCGACAGCTTCTCACCCAAGCCTTCGCCCCCACCCACCTCGCCGTCCTCAACGACAGCGCCCAGCACCGCGGCCACATGGGCGACGATGGCAGCGACGAATCACACTTCACCGTGGAGATCGAAAGCGCCGCCTTCGCGGGCGTCTCGCGAGTACAGCGCCAGCGGATGGTGAACGCGGCGCTCGGCGACATTCCCGGACAGCGGGTCCATGCGCTGGCGATCAAGGCGCGGGCGCCGGGGGAAGGTTGAGCTCAGCCGCGTCCCTTCATCGCTGAACTTGTTTTGATATCCGAGCGTGCGTCAGGGCGCGAGCGAGACGCGGGCGCCGGCGTGGCGGACGAGGCGGCCGGCAAGCTCGAGCTCGAGGAGCGCGAGCTGCACCGACGCCGCGCTCTCGCCCGACTGGCGGACCAGCTCGTCGACGCCCACGGGCGCGAGGGTGAGCAGGTCCGCGAGTTCGGCCGGCCGGGTGTCGGCGGGTTGTGGCCATGATGCCGGCGGTTCGCTCTCCCGAAAGCTGGAGCGGGCCAGGCCATCAAAACCGGAGACCAGCTCGATCACGTCGGCGACCGACTGGACGAGGATGGCGCCGTCACGGATCAGCTGGTTGCAGCCATGCGCGCGGCTGTCGAGCGGGGAGCCGGGGATCGCCATGACCTCCCGCCCGGATTCGCCGGCAAGGCGCGCGGTGATCAGCGAGCCGGACTTGGGCGCCGCCTCGACGACCAGCGTGCCGGCAGCGAGCCCGGCGATGATGCGGTTGCGCGAGGGGAAGTGGCGCGCCAGCGGCTCGGTGCCCGGCGGCTGCTCGGCGACCAGCAAGCCTTCGCCGGCGATGCGCTCCTGCAGCGCGGCATGCTCGGGCGGGTAGGCGATGTCGATGCCGCTGGCGATGACGCCGACGGTCCGGCCACCCCCGGCCGCGAACGCTCCGGTGTGGGCGGCGCCGTCGATCCCGCGCGCGAGGCCCGAGACGACGGTGAAGCCCGCGTCGGCCAGGCCCGCAGCGAAGTCGCGCGCGAGCTTGATCGCGGCGGCGGAGGCGTTGCGTGCACCGACGATCGCGACGCAGGGTGCCAGTGCCCGCTGCGGGTCACCGCGCACGGTCAGGATCGGCGGCGCCCCTTCGGAGGCAGCGAGCAGCGGTGGATATTCGGGCGAGTCGTGGAAGAGGTAGCGCGCACCCGCTTTGCGCACGGCCGCGATCTCGCGCTGCACCCGCGCCTCGTCGGCAATGCGGTAGGCGCGGCCGCTGCGCCCGGCCAAGTCGGGCAAGGCCTCGAGCGCGGCTGCAGCATTGCCGAAGCGCGCGAGCAACTGGCGGTAGCTGACCGGCCCGACATTGGGCGAACGCAGCAGCCGAATGCGGGCGAAGGCCTCATCCTGCGAGGGCGGCGCGCTCACGCCTGCCTACCGCCCTTTTTCGGCGCCAACGCGCGGCTCGGCGCCTTCCCGCAAGCGAGCGATGTTGGCGCGGTGCATCCACACGACCAAAACGGCGAGCACCGCGAGTGCCGGTACGTACTCGCCATAGCCGAACGCCAGTGCCGCGAGCGGCGCGCCGACCGCTGCCGACATCCCGCCGACCGAGGAGATGCGCACGATCGCGAGCAGTCCGAGCCACAGCGCCGCGTAGGTCAGCCCGATCGGCAGCGCGAGGCCGAAGCAAACGCCCGCCAGCGTCGCCACGCCCTTGCCGCCATGGAAGCGCAACCAGACGGGGAAGCAATGGCCGACGACGGCAGCCACCGCCGCCAGCCCCTCGCAGCCGGGCCACAGCGCGCGCGCCAGGAGTACGGCGGCCAGCCCCTTCGCCAGGTCGAGCAGCAGCGTGGCGGCCGCCAGCCCCTTGCGCCCGGTGCGCAGCACGTTGGTCGCGCCGATGTTGCCCGAGCCGATCGCGCGCAAGTCGCCCGCGCCGGTCAGTCGGGTCAGCAGCAAGCCGAAGGGCACCGATCCCAGGAGGTAGCCGAGCGCTGCGGCGAGAATCCAGTTCATGGCGCCCTGCTTAGACGCTCCCCCGCCAAATGGGGAAGGGCCGTTGCGGAAGACGCACATCCCTGGCTAACACCGGCGACCCGAACGCGGAGCCATAGAACCTTGACGTTGGACAGCACGATCGATCCGGCCGCACCGGTCCTGTTGTTCGATTCCGGCTTCGGCGGGCTCACGGTTCTGCGCGAGTTGCGCAAGGTCCTGCCCGAAGCACCGGTGGTCTACGCCGCCGACCTGGCGGGATTGCCCTACGGCACCAAGACCGAGGCGCAAGTGGCGGCGCGAGTCTCGGGCCTGCTCGGCCGCATGACCGAGCGGCTGAAGCCCCGGCTCGTGTGCATCGCCTGCAACACCGCCTCCACCATCGCGCTCGGCATGGTGCGCGAGGTCCTGGAAGTGCCGATCGTCGGCACCGTACCGGCGATCAAGCCCGCCGCCGCCATGACGAAGACGGGCGTCATCGGCCTGCTCGGCACGCAAGCGACGATCCGGCAGGGCTATGTCGACCGGCTCGAGGCGGAGTTCGCGCAAGGCAAGCACCTGCTGCGCCACGGCGCTCCGGCGCTGGTCGCGGCGGCCGAGGCCAAGCTGCGGGGGGAACGGATCGATCCCAGCGCGATTCGCAGCGCGGTCGAGGGCCTGCGCGAGCGGCCGGGCGGCGGGGAGATCGATACCGTGGTACTCGCCTGCACCCACTTCCCGCTGCTGGAGCAGGAGCTTGCCGAAGCGTTCGGGCCCGGCGTGATGCTGATCCACGGCGCCGAGGGAATTGCGCGGCAGATCGCGCGCCTGCTGCAGGGACAATCCTTTGCCCGCAAGGGCAAGGACTTGGCCATGGTTACCGGGACGTTACCGGAGTCGACAAACCTTGCTACGACGCTCAATCAGTACGGTCTGGAGAGGACTGCCGTGCTTTGACGCCAAGGTTGAATGCCGCTTTACTGGCGGCTCTGCTGCTCGTGGGCTTGCCGACCTACTGGTTCCTGCTGGACTCGGGACCTCATGGCGCCAGCCCCAAGCCTGTTGCGCTCGCGCGCCTGCGCCTGCTTGCGCAAGCCGAGCCGGACGAGCGGCCGATCACGATCCGCGCCGAACAGATCGGCAGGCGGCACGTTGTCGGCGACTTCCTGGCCGCTGGTTCCGGCCTCTTGCCGGTGCCCTACACGATCTGGGCGTACGAGATCGTCTATGCCGACGGCAGCGTGGTGACGGTGGACCGCGGGATGAACCGCTCCGCGTCCGAGGAGCAGGGAATCGAGGATCACGACCCGTTTGCACAATCCCGGGTCGAGCACGCCGACCGGGCTGCGCGCGCCTGGGTCGTCCTGAACCTGCACCCGGAGCACGACGGCGTTCGTAGCGTGGCGCTCTCGCCCGGGTCGCCGGCCCGGCGCAAGATACTCGAACGGGGCGCACCATACCGCCTCACTCCGGGCGTGGTCGTCGTGCCGACGCCCGGCGCCGCGGAGGGATCGCGAATGCTCTATGTGGAGCTGAAAGACGGGTCGCGCTATCTTTTCGGGGGCGATGTCGTGCCGATGGCAGTCTCTTGGAAGCAAGGGAAGTTGCCAGCTCGGGCGGCGATGCTGTTCAGCGGCGGCGACCGGGCGCAAAGCGCGTCCTATCTCAACACCGTGCGCGCCTGGAAGATGGCCGACCCGCAGCTTCGGATCGTCCCGGGCCACGATCCCCAGCTTCCATCCGGGATCGGTCGCGGCTTCCTGACGGCCGGCGCCATACGGGATGTTCCCAAGTGACAAGCTGCTGGCGTTGTTTAGTCGGATCGGATAAGGGCGCTGCCATTGCGCCGGACCAAAGCCGGTTGCGGCGGGACGGAACTGCGTGAATTACGACCAGATCTTCGACCAGGCGATCGAGCGCCTGCATTCGGAAGGCCGCTACAGGGTCTTTATCGACATCCTGCGCAACAAGGGTGCCTTTCCCAACGCGCGCTGCTTCGCCGGTCACAACGGGCCCAAGCCGATCACGGTGTGGTGCTCGAACGACTACCTGGCGATGGGCCAGCATCCCAAGGTCGTCACGGCCATGGAAGAGGCGCTGCACGATGTCGGCGCCGGCTCCGGCGGCACCCGCAACATCGGCGGCAACACGCATTACCACATCGAGCTTGAGCACGAACTTGCTGACCTACACGGCAAGGAAGGCGCGCTGCTGTTCACTAGCGGCTACGTCAGCAACGACGCGACGCTCTCCACCCTGGCGCGCCTGCTGCCGGGCTGCGTGATCTTCTCGGACGAGCTCAACCACGCGAGCATGATCGCCGGCATCCGCAACTCCGGCTGCGAGAAGAAGGTGTGGCGCCATAACGACGTCACGCACTTGGAAGAGCTGCTGAGCGAGACCGATCCGAACGTGCCCAAGCTGATCGCGTTCGAGAGCGTCTACTCGATGGACGGCGACATCGCGCCGATTCATGCGATCTGCGACCTGGCTGACAAGTACAACGCGCTGACCTACATCGACGAGGTCCACGCGGTGGGCATGTACGGCCCGCGCGGTGGCGGCATCTCCGAGCGGGACGAGGCGGCGCACCGCATCACCATCGTCGAGGGCACGCTGGGCAAGGCGTTCGGCGTGATGGGCGGTTACATCGCGGCCGACACGCGCATCATCGACTGCATCCGCTCCTACGCGCCGGGCTTCATCTTCACGACCAGCCTGTCGCCGGTGCTGGTCGCGGGCGTGCTGGCTTCGGTCAAGCACCTCAAGGCGTCGAGCGATGAGCGCGATGGCCAGCAGCGCGCCGCCACCACCCTCAAGACGATGTTCCGCGATGCCGGGCTGCCGGTGATGAATTCGGTGACGCACATCGTGCCGCTGATGGTCGGCGATCCGGTGAAGGCCAAGGCGATCAGCGACATCCTGCTGGCCGAGTACGGGGCTTACGTGCAGCCGATCAATTTCCCGACCGTGCCGCGCGGCACCGAGCGCCTGCGCTTCACGCCGGGCCCGGCGCACACCGAAGCGATGATGCGCGACCTGACGGCGGCCCTGGTCGAGATCTGGGATCGCCTGGAGATGAAGTTGGCGGCGTAAGCGCTCAGCGCTCTCGCACCAGCATCGTCTCGCCCGGCAGGCTGGCGGCCACCCGGTAGCCGGGAACGGCTGGCAGCGCGCGACCGTCCACCCCCGAGACCCAGATCGCATCGAACGAGTCGGCGCGAAGCGCGGCAAGACCGTCGCGCAGTGGCTTTGGGTCGATGGTGCCTTGCGGGCAGCGCCGCGCCACATCCTGCGAGCCGCCGCTCCAGCGCTGCTGCATATGCGGGTCGCGCATGGTCACAAGCCGGGCGTTGTCGACCATGAAGAGCGTGTTCACGAACGCATCGCGGCGCGCGACCGCGTAGCTCGCCAGCTTCTCGTCGGGCACCAGTTGCCAGGGATAGTCGCACGTCGGCAGGACGTAGAGATAGCCGAGCTTGCCCCCGCGCGGCACTGCCTCCAGCAGGGCGAGCCGGCGCTCCAGCATCGGGCTGCGCTCGGCCCAGAACAAGGCCACGCTGCCGAGCTTGGCGACGAACAGGGCCGCGCCGGCGAGGTAGATCAGGCGTTCGCGCCCAGCGTCTTGCGCCGGACGGATGGACAGCACCAGCAGCATCAGCGCGACCGGCGCGGTGCGCACGTCGGTACCCCACGAATTGAGCAACGTGATCGGCGCGGCCAGCGCACCGGCAGTCAGCAGCAGTCCCGAGATCAGCAGGCGCGGCTCGAAGCGGGGTCGGCCGACGCAAAGCAACGCGACCAGCGACATCGCGAACACGGCGGCGAGCAGACCCAGGTCGACCGCCTTCCAGGTGCCGCGCAGCGCCTCGGCGAACACGGCCGCCTTCGAGTGGACATAGTCGAAGTACTCGAAGGTGAACCCGGCGTCGCTCGATTGCGTGCGCCAGAGCACCAGCGGCACGATCGGGAGCAGGAGCGGCCAGTTTCGGCGAAGCGCGGCCCACGCGTCGCGCACCTGGCGAAGCTGCGCCAGTTCCCCGCCGGCGACGATCAGCAGCAGCACGACCCAGGCCGCCATGTGCGCGGTCCACACGATCAGTCCGGCTGCTCCCAACGCGATCGCGTCGGTCCAGCGCTCGCGGGGCTTGGCATAGACCCAGGCGGCGACCAGCAGCGCCAGAGCCAGGCCGAGGCCGTAGTTCAGGAAGCCCCACATCCAGGGCTGGCTAAAGACGAACGGCAAGGCCAGCGCCGCACTGGCGGTCACGCGGCCTTGCGCGGCGCGGGAGAGCAGGACCAGGCCGGCGATGGTGAGCGGGGCGATCGCCGCGGCCACCAGCCGCGTCGCAAGCTCGCCGCCCAGCCAGCGGGCCAGGATGCTTGACGGGATGTCCGCGCCAAGATTGGCCATCCAGTACCAATGGACGTTGAAGTATCGCCCCAGCGGACCACCCGAAGGCGCCATGGCCAGGATGTGATGGCGTGCAAGGTGTGCCGGCACATCGACGAAGCCCGGAACCGGGATGAGCAGCACGGGCAGCGCCGCGAGCAGCGCGGCCAGCACCATTATCGCCGCGCGCGGGTTGCCCGCGATCGCCTTATACATGCGCGGCGTGCCCGGCGGTCGTTCCCGAGACGGCGGTGGCGCCGCTCCGGAAATGGGCGTAGTCTACCCGGAAAGGCGAGGTCCGGGCTCCTCGCCGTCTGGCACGGGATGATCTGATGAAGGTGTTGCGCATCGTCGTGCTGGTCTTCGGTTTCCTGCTGATCGCGATGGGTCTGCTCTGGGTCGGCCAAGGCACGGGGCTCGTGATGTGGCCGGCGGACAGCTTCATGCTCGCCGACCGCACCTGGGCCCGCAACGGCCTGCTGCTGGCAGCGGTGGGCGGGATCGTCGTCTGGCTCGGCCGGCGGCTCGGAACGTGACGCACGCCTAGCCTGCGGGATCGTGCGGCGGTGAATTGGCGGGCTCTGCCGGCACCTCGAGAATGAAGCGCGCGCCCTGCCCCTTGGCGCTCTCGATCCGAAGATCGCCGCCCATCGCGAGGGCCAGCTGCCGGGATATGTAGAGGCCGAGGCCCGAGCCACCATCGCCGCTGCGTCCCAGCCGCTCGAACTTGCGGAAGACGATCTGCTGTTGCTCGGGCGAGAGGCCCGGCCCCTGGTCGGCGACGACCACGCGGGCGCGGTCTCCTTCACGCTCGACGCGCACCCAGACTTGCGAACCTTCGGGCGAATAGCGGATCGCGTTGCCGACCAGGTTGATGAGGATCTGGAGGACGCGGCGGAATTCGGCGACTGCTTCCGCCGTCTCTCCTAAGGCCGGCGCGATAAGGGCAATCCGCTTCTCGCGAGCGCGCACGCCGAGGATACCGGTGGCCTGGCGCGCCACTTCGGCCAAGTCGATGTGGTCCGGCGCCGTCGCGAAGTTCGGCGATTCGACCACTTCCAGGTCGGCCAGGTCCTCGATCAAGCCCATCAGCAGGCGCGCGGCGTTGGCGATCTCGGACGCGTAGTCGGCATAGGCGTCGGGCAGCGGCCCTGCGAGCCGGGTCCGGATCGTCTCGGCATTGGCGATGATGCGCGCGAGGGGTTGGCGCAGCACGGGCGCCAGGTCCTGCCCGATCAGGCCGAAGCCACCGCTTCGCTCCTCCGGCGATGCTTGCGGATCAGGAGGTTGCGCCTTGCCCGAGTCGGAGACCAGCAGCAGCTCGAACCCGGTGGGCTCGCCGCCACGAGGGCCGAGCGGGATGAGGACGATCCGCCAGTCGCGCATCGAACCGTGAACCGCAACCGGTGCGCCATCGAGCATGCGCCAGTGAAGCGGCTGCGCGCGGCGCGAGGCCTCGGGCTCGATGAAATCGGTGAAGGGCCGGCCAAGCCCCGCCTCCATCGCCTGGGCGAGCGCCTGCAGCTCCGACCCGCTGCTGCTGACCGTCAGCAGGCGCTGTCCGGCATCGAGCCTTGCCGAAAGCTCCGCGACGTGCCGGTCCAGCGCGAGGCGGCGCTCGAGCGCGGAGCGCGGCTCCTCGGCCGGAAGGGGCATCGTCTGCCAGCTGCGCAGGACGATCTCGCAGCCCTCGCCATCGCCGCGCGGTGAGACTTCGACCCAGGCGGAGATCGTCTCGCCGGCATCCTGCGCGGTGATCGCGCGTGCCAGGCGGAAGCGATAGCTGCGTACCTGGCGGACGAGCTCGAGCAACTCGGGCACGGCGATCATGCCTTCGGCTTCGCCACCGCACCGCCGCTGCAGCCCCGCCAGCGGCTCTTCGGCGCTGAGCAGCCGGTCGTTACCGTCGCTGACCGCCCGGGCCAGAATTCCCACCGTGTCATTCATCGGCGCAGCTCCGCCGCGCAAGGATCTCGCCGATCTGACGATCGTTCAGCAGGTTCAGCTCGACCGGCAATGCCGCATCGGGATGCAGGACGACCGCTTGCTCGAGCGCACGCTCCGCGCTCAGTCCCGCGCGCCGCAGTTGCAGCACGAGGCGGACAGCCTGCGTTTCCTGCACCGTCAGCACAGCCGCCTCGCGCGAAATCGCAGCGCAGTGCGAGAGCGCGGATAGGAACAAGGCGACACCGCCGTCTAGAATCGACAAGGACGAGGTCGCACGCGCGCCGAGACTCGTCACGAGGCGCGCGGCCAGCGCGAGGCGGCCGGCGGCTTCGTCGAACCCACCGCGCAGCGACGCCTCGGCCGCCAGCGCCCAGGCGTTCTCACCGCCGGCCTGGGCGCGCAACGCCAGCAAGGCCGCGTGGAGGACATCGGCCGGCAGTTCGGCAAGCGGAAGCTCCATTCGCCGTTGCGCCTGGCACCAGCGCGCCTGGGCCGCAATGAGCTGGGCCGCCAGCGCCTGCGCCTCGTCCTGCCAGGACGAGACCAGCGACTGCACCAGGGGCGCGACGACCGGATCGAGACCGAAGCGCGTCTCGAGCCGCTCGCTGAGCTGCCATTCGAGCGCGACGGCATGAAGGTGCGAGAGGATCGTGCTATCCGCCGCGAGGTCGCCGGCGATGACACGCGCGCTGATCCCCGACGGCAGCGCGCCCCCTCTCCCGTATTCGCGCGACACCGCTAAGGCGAGCTGGTCCGCCAAGTGGGCGATCATGCCGCGAACCCGCGCCAGCACGTCATCGGCGAACAATGCGCCGAACTCGCCGGTCACGAGATGTCGAAGCATGGCGGGCGCGGATTGGAGCACGGCTTCCCCACGCGCCAGCTGAGCGCGCACCTCATCCGTCAAGGACGAGGCACCTGTGGGCCGCGAGGAGGTCTCGATCATGCGCTCCGCTTACGCCCCGCCTGGTTAAGTACGCGTTAGTCGGACCTTTTGGGGGGAAGGACAATTCCGGCAAGCGCAATCGCGACCGCCAGCAGGCAAACCGCAGCGCTCAGATAGCCGAGCAGACCGGCCAGCAGGAGGATCAGCGCCAGAACGGTGCGATCGCTCACCCATGCGGCGGCGCGCGAAGCCAGCAGCGGCGGAACCAGGTGCGCTTGCAGGATCAGGATCAACGGCGGGAACAGGCGATAGCCGAACGGAACCGCACTCTCGAACAGCATGGCCGATGGCGGCGCGACGAGGATGAAGATCAAGGCGAGGTCGACCAGCCAGCCCAGCGCCTCGGACCGAGGGATCGCCGGCGCCAGCACGCCATGCGCCTGCCGCTCGGCACTGCGCAGCATGGCACCGCCCTCGACCAGCACCCAGGAGAACGCGATCAGCAGGAGCGCCGGGACGACGGCGCCGAACCAGGCACAGCCGAGAGCGAGGACGAGCGCCGCCAGGACGCCAAGCGCCGCGGCGACGCTGGCGTTGCCATGGTGCAGCAAGGACGGCCCGAAGCTCAGCACCGCCGCGCGGGCGAGCCGCCGGGCAGGTGCCGCCCTCGGCTCGACGCAGAAGTGCCCGCGCAGCCATTCGTTCTCGACCGCCAGCGCCTCCGCCTCGCTGCGCACCATCTTCCAGCCCACGCCGGCGCGGGCCGATGCCGGCACCGCCCGCGTCTGGACGCCGGCCTGCAGGGCGATGCGAGTGAGAGCCGACCCCGCATCGAAATCGGACGGCAACTCGTGCAAGCGCTCCACCAGCGAGCCTGGAACCTTCATCAAGCCGGCGGCGGCGTGGTTGATGTCGAGGCGCTCGAAGCCCTCGCCCACCGCCCCGTCATCGGGCAGCGTGAGCACCACCGGCTGGCCCGACGCAAGCAGCGGCTCCGCCTCGCCTGCGTCGACGAACAGCCCTTCGGCAAAGACGATCAATTCGTCCGTCGCCGTCACCAGTGCGGAAAGCTGCTGCGGCGTTGCGACGATGTGGAAGGTCTGGTCCGCCTGCTCGGCCGTATGCTGAAGCGCGATCAGCTCCGGCGAAGTGCCACGCGCAAGGCAGATCACCCGTTGGCAATGAAGCGCGATCGCCACGCCGAGCTGATGCTGCGCGAGGCTGGCGCCCGCCACCCGCAGCGAGGCACGCACGAGAGGCTGTCCCTCCCCCGCAGGCTCGAGCATGGCTAGCAGGGCAATGCGCAGAAACTCTCTCCTTCAGGCGAAACGCTCGTCTAGGCGCTGGCCGGAAGGCTGCCAAGTTGCCGCGAAAGATCAGGTCGCGGAAAACTGGCCGATGTAGACCTTCAAACGCCTGACGATGGTCGGCTCGCCGGGCGCCCCTTCGAGAGCCTCCTCGGCCAGGTGCAGGAGCGCTTCGGAGTGGAAGCTGGCGGCCAGCCCCTTCAGGCGCATGGCCGCAACGACCCAGTTGCCGTCGCACCGGGCGCGCTCCAGCAGGTCGACCTGCCTTGCCACGCCTTCGACATAGGCCGCCCGCAATTCGGCCATGAGTTCGGAATCTCCGCCTGCAGCAACGTTGAGGGTCGCTTCCAGGGCACCTGCTTCGTACGCCATCGGTCCAGAATAGTGGAAGGAGGTTAAGGCGGGCTTTATCCCTGGGCCTGTCGTGGTAATCTGTTCGGATGGCAGGGGAAACGCACATCATCGCTTTTGGCGGCAAGGCTCCCGAGAGCGCCGGAGCGCCTCCGATCGAGCAACCGTCGGTCGAGGCGCCGGAGGAGGCTCTGGCGGATGGTCACGAGGACGATGTGGGCCAGCCGAGCAGCTTCAAGACATGGATGGCGCCGATCGCGGCCGCCTGCGCGGCTCTCGCCTGGACCGGGTTCTATCTCTGGTCGCAGCAGGCGCGCATAGCCGCTCCCGACCCTGCGGCCGTGTCCGAAATGGTGGCGCAATGGTCGGTGCCGATCCTGCTGATCGTCACGCTATGGCTTCTGGGCATGCGCCACAGCCGCCGCGAGGCGGGACGCTTCGCCGATGCCGCCGCGATGCTTTCGCGCGAGTCGCGTGAACTCGAAGCCAGGCTGAAGACAGTGAACGGCGAACTCGGCCTGGCGCGTGACTTCATCGCCGCCCAGGCCCGCGACCTGGACACGCTCGGCCGGGTGGCGACGGAACGCCTGTCTCAGCATGCGGGCCGCCTCCAGGACCTCGTGCGCGAGAACGGCGAGAAGGTGGAGACGATCGGCACCGTCAGCCGCGCCGCGCTCGAAAACATGGACATGCTGCGCGGACAGCTTCCCGTCGTCGCGAGCTCCGCCCGGGACATCACCAACAACATCGCGACCGCCGGGCGAACCGCTCAGGCGCAGCTGGAGGAGCTGGTCGGCGGCTTCAACCGGCTCAACGAGTTCGGCGCCGCAAGCGAACGCCAGGTCGAGGCGGTGCGCCGCTCGGTCGACGGCGCGACCGGAGAGTTCGGGCGCATCTGCGAGGAGCTGGACCAGCTGGCGAAATCGCGGTTCGACGCCCTCACCGCGAACGGCCTGGAGTTTCGCACCCAGCTTGAGGCGCACGAGGTCGAAGCCCTGGTGGCGATCCGCGCGCGTGCCGCGACCCTGGCGCAGGAGCTCGAACACACGCGCGCCACGCTGGACGGGCACGAGGCGGAGAGCCTCAACTCGCTGCGCGCGCGCCTGAGCGCGCTGCGCGATGAAGGCGGCACCGTGGGCCGCGCCTTGCGCGAGAGCGAGGCGCGCGCCGCCGAAGCCTGGCAGGATCGACTCGGCACGCTCGATGCCGAGCGGACGGCGCTGGGCGCGCTGATCGATGCCGACGAGCGCAAGACCCTGGAGGCCATGCGAGAGCGGTTCGAGCACCTCAAGGAGCGCAGCCGGGAGCTGCAAGGCACGCTCGACGATGCGAACCAGCATGCCATCGTCGCGATCGAGGAACGCCTGCGCCAGCTCGAAGAGCGCGCGGCCGCCATGCAGGCGCGCATCGCCGGAGACGAGCAAGCCGCGGTGATCCGCATCTCCGCACAGCTCGCCAGTCTCGACGGCGCGATCGCGCAGCGCTTGGCCGATCACGAGCGCGCATCGCGGGAGCTGGCCGCGCGGGCGGATGGCATGACCGCGAAGTTCGACCTCCATGGCGAACGCATGGGCGCCGTGGCCGAGACCGCCGGAGCGCTGGAATCGCGGATCGCCGGCAGCCTCGCCGCGCTGGAGGAGCGCCTGACGGCTTCCAAGGCGACGCTGGCGGCGACCGATGGCGAAGTCGAGCGTCTCACCGATGCCAGCGTGCGCTTGCTGGAGCTGATCCAAGCGAGCGCCAAGCACAGCACCAGCGTGCTGCCCGAGGCACTGGCGATCGCGGAGGACCGACTGGTGCGCGCGGGCGAGACGCTCACACGCCTGATCATCGACCTCGACCAGGGCCGAGCCCGCGGCGAAGCCGTGATCGAGACCATTGAGGGCGGGCAGGAGCGACTTACCACCCTGCTACACGAGCTGGAGGCGGCGCAGGACGCGATCTCCGCTCGCGCCGACGCCCATCGTTCCGCCTTCGCCGGCCTGCAAGCCTCGCTGGCAGACATCGAGCGTTCGGGCGAGCGAGTCGAGGCGAAGACGCGCGACGAGTTGAGAAGTGCCATCACCGAAGTCGAGGAGGCCGTGCGCGCGGCCCTTTCGGCACTCGACCGCGAAGGTCCCACCCTCATCCGCTCGCTCGCCGACAAGCTGGGCGACGAGAGCGGGCAGGCGATCGAGCGCGCCATGCGGCCCCGCGTGGCCGAGGCGACCGGTGCGCTCGAACAAGCGATCGCGCATGCATCGGGCGCCGGGCGCGAGGCGTCCCTCCAGTTGCGCGAGCAGATCACCGCCGTCTCGGACCTCACCGCCAGCCTCGAGAACCGTGTCGCGCAGGCACGGGAGCGGGCCGAAGAGCAAGTCGACAACGACTTCAGCCGCCGCGTCGCGCTCATCACCGATGCGCTCAACTCCAACGCGATCGATATCGCGACGGCACTGTCATCCGACATCGGCGATACCGCCTGGTCCGCCTATTTGCGGGGCGACCGCGGCATCTTCACGCGCCGCGCCGTCTCGCTGCTCTCAGCCAATGACGTGCGCGCGATCCAGCAACTGTTCGAACGCGACGACAGCTTCCGCGAGCACGTCAGCCGCTACATCCACGACTTCGAAGCGTTGCTGCGCCAGGTGCTTTCGACGCGCGACGGCAACGCCCTTGGCGTCACCCTGCTCTCCTCGGACATGGGCAAGCTCTACGTCGCGCTGGCGCAAGGGATCGAGCGACTGCGCAATTGAGCCGCGAGCCCACCGCTCGCGGGATCAGTAGCCGATGCTCTTGACCGGCGGCTCGCCGAAGAAGTTGAGGTCGTGGACCTTGATCCAGCCCTCGACGTAGTTGAGGTAGAACAAGGTCATCAGCACGACCGAGAGCACGGTGGCGCGCAAGGCCACCCGGCCGGGCCGGAAGTTGACGGGCGCACTGGTCGCATGGCCGGTCTCCACGCGATGGCCGGCGACCTCGTCCGGAGTGCGCAGGCCGAACGGCATGACCAGAAAGGCGCTGAGCACCCAGAACAGCGAATAGATCGCGAGGATCGAGGTAAACTTCATCGCCGTGCCCTTTAGCGCCCCCGACGCGCCGTGTCAGCTATCGGCGATCATCACCAGCACTTGCGGCTTCTTGCCGGTCCAGCGCGTCGCGGCGCGGCGGGCGGCCAGTCTCACCGCTTCCCGCCGACGATCCGGCTCGACTCTGCCCTTGCGAGAGCTCGCCAGCGCCGCCTCGACATCGCGGCGAGTCTCGTCGAGAAAAGCCTGGCGCTCGACGTCGAGCGGCAGGCCGCTGGCCTCCACCTGGACCTCGCCCGTGCTGCTGACCGCGACACTCACGACACCCGCCATGGAGAGCCGGCGACGCATCACCACGGCATCGCCATCGGCCGGCACGATCATGTCGCCGTCGAGAAGGAGGCGCCCGGCGCGCACTTCGTCGATCTTTCCGGGTGCGCCCGGTGCCAGGCGCACGAGATCGCCGTTCTTCTGGAACACGGCCGCCGGAATGCCGCTCGCCAGTCCGAGCCGCGCCTGCTCACGCATGTGACGCACTTCGCCATGCACGGGAACGAGGATCTCCGGCCTAATCCAGCTGTAGAGCGCTTCGAGTTCGGGGCGTCCGGGATGGCCGGAGACGTGGATCGGGCTCTGGCGATCCGTCACCAGAACGATGTTGCGCTCGGCCAGGCGGTTCTGGATGCGGCCGATCGCGATCTCGTTTCCGGGAATCTGGCGGCTCGAAAACAGGACGACATCGCCTTCTTCCAGTTCGATCGGGTGCGTGCCCTCGGTTATGCGGGCCAATGCGGCGCGTGGCTCGCCTTGGCCGCCCGTGGCGACGATCAGCACTTCACCACGCGGGAGACGCATCGCGGCTTCGAAATCCACGAGGGGCGGCAGCTCCTTCAGATAACCGCTCGCCTGCCCGGCCTCGATGATGCGGTCCAGCGAGCGACCCGCGACGCACAGTTGCCGGCGAGTCGCCTTCGCCACGGCCCCCAGCGTCTGCAACCGCGCGACGTTGGACGCGAAGGTTGTGACGAGCACACGGCGGCCCTTGTGCTTGGCGACTTCGAGCTGCAGCCCGCGGTAGACCTCACCCTCGGAGCCGGACGGTTCGGGATTGAAGACATTGGTCGAGTCGCAGACAAGCGCCAGCACGCCCTCGTCGCCGATCTCGGTCAACTCCTGCGATGTCGCCGGCGTGCCGATCTGCGGCTCCTCGTCGATCTTCCAGTCGCCGGTGTGAAACACGCGGCCGAACGGCGTGTCGATCAGCAGCGCGTTGCCCTCGGCGATCGAATGCGCCAGCGGAACGTAGCTGATGCCGAACGGACCAAGCTCGAATTCGTCGAGATCGTTCACGACGTTCAGCTCGACCTCGTCGAGAATGCCCTCTTCCTCCAGCTTCGCGGCTACGAGGCGGGCGGTGAACGGCGTCGCATAAAGCGGCACGCCGAGCTTACGCGCGAAGTACGGGACGGCGCCGATGTGATCCTCGTGCGCGTGGGTCAGCACAACCGCCAGGAGATCGTCGCGCCGCTGCTCGATGAAATCGAGGTCCGCGAATACGAGATCGACGCCGGGATACTCGTTGCCGCTGAAGGTCATGCCGAGATCGACCATGATCCACTTGCCACGGCAGCCGTAGAGATTGACGTTCATGCCGATCTCGCCCGACCCGCCGAGCGCGCAGAACAGCAACTCTTCACCCGGAACCATCGTATCGCTCACTTGCCGGCACGCTCCGCCAGGATGCGCAGCCCTTCCAGCGTCAGATCCGCATCGACCGCGTCGAAGATGTCGGTCGCCTTGTCGAACAGCACGGCAAGGCCGCCTGTCGCGATTACTCTGGCCTCGCGGCCGATCTCGTTACGCATGCGAGCGATGATCCCTTCCATCATGGCGACATAGCCCCAGAATACACCGATCAACATCTGGTCCTCGGTGTTGCGGCCGATAACGCTGGTGGTCGCGGGAACTTCGATGGCAATGCGCGGCAGCATCGCGGTGTTCCCAACCAGTGCATCGAGCGAAAGATTGAGTCCCGGCGCGATGATGCCGCCCTTGTAGGCGCCGTTGTAATCAACAACGTCGAATGTCGTGGCCGTGCCGAAGTCGATGACGATGAGATCGCCCGCGTACTTGGTGTGCGCGGCGACCGCGTTCACCGCCCGGTCCGCACCGAGCGAGCGGGGTTCGTCCACGTCGATGTCGATCGCATAGCCGGCCAGGCCATGGCCGGCCACCAGGGGCTCGATCTGGAAGTAACTGCGCGCCAGCACCTCGAGATTGTGAAGCGCGCGCGGCACGACCGTGGAGATGATGATGCGATCGATCTCCTTGCGCGCGACGCCACGAATCTCGAGCAACTGCATGAGCCACACGGCATATTCGTCGCCCGTGCGGCGCGGATCGGTCGCGATACGCCAGCGGCCCTTGATCGCGGGTCCGTCGAACAAGGCGAAGACGACATTGGTGTTGCCGGCGTCAATGGCGAGCAGCATCGGGTGTGGTGTCCTGGTCAGCGGCGGTCGAGTTGGATCTCGCCGGCATGGATAGTGCGCCTCGTGCCGTCCGGCAGCTTGAGTTGCAAGGCCCCTTCGAGATCGATACCTGCGAAAGTCCCGCGTTCGAGGCTTGCATCGGCCGCGTGGACGGAAAGCGGCGTGCCGACCGGATGGGCCCGTACGATCCATTGCTGGCGCAATTGCGCCCAACCACGATCGTGCCACAGGCGCAGGGCTCCGGCCCAACTCGCCTCCAGTGCGGCGGCGAATTCGTCTCGCTCGACGCGGTAGCCCGCTTGCGCGAGACTTGCGGTCGCCCGATCGGCAAGCTGCGGCGCATGGGCGATGTTGACGCCGATCCCGACGACGACGTGATCCCCAAACCGTTCCAACAGGATGCCGGCAAGCTTCGCGCCGCCCAGCAGCACGTCGTTGGGCCACTTGAGCGCCAGCTCGGGGATACCGCGCGCGACCTGCTCCACGGCCGCGAAGAGCGCCACCCCAGCGGTCAGCGAGACCGTGTGGGCCGGCGGATCGTCCGCGCGAAGGGCGACGATGGTCGACCCCATGAAGTTGCCCGCCCCGTCGTTCCAGGCGCGGCCCTGACGGCCACGCCCGGCGATCTGGCGATCGGCCACTAGCCAATGGCCCTCCGCCGCCGACGCGCCCCCGGCCAGACGGGCGGCGAGGTCGGCGCTGGTCGAGCCCGTCTCGGCGACGACCTCGATCATGCGAGCGGCATCAAGCGTGGAGGAACAGGACGTTCGCGGCGGCCGTGGCAAGGCCGTCGAGCCACTTGGTCAGCAGATATCCGAGCGGCGACATGAACACCGCCATGGCGGCGAGAAGCACTTGATGCGCCCAGTCGCTCTGGCCGCGCACCACGTCCACCGGCTCGTCGAAGTACATCACCTTGACAATCTTGATATAGTAGAACGCGCCGATGACAGAAGCGGCGATACCGATGGCAGCGAGCGGCACGAAGCCAGCCTGCACCGCGGCCTGGAACACTACGAACTTGCCCCAGAAGCCGAACAGCGGCGGGATACCCGCGAGGCTGAACATGATCATCGCCAGGGCGAGCGCCAGCCACGGCCGCGTGCGCGAGAGGCCGGACAAGTCGGAGATCGCCTCGACCGGCTCGCCCTGCCCGTCGCGCAGCATGAGGATGGCGACGAAGCCACCGAGCGACATGGCGACATAGATGACGAGATACGTCAGCATCGCCGCCGCGCCCTGGGGCGTCGCGATGGCCAGGCCGATCAGCACGAAGCCGACGTTGTTGATCGAAGAATAGGCCATCAGCCGCTTGATGTTGGTCTGGCCGATCGCGCCGAGCGCTCCGACGACGATCGAGGCGAGCGCGGCGAAGACGACGATCTGTTGCCAGGCGTGCGCTTGCGGGCCGAACGCTTCCAGTGCGACGCGCATCGTCAGCGCCAGCGCCGAGGCCTTCGAGGCGGTGGCGAAGAAGGTCGTGACCGGCGTCGGCGCGCCTTCGTAGACGTCCGGCGTCCACATGTGGAACGGCACGGCGCTGATCTTGAAGGCAAGGCCGGCGAGCACGAAGACGATGCCGAACAGCGCGCCATGCGACAGCCCGCCAGAAAGCGCCGTGGCTATGCCCTCGAACGAGGTCGTGCCGGTGAAGCCGTATGTGAGGCTAACGCCGAACAGCAGGATGCCCGACGCGAGCGCGCCCAGCACGAAGTACTTGAGACCGGACTCCGCCGAGCGCCCGTCCGGCCGCAGGAACGCGGCGAGCACGTAGGAGGCCAGCGAATTGAGCTCCAGGCCGATGTAGAGGGTCAGCAAATCGCCGGCCGACGCCATCATGCCCATGCCGAGCGAGGCGAGCAGGACGAGGATCGGGTACTCGGCCCGCATCGCGCCGAAGCGGGCGAAGAAGGCCGGCGTCACCATCAGCGAAGCCGCGGCGGCGCCGTAGATCAGCAGCTTGGCGAAGCTCGCGAACGCATCGGCACGATACTGGCCGCCGAACGCCGTTACATCCGGGCCGGCAGCGCCGCTGCACAGCGCGGGCGCGACCAGGAACATGCAGCCGACGAGCACCGCGACCGAGAGGATGGAGATGAGGCGCGCGGCCTTGTCGCCACTCCAGGCGGAGACCAGGAGCAGGATCAACGCGGCGACACTGAGCGTCTCTTCCGGCGCGATCAGGCGAAGTGAGTGGGCGAAGTCCATCAGTGTGCCCCCTCCGCATCGGCTTCGCTGTGCGCGGCAGGCTTCCCGACCGTGACCTTGGCATCGCCGGCGGGCTTGGCACGGGCAAGGCGCGCGTCGAGCGCGGCGATGTCCTGCCGCATCGGCGCCAGGAAGCTCTCGGGATAGACGCCCATCCACAGAACGGCGAGGCCGAGCGGGATCATCATCAGGTATTCGCGCAAGTCGAGGTCCGGCATGGCAGCGGCGTCGGCGTTCTTCTGTTCACCGAAGGCGACGCGGCGATAGAGGTAAAGCATGTAAGCGGCGCCCAGGATGATGCCGGTGGTGCCGACCAGCGCGACCCAGCTCGATACCTGGTAGATACCGGCAAGGCTGAGGAACTCACCGACGAAGCCAGACGTACCCGGCAAGCCGATAGAGGCCATAGTGAAGAGCAGGAAGAGCAGCGCATAGCGAGGCATGTTGATCGACAGCCCGCCGTAACGGCTGATCTCGCGGGTGTGCAGGCGATCGTAGATCACACCCACGCACAGGAACAGCGCGCCCGAGACCAGGCCATGGCTGAGCATGACGATCATCGAGCCTTCCAGGCCCTGCACGTTGAAGGCGAACAGACCCAAGGTCACGATCGCCATGTGCGCCACCGACGAGTAGGCGATGAGCTTCTTCATGTCGTGCTGCACCAGCGCGATCAGCGAGGTGACGACCACCGCCAGCATCGACAGCGCGAAGATCAGCGGCGCGAACTGGGCGCTGGCTTCGGGAAACATGGGCAGCGAGAAGCGGATGAAGCCGTAACCGCCCATCTTGAGCAGGACGCCGGCCAGGATGATCGAGCCGGCGGTCGGCGCCTGCACGTGCGCATCGGGAAGCCAAGTGTGCACCGGATACATCGGCATCTTCACCGCGAAGCTGGCGAAGAATGCGAGCCACAGCCAGGTCTGGACGTGCGGATCGAAGTCGTAGGCCATCAGCGTCGGGATGTCGGTGGTGCCGGCCTGGTTGGCCATCCACAGCATCGCGATCAGCATCACCACCGAACCGAGCAGCGTGTAGAGGAAGAACTTGTAGCTGGCGTAGATGCGGTTGTCCCCGCCCCAGATACCGATGATCAAGTACATCGGGATGAGGCCGGCCTCGAAGAAGATATAGAACAAGTACAGGTCCTGCGACGCGAATACGCCGATCATCAGCGTTTCCATCAGCAGGAAGGCGGCCATGTACTCGCCCACGCGCTTGGTGATCGAATGCCAGCTGGCGCCGATGCAGACCGGCATCAGGAACACCGACAGCATGATCAGCACGAGGGCAATGCCATCGATGCCGAGCGCGTAGGAGAAGCTGGAGAAGATCGCGTGGCGCTCGGTGAACTGCCACTGCGCGCCGCCGATGTCGAAGTTCACCCACAGCAGCACGCCGAGCGCGAAATCGACCAGCGTCGCGAGCAGCGCCACGGTGCGCGCCGCCTGCGCCTCGAGCAGCAGGCACGCAACAGCGCCCACCAGCGGCACGAGCAGCATCAGCGAGAGGATCGGAAAGCCTCCCATCACGCGCGCCCCATCGCGGCGGCTGTCACCATGGACATCGAAAACCCCTGAACCAGAACCGCGCTCATCCCGCGATCACCCAGCTGATGGCGCCGACCAGGCCGAGCAGCATCACCAGCGCATAACTGTAGAGATAGCCCGATTGCACCTTCTGCGCATAGGTCGAGCCCTTGGCGACGACCCAGGCGGCGCCGTTCGGGCCGAAGCGGTCGATGATGCCGACGTCGCCGATCTGCCAGAACTTGCGGCCGAGCCAGAACGCCGGGACCACGAACACGTAGTGGTACAGCTCGTCGAACATCCACTTGCGATAGACGAACGTGTAGATCGGACCGAGCTGCTCGGCAAAGGCGGCCGGGAAGCGCGTGTTGCGGATGTAGCCATACCAGGCGATCACGAAGCCGATCGCCATAACGGTGAACGGCGCCCACTTCACCCAGCCCGGCACGCCGTGCATCGCGTGGATCAGGTGCTCGGAGAAGGCCAGGCTGCCCTTCCAGAACTCGCCGTCGCCTTCCGAGACGAAGGCATGGCTGAACACATAGCCGGCCAGCACCGCGCCGATCGACAGCACGATCAGCGGGATGAGCATGACCCAGGGGCTCTCGTGCGGGTGATAGCCGCCGGTACCCTCATGCGCGGCGGCACCGTGGGCATGGTGAGCGTCATGGCCGGCGTCTTCCTGCGCAGGCGCGTTCGCCTCTTCGCTACCGTGGCCATGCGTGTCGTGCGCGTCATGGCCGTGGGCATCGTGCAGCGCGTGCTGGATGTGCTCCGAGGCGGCCCAGCGGGGCTTGCCGAAGAACGTCAGGAACGCGAGCCGCCAGGAGTAGAAGCTGGTCATGAGCGCGGCGGCGATGCCGAGCCAGAAAGCGTAGCTGCCGACTTGCGAGTTCGACGCGTAGGCCGCCTCGAGGATCGAGTCCTTGGAATAGAACCCGGCGAAACCGAACACGTCGACGATGCCGACGCCGGTGATGGCGAGCGTGCCCGCCGTCATCGCCCAGAACGTGACAGGGATCTCCTTCCGCAGCGCGCCGTAGTACCGCATGTCCTGCTCGTGGTGCATCGCGTGGATCACCGATCCCGCGCCCAGGAACAGCAGCGCCTTGAAGAACGCATGCGTGAACAGGTGGAACATCGCCGCGCCGAACGCGCCGACGCCGGCGGCGAAGAACATGTAGCCCAGCTGCGAACAGGTCGAGTAGGCAATGACGCGCTTGATGTCCCACTGCGTGCAGCCGATCGTCGCTGCGAAGAAGCAGGTCGAAGCGCCGATGAATGCGACGAAGCCCATCGCGGTGGGCGCGGTCATGAACATCGGCGACAGGCGGCAGACCATGAACACGCCGGCGGTCACCATCGTCGCGGCATGGATCAACGCCGAGACCGGGGTCGGGCCTTCCATCGCGTCCGGAAGCCAGGTGTGCAGGCCCAACTGCGCCGACTTGCCCATCGCGCCCACAAACAGCAGCAGGCACAACACGGTCATCGTGTCGAAGCGATGGCCGAGGAAGCCGATGGTCGAACCCGCCATGCCAGGCGCGGCGCTCAGGATCTCGGGGATCGAGACGGTGTTGAACACGAGGTAGGTGCCGAAGATGCCGAGCATGAAGCCGAGGTCACCCACGCGGTTGACCACGAAGGCCTTGATCGCGGCAGCGCTGGCCGAAGGCTTGCGGAACCAGAAGCCGATCAGCAGGTACGAGGCGAGGCCCACCCCTTCCCAGCCGAAGAACATCTGCACGAGGTTGTCGGCAGTCACCAGCATCAGCATGGCGAAGGTGAAGAGCGAGAGATACGCGAAGAAGCGCGGCTGGTCCGGCTCCTCCTCCATATAGCCCCACGAGTACAAGTGCACGAGCGCCGAGACGCTGGTGATGACGACCAGCATGACCGCCGTCAGCGTGTCGACCCGCAGCGCCCAGTCGAAGGTCATCGTGCCCGACTGCACCCACTTGAGCACCGGGACGACAGAGGCCTCTGAAGCCCCCGACAGGAAGCCGATGAAGATCGGCCAGGACAAAGCGCAGGCGGCGAACAGCGCGCCGGTGGTCACGACCTTGGCCGGGAACGCACCCAACTGCTTGTTGCCCAGCCCCGCGACGATCGCGGCGAGCAGCGGCAGGAAGACGATGAGGAGGATGGGGTGCAAGATCTTAGCCCTTCATCCGATTGACGTCGTCGACCGCGATGGTGCCGCGGCTGCGGAAGTAGATGACGAGGATGGCCAGGCCGACCGCGGCCTCGCCCGCCGCCACCGTCAGCACGAACATCGCGAAGATCTGGCCCGTGAGGTCATGCAGGAAGGCGCTGAACGCGACCAGGTTGATGTTCACCGCCAGCAGGATCAGCTCGATCGCCATCAGGATGACGATGATGTTCTTGCGGTTGAGGAAGATCCCCAGGACGCCCAGCACGAACAGGATCGAGCTGACGACGACGTAGTGTTCGATGCCGATCACAGCGTCATCCCCTTACCGACCTCTGGCTTCATGTTGATGGTCGCCTCCTCGGGACGGCGCGCATTCTGCTTGGCGACGATCTGGCCGCGGGTATCGCTGCGCTGGCGGTGCGTGAGTACGATCGCGCCGATCATGGCGACCAGCAGGACAAGGCCCGAGGCTTCGAACAGGAACAGGTAGCGGCCATAGAGCAGCTCGCCGATCGCGGCGATGTTGGTGGCACCCGGCGCCGTCGTGGCGGTGCCGTCAGGCGAACCCAGCTGCAACGCACCGGCCTTGTAGGCGCCGATGCCGAGCACGATCTCGGCCAGGAGCACGACCGCGACCAGCATGCCGAGCGGGAAGTTCTTCACGAACCCGGCGCGCAGCTCGGCAAAGTCGATGTCGAGCATCATGACCACGAAGAGGAACAGCACGGCGACCGCGCCGACGTAGACGATCACCAGCAGCATCGCGATGAACTCGGCGCCCACCAGCACCATCAGGCCGGCAGCGTTGAAGAACGCGAGGATCAGCCAGAGCACCGAATGCACCGGGTTGCGCGCGAGGATGGTGACGGCGCCCGAGGCGATCGTCAGCACCGCGAAGAGGTAGAAGGCGAAGACGTGAATCATGAGCGCCGCGGCCCCCTAGCGGTAGGGCGCATCGGCTTCAAGGTTCGCGGCCAGTGCCCGCTCCCACTTGTCCCCGTTCGCCAGCAGCTTCGCCTTGTCGTAGAGCAGTTCCTCGCGTGTTTCCGTGGAATACTCGAAGTTAGGCCCTTCGACGATGGCATCGACCGGGCAGGCCTCCTGGCAGAAGCCGCAGTAGATGCACTTCGTCATGTCGATGTCGTATCGCGTCGTGCGGCGCGAGCCGTCGGCCCGCGGCTCGGCCTCGATCGTGATCGCCTGGGCCGGGCAGACCGCCTCGCACAGCTTGCACGCGATGCAGCGCTCCTCGCCGTTCGGATAACGCCGCAGCGCGTGCTCACCGCGGAAGCGCGGGCTGAGCGGGTTCTTCTCGAACGGATAGTTGATCGTTGCCTTGGGCTTGAAGAAGTACTTCAGCGTCAGGGCATGCGCCTTCACGAACTCGTAGAGCGTGAAGGACTTGACCAGTTGGGCAACAGACATCAGGCTGCAGCTTTCATTTTGAAATCTAGGTCGCAGGGGCCGATAGCCGTGATCGGATACGGGCGCGCCTCCCAAACGAGTGGCGTATCGTCCTTCTGGTCCCGCAATACCGCGAAACCGAATCGGCCGCGCAATTCCATGGCTCTAGCCGGGAAACTGAGATCGAGCGTGTACTTTTGATCGTCAAGTGTACCCAGTTTACCGTCGTTCTCTGTTGCTGGATCAGTAAAATCAAACATAATCCTGATCCAATCAGGTCCGGGGCGAAAATCGGCCGTCGTATCTGCTTTTAGAAAGCCCCACGCCTTGTCCCCTGACTGGACGTGGACATCGATGATTCCTCGCCCGGTCGGCGTCTCCCTAACTGTGTACTCTCCCGATACAGTGACAATCTTGCCTGCCGACGTTCGAAGCTGACATTTGAAATCGTGCACCACCAACCTCAACGGCGGAGTTGGCGCTTGAACAAGCGCCGCAGCAAGGACGAGCGGCGAAATCACGCCCCATACCTCGTAAACATAAGCCAGCCCGAGACGAGCACGACAAAGCCGAGCGAGACCGGCAGGAAGACCTTCCAGCCCAGCCGCATCAGCTGGTCATAGCGGTACCGCGGCACGGTCGCTTTCACCCAGGAGAAGACGAAGAAGAAGAACAGGATCTTGAGCAGCAGCCAGACGAAGCCCGGAATCCAATAGAGGAACGGGATCTCGAACGGAGGCAGCCAGCCGCCGAAGAACAGCGTCGCATTGAGCGCGCACATCAGCAGCACGTTGGTGTATTCGCC
>Ga0105251_10000684_pt1 | contig 31292 bp, 30 predicted proteins | sample KBSS64metaG_FD_80424 | JGI IMG/M metagenome (GOLD analysis project Ga0105251, IMG submission 80424) | Switchgrass rhizosphere microbial communities from Kellogg Biological Station, Michigan, USA - KBS S6-4 metaG | ecosystem: Host-associated > Plants > Roots > Rhizosphere > Soil | place...
AAGGCGTCGCGGCCGCGCTGCTCCGCGCGCCGGCGCGCGGCGTTCTCCAGCAGCAGCAGGGCCGCGCTGGCGCGCAGGTCGCCGCGCTGCAACCACGGACCGCGCCGCGCCGCCGGCAGGTCCAGCCACGCCTGCACGCTGCGCGCCGGCAGCGCCAGCTGCGCGCGCGCGACCGCGAACATCGCCGCGTAGTGCGCGCTCGCCGGGGCGAAGTAATAGCCCTGGCGGGTGGCGGCGTCGGCATCGTCCAGCACCGCGGTGTCGGCGATGCCGGCGCGGGCCAGGCGCCGCAGCAGGCCGGTCGGGCTGATCCCGGACAGGCGCGCGCTGGACAGGCGCGGCACGCCGTCGTGCAGCAGCTTGTAGGTCTCCACCGCGCAGTTGTTGCTGAGGAAGTAATAGCGCCCGTCGTAGCTCCAGTGCAGTTGCGCGGCGCGTTCCAGCAGCGCGGCGATCTCCTCCGGCGCCAGCCGCAGCGGGATCGACTGCAGGCCGCGCAACTGCACCTGGGTGTAGTCGTCGATCACCTGCCGCAGCGGCAGCACGAACAGCCGCGATGGATACGCGCCGAGCAGGCCGCGCAGGCTCGACAGTTGCACATCGTCCACGAACGCGCGGAACGAAAGCACCTTGTGGTAGGCCAGGTCCAGCCGGCACTGCGGGCCGGGCGCGCGCCCCGGCGCGCAGATCACCAGCCGCAGCATGCTGTGGCCCCAATGGCTCATCGGCTGCGCGTTGCCCTCGGCCAGCAGGTAGTCGACCGCGTAGACCCGCGCCGGATCCAGTTGCAGCAGCGCCGCTTCGTCGGCCAGCGGGTCCTGCACGTAGACCAGGCCGGGGGCGCAGGCGGCGGCCGGCGGCGTCCAGTGCAGGCGCTGCGCGAAGTAGCGCGCCAGCGCCGGGCGCCGGCAGGCGTAGTCCGGATCGAGCAGGAAGTGTTCCAGGTTGACCGCGACGAACTCCGCCGGCGACTGCAGTTCGTAGCGGTCCGGGCTGCGCTCGCTGAAGGCGTTGCGGCCCGCCCGCAGGCCCAGTCGCATCGGGCTGACCTGCCAGCCGGCCAGGTCCAGCAGGCGCGGATCGGACGACAGCCGCCCGGCCGCGGACCGGTCGTAGAAATGCGCCAGTTCGTGCAGCAAGGCCGCGATCGCCGCGCGGGCGGCGCCGCCATCGCCGGCGCCATCGGCGACAACGCGATCCAGGCCATCCGCATGAAGGTCGGCGTCGCCATCGCGCTGGCGCATCCAGGCGCGCAGCAACGCCTTGTTCAACAGCAGCCGGCGCGCCTCCGCCCTGCCGTGCACCTGCGCCGGCAGGTCGTCGCGCCAGTGCAGTGTCAGCGGCGTCTGGATTGCCGCGCTCCACGCAGGCGGCAGCTTGGGCAGCGCTAGGTCGAGCAGCGCCTGGCTGGCGGCGCGTTCGGGCTCACTCAGGTCACTCGGATCGACCTGCAGGCGCAAGGCCTGCGCGGGCAACGCGCAGGCCAGCCACAGCAGCGCCAGCGCCGCGAGCCGGCGCAGCCGCCGGCGCGAGGTCACAGCGCCAGGATGGCCTGCGCCAACTGCAGGTCGCTGGCCTGCCGCGCCTGCGGATTGCGCTCGCGCAGGATGCGCAGCGCCGCTTCCAGTTGCGCGCCGCGGATGCGGCCGGCACTGGCGACGAAGCCGGCCGCGTCGTCGCGCGCCTGCAGCACCAGCTTGTCGTTGCCGGAGCTGCTGTCCGAGGACGCCGAGCTGCCGGCCGAGCCGGCCGAGGCCGAACCGGCGGAGGTGCCGGCGACGCTGGAGGCCTGCGCGAACGCGGGGACGATCAGGATCAACAACAGGGCGCAGCGCACGGTCACTCGGTTCATCGCATCGGTTCCAACGGACTCAGGGAAGGGCGGCGGCGGCCGCGCCGGCATAGCCTAGCCGGCCACCGCCGCGAGCGCGAGCGCTCGCCGCACGGGCGCGGCCAGGGCGCCGGCTCAGGGATCGAACAGCTTGCCCGGATTGAGCAACCCGGACGGATCGAACACGCGCTTGACCGCGCGCATCAGCGCGATCTCCTCGGCGCCGCGGGTGCTGTCCAGGTACGGCTTCTTGACCAGGCCGATGCCGTGTTCGGCGGAGATGCTGCCGCCATGCTCGGCCAGCGCCTGCGCCAGCAGCTTGGTGACCTGCTCGCAGGCGGCGATGAAATCGGCCGGCGCAGTGGACGCGGGCTTGAGCACGTTGATGTGCAGGTTGCCGTCGCCGATGTGGCCGAACCAGACCACGTCGAACTGCGGATAGGCCTGGCCGAGCAGCGCCTGGGTCTGCGCCAGGAACGCCGGCATGGCCGAGATCCGCACCGAGACGTCGTTCTTGTACGGGGTATAGCGCGCCACCGCCTCGGTGATGCCCTCGCGCAGGCGCCACAGCTGCGCGGCCTGCGCCTCGCTCTGGCTGATCACCCCGTCCAGCACCCAGCCCTGCTCCATGCACGCCTCGAACGCGGCCAGCGCCGCGGCTTCCCGCGCTTCGTCGCCGCTGGCGTACTCGGTGACCACGTAATACGGATAGACCGTGTCGAACGGCGCCTGCGCGCCATGCGCCAGCACATGCTCGAGCGCGCGGTCGGTGAAGAATTCGAAGGCTTCCAGTTGCAGGCGGCCGCGGAACGCGGCGAACACCTGCATCAGCACCTCGAACGACGGCAGCGCCAGCAGCATCACGTTGCTCGGCGGCGGCGGATCGGTGAGCCGCAGGGTGGCCTCGACCACGATGCCCAGGGTGCCCTCGGAGCCGATCAGCAGTTGCCGGAAATCGTAGCCGCTGGAATTCTTGATCAGCCCGCGGTTCAGGTCGAGCAGTTCGCCGCTGCCGGTGACCACCTTCAATCCTGCGATCCACTCGCGGGTGTTGCCGTAGCGGATCACGCGGATGCCACCGGCATTGGTGGCGATGTTGCCGCCGATCGAGCACGAGCCGCGTGCGGCGAAATCCACCGGATACTGCAGGCCGTGTTCGCGCGCGGCGTTGTGCACCGCCTCCAGCGGCATGCCGGCCTGCACGGTGAGAGTGCGGTCGACCGCATCGAACGCCAGCGCCTTGTTCATTCGCTCCAGGCTCAGCACCAGTTCGCCATGCGCGGCCACCGCGCCGCCGGACAGGCCGGTGCGGCCGCCGGAGGGCACCACCGCCACCGCGTGGTCGTTGGCCCAGCGCAGCACCGCCTGCACCTCCTGCACCGTGGCCGGCAGCGCGATCGCCAGCGGCGCCGGCGTCCAGCGCCGGGTCCAGTCGCGGCCGTAGTGCTCCAGGTCGGCGGGATCGGTCTTCAGGCGCAGTCCGGGAACGGCGAGCAGCAGGGCGTCCAGGCGCGGGTCGGTCATGGGCTGAGTGGCATCGGCGGCGAAGGCAAGCATTCAAGCGTGCCAGCGTTGGGTAGCGGCGTCTAGGTGGCGCGGAACTCGGAACTCGGAAGGAGCATGGGCCTGGCTTGCCCGCTCTGCACGCTGATGCTCGGCTCTTGCGATTCCCGATTCCCGATTCCCGATTCCCAACAGATGCATCTGAAACCTTCGCCGGCGTTGCGTTTGCGTCATCCCGGCGTCCTATTGCGGCGCACCAAAGCGCGGACGCATCTGGCATAGTGACCGCCCCTTCCGCCTCGCGCCGTCGCCGCTAATGTCGCCCAAGAAGACCTCGTTCCCGAAGCAGGATATCCGCGTGCTGCTGCTCGAAGGCGTCAGCCAGACCGCCGTCGACGTATTCCGCGCGGCCGGCTACTCGCAGATCGAACTGCACGCCAAGTCGCTGCCGGAAGAGGAACTGAAGGCGCGCATCGCCGAGGCGCACATCATCGGCATCCGCTCGCGCACCCAGCTCAGCGCCGAGGTGCTGGCGCAGGCCAAACGCCTGATCGCGGTCGGCTGCTTCTGCATCGGCACCAACCAGGTCGACCTGGATGCCGCCGAACTGGCCGGCATCCCGGTCTTCAACGCGCCCTACTCCAACACCCGCAGCGTCGCCGAACTGGTGATCGCCGAGGCGATCCTGCTGCTGCGCGGCATTCCGCAGAAGAACGCCGAATGCCACCGCGGCGGCTGGTCGAAGTCGGCCGCCGGCAGCCACGAGACCCGCGGCAAGGTGCTGGGCATCGTCGGCTACGGGCATATCGGCACCCAGGTCGGGGTGCTGGCCGAATCGCTGGGCATGCAGGTGATCTTCCACGACATCGAGGCCAAGCTGTCGCTGGGCAACGCGCGCGCGGCGACCGACCTGGACGAGTTGCTGGCGCGGTCGGACGTGGTCACCCTGCACGTGCCGGAAACCGCCGCGACCAAGGACATGATCGGCGCGGCGCAGATCGCGCAGATGAAGCCGGGCGCGCACCTGATCAACGCCTCGCGCGGCACCGTGATCGACATCGCCGCGCTGGACGCGGCGCTGCGCTCCGGCCACATCGGCGGCGCGGCGGTGGACGTGTTCCCGGTCGAGCCGAAGGGCAACGGCGACCTGTTCGAATCGCCGCTGGCCGCGCACGACAACGTGATCCTGACCCCGCACGTGGGCGGCAGCACGCTGGAGGCGCAGGACAACATCGGCGTGGAGGTGGCGGCCAAGCTGGTGCGCTACAGCGACAACGGCAGCACCCTGTCGGCGGTGAACTTCCCCGAGGTGACCCTGCCCGAGCACGCCGAGAGCCTGCGCCTGCTGCACATCCACCGCAACGTGCCGGGCGTGCTGTCGCAGATCAACGAACTGTTCTCGCGCCACAACGTCAACATCGACGGCCAGTTCCTGCGCACCGACCCCAAGGTCGGCTACGTGGTGATCGACGTCGCCGCCAGCGAGGAACTGGCCGCGGTGCTGAAGGACGAGCTGGGGCAGATCGCCGGGACGCTGCGGACGCGGATTCTCTACTGACCGGGAATGGGGAATGGGGAATGGGGATTCGTAAGAGCGTGGGTCGCGTGATCCGCTTTGCGCGCTTGTTTGGCATTCCGCGCATGCGCTTCTGCACCACCGCAATCGGTCCAAGTCAGATCGCAGTCGGAGCAAGGACTCGCCAGCGCCGCCGCTCTTACGAATCCCCATTCCCCATTCCCGATTCCCGGCCCTTCAGGGCTGCAACTCCCCGCGAAGCCCCTCGCTCAACAGATAGTCGTCGGCCTTCAGGTACCAGCGCTCCGGGCCGGCGACGACCGCTTCCATGTACAGGCCGTCGCGGTCCTCGCGCGGCGGGCGCTGCAGACTGACGATCGCCACGCCATGCGGCGGCCCGCTCAAGGCCAGCAGCGCGCGCTGCACGGTGCGCGCCAGTTCGGCGGAATCCATCTGGTCGTCGACCGGGCGGAAGGCCAGGCGATAGGTGAACGGAGCGGTGGCGCGGGACATGGGCAGGGACGGGCGGCGGGGCACGCCAGGGTACCCAATGCCGCCCTGCCCGCCCAGCGCTGGCAGGGCGCGCGCGACGGCGGGCAACGCAGGCGTCAGCCGGCGTTGCGCTCCAGCCACTTGCCGGCCATGCGCCGCAACGAGGGATCCAGGTCCGCCTCGGCCAGCAGGTCGGCGATCGGGCGCCAGGCCAGCGCCAGCGACTCTTCGCTGACCACGAACGCCTCGTCGCCGCCGGCACGCACCACGTAGCGCGCGTCGTAGTGCCAGTGCCCCGGCACCTCGCCGCGCGCCGGGATCCAGTGCCGGTCCAGATCGAATGGCGCGCCGTCCTCCAGCGTCAGTCCGGGCAGGCCGGACTCTTCTTCGGCCTCCTTCAGCGCCACCTGCGCCAGGTCGCGGTCGCCGTCGGCATGGCCGCCCAACTGCAACCAGCGCTGCAGCTTGCGGTGATGGGTCAACAGGGTGCGGGCGCCGTCGGCGCTGACCAACCAGGCCGATCCGGTGAAGTGGCCGTCCAGCCGCGCGCGCACGAACGGGTCCTGCGCGTCGTCCAGCAAGGCCAGGAACTGCGCGGCAACCTCGCCCTCCTGCGGCCAACGGGCGGCATAGGCCTGCAACTGGCGGCGCAGGGAATGGTCCGGCATGGGCGGCTCTCGCGATCGGGGGCGGCCATTATCGCCGCCGACGGTGCAGCGCGGCTTGTGGCCGTCGTCCGGCTTTGGCATGGTACGACGCTTGCGTGGCCCGCCCGGGCCTAGCGCACCATCGTGACCGGGGCGAGACGGCCCCGCTCGCCACCGGGGAATGCATCGCATGCTGAAGTCTCTGTTGAGGGTCAAGCCGATCGAGCCCGCCGGGCACGTCGATGCCGGCGAACCGTTCGAAGGCAGCCTGGAAGGCGAAGCCACGCTGAAACGGACCCTCACCGCCAGGCACCTGATCCTGCTCGGCATCGGTGCGGTGATCGGCGCCGGCATCTTCGTGCTCACCGGCCAGGCCGCGGCCCACCACGCCGGCCCGGCGGTGATGCTGTCGTTCGTCTTCGCCGGCATCGCCTGCGCCTTCGCCGGCCTGTGCTACGCCGAATTCGCGGCGATGATGCCGGTGTCCGGCAGCGCCTACTCGTATTCCTATGCGACGCTGGGCGAAGGCGTGGCCTGGTTTATCGGCTGGTGCCTGGTGCTGGAGTACCTGTTCGCCGGCTCCAGCGTCGCGGTGGGCTGGTCGGCCTACCTCATCAGCTTCGTCACCAGCACCCTGGGCCTGCCGTTCCCGGCGGAACTGGCCAGCGCGCCGCTGACCTGGACCGGCCACACGTTCGTGGCCTCCGGCAATATCGTCAACCTGCCGGCGGTGCTGATCGTGGCCGCGGTGAGCGCGCTGTGCTACGTCGGCGTCACCCAGTCGGCCTTCGTCAACGCCATCGTGGTGGCGATCAAGGTCGCGGTGATCTGCCTGTTCGTCGGCGTCGGCGTCTCCCATATCGACCCGGCCAACTGGCACCCGTTCATCCCGGAGAACACCGGCCCGGGCGAGTTCGGCTGGAGCGGCATCTTCCGCGCCGCCTCCATCGTGTTCTTCTCCTACATCGGCTTCGATGCGGTCTCCACCTCCGCGGGCGAGACCAAGGATCCGCAGAAGAACATGCCGATCGGCATCCTGGTGTCGCTGGCGATCTGCACCATCATCTACATCATCGTCTGCGCGGTGCTGACCGGCCTGCTGCCCTACACGCAACTGGGCACCGCCAAGCCGGTGGCCACCGCGCTGGAGCACTATCCGGACCTGGCCTGGCTGAAGACCTTCGTCGAGATCGGCGCCATCGCCGGCCTGTCCTCGGTGGTGCTGGTGATGCTGATGGCGCAGCCGCGCATCTTCTACACCATGGCCCGCGACGGCCTGCTGCCGAAGCTGTTCGGCAAGGTGCACCGCCGCTTCCATACGCCCTATGTCGGCACCATCGTGGTCGGCGTGCTCGCCGCGCTGCTGGCCGGGCTGATCCCGCTGGACGTGCTCGGCGAACTGGTGTCGATGGGTACCCTGCTCGCCTTCGCCACGGTCTGCGTGGGCGTGATGGTGCTGCGCTTCACCCGGCCGGAACTGCCGCGGCCGTTCCGGGTGCCGTGGTTCTGGGCGGTGTGCCCGCTGGGCGCGGTGTTCTGCGTCGGCCTGTTCTTCCAGGCGTTCCAGGAACACTGGAAGGTGTTCGTCGGCTGGACCGCGATCGGCCTGTGCATCTACTTCTTCTACGGCATCCGCAACAGCCGCCTGGCCGCGCGGGCCTGATCCGTCCCCCCGAAGACCGGCCGTTGCGCCGGTCTTCGCGTTCATCCCCTCTTTCTCGCGCGCCGCGCCAGGCTGGAACGCTCCATGCTCAAACAACTCTGGGCCACCAAACACCCCCACGCCAGCCACGAGGACGCCGGCGGCCTGGGCCTGCAGCGCGCGCTCGGCCCCTGGGGCCTGACCGCGCTGGGCATCGGCGCGGTGATCGGCGGCGGCATCTTCGTCATCACCGGGCAGGCCGCGGCCGACCACGCCGGCCCGGCGATCATGCTGTCGTTCGTGCTGGCCGCGCTGTGCTGCGCGTTCTGCGCGCTGGCCTATGCCGAGTTCGCGGCGATGGTGCCGGTCTCCGGCAGCGCCTACACCTACACCTACGCCACCTTCGGCGAGCTGGCGGCCTGGTTCATCGGCTGGATGCTGGTGCTCGAATACGGCGTATCGGCCTCGGCGGTGGCGGTGAGCTGGACCGGCTATTTCCTCAGCCTGCTCGACCATTTCGGCATCCACCTGCCCGCGGCGCTGGTCAACGCGCCGCTAGACGGCAAGCTGCAGCGCACCGGCGCCATCGCCAACCTGCCCGCGGCCGGCATCGTGCTGCTGCTGACCTGGCTGTGCTACGTCGGCATCCGCAAGTCCTCGGCGATGAACATGGCGATGGTGGTGCTCAAGACCGGGCTGATCCTGCTGGTGATCGCGGTCGGCTGGAAGTACGTGGACCCGGCCAACTGGCATCCGTTCATCCCGGCCAACGAGGGGCCAGGCAAGTACGGCATGGAGGGCGTGCTGCGCGGCGCGGCGATGGTGTTCTTCGCCTACATCGGCTTCGAGGCGGTGTCGGTGGCGGCGCAGGAATCGCACCGGCCGCAGCGCGACCTGCCGATCGGCATGATCCTGTCGCTGCTGATCTGCACCGTGCTGTACATCGCCATGGCCGCGGTGATGACCGGGCTGGTGCCGTTCACCCAGTTGGGCACCAACGAGCCGGTGGTGACCGCGGTCGCCGCGCATCCGCAGCTGAACTGGCTGCGCGTGGTGGTGGAGGTCGGCGCGCTGATCGGCCTGTCCTCGGTGGTGCTGGTGATGATCATCGGCCAGCCGCGGATCTTCATGATCATCGCCCGCGACGGCTTGCTGCCGCCGGTGTTCACCAAGATCCATCCCAAGTACCGCACCCCGCACGTCAACACGGTGATCACCGGCATCGGCATCGCCCTGTTGGCGGCGCTGTTCCCGTTGGACGTGCTTGGCGAACTGACCTCGATGGGGACCCTGATCGCCTTCGCCGCGGTCTGCGCGGGCGTGCTGATCCTGCGCTGTACCCAGCCGGACCTGCCGCGGCCGTTCCGCATTCCGTTCGCCTGGCCGATCTGCATCGCCGGCGTGGCCAGTTGCGTGACGCTGCTGTCGGCGATGACCGCGCACAACTGGAAGCTGATGGGCGGCTGGACCGTGATCGGCCTGGTCATCTACTTCGGCTACGGCCACCGCCACAGCCGCCTGCGGCGCAGCCAAGGCTGAGCCTCGCGCCCCTCTCCCGCCGGATAGGGGTTGGAGTGAGGGGTACGGACGCGAAGCGCACGCGGTGTTTGAGCTGCACGAGGCTGCGCCCGGACCCTCATCCGCCCCTTCGGGGCACCTTCTCCCACAGGGAGAAGGAAGAAGCACAAACTCCTCTCCCGGCGGGAGAGGGGTTGGGGTGAGGGTACGGCGTGAGGAGGTGCTGTTGGGCGCAGCCTGTCATCCCAATCGCGCCAGCAAGCCCTAAACTACCCGCATGAACGCACTGCCCTACGATTCCGAGCGCCTGCGCACGCTGGCGCACCTGCTGATCGACAACATCCGCGAACTCGCTCAGGCCGGCTGGACGCCCGCCACCAGCAGCAACTTCTCGCACCGCCTGGACGATCGCCATGCCGCGATCACCGTCTCCGGCCGCGACAAGGGCCGGCTGGTCGAGGACGACATCATGGTGGTGGACTTCGACGGCCAGGCCGTCGGCCGACCGCTGCGCCCGTCCGCCGAGACCCTGCTGCACACCCAGCTGTACCGGCGCTTCCCGGAGATCGGCTGCGTGCTGCACACGCATTCGCCGGTGCAGACCGTCGCCTCGCGCCTGTACGCGCCGCAGGGCCATATCCGCCTGGAAGGCTACGAACTGCTGAAGGCGCTGCACGGCAACCAGACCCACGAGACCGCGGTGGACCTGCCGGTGTTCGCCAACACCCAGGACATGACCGTGCTGGCCGCGCAGGTCGATGCGCTGCTCGACCGCGCGCCGCTGTGGGGCTACCTGATCGACGGCCACGGACTGTATGCCTGGGGCCGCGACATGGCCGAGGCGCGCCGCCACCTGGAAGCCATCGAATTCCTGCTGCATTGCGAACTGGAACTGCGCAAGCTGCGCGCCCTGGGCTGAACCGGCCGCGCGCGGCGCCCTGCCCGCGCAACAGCGTTCCAGCGCCGCAACGGCGCCGTCGCCGCCAACTGCTACCCTCTTCCTCCCCCCACGACGCCTCGCCGCCGCCATGAGCCGACTCCGCATCTTCGCCGACACCACTCCCGACGCGCCGCTGTTCGACAGCCGCGATGGCGACGCGATCGCCGCCGAGCTGCGCAAGATCGGCGTCACCTTCGAGCGCTGGCAGGCCAACCAGCCGATCGAACCCGGCGCTTCGCCGGAAGCGGTCATGGCCGCCTACCGCGCCGACATCGACCGCCTGGTCGCCACCCACGGCTTCAAGACCGTGGACGTGGTCAGCATCGCCCCCGACAACCCGCAGCGCGAGGAGATGCGCAGGAAGTTCCTCGACGAGCATTTCCACAAGGAAGACGAAGTGCGCTTCTTCGTCGCCGGCTCCGGCCTGTTCACCCTGCACGTGGACGGCAAGGTCTACGAGATCGAGTGCGTGCAGAACGACTTGATCGCGGTGCCGGACGGCACCCACCACTGGTTCGACATGGGGCCGGAGCCGCGCTTCGTGGCGATCCGCTTCTTCACCGAGCCGGACGGCTGGGTCGGTCATTTCACCGGCACCGACATCGCCCAGCGATTCCCGCGCTACGAAGCGGCGCTGCGCGGCGAGGCGGGCGAGCCATGACCGCCGCGCAGGCGATCCTCACCGACATCGAGGGCACCACCAGCAGCATCTCCTTCGTCAAGGACGTGCTGTTCCCGTACGCGCGCCGCGCCCTGCCCGATTTCGTCCGCGCGCACGGCCAGGAGCCGCAGGTGCGGCGCTGGCTGGACGCGGTGGCCACCGAATGCGGCGGCATCTGCAGCGACGCGGTGATCGTGGAGACGCTGCAGGGCTGGATCGACCAGGACCGCAAGCACACCGCGCTGAAGGCGCTGCAGGGCATGATCTGGGAAACCGGCTACCGCGAAGGCGCCTACCGCGCGCACTTCTACCCGGAGGTGGCGGACGTGCTGCGCGGCTGGCACGCGGCCGGGCTGCCGTTGTACGTGTATTCGTCCGGCTCGGTACCGGCGCAGAAGCAGTTCTTCGGCTATAGCGAGGCCGGCGACCTGCTCGACCTGGTCTCGGGCTGGTTCGACACCGAGGTCGGCGGCAAGCGCGAGGTCGCCAGCTACCGCGCCATCGTCGCCGCGCTCGGCGTGCCCGCCGAGCGGATCGTGTTCCTGTCCGACGTGGTCGAGGAGCTGGACGCCGCGCGCGAAGCCGGGCTGCAGACCCGCCTGCTCGACCGCCGCGAGGACTACCCGCAGCCGCGCACCGGCGCGGCCACGCACGGCCACGAGCGCGTGGAGAATTTCCAGCAGATCGCGCTCTGAAATGACCATGGAAGGCCACGCGTAGGAGCGGCTTTAGCCGCGACAGGTAGCTTCGAAAGTGCCTGTCGCGGCTGAAGCCGCTCCTACAAAAACAACAACGATGCGCCGCGCTGCGCGGTGGCGAAGCGCGCGATGGGAGGCGACCTGAAGTGGCGTGCGGATACGCTGGCCCCATCGCTGATCGCGCGATTGAAATCAGACGCCCAGCATCTCGCCGCCGGACCAGCGGCCTCAGCCACAGGCGCTGCCATGCATACAGCCTGCTGCCAGAGCCCAATGCCGGAGACGGATCCTGCCCCAGGCGGTACCCGTGCGGAGCACGAAGAAGATCTCCTGCGCACAGGCAGCTCGCACTCCGATGGCTAGATCTCCTCCTCCGCCCCTTCCCTCTTTCTCGCCTCGTCATAGGCACATTGCGCGCTTTCCAGCGCGGGGCCGTTGGCGAGCGACCAGGTGTAAAGGGCAGCGAAGGGCTCGCGTAGCGAGCAGCCGAGCTCGGTGATGGTGTATTCGACCCCGATCGGCTGCGTCGGCAGGACCCTGCGGCTGATCAGGCCATTACGCTCCAGCCGCTTCAAGGCCTCGGACAACGCCTTGTGGGTGATGCCGTCGAGCCGGCGCTTGAGGTCGTTGAACCGCGCCGGCCGGGTGCAGAGAACGCTCAGGATCAGCACCGTCCACTTGTTGGCGATGTGTTCGAGGATGGGCCGCGTCGCGGTGACATCCAGCGGCAGTTCGAGCACGTCGTTGGCCATGGGTATACGTCCCGATATCTAAGCACCACTCGGTGCGTTCTTGTTATTAGATATACGACTGATACCTTGTCCGTCAACACCAACGCAGTGAGGACGTATGAGCAGCCTTTCAGGAAAAATCGCCGTCGTGATCGGCGGCCATGGCGGCATCGGCGGCGCCATCGCGGAACGGTTCGCGGCCGAAGGCGCTACCGTTTACGCCACCAGCCGTCGCGCCGAAGCCGCGGACCTCGCGCATGGGGCCGGCACGCTGCGCGCGCGCCGCGTCGATGCGTCCGACCCGACGGCGCTTGCGGCTTTCTTCGAGACGGTGCGCAGCGAGGTCGGGCGGGTGGACGTGCTCGCCCTCAACGCCGGCATCTCCGAGTTCGCGCCCCTCGATACGATCAGCGAGGATCATTTCGACCGGACCTTCGGCCTCAACGTGCGCGCGCTGCTGTTCGCCGCCAAGGCGGCGACGGCGCTCATGCCCGATGGCGGCTCGATCGTTCTGGTGGGCTCGATCGCCGACGCGATCGGCACCAAGGGCTATGGCGTCTACGGGGCGACCAAGGCGGCCGTCCGCTCGTTCGCGCGGACCTGGGCCAACGAGCTGGCACCGCGCAACATCCGCGTCAACGTCGTGGCACCCGGACCCACCGACACCGCCATGATGGCGGCGACGTCCGACGAGGTCCGCGAGACGCTGACCCAGCTGATCCCGCTCGGCCGGATGGGGCGTGCCGACGAAGTGGCCTCGGCCGCGCTGTTCCTCGCCAGCGACCAGAGCAGCTACATCACCGGTGCCTCGCTGCCGGTCGACGGCGGCATGGCGCAGGTCTGATCCAGGCCGCCTGCGGAACGCGGCATGGCCCCGAAGAAGGCGAGGTACGCGTCCCCGGGTTCGAGCTGGCGACAGTGGCAGGTGGGCGCGCCACTGGTTTTCCAGGGTGAGTGCGTTCCCTTGCGTGCCGGCCAGTTCGACATCCTCGGTGCACTCCTCCGATAGCGCATGGGCGATTGCCGCCCATGCGCTTTGCCGCGATCATCTGCGCCATGTCCACCCCGCACCGCTCGCGCTTGCGTCCGTACCGGCTCCTGCTGGGTGTCGGGTTGCTGCTTTGCGTCGCCGGCCCGCATGCGGCGGTGCCGCCGACGGGAGGGCTCGCGGCGACCGCGCCGGCGGCGTCCACCGCGCCCGATCCCGTGCAGGCGCGCTTGCTGCAGGCGCAGTTGCGCGCGCTGCGGCCGCAACGGCCCGGCGTGACCGATCTGTACGTGGTCGGCTTCGCCGGCGACGCCAGCGAGGACGTGTTCCGCAACGAGACGCTGTACCTGCGCGACCTGTTCGCGCAGCGCTTCGACGCCGAAGGCCGCATCGTCACCTTGATCAACCATGCGGACAATCTCGGCACCCATGCCTACGCGCCGGAGGCGTCCTACGAGCACCTGGACGCGACCCTGCGGCGCATCGGCAAGCTGATGGACCGCCGCGAGGACGCGCTGCTGCTGTTCCTGACCAGCCACGGCACCGAGCAGCACGAGCTGTACCTGCAGTTCGGACCCGGCGAGGACGCCGAGTACGACACCATCGCGCCGCAGGAATTGCGCCGCCTGCTCGACCGAGCCGGCATCCGCAACCGCATCATCGTGATCTCGGCCTGCTACTCCGGCGGCTTCGTGCCGGCATTGAAGACCGCCGACACCGTGGTCATCACCGCCGCGCGCCGCGACCGGCCCTCGTTCGGTTGCGGCAACACCGCCAGCGCCACCTATTTCGGCCGCGCCTGGCTGATCGACGCGCTGGCGCGCACCACCGATGTCGTCGAAAGCTATCGCCTGGCCAGTGCCGAGATCAGCGCGCGCGAGCGTGCCGAAGGCGAGGCGCCGTCGTACCCGCAGTTGTACGTCGGCGCGCGCATCGCGCCGTTGCTGCAGCGTTGGCGCGCGCAACTGAAGCCGGTCGCCGCGCCGGCATATCCCTATCCGGAGCCGGACACGGCCGCCGAACCCGCGCCGAAAGCGGACGCGGCGCCGCAAGCCAGCGGCGGCGGGGCTAGGGACACGCCCGCTGCGCAGCACGCGGCGGCGCCTTCACGAGCGACGGCGCGCGGCGCTGTCGAAACGACGGGATCGCCGCATGCGAAGTCGTCGGCCCCAGCGTTCTCGGCGACATCACCTCGCTGACATCGCCGTGGCTGTTCGGGTGCGATCGCGTTGCCAAGCCGTCGGCGCCGGCATCCCGCGCGCCGCGCGCTCCTTGTGTTCTTTCCCTCCACGAGTGCGGCGCGAGCGGCGATGGACCGCCTGCGCGCCCCGCATCCGATCGCTGCAGCGATGCGCCTTGTCGCGGATTGCCCACGCGCTGCCCTGGCGCACGGCAGCCGATTCGCGTCGCGGCCGCTCCGCGGCGCAGACGGACAGGCGCAAACGGTGGCGCCAAACATTGCGGCGACGCGCGGCGTTTCACGGCCGCTCCCCGCTAACGCAGCGAGGTGCGTGCCCTGCACCTGCCCTTGGCCGGCCGTGCACCGCGTTGCTTGAGCAAGTCGCGGACATCGGCCTGCGGCGGCGGATGCACGGTCGCCAGCGCCGTGCCGTGCACCGCACTAGATGCGAGTGATTCGCGTTTGATCGCAGTGCGCCGCGGCTCGCTAGACTGCACGCGCAGCAAGCCCGCCAGCGCAACGCCAGCCAGCTGCTCCCGATCCTTTCGCCCGCTCGCCTTCGCTCGCCAGCCAGGATCACCTACGCGTTTCGACGGCCTCCCCAGTGGAGGTTTTTTTGTCTCCGGGCCGCGCAGACCTGCCGTGCTTCCGTTTTTGCACCGCGCCGCGCACAGAGCGATCGCCGGCCCAAACTGCACCCGGTATCCGCGAGGCCCCGTCGTCGTCTTCGCGACGCAGCACCAAGCGTCAGAACCGGCGATCGCCGCCGGTCAGGGCGCGGCGTCCTGCAGGCGATAGCCGGTGCTCGCGCGTTGCTCGCCGCGCCAGCGGTCGAAGAAGCGCACGTCGATGCGGTGCGCGCCGACGCCCAGGTCGGTCGGCAAGGTGCCGCGCCACAGGTGCTGCGACGGGACCGCTTCCGGCGAGCGGTCATAGCCGCGCAGCGTTTCGGCGGCGTCGTCGCGCGCATTCTCGGCGAGCAGGTCCGGGTCCGGCTGCTGCACCCGGCGCATCGGCTTCCAGGCGCCGTCGTCGATGCGGTACTCCACGCGGCTGTCGTCCTGGCCCATGAACACGTTGGCATACACCGCCCAGGCCGGATAGGCGCCGCGGCGCAGCACCTTGGGCGCGTGCACGGTCATCGGCACCTCCTCGTCGGCGCGCGCGGCGTGATAGGCCAGCGCATAGTCGCCGCCGCGCTTGACGGTCAGCAGCGCATAGCCATTCGGGGTGCCATCGGCCATCGTCGCCGCGGGGATGCCATCGGCGTCCTTGACCCCGGACCAGAACGCGCCGCACGCCGCGCCCACGTTGTATTCGTGCAAGGGCTGCGCGCCACGCCAGCCATCGTCGGCATCGTGGTAGTAGTGGCGCTGGGTGTGGCTGTGGCCGCTGAGCACCAGCACATGCGGAAAGTCCCGCAGCAGCGCGAACAGGCGCGCGCGGTCGGCATGGCGGAAGCTCTCCTTGCCCGGCGCCGCATCGAACAGCGGGATGTGCATGCCCAGCACCAGCAGCCGGTCCTTCGGCAGGGTCGCCAGGTACGCCCGCAGGAACGCGAACTGGTCCTCGCGCAGGCCGCCGACGTAGTCCGGCTGCTGCTTCGGCTGGTAGACCACGTCGTCGAGGAACACGAAGCTGGCGCCGCCCTCTTCCACCGCGTAGGTGTCCGGGCCGTAGACCGCGCGCCAACTCGACAGCGAGTCCGCGTCGTCGGCCGCATCGATGTTCAGGTCGTGGTTGCCGGGCACATGGAACCACGGCACGCCGAGCTTGGCGGTCTCGGCGTTCAAGGCCGGATACAGCGAGAGGTCGTCGCTGACCACATCGCCCAGGGTGGTGCCCAGGCGCGCCTGGGTCTTGCCCAGCAACGGCGCGACGATGTTGCGCGCGTAGTAGCCGACGTCGGTCGCCGAGGCGGTCTGGGTATCGGTGAACACGAGCACGTCGGTGCTGCCCGCCTTGGGCTGCGCGCGCAGGGCGAAATCCCAGTGGTCGGTGGCGCCGGCGGTCGGCGCGATGCCCGCGTACTTCAGCTTGGGCGATCCGGCCGGCGCGTAATGCCGCCAGTAATCCGGCAAGCCGTTGCCGGCGCTGGCGAAGGCATAGCCGTCGGGCTTGATCACGAACACCGTGCGCCCCGGCTCCACCTCCAGGCGATAGCGGCCCTGCGCATCGGTGCGCACGATCTGCACGCCGTCGGAGACCTGCACGCCGGCCACGCCGCGCTCGCCGCTGCCGCGGCCGGCATGGCCGTCGCGCTCCTGGTAGACGCTGCCGGTGATCGTCGCCGTCTGCGCCAGCGCGGGCATTGCGGCGATCGACAGGCAGGTGAGCACTACGGCACGCAACGACATGCGGGAATTCCGGCGATCGAACAAGCCGCGATTGTAGCGATCCGCCGCGGCAGGGCGATGACCGCCGCCGCATTCCCTACGCGTGGCGCGCTTCCAGCACCGCGACCGCGTCGGCCAGGCCCAGGCCGCGCGCGCGCAGCAGCACGGTCAGGTGGTACAGCAGGTCGGCCGCTTCGCCGAGCAGGGCCGCATCGTCCTGCGCCACCCCGGCCAGGGCGGTTTCCACGCCCTCCTCGCCCACCTTCTGCGCGATGCGGCGAACGCCGTTCTCGAACAGTTGCGTGGTGTAGCTGCCCAACGGCCGCTCGCGCTCGCGCTGTTCGACCAGGCGGTCGAGCGTGCCCAGGAACTGGCCGGGCGCCTGCGGGAAGCAACTGTCGCGGCCGAGGTGGCAGGTCGGTCCGCGCGGATGCGCGGTGACCAGCAAGGTGTCGCGGTCGCAGTCGGTCACGATCGCCACCAGCTCCAGCGTATTGCCCGAGCTTTCGCCCTTGGTCCACAGGCGCTGCTTGCTGCGGCTGTAGAAGGTGACCTTGCCGCTGGCGCGGGTCGCGGCCAGGGCCTCGGCATTCATGTAGCCGAGCATCAGCACGCGCAGCGTGGCCGCGTCCTGCACCACCACCGGCAGCAGGCCATCGCCCTTGGCCCAATCCAGCGCCGCATCCGCGGCATCCGCGCCGTGCGCGTGTTCATGCGCCATCGCGCACCTCGATCTGTCGTTGGCGCAGGAAGCGCTTGAGTTCGGGAATCGGGATCGCGCCGCTGTGGAACACGCTGGCGGCCAGCGCGCCGTCCACGTCGGCCTGTTCGAACACGTCGGCGAAGTGCTGCATCTCGCCCGCGCCGCCGGAGGCGACCAGCGGCACCTTGCACAAGGCGCGCACCGCGTACAGCTGGGCGATGTCGTAGCCGCGGCGCACGCCGTCGTTGTCCATGCAGTTGAGCACGATCTCGCCGGCGCCCAGTTGCTGCGCCTCGACCACCCAGTCCACGGTGCGCACGCGCAGCGCCTGGGTCTTGTCCGGGTCGCCGGTGAAGCGGCGCACGCGCCACTGGCCGTCGTCCTCGCGGATCGAGTCGATGCCGACCACCACGCACTGCACCCCGAACGCCTCGGCCAGCTCGGCGATCAGCGCCGGCCGCTCCAGCGCCGGCGAGTTGATCGAGATCTTGTCGGCGCCGGCATGCAGCACCGCGCGCGCGGTGGCCACGTCGCGGATGCCGCCGGCCACGCAGAACGGGATGTCGATCAGCCGCGCCACGCGCTCGACCCAGGCGTAGTCCACCGAGCGGCCTTGCGGGCTGGCGCCGATGTCGTAGAACACCAGTTCGTCGGCGCCCTGGTCGCGGTAGCGCAGCGCCAGCTCGACGATGTCGCCCATGTCGACGTGGTCGCGGAACTTGACGCCCTTGACCACGCGGCCGTCGCGCACGTCCAGGCACGGGATGATGCGCCGGCTCAGCATGCCAGCGCCTCGTCCAGGCGCAGCCGGCCTTCCAGCAGCGCCTTGCCGAGCACCGCGCCGGCGCAGCCGGCCTCGCGCGCGGCGCGCACGTCGGCCGCGTCGCGGATGCCGCCGGAGGCCTGTACCTCCACGCCCGGCGCGATCTCGCGCAGGTAGGCGTACAGCGCCAGGTTCGGCCCGGACAGCATGCCGTCGCGGGCGATGTCGGTGCACAGCAGGTGCTTCAGTCCGGCCGCGGCGTACTCAACCGCCAGCGCCTCCAGGGTCAGCGACGAGGTCTCGGTCCAGCCCAGCACCGGCAGGCGCCAGACGCCGTGCGCGTCCTGGCGCGTGTCCAGCGCCACGGTGATGCGCTCGGGACCGAAGTCGGCCAGCCACTCCAGCACCGATTCGCGGTCGCGCACCGCCAGCGAGCCGATCACCACGCGCGTGGCGCCGGCATCGAGGATGCGCTGCACGTCGGCGCGCGAGCGCACGCCGCCGCCGGTCTGCACCTGCAGCCCGGTCTGCGCGCGGATCCGGCCCAGCAGCGGCGCCAGGGTGTAGCCGCCGGCGCGCGCCGCGTCCAGGTCCACCAGGTGCATCCAGGCCGCGCCGGCCTCGGCGAAGGCCTGCGCGCGCGGCAGCGGATCGTCGCCGTAGTGGGTTTCGCGGGCGTAGTCGCCCTGCGCCAGCCGCACCACGCGGCCGTCGCGGATGTCCAGCGCGGGATAGACGAGGAAGCTCATGGGAAATCGGTCTCGAGGAAGTTGCGCAGGATGCGCGCGCCGGTGCTCGCCGAGCGCTCGGGATGGAACTGCGCGCCGCAGCGGCGGCCGCGCTGCACCACCGCGGTGAACAGCCCGCCGTGATCGCAGGCCGCTACGGTGTCGGCGGTGACCGGCGCGGCATAGCCGTGCACGAAATAGGCGCTGGCCCGCTCCGGCACGCCGTCCAGCAGCGGCGAGGGACGCATCGGCAGCAGCCGGTTCCAGCCCATGTGCGGGATGCGGATGCCCAGCGCCGGCGGCATGTGCCGGACCACGCCGGTGAGCAGGCCCAGGCAATCGACCTCGCCTTCCTCGGAACGTTCGAACAGCAGCTGCATGCCCAGGCAGATGCCGATCAACGGCACCTGCAACGCGCGCAGCGGCTCGATCAGGCCTTGCTCGCGCAGCCGCGCCATCGCGTGCGGCGCAGCGCCGACGCCGGGCAGGATCACCCGGTCCGCGCCCTGCAGGCCCGCCGCGTCGCGCACCAGCCGCGCTTCCACGCCCAATCGTTCGAGTGCGTAGCGCACCGAGCCCAGGTTGGCGCCGCCGGCATCGATCAGGGCCACATCGGTCATCGCAGGCTCCTCGCCGCCGCCGCGCGCATCACAGCACGCCCTTGGTGGACGGCAAGGCCGCGCCCTCGCGGCGCAGCGCCTGGCGCAAGGCCCGCGCCAGGGCCTTGAAGCAGGCCTCGACCTTGTGGTGGTCGTTGTCGCCGTGCACGCGCAGGTGCAGGTTCAATCCGGACGCGTCGCACAGCGAGCGGAAGAAGTGCGGCACCAGTTCGGTCGGCAGGTCGCCGACGCGCTCGCGCTTGAATTCCCCTTCGAACACGAAATACGGGCGTCCGCTGAAATCCAGCGCGGCACTGGCCAGGGTCTCGTCCATCGGCAAGGTGAAGCCGACACGGCCCGCGGCCTCGCCATCCGGCCACGGGCCGTCGGCCGGGTCGAAACCGTAGCGGCCGATGCCGCGCTTGTCGCCCAGTGCCTGGCGCAGCGCCTGGCCCAGCGCCAGGCCGGTGTCCTCGACGGTGTGGTGCTCGTCGATGTGCAGGTCGCCGGCGGCGCGCACGTCCAGGGCGAAGCCGCCATGCTTGCCGATCTGCTCGAGCATGTGGTCGAAGAACGGCAGGCCGGTGGCGCAATGCGGATCGCGCGCCAGGTCCAGGTCGATCTCGACCGCAATCCGGGTTTCCTTGGTATCCCGCTGCACCTTCGCGCGGCGCGGCGCGTCGGCCAGTGCGTGGGCGATGCCGGCCCAGTCCCAGTCGCCGCCGAACTGTTCGGTCTTGAGCTGGAAGCCGCGGATGCGCAGGTTCTCGGCGAACTGGATGTCGGTGAGGCGGTCGCCGACCATCGCCGAACGCGCCCAGTCGATGCTGCGATCCTGCAGATAGCGCAGCATCAGGCCGATGCCGGGTTTGCGCGTGGGCGCATTGTCGGCCGGCCAGCTGCGGTCGATCAGCACCTCGCGGAACACGATGCCCTGGCTTTCGAAGATCTGCAGCATCAGGTCGTTGGGGCCATCGAACGCTGCCTGCGGATAGGCCGCGCTGCCCAGGCCGTCCTGGTTGGTGACGATCACGAACTGGTAGCCGGCATCGCGCAGCTTCAGCATGGCCGGGATCACGCCGCGCACGAAGCGCAGCTTCTCGTAGGCGTCGATCTGGAAATCGGCCGGCTCCTCGATCAGGGTGCCGTCGCGGTCCACGAACAGGATCGGGGTCATGCCGCCGCCCTCCCCGCCTGCAACGCACCGAGTACGCGCCGATTCTGCTCCGGCGTGCCGAGGGTGATGCGCAGCGCATCGCCCAGGGTCGGCGCGGCGCGCTGGTCGCGTACCACCACGCCGGCCGCGAGCAAGGCGCGGAACGCGCCTTCGGCATCGTCGAAGCGCAGCAGCAGGAAGTTGCCTTGCGAGGGATACACGCGGCGCACGCCCGGCAGCGCCGCCAGCGCCGCGGCCATGCGCTCGCGCTCGCGGCGGATCTCGGCCACGCGCGCGGCGGTCTGGCGCAACGGCTCGGCCTGTAGCGCGGCCAGCGCCAATTGCGTGCATGGCGCCGGGATCGGGTACGGCGCCTGGCAGCGCCGCAAGACCGCGATCAGTGCCGGATCGGCGATCACGCAACCGATCCGCGCCGCGGCCAGCGCGTGCGCCTTGGACAGGGTGCGCAGCACCGCCAGGTTCGGGTGGCGCGCCAGCAGCGTGGTCGCCGAGGGCACGTCGGAAAATTCGCCATAGGCTTCGTCGACCACCAGCAGCGCGCGCCCGTGCAGGCGTTCGGCGGCACGTTCGATGTCCGCCAGCGGGATCGCCGCGCCGCTGGGATTGCCGGGCGAACACAGGAACACCAGCTTGGCCATCTGGCTCAGCGCCGCTGCCACCACCGCATCCACATCGGTGACCAGGCCGGCCACGTCCTCGCGCAGCGGCACCTCCACGATGCGCGCGTTCTGCAGCCGCGCGCAGACCGCGTACATGCCGAACACCGGCGGCGTGATCACGATCGCATCGCGGCCGGGCTCGCACAGCGCGCGCAGCAATAGGTCGATGGCCTCGTCGCTGCCGCGGCCGAGCAGCACCTGCTCCGGCGCGCAAGCGTACAGCGACGCCAACGCCGCGCGCAGCGCCGGCGGTTGCGGATCGGGGTAGCGGCGGTTGCCGGCATCCTTGTCGGCCGGGTTGGCCCAGGCCGATTCGTTGGCGTTGAGCCAGACCTCGCCTTGCAGCGCGCTGCTGCGCGCCGAGGAATAGCCGGCGAAATCGCGCAGGTCGGGACGGACCAGCGCCAGCATCGAGCCCGGCATCGGCGTGTCGTTCGACCCGCTCATGCCGCCTTCTCCATGCGCAGCGCCACCGCGTTGGCGTGCGCGTCCAGGCCCTCGGCACGGGCCATGGTCACCGCGCAGGCGCCGATGCCGGCGATGCCGGCGCGGCTGGCCGCCTGCACGCTGACGAAATTCTGGAAGCTGGCGACGCTGACCCCGCTGTAGGCGCGCGCCGCACCGCTGGTCGGCAACACGTGATTGGTGCCGCTGCAATAGTCGCCCAGCGCCTCGGGGGTGTAGTCGCCGAGGAACACCGAACCGGCGGCCTCCACACGTTCCAGCCAGGCGCGCGGGTCGCGCAGGGCGAGGATCAGGTGTTCGGGCGCATAGCGGTTGCTGATCGCGAACGCATCCTCGAGCGCGCCGACCTGGATCAGCCGCGATGCGGCCAGGGCCTGGCGCGCGATCGCCGCGCGCGGCAACGTCGCCAACTGGCGTTCGATCTCGTCCTCGACCGCATCGATCAGCTCGGCGCTGTCGGACAGCAGCAGCACCTGCGAGTCCGGGCCGTGCTCGGCCTGCGACAGCAGGTCGGCCGCGACGAAGGCGGCATCGGCGCCGACATCGGCGATCACCAGCACCTCGGACGGGCCGGCGGGCATGTCGATCGCCGCCGCGCCGGCCTGCGCCACCTGCTGCTTGGCCTCGGTCACGTAGGCGTTGCCCGGCCCGAACAGCTTGTCGCACGACGGCACCGAATCGGTCCCGAAGCCCATCGCCGCGATCGCCTGCGCGCCGCCGAGCTTGAACACGCGGTCCACGCCGCTCAGCTTCGCGGCGACCAGCACCGCCGGATCGGCCGAACCGTCGGCGCGCGGCGGCGTGCACAGCACCACCTCGCGGCAGCCGGCCAGGGCCGCCGGCACGCACAGCATCAACGCGGTGGACGGCAGCGGCGCGCTGCCGGCCGGCACGTACAGGCCGACCCGGCCGATCGGCCGCACCACCCGCTCGCAGACCACCCCCGGCGCGGTCTCCACCGCATAGGGTTGGGCCATGCCGGCGCGGTGGAAGGCCTCGATCCGCGCCGCCGCCTGCGCCATCGCCTCGCGCAGCACGGCCGGCACGGCCGCCTCGGCGGCGGCGAACTCGTCGGCGCCGACTTCGAAGCTTCGCAGCACCACGCCGTCGAACCGCGCGGTGATCTCGCGCAGTGCCGCGTCGCCGCGGCCGCGCACGTCGTCCAGCAACTGCGCCACCGCGGCGCGGGTCTGCGCGGCGACGGTCTGCGCCGGCCGGGTCAAGGCCTGCGTGCGCGCCTGCGCATCGAGCGAATTCCAGTCCAGTCGGTTCATGCCAGCGAGCGCTCCACCGTCAGTACCATCAAGCCCTGCGCGCCGGCGCGCTCCAGTTCCTCCATGCGCTGCCAGGTGATCGCGCCGTGGCACATCGTCTGCAATTGCAGCGGACCGTCGCCGTCGCCCGGCAGTTGCACCAGCGGGTCGGCATCGGGCAGCAACCGGGTCAGTTCGGCGACGTGGTCGCGCGCGGCGCGGAACATCAGCAGCTTGCTGTCGCGCAGCTTGAGCACGCCGTCGAGCCGGCGCAGCAGCATCGCCGCCAGCCCGGCGCGGGCGTCGCCCGGTTCGCGCACCGGCCCGGCCAGCACCGCCTCGCTTTCCAGCAGCGTCTCCACCGGCTTGAGTTGGTTGGCGGCCAGGGTCGCGCCGCTGGACACCAGATCGCAGATCAGGTCGGCGGTACCCAGGCGCGGCGCGATCTCCACCGAACCGGACAGTTCCACCACCTGCGCATCCAGACCGCGCGCTTCCAGCCAGTCGGCCAGCACCGCCGGGTAGCTGGTGGCGATGCGCTTGCCCTGCAGTTGTTCCGGGCCGGTCCACTCCCAACTGTCGGGCACCGCCAGCATCAGCCGGCACTGGCCGAAGTTGAGGCCGCGCAGCGCCCGGTAGGCCTCGGGCATGCCGTTGCGGCGGCGCTCGCCGGCCTGTTCCTCGAGTTCGTTGCGGCCGACGATGCCGAAGTCGCACACGCCATCGGCGATCAGGCCGGGAATGTCGTCGTCGCGCACCAACAGCAGGTCCACCGGCAGCGACTCGCCGTAGCAGAACAACTTGTCGCGGCTCTCGCGCCAGCTCAGCCCGCAGGCGGCCAGCACCGCCCGCGCCGGCTCGGCCAGGCGGCCGCTCTTCTGGATCGCGATACGCAGCCGGTCACGCGCCGGCGCTGCCAGGGAAGCACTCATCAGGACATCTCAGTGGGAGTCGGAAGGACGCGCCGCTTGCCGACGCAACGCCGTGGCATAGCCGCCGGCGCCGTATTCCAGGGTCCGCGCGACGCGGCCGATGGTGGTGACGCTGACCTGGGTCAGCTCGTGGATCTCGCGGTACGGCACGCCCTTGAGCAGCAGCGGCACCACCCGCCAGCGATCGGACATCGCCTCCAGTTCGGCGGGCGTGCACAGGTCCTGCAGGAACGCGGCGACCTCCTGCGGCTTGCTCAGGTGCGCCAGGGCGCGCGACAAGGCCTTGAACGAGGCGTCTTCGCGATCGGCGGCGGGGGCGGGACGTTGTTTCATTGCGCTAATGTAATAGCGCGCTAGTACATTGGTCAACAGGAAGCTGCGCGCAGCCACGTTCGCAAGGCCGGCAATGGGCGACTGGCGAGATCGCGCCTGCGTCCGCGCGGCGAACCAGGCGATTGGAAAATCGCGCCTGGACTGCTAGCGTCGCCCGGGTTCCACCACGCGGAGCAAGGGATGCGCCGGACTGCCCACCACGAAATCCTGGCCATCGGCGTGCTGGCGGCCGCATTGGCTTGGCTGCCGTGGCCGAGCAGCGCCGTGCCGGCATCGCGCACTGCCGAGACCGGAACCGGGACCGAGACGGCGTCCCCGCCCCAGATTCGCTCCAAAGCGCAGCTCGACACCTACCTGCGCGCGCATGCGGGCCAGCCCACGCCGCTGGACGCCCTCCCCCCCCGGCGCCCGGGAGCGCTTCCTGGATGGCCTGGTGTTCGGCAGCCGGGGCCTGGCGGGATTCGACACCCAGGACCTGGCGCAACTCACCCGCGAGCAGGGACGCCAGTTGCTGGCGCTGTTCGGCGCCGAACGCTACGCCGCCACGTTGCGGCCATGGGCGGAGCAGGCGCGCGCCGCGCGCGCCGATGCGCAGATCGGCGACCTGGAACGCCGCTACAACCGCTACAACCGGACGCTGAAGCAGCAGCGGGCGACGGGCGACGCCTGGGACCAATTGCGCGGCGACCTGCCCGAGGCGTTCGACCGCACCGCCATCGGACGCCTGCCCAATGACGCATTGGTGCTGCTGTATCGCGCGATCGAACGCGCCTATGCGCAGGCGCCCACGTCCGAAGGCCTGGAACTGCAGCTGCAGGCGCTGAACGCGTTGCGCCATCGCGACCTGGCCGATGCCCGGCAATTGGACAGCGCGGCCGATGCGCTGCTGCTCGCGCATCGCTACGAGGATGCGCGCCGGTTGCTGGCGACGGGCGGCAGCAGCGACTGGCCACGCTGGCTACGGTTCGAGGATCGCCTGGATGGTCCCGCGCCTGGCCCGACGCTGTGGGTCGCGGACGCCAGCGGCACCACCTTGCGGCGGCAGCGCATCGATCTGCGCCCGACGCAGATCCTGGTCACCGCCGGTTGCCATTTCTCCGAGGACGCGGCCCGCGCGATCGCGGCCGACCCCGTGCTCGGGCCCGCGTTCCAGCGCCATGCACGCTGGCTGGCGCTGCCGCCGGGCGCGGAAGACATGGCGGCGCTGCGCGCCTGGAACCAGGCGCACCCGCAAACGCCGCTGTACCCGATCTACGACCGCGACGAATGGCGCATCCTGCCGGAGTGGGACATGCCCACCTTCTACCTGGTCCGCGACGGCAAGGTGCTCGCGCAATTGAAGGGCTGGCCGGCCGACGACCGCGACCAGCGGCGGCGGTTGGCCGCGCTGCTGCGCGGCGCCGGACTACTGCGCTGACGCAATGGCGGCGACCAGCGGCCGCCGGCAACCGGCAACCGCGGCCACGTCACACCCCACGCCGCGATCTAAGGATTCCGCGGGAATTCCCGGTTTCGATAGCACGACCAAAGGACCCGAACACTCCAGCTGTCGTCCCGATGCAGCAGGAAACTCTTGGCGACCAGATCGATATCGTCGGCCACCCGCGCAGCGATCTCGGCATCGTTCGACGCACGAAAAGCGCGCTTGAACGCCACCTCCCGCACCCCATCGAGGAAACGCAAGTCCTCTCGGGAAATCCTGCCCCTTTCCGCTTCGACAGCAGTGAAGTCATGCGTCCACGCGCCATCGAACGACGCTCGATCTCTCGCGTCCAGCGCCTCGTCGCGATCCAGGCCGCGCAGAAACGCAAAGAACCCGGGTTTCGCGAGCAACGCGTGCATCCCGAGCAACCGCGGGTCCTTCATTGCCTCACTCCATTGGAAACCCGGCAGCGCCCCAGGCGGCGTCGCTGGCGCACGCCGCGCATCGAAGCCACCCGGCCCGCCCCGCTCAGGCCATGACCTTGGCCTGCTCCAGTTCCACCAGCAGAGTGCTGGCCAGTTCGTCGCGGGCGACCTCGAACTGCTGCTCGCGCACCAGGTCCTTGACCGCGACCACGCCGCGCGCCAGTTCGTCGTCGCCGGCCAGCACCACGAAACGGATGCCGGCGCGCGCCGCGTACTGGAACTGCCTGCCGACCTTCTTCGGCTCCATCTGCACTTCGGTGTTGATCCCGCCGGCACGCAGGCGCCGCGCGATGTCCAGCGCGTCGTCCAGCTTGGCCTCGTCCATCAGCGCGACCATCGCCTGCACGCTGCTGGAGGCGATGCCCTCGATCAGTCCGGCCTCGCGCAGCTGCCAGAACAGGCGGGTCAGGCCGATCGAGATGCCCACGCCCGGCAGCTTGGACTTGCTGTAGTGGCTGGCCAGGTCCTCGTAGCGCCCGCCCGAGCAGATCGAGCCGATCTGCGGGTAGTCGGTCAGCAGGGTCTCGTAGACGGTACCGGTGTAGTAGTCCAGGCCGCGGGCGATGGAGAAGTTCAGGCAATACGCGGTTTCCGGCACGCCCAGCGCCTTGACCAGGGCCAGCACCTCGCGCAGCTCGGCCACGCCCTCGCGCAGGGTCGCGCTCGCTGCGCCCGCCGCGGCCAGCGCATCCAGCCGCGCCAGCGCGTCGTCGTGGCCGCTGGAGCGCACCGCGACGAAGGCCAGGATCCGCTCGACCTGCTCGGCCGGGATGCCGAACCCTTCCCCGGCCAGCGTCTCGCGCACGTAGTCGGCGCCGCGCTTGTCCAGCTTGTCGACCTCGCGCAGCACCGCCAGCTGGCGCTCGCCTTCGGCCACGCCCAGGCTCTCGAAGAAGCCGCGCATCAGCTTGCGGTTGTTCAACTGCACCGCGAACGCGCCGATGCCCAGTTCGGCGAACACCGCGTGGATCACCGCCAGCACCTCGGCGTCGTAGCGGATGCTCAGCGCGTCCTTGCCGATCACGTCGATATCGCACTGGTAGAACTCGCGGAAGCGCCCGCGCTGGGCGCGCTCGCCGCGGTACACGCGCTGCATCTGGTAGCGGCGGAACGGGAAGCTCAGCTCGTGCTCGTGCTCGGCCACGTAGCGCGCCAGCGGCACGGTCAGGTCGAAGCGCAGCGCCAGCTCCGGCAAGCCGCCCTCGCCGCTGGCCTCGGCATTGGCCAGCGCGCCGGTGGACTGCACGAAGTACACCTGACGCTCGGTCTCCCCGCCGGACTTGGTCAGCAGCACGTCGGACAATTCGAACACCGGCGTCTCTACCGGCAGGAACCCGAACCGCTCGTAGTTGCGGCGGATGACGTCCAGCATGCGCTGGAACGCGATCTGCTCGCGCGGCAGCAATTCCATGATGCCGGGCGGCGTACGGGGCTTGATCACGTGCAAAACTCCTGCGTCTTGGGGGCGAACAGACGCCAATTCTAGCCGTACTGGGGTGCCGGCGATCGTATCGGCGTATCATCGCGGCGTGACCACTCCGCCCGTCAAGCGCATGCACCGGACCGTCCCCGGCTTCGCCCTGCCCTACGCCGAACCCGCCGCGGCCCGCGATCCGGCCGCGCACGAGTGCCTGCATTGCGCCGTGCGCCACCTGGCGATCTGTTCGGCGCTGGCCTGCGACGAGGTGCAGGCGCTGGAGCGGGTGACCACCTCGCTGTCCTACGCCGCCGGCGCCACCCTGGTCCGCACCGGCGAAGCGCGGCAAGCGGTCTATACCGTCACCTCCGGCGCGCTGCGCCTGGTCCGCACCCTGGCCGACGGCCGCCGCCAGGTGGTCGGCTTCGTGCTGCCGGGCGACTACGTGGGCCTGAGCGAGTCGGAGAAATACCGCAACGACATCGAAGCGATCGCCGACAGCCGCGTGTGCCGGGTGTCGGTGGCGCACATGCGGCAGCTGCGCACGCAATACCCGCAGTTGGAGCGCAAGCTGCTGCAGCGCGCCTGCCTGGAACTGGACGCGGCCCAGGACGCGGCGCTGTCGCTGGCGCGCCTGCAGCCGATGGAAAAACTCGCCGACTTCCTGCTCAAGCTGGCCGCCCGCACCGCCGGCCAGGGCGATCCCGGCAACACGGTGACCTTGATGATGGGCCGCGGCGACATCGCCGACCATCTCGGCCTGACCATGGAAACGGTCAGCCGCACCTTCACCAAGCTGCGCCAGCAAGGCCTGATCGCCCTGCCGCAGTTGCACGTGGTCGAGATCCGCGACTTCGCCGCATTGCACCGGCTGGCGTCCGACGACGCGTGAGCCGACCGGCGGCGGCGATTTTTTCGCCAGCCCCTGTCTACGCCTGGCACCACCGCGCCCGCGCCGACTTATCCACAAGTTTCCGGGGCAACGCTCCACATGCGCTGTGGACAACCCGGCCGGCCGCGACCGGTTCCGAACCGCGATGCTGGTTGCGGCCCGAGGTACGGCTGCAGCGGAGCCGGGAAGACCGGCGCAGACGCTGCCACTGCCGCATCCATGAATGCTTCAGGCACCGACCACACCCTGACACACGCCCAGGCATAGACTTGCGCCGCGATACACCTGCGGCGCCACCGCGGTGCCGGAGGGGGGAACCACTGGGAGGGCAATCATGCTCGTCGCCATCGATGTGCTGCACGACTCACGCGCCTGCGTGGTGCTGGATCGCGAAAAGGAGCTGGATTTCTGGAAGGCGCATTTCGCCCAGGCCCCGTTCCATCAGCCCGGGCATGCGTTCACCGACTACGAGCCGGCGCTGAAGCTGGCCTACGACGCCTACCTGAAGTACCACGGCCAGCGCTTCGAGGACGTGGTACCGCAGCTGCGCGACGTCTTCCTGCGCGACCATCCGCGTTCGCGCCTGGACTGGCTGCAGGCGCGCAGCGTGGTGCAGGCCGCCTGGTCGCGACTGCAGCCGGACAAGTAAAGGCCTCGTCCTCGCCTGCGCCGGGCGCCGCGCGCCGCGTCCATGCGGCAAGCTCGCCAAGCGGCGCGGCGCTGACCGTTGGAGGCGGCGGAAGGCCGCGTCCTCAACCGGCCAGCAGGCGCGCGCGCAATGCGGCGTAGTCCGGCGCGATCGGCTCGGCCCGCGCCGGACGCTGCAGCAACGCTGCCAACGCCGGCGGTACCGCCACCGGCGCGCCGATCAGGGGCTCCACCACCGCCTCGAACTTGGCCGGATGCGCGGTCGCGGCCACCGCCCAATCGCCGGCATCGGCCTCGGCGCCCTCGGCGCGGATCTGCTGCAGCACGTGCAGCGCGGTGGCGGTGTGCGGGCAATGCACCTCGCCGTAGCGGCGGAAGCGCTCGCCGATCAGTTGGCGGATCTGCGCATCGTCCACCGAATAGGACTGGAACTGCGTGCGCAGCGCGGCATCGTCGCCGCGGTACAGCCAGCGCAGCCGCTCGAAATTGCTCGGCGCGCCGACGTCCATCGCGTTGGCGACGGTGGCCACGCTGGGCTGCGGCGCGTAGTCGGCGCCGGCGAAGTAGTCCGGCAGCACGTGGTTGGCGTTGGTCGCCAGCACGATCCGGCCCAGCGGCACGCCCTGCCCGCGCGCCAGGATCGCCGCCAGCGCATTGCCGAGGTTGCCGGTCGGCACCACCAGGTTCAGCGCCTGCGCGTGCGCGGCGTAGCGCTCCAGGGCTGCATGGGCGTAGTAGCTCATCTGCGGCAGCAGCCGGCCCAGGCTGATGCTGTTGGCCGAACTCAGCGGCGCCTGCGCCTGCAGTTCGGCATCGTTCAAGGCCTGCTTGACCAGCGCCTGGCAGTCGTCGAAGGACCCTGCCACGCGCAGCGCCTGGATGTTGTCGCCGAAGCAGCCCAGTTGATGCGCCTGGCGTGGCGACACGCGCCCGTCCGGATACAGCACCACCACGCGCAGCCCGGGTTGGCGATGGAAGGCGGCGGCCACGGCGGCGCCGGTATCACCGGAGGTGGCGACGAGGATGGTCAGCGGCGTCGCGGCGTCGCGGCGCAACCGCGTCAGGCAGGCGGCGAGGAAGCGTGCGCCGAAGTCCTTGAACGCGGCGGTGGGGCCGTGGAACAACTCCAGGGCGTGGTCGGCGGGGGTGGCCAGCGGCCGCAGGGGGGCCTCGAAGTCGAAGGCTTCGGCGCAGATCGCGGGCAGGTCCGCGGCGAGCGCGTCGTCGGCGAAGAACGGCGCCAGCAGGGTGGCGGCGGTCTCGGCGAGGCTGGCACCGGGCTGCAGTTCGCGCGCCGGTGGCATGCGCTCGGGTACGTACAGGCCGCCATCGGGCGCCAGGCCGGCGGCGATGGCCTGGCTCAGGGAGACGGGCGGCGCGGCGTTACGGGTGGAAATGAAGTTCATGGTGGTTCCATCGGCAGGGGAAGTTCGATCGCACGGTCCGGTCTATCGCTCGGCTTTGGCATCGGCTTTGGCTTGGCTTTGGCTTTGGCTTTGGCTGTTGCCGTGGCTGTGGCTGTGGCTGTGGTTTGGCTCTGGTTTGGCTGTTGCTGGGGCTTTTGCTTTTTTGCTTTTCCATGTCCCGTGAGGCGCGGCAAGCAGGATGGGTACAACCCCCGCAGGGGGCGACGCGCAGGATGCGCGTCGTTTTCGGCAGGCACATGGATGTGCCTTCCGAAAATTCCCATCCTGCTTGCGGACCCGGAGCGCGCAGCGCGGAGGGCGCGCCGCCCGGGTGTGCTTTCTTTTGGTTACTTTTCTTTGCACAAGCAAAGAAAAGTGACCCGCGTCAGCGGAAGCTGTTGCTGTTGCCTTGCTTCTTGCTGTTGCTTCTTGCTGTTGCTTCTTGCTGTTGCTTCTTGCTGTTGCTCCTTGCTTTGATGCTCTTTGTAGGAGCGGCTTCAGCCGCGACAGCTCCCTGCATCATGTCGGTCGCGGCTGAAGCCGCTCCTACAGGTCTCCTCATCCGACACCCAAAACTCAAGCAACAGCAAAGCTTTCGCCTTGCGGCGAGTTACTTTTCTTTGCTTGTGCAAAGAAAAGTAACGGCGGTTTCAAGTCCCAAGTGCAACACATGCCTTACTGAGGATGCACCGCGTGAGAACCACCACTCAATGCCAGCGCGTACGC
>Ga0105251_10000687_pt1 | contig 31263 bp, 22 predicted proteins | sample KBSS64metaG_FD_80424 | JGI IMG/M metagenome (GOLD analysis project Ga0105251, IMG submission 80424) | Switchgrass rhizosphere microbial communities from Kellogg Biological Station, Michigan, USA - KBS S6-4 metaG | ecosystem: Host-associated > Plants > Roots > Rhizosphere > Soil | place...
CCTTCACCGGCGCTCCGGCATGCCAGTAAACTCTGTACACCGCCAGGGTCGACTTGTCGGTATGATGCCTAAAGCTTGAGGAAGGACGGGCTGATTCTCTTCAAGCCCGCTCACAGCGTCTTCCTGACGCCAGTATTCACCAGAATAATTCTACCTCGACTCTTGGGGTAAACTGCGGAACATATAAGGCAACCAGCCTTACTGAGTTTCATCCCGGCCTTCATTGATGAGGCGCAGTACTTCCGTTACCAGTGCAGCGGCGAAGCGCTGCTCCTGCAGTCTCTCATTTTCCAGACTGGCATCGGTACCATGCATGAACTGCCCGTAACGCACGGGGCCCGTCAACAGATATCCTTCAATGTTGTTATTTCCTTCAGCAAAGCATTTCTGCAGTGCATTAAGTCCCGTCTCGATCCCTGTCTGATGTTTTCCACTTTTTATGCGATTAAGGAATTTCTCTGCAATGTCTTCAGGTTCTCCTGCGTAACGCATCACGTGGATCAAATCGGCCGCATCCTTGGGTTCGTTGCGGTTCTGAAACGAAATCGCTTTCAGCAGGATGAATACCACTTCATCTGCAAACCGTATGGTTTCAAAAACAATCCCCGCGTCCCCCTTGCCCATATCGCCAAAGAGCATCGCAGCGATCTCTTTCTCCACGTACCAGTCATATGACATTTCAGCAAAGGGTATGACGAGTGCAGAAACTGCCTCGCCGTCTATTGGAACTTCTTTGCCGGGTTTTCCGTCAGCATTGTTTCCCTGCAAAAACTCTACCAATACGGGAGCACTATCCGGAATGGGGAACTCCCAGCGCCATGCATTGGTATCAGCGTTTTTTCTGAAGCCTCTTTCAACCAGCTGATCGTGCAGAGAGGCATAATTCTCTCCTTCAGCGATCACTTGCAGGTTGAGCACGATATCCACATCAGATGTACCATAATGTTCGGGTACCTGAGGTTCCTGCGCGGGGGTTAAATAGCGTGGGACGAGTCCGCCTATCAGGCGAAGCGTGCCTTTCATGGTGCCGAAGGTGGTCAATAAGGTGACTAATACCCGCTCACACATTTCCGTGTTAATCGCTGAGTATCCGGATCTGTCTTTCGGTTTGGTATGGATTACCATGGTTAAATCTCCAGAATGTCCCGACGAAACTGTTCAGCAAGTTCAGCGTTTCTTCCTTTACCGTCCAGCAAGGACAGGTACTGAATGACGTCACTGGCGACGGGGATGTTGTTTTCATAGCGGATAAATTGCAGGGCCGCGGGGGAACATTCATGTATAACAACGTTGTAGCCCTTTTCCGCGCGTTTAATCCCCGTCAGTTGCGTAAACTGGTCCGCCCTTCCGAGGGGGACGATAATTTCTGCTACATTGACGCCCGTGAGTAATGGGGTGGCCTGATTTGCCGGCAGGGCACCCGTCAGTGCCCAGCTAATGTCATCACCTGTCTGATTAACCTTGCGTTCAATTTTTCTGACGCAGTCCACAGCATCCGGTGCAAACAGATATCCGTAGAATGCGCGATTTTCCCGTTGCCTGGTGGCCTCCGACCAGGCATCAAGCAACGCGCCAGGATTAATCAGTCTGCGGCGCTGTGAACGACCGCCTTCACGCGTTTTTTCCAGCCATTCTCTCAATTCCAGTTCTCTTAAAACGCCAGAAACCGTGAAGGCTGACGTTCCAGAATGCTCACTGAGTTCTTCACCTGAGAACCATTTTCCCTTTGACTGGAGTAATGCATGAACGACCATTTCCCTCGCCCCAGTGAACAGCTCGCCACTCCCACGTTTTGCTGTCCTTTTGCGTGGTTTTTGTATATCGATAATTGACTGTTTATGCCTGATAAAGAGAGTGCCACCCATCTCATAATACCCAACATCATGCTCTTTAAGCACTTCTCTTGCGCCCTCACTGATCAGCTCAGCGACAAAAATCGGGACAATATTAAACGCATCTGTATTTTTCTGGCAAAACGCCTCAATTTTCCAGATTGCTTGCCTGATATCTCTTGGGTAAGCCTGTTTTTTAATCTCGACGGGCATGATCCAGACACCCTGAATTCCTCTGACCTCCAGCACATAGTCAATGCCGTCGTCGCCCTGCATGCCACGCCGTATTTTTATTCGGGCTTCAAGGATGTTTTCAAGGGTCGATGTCACATCCTGTAGGAGCTGGTTTTCTGACTGAATCACTACGGACGCTCCTGATGGAAATGTCTTTTCTTAGCTTCGAATTATAGTTTATCTGTACAGATAAGAAAGAGGAAAAAGCTAATCCTTAGCTAAAGTAGATAATTTATCTGTTCAGATAAGGATTGCATTAGGGATAAAGAAAACGCAGAAATCGGGGCACTCATACGCGTTTAGAGAGGGTAGGAGAATTTGTCCTTAAGCGCGCAGGCGTTAGAGGTGACAACAGAAGCCGTGGTGTTTATCGCAGGTTCCATCCTTGGATTTGATGGGATGTTGAAGAAGGTGGCGCATCATCGGTGGTTGGATGTTGCGGGGAGCAACGTAAACAGTCGAAGGCAGATGTCTGCCTCATGTTGCATATCCCGTAACGCCGCCGTACTTTTCGGGACCAAGTCTTCGACGGGGATTCGGACCTCATCTGGCTGTTGACTGAATATTTCTTCAGTAGGCCATACTACCCGTCATCTTCCCGGAGGTGTGATCTTCATTCCGAACGTGTTCTGACCATCAAACCGTGCAAATCTTCGCCTTTAGCTTCCGCTTCTCCCTTTCGAACACGGAGAATGTCGGCCACGATAAACGCCGCGACAGCCCTTCTTCCGTCTGAAGGGACAGCAAAGGTTTTTGCGCCGGTATGTCTGTCATCGTACCTCACACCGGGTCCGGACGCCCAGGCCCAGGGCGTCCGGATACCGTCAGGCCCGGTATCAGATCGGGTGGGTGATGATCTCCCGCTGTAAATCCGAGGATATATTGACGGTGTTTTGCCGCATGGAGATAAACACGTTACGCATCAGGTCCTCCTCCGGGTGCAGGTCTATGACGTGAACGCTGATGAACGCCGCGGCCCTGGATCGGGTTTTCAGGTAGCTCAGTGACGTCAGGGGAGGATTTGCCGGGCCCCGCAGCTGGTGGAGCTCAGCTTTCGGGTCGCTGCAGGCGCAGTGGATCTGGATTTTTTTCCCCATCAGGGTGCGGAACGGTACGGTGATCGTCCGGCCCATCCGGGTGACGAAGCACTCGCTAAAGTAAAACATGGGATCGGTTTCGTCATAGTCGCGCAGGGGAAGATAGCTCCCGGTGGTCATCAGCCGCTCGCCGTCGATGTGCAGAATGTTATCCAGCTGACGGCGATGGGGGTTGGAGACGCGGGTAATATCCACCACCATGTGTTCATACACGACGACCTTCCGGCGATAGATGATGTCCCGGTAGGCGAAGGTGTTCCACTCGATGCGGGTCAGGCAGGGTACGTCGGCGGGGGGCTCACGCCAGTCCACCTCGACCGTCACCTGGGCGTAGTCGTCCGTCTCGCTAAAGCTCAGGACCTGAGGATTGACGGGCGGCTGGTTGGACTCCTCCGCGCACAGGACGTTATGGGTAAGCGTGTTTTTGTAGTAGCTGTAGTGCATCGGGGCCCCGTAGCCGGTGGTGCCCATGTCCGGAAGAATGGCCACGTTCTGGTCGTAAATAATGAGCCCGGGCTTATCGTAGTGATCGTGCTCGCCCCCGTAGGGCGTGTGTTTGACGACCACGGCCCGCCCCTGGTCGGGGTTACGGAAGATGGTGATGCCGTTATCCGGGTCGTGGTAATTGCCCGTCTCCCGGACCGGCTCCGTGATGCGCAGCCGCGGATCGCCGTACAGGAAGGCGGCCAGGCTGGTCCGGGGCTCCCTGTGATAGATGATGGAGAGCATGCGCGCGTAGTTTTCCTCCCCATAGCAGGCGTAGGCGAACTCATAGAGGTCGGGATAGGTCACTGTGTCCTTGAGCGGGATGCAGTCGTTGAACGCGGGCTCGGTGTCGTCCGGCATCAGCAGCCTGAGGGGCAGGTCGAGCATTTTTTTGTAGTACGGCTGGGCCATCAGGCTGTAGTCCTGATGGGCGTAGCGAACCATGCGCTCAAACTCGAAGAAGCCCTGAAGGGCATAATGGTGATAGTGCAGGGAGCCTTCAAACCACAGCCCGCCTTTCAGGACCCCGCACCGGAGCTGGTCGTGCAGACCCCAGACGGCATTGACCCCGGTCTGCAGGTAGCGGGGGTCATCCAGCACTGCGCCGGTCATGGCCAGGGCGCTGTTGATCCGCACTTCATGGTTATGCAGCTGCTCCCAGCGCTTGCTGATGAGAAAGTCGGCGCAGGCGCGGAGCAGGTCCCGCTCGATGAGGGAGCGTTCCGCCGGGGTCAGGGCGTCATAAATTAGATCGTAGCCCTTCACGAACTCGGACAGGCACAGGGCCTCACAGAGCGTCTGGGCATTCATTTTCCCGGGGCCGTTATAGGGGATCCCTCCGTGCTCGGCGTAGCCGGGGTAGTACCGGGCGTACTGCATGAGAATATCCCGCACCAGCGTGAAGTACACCTTCTCCCCGGTCAGCATCCAGGCGATGCCCAGCTGATAGCAGGCCCGGGCGTTCAGGTCGTTAAGCTTTCGCCACCAGGCTCCCCGGTACGGTTCCCCGGTCAGGATTTCGTTGTCGACCGGGCAGCGGTACGCCTCGGGCGAGAGCCGGTCCCAGATGAGCGGAACGCCGTGTTTCGGGCAGTAGTAGAAGAGCTCCCAGGTGGCACAGCCGGTTTCGGGGACCAGCACGGGGTGGTTCAGCACCACGGCATTGTCCTTCAGTATTTTTTTCAGAATACGCGGATCGTCGAGGCTGGCCTGTCTCAGGCGCTGAATATCGGACGGACTGAATTGTTTCATGATGCTTTCTCCCTGTGGGGTCAGAGACCCGGGTTAAGGACAGTTTCACGGACGGGGTCGGGACGGGGGAGGCTGAGCAGGGTCCAGAGGATCGCGGCCCCGATAAGGTCCAGGAACCCCAGCACGTCGAAGACCAGGCTGTAGCCGATGCTGGCCACCGCCGCCCCGATCAGCAACGTCCCGATAAAGCCCCCCACGCCGCCGACCAGCCCGGCAAAGCCGGTGACGGTCCCGACCTCGTCCTCGTTAAAGAACTCGGCCGACATGCTGATCACCGTGATGGAGGCACACTGGTGGGCGAACCCGGCAACGCAGAAGAGGGTGATGGCCATTCCGGTGGTGGTGACAAAGTTGAGCAGCGGGATGAGCGTCATCAGGCAGGCGGCCAGGGTGAAGGAAATGCGCTTGGCGTTGATGAGGGTGACCCCACGGCGGTTCAGCCACCCGGCAAACAGGCCCGCAAAGAGGCAGCCCGCGTCGGCGGTGAGGAACGGCAGCCAGGCGAAGAGGGCGATTTGCTTCAGATCCAGATGGCGGACGGTGACCAGATAGAGGGGCATCCAGAAGCCCAGCGCGGCCCAGGTAGGGTCCGCGAACAACCGGGGCAGGGAGATGGCCCAGAGGTTGCGCCGGGGCAGCAGCGTTTTCAGCGAGATGCGGTGCGTGACCTTTGTGCGTTTCGCTTCCCGCCCAATCAGGGCGAGCTCGTCCTCCGTGATGAGGGCATGTTTTTCCGGGGCGCGGTAGGCGATAAGCCAGAGCACGGACCAGGCAATCCCGAAGACGCTGGCCACGACGAAGGCGATACGCCAGTTGTAATGGATGATGGACCAGGCAACCACGGGCGGGGCGAGCATGGCCCCGGCCGAGGTGCCGATACTGTAGATCCCGCAGGCCAGGCCGCGCTCCCGGGGCGGGAACCACTGGGCGGAGACCTTCATCCCGGCGGGGTTGAAGGTGGATTCGGTAAGGCCAATACCCATCCGGAGTATCATCATGGGGATCCAGGAGCTGAAGAACCCGGTCAGCGCGTTAAACACGGACCAGAGGATGGCCATCACGGAGAAGACCCAGCGTACGCCGAAGCGGTCCATGATGTAGCCGGCACAGACCCCGCCCACCGGGTAGGCAAAGTTAAAGGCGGCGGTGATCCAGGAATACTGCTGTTCGGTAAAGCCGATATCTTTCAGCATAGTCGGGGCGGCGATACCGAGGGTATTGCGGGACAGGTAGTTGGTGATGGTGCCCAGCATGACCAGGACAATAATGTGCCATCGCAGATTCTTGACTTTCATAGTTCAGGGCATCCTTTTCTATTCGTTAAGGAACAGGTTTTGATGTCATGCCTGAATGGCGCGCGAGCGAAGCCGTTGCCCGCAGGCGACACAGAGGCCTAAGACGTCATCGGGTTGTACGATCTGTCAGGTTATGCGTGCGTCCTCCCCCTCCTCATGCGGTGGTCATGGTCAAATTCAGGCAACAGCCATCCCCACCCGGTCAGGGTGTGAGGTGTCGTGCCTGTGCTTTCTGCCCTATGCGGCGACACGGTAGGCCGTCGGCGCGCTCCCGGGCGCGTAATACTGCGGGGCTATCTCCCTCCCGCCGCTCTCATCATTCCGCCGTCAGGTAAAGAGTCCGCTGGCGCAGAGCCAGCCGATGACCACTGCCAGCGGCCCCGTCAGCTGACGGGAGAGCAGAAAGGCCGGGACCCCGGCGGCAATCGTGGCCCGGGTGGCCCCCTGAGTGGCGAGCCCGACGGGGATAAAGTCGCACCCGACCTGGACGTTGATGGCGAACAGCGCGGGCAGGGCCAGGGCGGGCGGCAGCGCCCCGGCCCCGATCTGCGTCCCGATAACCACCCCCACCACCTGGGTGAAGGCTGCGCCGGGGCCGAGGAGTGGCGAGAGAAAGGGGAAGCTGCAGATGACCGAGAGCAGCACCAGCCCCCAGACCGAGCTCACCAGGGGGGTGAGCAGGTGCGCGAGGGCGGTCCCGATCGTGGAGTCCTCGGCGAACGCCATCAGCAGGGCAATGAGGGCCATAAAGGGCAGGATGTCCCGGAGGGCCACCTGGATCGCATCCCGGGCGGCATCGCGCAGAAGGGGCAGCATCTCTCCGAGCAGGGCGGCGAGACGCACTTCGGCGGTCACCACGCGCCGCACGCCCCGGGGCGGCTCGGCCTGCTGATGCACCACCGTGTCGTTACCCGGCAGGCTGAGCGGCTCCGGGTCGGGAAGACGCTGCCGGTCCGCCTGGGCCAGCTCGGTGAGGGTGACGCCGGAGACCCAGGTTTCGTCGTCGATAAAGCAGGCGAGGTGGCCCCGATAGCTCCCCGGCCGGACGTTGATGACCGGAATATGCTTCTGCGGGTACAAGCCGCAGAGAAACGACCCCGGATCGTCCAGGACCACGCAGAGGACCTGCTCGTCCGGGGGCAGGATGGCGTAGCCGTTGACCAGCTCGGACTCCGTGAGAGCGGCGAGCTCAATGGCCACCGGATGAAAATCGCCCCCGGTGAGGCAGAGAATAACGCGCCCGCTGCGCACCGGCAGCCAGAGCCCGGTGCCGGTTCCGCCGGGGCCGGGCCGGACGTGGATCAGTTCCATGGGTATCCCTCCTCGATGATAAAGTCACCCCGCAGGTCGCGCATGTCCGGGGCAGGACCGCTCAGATGCAGGGCGGCGTCATGCAGGGGGGTCAGGGCGTGGTCGAAGCACATCACCAGCAGCCCGGTGCTAAAAAACGATTCCCGGGCCCGGTCTCCGGCGGCGGTGATAAGAAACAGGCGATGGCCGAGGCGCAGCGCGTCGCCGGGACCGAAGGCCTGCCGCTCCTCCCGGAAGGTGCACTCCAGCGGCAGGGCATAGGCCCGCAGCCGCCCGGTCATGCTGTCCGGGCAGGCAATCAGGACGCCCCGGGTGAGCCAGTGTTCGACATAGGTACCGGGCTTGCGAATGAGCGCGCGATAAAGCTGCATCAGGGTTTCCTCCGCGCCGCGAGACGAACAAAAATCCGCTCGGTAACGATGCCCCGGATGAGCCCCACCACCACGGCTGTGAGCACGTAGCGCAGGGCCAGCTGGGTGACGGAGAGCCCGTGGGCCCGGAGCCCGGCGCAGATGCTGAGCCAGGCGACAAGCTCGGGTGTCACCACCCCCGGAAAGGCGGTGGACATCGGATGGGCCAGGGTGGTAAGCGCATCCTCGAAGCCGGGCTTGCTCTTCTCGGGCAGCACAAACCCGAGCGCCAGCGCGCCGGGGGCCCGGAGCAGCAGCCAGCCGATGACGGGCAACAGCCCGTAGGTCAGGATGCGCGAGCGTCCGAAGGTTCTGGCCAGCGCTTCGGTCCGGGCGGTCCCGGCAAGGCGCAGGGTCACCGTCAGGAGGATGCGCAGCAGCACAAAGGCGGGTAGGACGGTCACCGCCAGGGTGATAAAATGGCCGTAGGCGCAGTGGATAAAGCCAAACACGCCCCCGGTCAGGCTGAGCAGTGTCATGATCAGTCCTCTCTGGATGAAAAAATCCGGGGTGCCCGGGCTAACCGGACGGGAGGAGCGAGCATTGACGGCTACAACAGTCAGAGCCCCCGGGAATAGTGGCGGTACAGACTTCGCCTGCTTAGTTTTTTCAGGGCGAGCGCAGGCGTGGCATTTCAGCCCTGTTTATGCGATTCTCATTAGTTGCGCTTTTCGACTGAAAGTGCAGGTTATATGTACAGTATCTTAGATCTAAAATTAGATAATTGGAAGTGTGAAATCTCTAATTTTAGATTTGTTAGAAATACAAATCGTCAGTCAGCTTGCAGAGCATTCATGATGGATAAGAAAGAATTCGGAAATAGGTTGTCACAATTGCTGGCGATGACCGGCAACTCAATGAAGGATCTTGCTCAAAAATGCGAGATTCCTTATTCGACTATCAGGGGTTATGTAGCAGGTGACTCTATACCTAGCGGAATTGATCAACTTCAAAAGATTGCGCGTTCTACAGGTGTCAGTGCCTCTTGGTTGTTAGGAGAAGATGCTAATGATTTTGATGCTGTTCCTGAGCCTCGTAGTGTCGAGAAAGATATTGAATTGTTAAATTCATTATTTCGGTATATGACACCTACACAGAGAGCGAGTGTTTTGAAGCGAATACTGGCGAGTGTATCTGGACAATTGGATAAAGATGTTTGTGAAAATAGGGAAGGGGAGTAGTTCTGACTTCAAGAATATTAGGCTTGATTCCGGCTTTCGTACAAAGTTACTAAATTTATTACAATACAGACAGTTAGATAATAAGGCCTGTATTTTTTTCCTGTAAGAAATGCTCTGTTGTGTCCCTCGTAAAGTCGTTGTGGTTGATAGTGGTAATTAGGATGTTAACTCATGGCGGCATGTAGCCCCAGGCGTCAATCACGTACTGACTCAACTTGAAAGCTATGAAGTAGCCAGCATCCCTAAACAATCCCAAAAACTTTTAGTGAGGCGCATTTTGGCCCGATGCCCGTTCTGTCGCCGTCGCGAGACGCGGCAGGGGGTAAACAGGTTTATGTTTGTCACGTTACATGCAGACCATATGCAAGCACTGCCAGCGGTTTGGCCTCGCTCCCCTTGGATACATGGTCATCCTGTTAAGCCTCACTAACTGACATAATTGTGATGTAGTCGCCATAGACTCCGCTTGTTGTTATACCCCCAACGGGGGCTTTATGGCTTTCTTGTATATCAAAGCGGCGAGAGGAGTTTCTACTTCATATCGTTCCGGTGGTATCTTTACATATAAGACCCACACTCAGCGGTACAATAGTTGGCTAAGATAAAAACATGATTACCAGTTGGAAAGCTCTCGGACAACTTTTGCCATGCTTTAAAATCAACTTCAAAAAAAGAGATGGCTAAATTCAGGAAGTAAGTCAAAAGTTTATGCGCAATGAGATGCTTACGGCGGATGGTTCCATTGCAGGATGTTTAGCATTACTTCATTATGGCTTGTTTAATTATGAAGCCCTATATAGGGCTTCTTATTTCAAATAGCTAAAGACAACTTTTCGTATGCGGCTTGAAATGTTTTATTAAAACTAAAATTACTAAAATCATTTCTAGTCATTCTTTCGCATAAGTCATTCAATATTTCCATCGAGCCATCATCAGGGTTGATGAATTTCGTGGTGAGTTTTTTATTGCCTTTTATTAATCCGTAAAAAATAACCAAATAATGTGGTGTTGAATAGATGTTTTCATCTTGCACTGCAATTTTTTCAATGTTTAAAATCCGAGCGATTTCATTTAATGTTTCGGTTGAATGTGCATCTCTTAGTTTTGATTTATCGCCAAAACAATATGTATAAACAGCCAAAAATCTAGTCAGGTTATATACATACAGTTGTTTATCACTTATCGGTGTTTTGCTAAATAATTGATATATCTCAAGATACCTGTGAAGACATTCGATCTCTCTTAATGATAGGTGTCGTGCATTTATAATTTCTTCAATACGCTCGCTCAAAGCCATTCTTATTGATTGAGTTAATATACTTTTTTCAACTAAGATATCCCAGTGCGTGTGTGATGTATGATACGCTTGAAATCCATCGGGCTTAAATGTTTCAGGGAGCCTAACTGTGTACTTTATAAATTTATCCAAATAATTTTGAGAATCAACTGAAGATCCATAGACATGATTGATCGCTGCTTTTAACTGAGAAAGATTTGCAACAAGAATGAAATTAACATTTGGCGCATCAAATATATGCTTTATTTTTTCGAGTAATTCTACAGCAAAGGTTGGGCGGCAGCGATCTAATTCATCAATAATCAGTATTATCTGTTTATCTGCTGATAATTCTCGTAGTTTATTATTTAGTGCCCTGATGTTACTTTCAGCTTCCATGTGTTCAGATATTAAGTTTTCTATGGTTCCATCTATAGCTGCATTACTAGTGTCTTTTATTGCTTGCTGAAATTCTTCAGTAAGTTCATCTGTATTCTGACGTAATATCCATCCAGCGCCAGCCTTAAGAGCAGTTTTTACACCGAATTTAATTGCAGGAACAGCCTTTTTAATGAGCTCTCTTTTTTCCTTTTCGGGTAAGACATTAGCTATAGCTGCCGTGATACTGAGCAATGGGTCTTCACAGTGATCTTCTTTAAAGGCATCAATATAAATTACAATTCGTTTCTCGGTATCCTGAGAAAGAAGGTTGCAAAGTTTTAAACTAAACTCTGTCTTTCCTGTTCCCCAATAACCATCAATTACTAAAGGTGATACGTCCAATTCTGAATCTAGAAGAGTTTCAAGGTTTTCAGCAATTGCTCTTCGTTGATACTCATCGCGTGTGTCGAATGTTGTTTCCATATAATTAAATTTCCTGAATAAAAAACGAAAGAATACTCTCGCAGTCCGCAATAGATATAGTAACTTGTTAGTGTCGTCACATAGGCCTGATTAATATAAACTGAAAGTATCAAATTTTAGAACAAAATCCTACACAGGCTGCCCTTAGGCGGCCGTTTTATTTCCTAAAGACTACAGCGACAACTGCGAGGTTAGAGGTTATGAAAATGAATGTTTCAGGGACTGGACTGACCCCATATCGGTAGACAAATTCTGTCCTCACGACAAGGCCGGCTCAAAAGCCTTCGGACTAATCTCTGTGGCGGCGTTAATACGCCTGCGAAGTGCCTTCTGCGGCTCCGTCGGGCGTTTCTTGTCTAAGCGTAAACGGTGTGAAGGATAGCTGAATTTAGATCCCGTACCCAGGCTGACGGGTTCAGCTCATTAAACCAGGACATGGTAAAGCGTATGTCCACCAGCACCATCTTCATGTGCAAGCTTTTTGGTTGTTGGCAAGGGGAGGGCAGAGCATTCGCGTGATGTATGTTATGAAGGGGGGCGCGTGAGAATGGGCATCCGCTTTGTGCCAGAAACGGATGTACTCACTCTACACTGAGTTAATCAACCGGGAGCAGGTCAATGGTATAATGATAAAGTGCTTATTCAAACAGGAGGTTTAATGCGCCTATCAAGATCATTATGTAAAGCCGTAGGCGACACGTTAGCTAACACGGCGTCACATTCAGCACTTGAAAATCTTTTTATAACTGCAGGAGCACCGGGCAACCCTGAGGGTCCTCATAGTGTCAGATGGAAGAACTGGCTCTACATAGCCGGACAAGATCCTGAAACGGATAGCTTGGCGGTCTTGGGAAGCGTCATTGAAGAGTTCATGGATTCACCACCTTCAGAAAATAGCGACAAATATAGTGAGTGGCAAGATAAGAAAGCCAACCTTGAAGCCGTATTACATGATAACGGCCTAAGATATTACCGCTTTGGGAGAGTGTTGCCTTTAGGTCAAATCCCCTCCACTGATATCCCCAATGAGGAAACTATTCAAGCGCTACAACAACCCGTAATGCCTACAAAAGTTGAGGTACTGCTTGAAAGGTTAGTTAAAGGGTTGCATCGAGCTATGCATCCTCTTACGCATAGAAGAAGAGGTAGCCAGCCTCTTACGTTTGACAGTGAGTATGACGTGCAAGATCTACTCCACTCTCTGTTGAGACCCTGGATTCAGGATATACGACCCGAAGAGTATACCCCTAGCTATGCGGGCTCCAGTACCAGAATGGATTTCCTTCTTCCAGTGTATGACTTGGTGCTGGAAACAAAAATTGTTCGAGATCGTTCACATGCTAAAAAAATAGGTAATGAGCTTATCATCGATATTGAACATTACCGGCGACACAGCCGATGTAAGAATCTATGGTGCGTAATATACGATCCTAATCATTACATAACTAACGCACCAGGCTTGATAGCAGATTTGGAGGGAGTGAGGACTTCAAAAGATGGTGAGGTAACTGTAAAAGTCTATGTTATATGTGGTTAACGATTATCTAACTTAACCTTTTTTAATCCTAACTAGTTGACACCGCCAGTCCTGAGGACAGATTTAGTTGACCACTACCACTGGTCGCAATGTATACGATAGAAGTCGAATCAGCGAATATAACACTAAGGGAAAAAATGTCCGAACTTATCAAAATGCGCGTCGTCAGGGACTTAATCGACGAATTGGCTTACATTGACCCGACCAGCTTAGAGATAATCGGACATCAGGTCATCGAAGCGCTCGAAAACAAAACTCTCGTACACCATGGCATCAACAAGGACTACAAGCCGGTCGGGTACACCGTCGACACATTTTCTCAGGACTTTACTGTTGTAGGCGAGTACAGCACCGCCAACGGGTACTTTGACGATTCGTCGGGGAAGAAGAAGGAAAACCGGTTCGAAAAGATCGAGAATGACATCGCTCACGCTATCGCAAAGGCCGGTGAGAACCCCCCAACCAAGATTTATCTTGTCACTACCGAAGAAGAGCCAGCCTCGTTCCGTGGAAACTTTAACAAGTCAAAGATCGACGAGGACGACAGAAGGCGTGTGCACTTTCTAGACGCAAGGGAACTGGCCAAGGCTATTTTCAAGATTTCGCAAGAAAACTCTCTTGCAGCCGATTTCTTTCGTCACTATCTGCCTGACTTTTCGCAGAACCTTGATCGCTATGAATACTATGGTCGGGTGCCGTCAGCATGCGCGCAACACAAAACCGAAAAGCCTTTCGTCGATGCCGTGCGGAGTCACTTCGCTGCTGGTGCGGAAGTGTGTGTACTTCATGGCCTGAGCGGATCAGGGAAGACGCAAGCCGCGATTGAATTTATGCATGCCGAGTTACCTCAGTTTGGCAATTATCTTTGGCTCGCCGGAGCCGACTGGCCGGAGAACACGCCGTTAACGGCAATCAAACGTTCGCGAGGTGGAGCTGCGATTAATGCCGCAGGCTTATTCAATGCGACACAAACTTTGCTGGTTATTGATGACCTTAATCGAGCGGTTACAAGTGAGTCGTTTGCGGAGCTGAGCAAGGGTTTCCAGCTCGGAGGACGTGTTCTCGTCACGTCTCAGCTTGGTGTTCCTGGAAGTGAGATTCATCTTCAATTGCCGCCGATGTCCATGTCTACCGGTTTTCAGATCTTGGGGGAGTCCGAAGATACTGCGAGTCCAACATGCAAGCAGTTTGTCGAAGCCTGCCGCTTTTGCCCTTTGATCCTAGCCGTTACTCGAGAAGTCGCCAAGGTCGACGACATGCCTCGTGACGAACTGTATAGGGAAGTCCTTCAAGACCCCAAAACCGTTCATACAAACGATGGCGGTAACGTCATGGAGCGTATCTTGAGTCGTCTGAGTGGAGAAAACCGCGAGGCACTGCGAAAGATAGCTGATAGCGGTTGCACAACATACGACTCCCAGTTCTTGAGAAGCTTCATTGGTGTTAACGCGCGCGTTTCGTTGCAGAACCTCGCCATCTTGAACCGGACGGCAGCGACGGCAACACTGTCTGTTCACGACCTTATTTGCCGGGTTCTTCGATCGGGTAATTCTTCATCTCATGAAATTGCCAGCGCTGTAGCGCGATATGTAGATCAGAAATGTGGCGAGATGGTGCCGAGCGTACTCCGGCAGATTCACCTTTGTTCTAGCCAACTCCAGGCCGCTTACATCGATAATGTCGAGGCCGCAGATCCCGGGTGGGTGACATATTCCTTGCTTCAATTTGATAACCCGTTGCAAGCGACGTTAATCTCTAAACTGCATGCTTCCGACTTGCACTCCGAAATGCCTATCGCACAGTTGTTATGCATTATCGACGCGAAGGAAGCGTTTTCTTACTCTCTAGGAAAAGAAGAGCGCAAAACTTATTACAGGGTCTGCGCTGACGAATACGGCAAGATCGCGACCGATGCAGGGAATCCAAACGTCCGAGCGGAGATGTTGCATCACCAAGGCAAAGCGCTTCGCCGATGTGGCGAGATCGATGCTGCACTAGAGTGCTTCATGCAACTACTGGCGGAGAGGCCAGAATGGCACGCCACTTACGGACAAATTGCCCACCTTGGTACTCAAAGCGATGCCAGTTCTGAGGCTATACGACAAGGTGAAGCCGCAATTCGGCGGCTGACCGACGAGGTTCGGCAGGGATTATTCACTGTTCCTCTACGTGTGTCGCTCGCGACGTTGAGCAAACTACGATCCTATCCGCAGGTTAGTGCCGAGATTGGTGCCGACGCGGCAATGGTCAGAAAACTCGGAGACTTGGTCGCGCTATCCGCGCTAGAGGGATTTGACCAGTTTTACGAGGCGTTCCTCGCGCTTACTGCCTTGTATGGTTATCATCATGGTGCGACCTGTTTGACGGTTGCTGAGGTTTATCCTGACATGCTCGCCATTTTTCCAAACACAGTGGATCGACGCCAGTGGGTAAACGCCTGCGAAGCGCTTGCCAATGTCTCGATAGTCGCCAGCCGAAGTGGAAGTCACACGCTTGCCGCCAAGCTCGAAAGCACGATGCGAGCTTTTGCTGATGAGTTGAGCAGAGACCCCAGCATCCATCCCTACACGGCGCGAGTTCTTGCCAAGACTTTCATGGCTATCGGTGATTACCAAGGGGCCATCGACGCGGCTAATAAAATAGCTAATGATGCCAAAGATCACTGGCTGCTCTACCAGCAAGCCAAGGCCGAACTTGCTCTGGATCGACTCGATCCGGCGCTGGCAACGGCTATGAGCGCGCTTAAATCAGCCGAGAAAGATCCCAAAGCGAAAGCAAGGCTCTCAATCTATCACGACTTGCTCAGCCAGTGCCTCGAAGCCCTTGGGTCACTTACGGAGGCATTGAGAAGTGCCGAGACCGCACATGAATTGTCCGGCGACGACAAATATAGACTGCAATTAAGCACGCGCATGGATGAGTTGAAATTGCGGCAAAGCTGATTAATGTCTAGACGTGATCACTGGGGCAAACGCAGTTTGGGAAGTTATTGAACCGTGCCCTCGGGGTAGGGCAACTCTGCTTCGCTGGAGACAGCAACGGAGCAGAATTGACCTTTCTTTTTCAACAAATAGGGATACACCCGGTTTCGGGCAGTTCAGGATCGTTCGCTGCGGGTCGGTGAAGTCAGCATACGATTCACTATGAATGATGAGCGGTATGAAATGGACTGACCCCATGCCCGTAGACAAATTCTGTTTTAACGATGAGGCCTGTTCAAAGGCCGCCGGACTGACGCCGCCAAGGGACATTTTGTCCATGTGAGATGAATGATTGTTAAGAGGCTCTAGGTATCTGACCGCCAGTTTTATGCTCTAAGCTGTCGTTAATTTGCCTCTGAAAGGAGATCGTAATTCTTTGGCTCAAGTTTAAGATGGGAATACGATCGAACCTATCAGGTGCTGGACACAATTACAGCTTATCCCAGAGCGCTTTTCTGACAGAAGCTGGTCTGATACCCATTAGTTCAAGGTTGCGGGATTTCTCATCCCACTCTTCTTCGCTGCGGCACGCTATTACCCATTGTGCCGCTGCAACGGATTTCTGCTGAAAAAGAGCCTGGAAATAAGCCGCATCAACTTCAGAAAGAGAATGTCCCAAAATCACCACCTTCTTTACTTCACTCAACTCCTCAAAAACAAACCGGTGTTTAGCTATGAGCTTCTGTGAAGGCTTAAAAGTCGCGAAGAAATAGTTATCAATAGTGCTGTTCGCTTCCATGAGCCGGGTATCAATCTCTGCTATATCGGATCTTTCGTTGAGAGAGCGCCGGGATCCAGATTCCCAGGCATGCCCCAGAATTAAATCATCGTCCCTCGTTTCAGCAGAACCGTGGATGTGAAGAACACGCTCTGGTTCGACTCTGTAGACTCGCCTGAGAGTATCGGTGTAATTAAAGCTCAGAAAAAAAGCCTGTGGATCCAGCATTGACAGACGGTTAGGTGCATTTGTAAACGAGGGTATCGGCAACTGTCGGATCCACACTCCGAATTGGAAACGCAGTTCCTTAGAAAGGCGTCCGACTACCTGCTTCACCTCATACTGAAAATCATGATGACCGGCATCACTCCAGTCCTCATCGCCGTAAGAACTCATGAAATGGCCAAGATTGTCGATAAGCATGTCGGCATCAAGACCAGCTAAGGCAGTTTCAAGATCACACCAGTCATCACCCACGGGCAAATATTCTTCAACGTCCAGGTAGATAGCCGGACTTGATGTCCGGAGGAAGTCCTTAAAATGCCCCAGGCTTGACGGGATGGAATGCCACAGATCGAAGCCATTTCCGATGACATAGAGTGTTGACGTCTGCATAGATTCTCTCACGACGCATTGCCAGTTTGGATTGAAATAACTGAACATCTCATGTTTTATATCAGCAGATACCCTAACCCCGCCGGAACATTATGGAAAAAATAACCCCGACAGTAGTGCAGTTTATCAAGCTTGGCGAGGCTGGTGAATGGGAGCGCGAGTGTCTTTCGAATGGCACACTTCGGTTTGGTTATCATGAAACCCCGGACAATCTCTGTGTTGAGGGGCGATGGGAAGAAGTCCATGATATTTGGCTCAATATCCGTGATATGCGGAAAGCCGTCGCGACCAGTGATTTAAGGCAGATTAAAACTTTCTACACGGCAGGAGCAGAGACAGTATTCATCACTTTTTGGGGTGGATTTCTCTACTGGTGTCTTCCCACTGGCCCGGTAGATGTCCTGGAGGATGGCAGTCGACTCCGAAAGACAGTTGAGGGGTGGAAGAATACAAGTATCGCTGGTGTGCAGCTAACGACAGATCACCTGAGCGGAGACCTCTTAAAAGTTCAGGGATACCGGGGAACGATATGCAACGTAAGCGCACAGGATTATGTTATTCGAAAAATAAACGATGAGGATCTACCTGCCGTTTCAGCTGCGAAAAAGGCTGAGGAGGCGTATCTGAGCGCGATTAAAAATCTGTGTCAACTGTTGACCTGGCAGGATTTCGAACTACTGATTGACCTTATTTTTTCAACCAGTGGCTGGCGACGCACCAACATTGTCGGAAAAACGCAAAAAACGCTGGATCTCGAGCTTGAATTGCCCACCACCAGTGAGAAAGCATTTGTGCAGATAAAATCGCGAGCGAACGTAGACGCTCTTAGAGAGTATGAAAAAGTTTTCAGGGAAACTACTGCTTATAAAAGAATGTTTTTTATCTGGCACAGCGGATCTTTATCCGAAAGTATCAAAGCCGACGGCATTACATTAATTGGCCCCGATAAGTTAGCCGAACTCATTCTGGACAGTGGCTTAACAAGATGGCTTCGCAAAAAAGTTTCGTGATATTCCGTCTTTCCCGTTCACGCCTATGCAGTGCATCTACGAGACAAAACCAGCAATGCTATCTTACGCTGTAGCCCCAAACCATCAGGCTCGAAAGGCATCCCCTGGTGATTCGGCAAAGCTTGCTGGCGAGACGGTTATTCATCAGCTAATACCCCAAAGAGCAGTACGTCTGAGGGGCTCCTACCGTAAAAAGTGTCATAATTTCATCAATGTTCTGTACCAGCTCACTGGTCATTTACATGGCCATGACCTGCTCCCCGTTTGTTAATACAACATGAGGTCACCCCGTCAGAAAAACCGTTCTTCTTAAGCCACTATTTTCTCCTGGCGAAGAAATAACCCGGTAAGTCGAAGTCCGGGCCAGAGGGGGGATTTTGATGAGGTTCAGATTAAAACGCATCACTTTTTTCAGGACGTCATTTCGATCAGACTGGCGATGAGCGTATCCACCTAACTTTGTACCGGCGTCAGCAGCTCGAAATCGGTTTCGGTCAATGGTGGGGGACAATTAGGTAAGCAGTCGGGCCCGGTAAACACTGACCTCAGCGGAAGACACAATCTGCCTCTCACATTAATCCCCTATTACACCTTGAGATGCGACTCCGCAGATTTTGCGAAGGAAGTGATAAGCGTTGTCTAAGCTATTCATCCTCTGATACAGATGGATGCACGTCCAAATCGCTCCTGACCACATGCCTGTTACTCAGTGAGGAAGAGCGCTGCTTTACCCCGTTTAATCCGCTCGAAGCTCTTCGTATAATCAGCAGAAACGCGCCTTTGCAAAAGGATTTCTTCATGGATTTATTTCCTGATATTGAACAAGCGGTGCCCTTACCCGGTGAAGAAGTGCTCCGTTACATGGTGTGTAAAATCCGTGATAACCGGTCGGAAGAGTGGCTTGCAGAGATGTGCAGGAAAAACAACCTTTCTGATGTCTGTCAGGATTATCTTCAGAAGGGAATGCTGAAGGCTCTGGAGGGTGAACCTGATGTGAGCTTTTACCCACCAAGACTGACGATTGAGCTGGTGCCCCGGTCATGTTGGTTCGATAACGTCAGAAGTGCGGTATCTTCATCGGACTGGAAACGGTTACGTCAAAAAACGGCCAGAGCAGCAGGGTGGAAATGCCAGATCTGCGGCGGAAAGGGCCCCCGATGGCCTGTGGAGTGCCATGAAATCTGGCATTACGATGATGACAGGCAGTGTCAGATCCTCACCGGACTCATCGCGTTATGCCCTTCATGCCATGAAGTTAAACACATGGGGTTCAGCGAGCTCCGGGGTAAAAAGGACGAAGCGGTGGCTCATCTGGCGCTCGTCAACGGCTGGTCCCTTCAGGGCGCATTTGACTATGTGGATGAGGCCTTTGACGTGTGGCGGGCACGCTCTCGTCATGCCTGGCAACTGGATATCTCGTGGCTTGAAACGCAGGGGATTCAACTCCAGAATGAGACAGCAGCAGAGGGCGACAACATCCCTGCTGAGTATCAGCTTTCGCTGGAGCTTGAGGTTCCGCCTATCGCGACGGAGAGCACTGCAGTGCCCGCTGTAGTGGAACAAGAAAGCATTCCCGGCGATGTGCGGCCAATCCTGAAGGACAACCCTGTATCCCGCTCATCGTCCGTATGGCCAGCGTTCTGGTCAGTCTGCCAGAGGGTGTTTTATCAGGTGAAAAAGGTGGTACGGGAGCAGTGGTGAATCACCATGAGGGAGGTGAGGATTACTACCTGGCAGAATCTGACAGCAGGCGTTTACGCCAACAATGATTTAAATGGAATAGGTTGTTGTATCCATTTTATTGTCTCATTGACTCAACTCCTTTGTCTATGGATGGTATCTGAAGAAGAAATTTCGGAGTCAGAACGTAAATGACATCAATCAAATATTCGTCCCTTTTTGATGAATAAAAGTCCTTCATGGGGCAATATTTTTATGCCGGAATGAAATGAACTGCAATGAATCATTGTTGACGACGCGCTATGATAGTGCTGTGTATCGAAAAAGTAGTACAACACTATTTTTACAGGGAGAGAATATATCCATATGATCGAAAATCAGCCTATTGATGTTGATGAGAACTCGAGACTCGTATCGCTTACACCGGAGTATATCGAGGAAGAACATGTTGGGTATGTTCTGGCAATTGAAGCTGCTCTTGCTGATAAGCAGATCCGTAACATCGCTCTTTCGGGTAACTACGGAGTGGGTAAGAGTAGCATCTTGCAAGAAGTTGCTCGAAGAAAGGAAGATCATGTCGTCGAAATTTCTTTATCAACCCTGTCACCTATTGAAGTATCAAAGCTGGACGAATCGGTACCAAAGCAGGCAACAACACCAACGAACCGCATTCAGCAGGAAATCGTTAAACAACTGCTTTACCGCGAAGAACCGAGTAAAACACCGGGCTCTCGCTTTAAACGAATTGAGCGATTTCGATGGCAAAGGGAAGCAGTGTCGGCTTGCTTGCTGGGATTCGCTGTCGCTGTCATTTTTCTCTTGTCTGGATGGACGGCCCAAGTTGTATCCGCGATCCCTTCCTTGAAAGCACTTGGAGCCTGGATACATGCAGTGACCTTTAGTTTCGCATCATGTATTGCCTTTCTGATTCGCTGGCGGTTCTACGGCAAGCTTCATATTAAGCAATTTTCAGCTGGTGCCGCGACGGTCACACTCGATGACAATTCTGTATCGTACTTCGACCAGTATTTAGATGAGATCGTGTATTTTTTTGAAGTTTCTGATCGCAATATCGTCATTTTTGAGGATATTGACCGTTTTAACGATTCGCACATATTTGAAACGCTACGTGCACTGAATACATTACTTAATGCATCGCCTCAGATCAAAAGGCCGGTCTGTTTCATTTATGCCGTCAAAGACAGTATCTTCGACAATATTGCCCTGAATGAGGAAGGGCGTAAGCTTGAAAAAGCGATACTTGAAAACGGCGACCCAGCGCTCGCTGAGGTGGTTCGTGCGAACCGGACAAAGTTCTTTGACCTCATCATCCCGGTTGTTCCCTTCATTACTCACAGAAGTGCACGTAATCTCGTGCTGAAACAGCTTGGGAACATGAAGAACCAGATAGCACCAGAACTTATCGACCTGGCATCTCAGTATGTCCCGGATATGAGGTTACTCAAAAATATACGCAACGAGTATATGGTTTTCCGTGCAAGGATTTTTTCTGGTGATGGAGAACAGCTCAATCTTAGTAAAACCGATTTGTTTGCGATGATGCTTTATAAAAATACCCATCTTACTGATTTTGAGACAATCAGGCTAGGCAAGAGCAAACTCGATGTATTATATAAAATTAGCCGAGAGTTGGTGGCCAGTAATATTAAAAGGCTGGAGGGGGAGTACGCTGCTCTTCGTTATAAGCTAGAGCATATCAACACAATAGCCTCAAAGTGTGAACGATTAGGTGAAGAATTGCTAGCCCATGTACAGAGAACAGCAGAGGCCGTTGATTATAAATTACCGAACGCAACTTTTAGCTTCAAGGGCGTGGCATTTTCTCAGGAAGAGCTGAAAGGAGAGTCATTCTGGCAGGACTTAGTATTGGCTGATGGTGATACAGTATTCCAGGTTCGTACTCGGCAAAACTATACTATGGATTTTACTCGGGATAGGCTTGCTGAAGCCCTCAGTGAGCCATTGGACGCAGATTTATGGGAAAATAAAGAAAGGGAATCTATTACTGATGAAATAGAGGATAGAAATTCCGACATTCAGTTCTTGAGAAGCGCGGATCTCCATGATCTCCTGAGACATTCGGGATTTCTGGTGAAGTACGAGAATAATAATGTACCTCTCGACACAATTGCACGGTCTCTGCTGAAGACAGGTCTGGCTTACCAATTGATTCGTGCAGGATATATTAATCGTAATTTCACACTTTACACGTCAACGTTTCATGGTACTCGTGTCAGCACGACGGCCACTAACTATATTATTCATCATGTTGAACGTGACCTGATGGATATCTATTTCAAGTTAACGCCAAAAGATGTTGATGCCGTCGTTCGTGAGCGTGGTAAAGAGTCGCTCAAAGATTCTGCCTTGTACAACATCGATATTATGGACCACTTACTCGTTAAAGATAGCGAGTTAGCAGATATTATGATCCATTCTTTATTGGATTTTAGTGAGAATGCTGAAAAGTTCATGCAAGCATACCTTTCTTCCGGAGAACAGCGTCCGCATTTCATTGCGCGGTTAACAAATGTATTTTCGAGGATCATTCCGTATATTGTAAACCAGACGGCTTTGGATGACGTCTCCCGCTTGGAGTTTGTAGATATTGCCCTGACTCATCTTCCAAAACTTAAACAACGGACTGATTCAGTTTCATCTGTATACCTCTTAACTCATTACGCTGAGCTCACTGCCCTTAACTCAGATGCCATTTCTGTGTCTCAGGCAGAACGCATTGGAACGCTTTTCAAAGAAGCACATCTTATAGTGCCTCGTTTGCAGCCTCTGGGTAGACAGGTTTGTCAGGCTTTCAAGTCCCAAAGTATTTATGAGATCACCTATGAGAACCTGTTAACTGCTATTGATAGTGCAAAAAGTGTCGCGCTGGACATAATAAACACTGCGAGTAAGACAGTCTTTAGCTATGTTCTTACAAATCTGGGCACGTATCTTAAGGCTATTGAAGGCAAATCTTTAACAATTGATGTCCCCGATTCTTTTATCACCATAATCGAAGAGGTGCTTGCTCAGGATGCATCTCATCTTAATGACGTAATTCGGCATGCTCATACTGACTGTCATGTATGGGACCTTACGCAGGTGTCAGAGGCTGCCTGGCAGCCACTCGCTGAACTTTGCCGGTTCCCCGCAACATTTAACAATGTCAGTCGCTATCTTGCAGTCTTTGGTGCTGTCGATTCGCACCTGTCCCAGGTGCTTTCTTCATGCGGCACGATTATAGAGGCTGAAGCAGCGGAAGAAGAACAAAAGACGTCCCTGGCGACAGCAATCCTCGCAGCCAGAGAATATCTTTCTCCTGCATCTCTGCGGGTAGAGCTGGTGAACAGTTTAAACCTTGAGGATTACCTTGATATCAGTAATGTTTTTGTGGAAGTAGGGGATCTTTTCGCGCTATTGCTCAGGCACAACCTCATAAAGGATGACTCGGAATCATACGAACATCTTGCTGGGACTGACTGGCCGACCCGGCAGGCATTCATTAGTGAGTCAGCGGATTTTGAAAAATATATGACGCCTGAACTTGTCTGCGCTGACTTGGCAGAGATTTTGGCCAGCGATGTTATCAATGCATCGATAAAATCAAAAATAGTCGATGACGCAACATTATACGTAGGATTAGCAGATTTTGCTGGTCTTAATCAACTGGCAAAATATGCAACACACCATGGTTATGCCTGTGATCTGTCAGTAGTTCAGAAGATGGCAGAGGAGGGGGTGGCGGCGGAGCTGGTTATCCCCCTCTTACAACCGCACCTGGAATCGATTAGCCGCCAACAGCTGTTTTCTGTGCTGCGATTACTTGATGGGGATTACCCTAGCTTGACGAACGTTGGTTATGACAAACCCCGAATTCCAAATACTCCTGCAGATCTGGCACTGCTCGAGAGACTAACGCTAGAAGGTATTGTAGGTAAATACGATGCGCAAGAGTCGCCGATTAAGGTCAATAAGAAGTATAAATAGTGTTTCACCAGTATTCGCGATAGACCACTAAAGGCACGTCATTTAGCGCAAGTGTTACTGATGGATTACACTTTTTGTCAGTAGATTCATTACCAATGGACGCGGCATCAATTTTTTGAGTCTCAATGGGTTATCTGACAAGAGAAAACGTTAACCCGCGCTTGTTATAGAGGGTATTAAATGTGTAAAAGTACCGGAGAGAAGAGAGGTATCGCAAAAGACAGAGGCTGGAGCTATTTTAGTGACTGGTAGCACAGAATGTTTAGCATTACGAGATTGCTGATTGCCTCTCTTATTCATCACTTATAAGGAAAAGGCATGTTCGGATTCTTTAAAAAGAAAAAAACTGACGCTGAGCCCGGGCAGGGTTCCCGATTGACGACAAAACAGTTTATCGCGCTGACGCTGAGTGATGAAAAGCTGTCTATGCCCGTGTACCTGCCGGGGATCCGCAGTGAGGCCGAATGCGACGAGCTGGGTTTATGGCCGCTCATCTACATCTGGAAGGTGGATCATGCCACTGGCACGTTCAGCCTGTCTGTTAATGGTAAGGCCATTGCCTACCTCCTGGAGCCTTTTGTGGCCCGTGAAGACCCTGCGTATGTCGAAATTCGTGATGAGGCGATGAAGGTCATCTCCGAGGCTTCAACGCAGTCCGTGCTGGCGATGGTAGAAAAAACGGGTCTCATGCCAGATGTTTTGTTCGCGTACCAGGCCGAGGATGTACAGCAGGAGCAGGGTTGATACTCGGGAAGTGTCTGAGATTATCCAGGGATCCTGTCAGTCACCCCAGTCATCGCAACGCTAAACTATCGTCAAGAGATGCTTCCGATTGCAGAAAGACGTTATTATCGTCACCATAAAATTACATGAATCACGACGCACCATAGCAACGTGTACGATGCGTCGGTAATATTTCACATAATAATTGGCTTCATTCTTTACCAGATTTAATCATATTCATAAATTGATGCATCTGTTCTTCAGTGAAACAGAAATCACGCTGAAGGATGCCTTCCAGTATCTGAACTTTATCTGTTTTTAAAGTACCACTTTTATCGTCAAAGTAGAAGGTATGACCTGATGCAACCGAAATAATATTGTTGGCTACAGGATTACTGTCAGGAGACCTGCTTTCGATAGAGCTGTTAACTTTACTGACAAATTTCTTCTCATCATTACAACGTACATTATTCTCTGCAATCGCGCGAATAAAGTCACTGGCAGTAAGCGCTCTTACGCTAATTTTCTCTATGAATTCAATAGCTTCTTCTGAGCTAAAATCATTTTCTTCCTGTAGGGAATACTTCAACGCTTTTCGACGCTCTACATCTTCGGGAGAGGGTTTATGAAGGCTGTTCAGGTTGTCAAATACATGGAATGTCCCTAAAAGTCTGAGAGCAATGCATGAATACGTAAAGCCCGTAGGTATTTGTTTTATGAATTCATCTTCAAATTCATTCCACGACTCGCAGAGTATGTGATATTTACCAAGGGTTTGTACCAGCTTTTGTATGAACCGTGTTTTTAGCTTGGCCACGTGGGGGTACATAGGGGCGTCCGACACTCCGGACTGACTGGTTGATACTTGTTTGAGTTTATTAAGGTCATGATTAAAGTTCATTGTCCAGCCTTGAGGCTGATTCCCTTGCTGCATGCAGTGGAGCCATTCATTTTTTTCTGAACGCATCATATCGAGAATGTAGTGGCTGGGATGGTGATGAGCAAAAGCGGGATACGCGTCAGTTTCATCATGATAAATCCATGATTTGTAATTGACCTCAGACAAAGTGAGCTTAACGAACTTCAAAAAGTTGAACAGATTATTACGACCCTGGCCTCCCATATTGTCACTAAGACAGAATCGATTATATTCATATCGACATTCCCAAACCTGGCCTGCACGATGGATAATTAACAGCGTTCCGTCAAACTGATTTTTTGAAGAGTAGCGTACAAAGTGAAGCTCATTGTCCTGGTCGAGACTGCCGGTTTCATTAAGAAGAGATGTGAAATAACTTTCATATTGCCCACCTAAACTTGTTGTTCGGAAAGGTTCACCGTTGCCGCTCATAATCCAGTTAGCGTTACAGCTAAACTCTTTCTCCATACGAGATGCCATATCGAAAGTTGGACCTGAATTACCGTCAAGGCAGTCAAGCAATGCCGCAGGACTTGGTTCGCCGATAAGATGTGCCAGTGATACTGGATCGGACATTTGGCCGTAATGAAACCAGCCGTCCTCACGCAGTTTTTCAAACACCCATTTTATTCGTTGACCGGCTTCTTTTTGCCAAACTTCTCGCAAGGATAAGGTAGATTCTGGATAGGTTGTTGTCAGCGTATATCGAGCTTCGCCTTCAATCGATCGATACTGACGGGAAGCTTCCTTCGCCATACGGTCATATACATCATCATCGAGATTTCTAATTTGAATCGTAGCCATGGTTGACCTCATTGTGCATTCATATTGCACTCAAGGTAGCGCGACGTCAAATTGATGTCAATATGATACCGGCAAGTTGAGGGCGCATTTATTTCATACGACACACGGCTACGTGAACAGCTGCGAACTGGATCGTCATTGCGTTAACCGATACCTCGGCGTCGTTAAAAAGGCTTGTGGAGACGTCCATGAAAAATAGCTTTTCCAGCGTTTGTCTGAATAGCCTTCAGCCTTAGCACAGATGTTTTGAAAGCTCTGGAAGGTGAGCCTCACGTCAGCCTTATCATCTTGGATCAAGTCGCTAAACTCCGGCAGGCTGTCTGAAGCTGTTGGCCAGACGAATCTTTACGGCGGCGAGTTGGTTGGGATTCTGCAAGTTTTGAACCAGCTGAAGGGTTGCGGGGTAGGGTTACATTCTGAATGGAAGCTATCGCCTGAGTGCGCGCAACCTTAGCATGGGCCAAGGTCATAAAAAAACCGCCCTGAAAAGGGCGGTTCTGGATAGCACGACCCTAACCAGTCCGGGAACATGCCACAGGCGATCAGGAGAGGGTCTTTTTTTTCAGTGATTACGCGCAGTTATGTTCAACTGCGCGGCAAAAATCTATACTATTACTGGATTATACCATTTCACAGCAGGGAAGCAACCCTTATGAGAATCGACAAAAGACTCAATGCGACAGGCTGCACTTCCAGACAGGTTTTTTTTATTGAATGTTGGGGTAACCTTTCTCATAAAGACAGTATAGACACTGATCGTGTCAGCTTCAATAATCCTTTAAATGCGTTGAAAGAATTACTTTTTTTGTATCGTTTTGGAGATAAATTCAAAGGGGTTGAAAAACGTGCGCGAGCTGCTGAGGAACTTTTTGAGCTTCTTTCAGGAGACAAGGTCGTCTGCGATGCCGTGTTCGGAGGTATCCCCGATCAGCTGCTTGCCTTGATGGCATCAGTTGAAGTCATCAGAGATTCGGGGCGCAGTCCGATAGAGAAAAAACGTAAGCTGGTCGAAAGCATTGCCGCACAGCTGATTGCGAGTCTTGAAGAGCATTATATTGTTAAGACAATAGGTCTTTTAGAAGTTGAATTACAGAAAACAACAGATCTAAATGATGAGGATTTGAACTGTATTGTCAGTTTAACCAATGGCTTAATGAGTATGGTTCTAACGCTTGGTATGCCGCTATCTGAATGTTATCTCTTATTCCAGCGTATCCTTTTAGGAAAAAAAGGTAATGCATTCAGTGAGCGTTTTAACTCATGGAAGGATAAGCTTTGCGTCCCTCAAACCACATACGTAGTATCTCTTGTCATGGAGAATGACCGCTTACATGATATGCTGATGTCGGCCCAGACCCCACTTTGCTTCAATGGCTGTGAGTACACGCCTTTTTTAACGGATAAGCAAAAAAAAGCAACAAGCATAAAAATAAAAACTCAGGCAATATCTATTCTTTCGGCGAAAACAAACGCAGAAGCTATTTTAGTTGAATCCCTGGATGTCGTCGCCTATATGATAGGGAAGAGTGTAATCAATACACATAACGCATTTACGGTAACGGATGAGCAAGGAAAAGATACTCATATAGGGAAATTTGAAAATGAAATAAATGTTAACTCAGACAGGTTGACCTTAAATGAATTCTCCTTTTTCATAGATGCGATTTCTACGTTGTATGTAAAAACCTCGCGCGATTCAGTTAAAAAGATAAGTTCGGCATTTCATTTTCTTAGAAATGGCGTGAGTAATGCCTCTAAAGAAAGTAAATATACATCCTTTTGGTCTGCCTTAGAATCCCTCACTCTGGGCGTATCCGCTGAAGATTTAACCCATGATGAACATGTGATTTATTCAGTAGTTCCTTGCATGGGGGTGGATTACGTTGTCAAACAAATGGTATTGACGAGGGATGTCATTAGAAGTGAAAATATGGTCATTACAGATCCCAATGGGGCTGTAATTAATTTTGAAAATATGGATTTAGCAACGTTATATGGATTACTGAAAGAGCGCCATATCTCCGCGCAAATCGAAAATGCGCTTTCGCATTACCCATATGCAGCTTTTATGTTCAGAAAGTTTCTTGCATTATGTAATGATCATCGTGAAATGGCGAAAAAAATAATTAAGCACGCTGACAAAGTCACGCTTCAACTCCACAGGTTATATATTCTCAGGAATTCTATTGTTCACAATGCTGAATCAAGCATGTACATTGATTTTCTTACAGCGAACCTGGAACATTATCTAAGAGGGACTATCAACGCAATGTTCTACATGGCGTCAACATTGCCAAAAGTGAGCTCCCCTGAAGAAGCATTCATACGGTATCACCATATGTATGAAACTATGCTTAAAAATTTAGAACCCACTTATGGGGTGACTAAACAAGCGAAAATAAATGATATCAATGTAAAGCTTGGCAATGGTGGGATGGTTACAAAAGATGACGAGCTTGTAAAATGGTTGAAGCTACACTCCTGATTATCAGCCCCTGTTGATAAGCGTTGAGGTAGATTATCAACCCTAAAATCAAATGCGTGCGTGATCACTTGTGGCAGCCCCTCGCTCATAACAAATTTGTCTTACCTCACCGTATGAAAAGTGCTGTGGCAGGTGGCACTTACCAGCCCGGATATCCGGAAAGAAAAAACATGCGGAAATATGCTGACCTGCTCCCCCTTGATGATTACACCGTGATGTTAGTAATGTTTTCATCAGCAACGTGAGGGCATGCCTATGAAGAAGCGTTTTTCCGACGGACAGATCATCAGTATTCTCCGTGAGGCTGTAGCCGTGGTTTCTGCCCGGGAAATCTGCCATAAGCACGCCATTTATGACGCTACCTTTTACACCTGGCGTAAAAAGTATGGCGGTATGGAGGTGCCCGAGGTTAAGCGCCTGAAGTCGCCTGAGGAAGTGAACGCCAGACTCAGGAAGCTGCTTGCCTAAGCCATGCGGGATAAGGATAAGAAGATGCTTCAGGTGGCTGAGGGGCGAAAGTACTGACGACAGGCCACAAGCGGGAAGCCGTGATGTTGATGGTAGACGATACTGGCCAGTCGCAACCTGGTGCCTGCAGGCTTAAAGGTTTGTCCCTTTCGATCTGCCGTTATGACGCTCAGCGTCCAACTCCTGATGTACATTCGTCAGGGAGTATTACTGAGCATGCACCTGAACGCAGCCGTTTCGGTTATCGGCGCATCTGGCTGCTACTGAGTCGGGAGGGTCTTCACGTCATTCACAAAGCAGGTATACCGTATTTCTCACCTTAATGGACTGAGCATAAAACGTAGACGACCGAACGGTTTCCGCTTCTGTGTCTGGAGGAGCCCATCCTGACTTGGTCGATGGATTTCGTTATGAACGTACTGGACAGAGGTCGTATTATCAAGTGCCTGATTTGCCTGCATGATTTCACGAAGGAGTGTGTGACGCTTACCGCCGCATATGGCATATCAGGTGTGCTGGTCACTCATATTCTGGACTGTATCGCGCTGTTTTGTGGTGACCCGGCTAAGACAAGAACCGATCAGGAAACTGTAACTACCTGCCGTGCACCGGCTCAATCAGCCTTTGAGCATGGCTGCCAGGCAAGCCGAATCAGGACGGATTTTTGAGCCTTTTAAAGGCGATTCAGAGATGAGTACCTGAGCAAGCACTGGTTCAGCGATATTGTCAGGCCAGGGAACGATTAATGACAGGAGCCTAAATTATAAGGAGCACCGTCCCCTTTCATCACTGAATTACCGGATTACAGCTGAAATTGAAACGGACTGGCGAAACAGAAAATATGAAGAAATACCAACCGACGTGACTCACTGAAGTTTGTACCTGAGGAGGGAGGCAGGTCAATGGTATCATGCACGAAAAGCCTGGAGGAAGGATGGTGTATGAACTGGTCTTCACTGGTTAAGTTAACCCTTGGTGCGTTTCTGTTCGCGGGGATGTCGTTTTCTGTTTACGCTAAAAACTGTAAGAAAGGTATTCCCTGCGGTAACTCGTGCATAGCAGCATGGAAAACCTGTGGCGGAAGTTCGCGCTCTACCTCCGCTAACAGGCATTTATACTCTAATCCATCAACTTCGCTTCAAAGCACAATTCCAGAATCATCCGTTGAACGCTCTACTAACAAAGTTCAAGACAGAACCTCGTCCGCAACCGCGAAAACGTATCTTTGCCAGTATGCTATTGCAGCAGTACAAAATGGTAAAATTGGTTCTTTACGTGTTTTAGGAAACGCTAAAGTCACGTTATATACGGATAGTTTCAAAGCTCACCGCATGAACGGTACATATCTGATCTCCCCGAAGCTGAATACCGATGGCAAGCTGATGATGGCGGATGATAAAAGCAAAGTGTATGCCTATGATCCGCGGCTGTTGAACTTCGCCATTAGCGACCGGATTGCCAGAAGTACAGAGCAATGGGATCGTTGTAAATTGGTTCACAACAACTAAATCCATACAACGAGACTGATTGATCATGAGTCCGATGCTGTAAACTGTAATGTGATAAGGCATTAGCCCTATAGAGTTAACGATATCGACCATATCACTTAAAACTGCTTAGCCAGTTACCTGAGAGTTACAGATGAAATTTTCCTACCGCCATGGATACGATCCTGAGTTTGACGATAGAGTAGTCCGTGATGAAGCCCCTAAATGGGTCAGAAAGCTCTTTTTTTCGAAGCTACTGGAAAGGTTACTTCAAACTGATCAACTATCGGATTCTGGCAAGCAGCCTATACCAGTATATGACCTTATATATGAGTTATTGGCTATGGATGATGAAGAACCCGATGAGTATCACTTAAGCCACACATCTGCCCTGGAAGTTTTGCGAAATCTCGTGATGGGTATGCCCTGGTACCGCTTCTATGACATGGTTGAGATCGTAGCGGAGAGGCTGATTGACAATGACGATACGTTTACGTGGGGCAGCCCAAAAAATGAGTCCTATTCTTACTCCGCATATCGTCAGAGGGTGAACGAGCTCTTTTCGGAATACAAAGTTGACTGGAGAATGAA
>Ga0105251_10000693_pt1 | contig 31117 bp, 26 predicted proteins | sample KBSS64metaG_FD_80424 | JGI IMG/M metagenome (GOLD analysis project Ga0105251, IMG submission 80424) | Switchgrass rhizosphere microbial communities from Kellogg Biological Station, Michigan, USA - KBS S6-4 metaG | ecosystem: Host-associated > Plants > Roots > Rhizosphere > Soil | place...
GAACGGCGATGATCTGGTGTTCGGTGAATCGTGCCTTGCGCATGGCGATCTCCTCCGGGGACATAATCAGTATGCCGGAAGATCTCTAAAAGTGAATGGTCCGGTTTATCGGGATACTTACACATGTACACGCAATAATCATGATGAACGAAAGAAGCATTAATGGGCAAACTGGCAAAATTATCAGCAAATGGGTAACACTGGCAAACAATGCAATCCCATCAAATGTTCCTCCCCAGTGGGATCTAGATTTGAAAGGTCAGCAATATTCAGAGCCTACAAAGGGTATAGGTAAACAGATTGATTACATGGCAAAGCCCGAAAGTAAGTTAAATGACTTTAATAGAGAGGCGAGCAAGAGCCTATATGATTGGTCAGATGCCAACGTTTGGGGTTATTCGAATGGCTGGGCGCGGCATGAGATAAAAAAAGAAACACTTTCTATCACTGGCTTTCATGCTGTAAGACGCATACTAAAAGCCGTTCAGGCATCAAGGAAAGACAACTACAAAGCTAAGCGACAGATACAGCGTACATTGAAACGACAAGACATAAATCGCTCACCAATCACCCCGTTCCAAGCACCGTTAATTAGCAAACACGATTGGGATTTATCAGTGATAGCGGTCACCAAAGAGGCAGAGACAGAGCGCAGGGAGTTACTATCCTCACAGATAATAAACTCGAACAAAGTACAAACCCACCCGCTGTTAAGGATGTTAAGAAAAGCACGAGTGAGAGCATCCAGAGCCAGAAGAGAAAGCGGAGGTTATGACCATTACTACTAGTAGTGACAGATCGTGACAAGGCAGTCCAAAAAACGACCAATAATAAGAGAGATATGCCTGCCAAACCGCCAAAAGCGCGGAGCGCGGCAAACGCCGCGAGAGGCGCAAGAAGGCGAACCTATCCATTGAAACGGTCAGAAGAGCGCATCGCGCTCGATGACCGAAGCCCCCACTAACACCGTCAACAAAAGATCAAAGTCTTAGAAAAAAATGACGTTACTTTGATGGGCTTCCATCCGTAAAAATCAAATTTTGAGATAAAGTACTTATAGAAATTAATCACTCTATAAGAGTGAGTTGACGTGAGTTTGAAGTGAGCAATACATTAAAAATACATATAATAATCAAACGCATAATAACAACCACTGAGCAAAAATCACCAGAAAACAACGCCAACGTAACGTCAACTCTGTAAGCACTTTTTCGGTCACTTTTTGGGTTGAATGCACGTAGAAGTCCCCAGCCGTGAAATTTGAGCGCTTATGCACGATTCTGATGGTTTTTTGTCTGTAGATCACGGTTGGGTTAACAATACAAAAAGCGCGTCATAAAAGCGCTCACTTGAGGTTTTGAGTATTTAAAACCCGATATGTCGGAGAATATCCTCGAGTACATACCAGAACGCTAGCCATGAGTACTGAGTAACAGTAATGGTGTATTCATGAAACTCAATATAAAGCAGTGGATTAACCACTGCTTTATAAAAATCATCTATTGGATGTTATACTTTTTACTATTTCCTCTAAAATAACCTTGCTTCTATTTATAAATGATACTCTTTTAATTAAAGTAAGATCATCTTGGTGGTAATCAACGGAACTTACTTGAGCTAAAAGAGCCTTGCAAGCATGTTCAAATTGAACTTTATTACCTTTATTAAAGTGTTTATACTTTAGCTCATAGACATCTTTATACGGAATTATTTGTCTATACTTATAACCATCATCAGGCAATCCAATAAGTATGTTATGAGCTTCGATGAAACTATCAAAGCACCTACCAGAATCAGGTTCTTTTAAACACTTCATTATTAGCAATCTAGCCTGCTGCGTATCAATATTTTCCGTATGATAATCTTCTTTTGATCTAGCCAAAGAGTATGCATCATTTAAATAGGTTTGAGCAGAGTCTAAATCTCCTATTGAAAGTCTACACATAGCATATTGTACCCAATAGTGTGGGGAGTCAGTAAGCCACGGGCAAACCCGCTTCAATTCCATGTAATAGCTATCCAATGCTTTTTGCTTTTGCGGTAGCAAAACTTCTAAAACATGAAACCTTAGTAAAGATTTAAATATTTTATTTGCATCATATGATACATTTTTAAGATTGTTAAATGTCTCGACTATTGATAGTAGTTTATGTCTAACATAGCTCACATTAAAACTATTATTTATGATCGCAAGAGACATTAGACTTGATTTTGTCTCAATTGCAGTACCGCTTTCTGTGAACCGATATAAAGATTTGAACTGATCACTTGATCTAAGACTCATTTTATAAATACTATCATTCCCTGCCATTTCAGAAATAATAGAAGATGTTTTTCTTACATCAATTATGTCACATAATGCTATGGCAAACACAGTATCTTTATACTCTTGAGATTTAAACAACTCATCTGTTAAATATTTGATTCTTTCTTGAATTGAAGGGCTTTTAAGTAAACCTAATAATATCCCTGAGATTTGGCCATTGTAATCTTCTTTAACTTTTTTGATTTTGTTAATCTTTGACAATGATGTAAGTTCTGACCACAGACCTTGATTTTCTATCAAATCAACAAAATCAGAAATTTCAGATTCGGTTAACTGATCTAAACTAACTTCGGAAAACTCAATATCTAATGAATTGATGAAGTAAGCTGTTCTTAAAGCAATTGCACTTCTATCAGTAATTATTATCGATATTTCATCAGGATAATTGATATTAATATGATTTAGCAATCGTTCTGCTTTATTATAACCTTCGATCACAATTACTACATTTTTTTTGTTTTTTACGATCCAATCAATTTCGGATAATTCATCATCATATTCACTTTTTTCAGAGAAGGTATAAACATTATATCCTTCACGAGCGAGCAGATAAGTTATCATTTTAAGAAAAACGGTTTTACCATTTCCTAACTCACTATGAATAAGAATATTATTTTTGGATTGAATTAACCTTATAGTTTCTTTAAGTAGATCGCGATTTATCAAAAAATTATCTAAAAAATCATTGCTTACAGAAGTGTTAATCTGATTATCATCATGCTTTCCAAAGAGTAAAAAATCTTTTATTTCAGTATCTGTAATTGTTTCATGATTGTAACTAATCTCTCTTAATTCAAAACAATCTAGACATATTTCTTCTCGATTTTCATTGGATTGAAATTGAATGTCATTGATTAAATTAGAAAAGCCTTCTACTCCAATAGGTAAAACGTGTCCGAAGTCAGTCAAAAAAAATGTTTCCTGGAAAGTAGCATTTTCATGAACTATAAAATATGTCTTTTCTACCAGACTATCTGTCTGGTAGAGCAATCTTTGTACATCCATATCATACATGGAGTATCCTACAAATATTACAGCACTTGCTGTTTCAAGATCTCTTTTAAAAACGTAATTCCATTGGGAGCTAATGAAAGATTGAGGGGAAAGATAAGATGAGTTTGTAAGCTTTATTTTAGAATCGAGGTCGGATATTATCGCTTTATCAATAGCGCCATTAAGATGTACACATAAATCACCTTGAGAAATATGATCCTTTGGAAGGTCATCAATATCCAATGACTCAATTCTCCTTCCGGTTTTGAGACATGCTAATTCAATAGAATTATCATAATTTGTAGTGTAAAACCTTCGCCATGGTAAGGAACAAATTTTCTCATGATATTCAGAAACTTCACGCAACACAAAATTATCTTTTAATAGTTTAAGAAGTTCGCTTTTATTTCCGTGTTTCAGAAAGAAACGAGAAGTGAACATTAAATCTTCATTATCAGAACCTAACCCTGCGAGCTGACTTATTTTCTTAGATAGCGCTTTTGCAAGAGGTGGTTCACCATTTGTTATACTTTTTGTTTTACGTGAAAAACCTGCCCCGGTAAATAAAATGGCTTTTCCTGAATTTATCCTTCGAAGCATTTCTTCTGTATCAACCTTCGGGAGGTTCAGTTTGGTTACATCCATTTTGTTAAACATTTCTACCTCTTTAATATTGTAATTTCAAGATTAGGCTAATTCAGAATTATATGAACAGAACGATAAACAACCATTTATCATTTATGGAATATATGCAAATTAATTATCACAGCCAGCAAGCCTAAGTCAACAAATATCAGAAAATCATTTATTTCCTTTACATTTCAATTTGTTACGCAACTCAATGGATAATCAGAATTAAAACATACTTCACGTATTTCTTATATAATGATTTTTAATACTGTTACATAATGTCAATTTTTGATAGGTATGGTCTATCATAGATTAGAAATCTCTTTACATTTCACCCAGCAAACTCACAATATATTTCTGCACCCTACGCTTCAGGCAGTAAACTCAACTCGGACAAGCAACGGTGTCAAATCATATCTGAAGTAATAAATGTAATGAACTATTAGCGGGTATGCATAGAGCTGTAGGTAAAAAAGAAACGCGCCAGCAAAGCGCGTCCTGTCTTAGGCAAGTTGGTTAGTATCTATAGCATCCATCCAATCTGGAACAATTCCCAGACGTTCCGAGATCTCCTCGTTGGTCACGTCCTCCGTTGAGAGATTCACCTGAAAATCGTTAGATTCAGGATAGTCAGGGGTAAGTAACAAGTATTCTCGCAACTCTTTCAGGTCTTTTTCCATCTTAACACTCCTTGTTAATAGACCGCCGAACGATGGTGCTGATTTGCACCATCCCAAGTGCAGGCAAGAAAACCCACCAGCACACCAAATTATCTCATACGGTAAAAACGGTGTCGGGCTGTATCTTTCGAATAGCTCAACATTTCGCCTTAACTGCCAGCCATTATCATTGTCTCAATTGGGTATACCGTAATGACAATGTGAAACAAAGTCTCAATAGGGTTGCATAGGAACATTTTGACTACACAAAATGCCTTATGTATCATTTGCACTTAAATTCACAACCCTATTGAGACAATGCAATGAACGTTAGAATATACTGCCGGGCATCAACTGAGGGGCAACACGCTGATCGAGCACTTACCAGCCTACGTGAATTTTCAAAATTAAAAGGCTGGCAGATTGCTGGAGAGTACATAGAAAATGCTAGCGGGGCGAAGCTTGAGCGCGTAGAGCTTATGCGGCTATTGTCCGAAGCCCAGCCCGGCGATCTGTTGCTAGTGGAAGCTATAGATCGTCTGAGTCGCCTAGAACATAGCGCATGGGTTGAACTGAAAGATACGCTCAACCGAAAAGGGTTAATCATCGTATCAATGGATTTGCCAACGAGCTGGCAGATGGTCGAGATGGCAGGCAATGACCTAACCAGCGGCATCCTGAGAGCTGTAAATGCCATGTTGATAGATATCCTTGCCACAATGGCGCGACAGGATTACGAAACACGCCGTAAACGCCAACAGCAAGGCATAGAGCGGGCTAAAAGCGAAGGCATATACATTGGCAGGGAGAAAAATCAGGAAGCCCGTGGGATCGTTCAAGAGATGTTGAAGCAAGGAGTAAAACCTGAACTCATCATGAAGGCAGCAGAAATCAGCCGAGCGACTTACTACCGTATAAAAAGTGAGCTATCAGTCCTAAAATCAGAATAACCTTTGAAAGGTCATCAGGCTTGTTTCATCATATAAAACCAGCTTTTCTGACCACAACGTCTGGGGGCACCCATTGGGGCACCCACCAAAATCGAAAACAAAATTAATTGTAATTCAAATTTTTAATTGATTTTTCGATTCCTGCAGGGGACACCATATATACCTCTCCTGACCTCTTTCAGATTCCATCGCCTTCCCTCGTACTCAGGAATCAACCTTCGACGGTGGCTATGGTTCATCAACTGATGTCTACCGGTTTGAGCGTAAAACAATGCGCGTTTGCGGGCCTTAATGTGAGTTTATCCTGTTCAATAAATAGTGAGTCCCTGAAGATGCTAAATGCACGTCAGGTCGAGACGGCAAAACCTGGAGACAACGCCGGTGAACTCGCTGACGTCGCAGGAATCTATCTCACGATTAACATAACGGCTCAAAGTGCCCGCGCATGAACTCTCTGTTGCTCATACTTACAGACTTGCAAACTGTCGGGCGGTGTAGACCGGAATAGAAGGAAATCGATGTCAGGAAAGAGTCAGTCCCCAGCAGATTGTCTCGCACGAAAATTGAATTAATTTAATGAATAATAAAAATTTTATTTCGATGCCTTCTGTTTTATTTCAGCATAACGGGCAGCCAATTGCTTCGGATGCATCTCCAGTTGAGTCCTGTCCGCAACCGGTAACGATTTGCCAACAGGTGTTTGTGATAATACCCGCGGTTGCTCTTCAGCGGGTATGGATTGATTAAAGGACTGCATGGCAGAAAAGACCACTGATTTCAGCTCACTGACCGTCATATATTTACCCTTTTGCTCATCAAGCCCGTTCAGATTGTTACTCAGTTTCTGTAGCGTCGTCATTCCCTGATACCAGCCATTGAGATTTTCTACCGGCAATGAGGCAGCGCTAAGCTGCTGCTGCCACTGTTGTGTCAGAGATTTAGCCTGCTCCAGCCAAAGCGTCTGAGCCTGTTCCAGAAGCTGCCTGCTCCAGGCGATATTCCAGTCAGGAGGAAGCTTGTCCAGTCGGGCAAGCTGCTGCTGGGTTTGTGTGATAACCACAGGTGATAATGAGGATCGCTGGCGCAGCACATCCAGCTGTGCAGGTGTGAGTGCTGCAGGTAACGGCGCAAGTGAGGCGACGAGCTGAGTCTGAAGTGGGTCAGGCCGCAGCAAGATATGCCAACCCCATACCGTCGCGACGCTGACCACCAGCATGGTGCACAGCCCGGCGGCGAAGGATTTCGTTTTTTTTACCGGCGCGGGTATTGCCGCCTGTACGTCGATATTCTCCTCGGGTTCTGATTGCGCGACATACACCCACTTCCCTGTACTATCCGACGCGATCTCCCCTTCAGGTGGGCAACCGGCAAGGGTGCTCGTTGCCATTCATTACCGTCGCAGACAGCACGATACCGGGCTCAATGGTCACACTAGCGCAACCGGCGGTGTCATCACAGTTTTCCAGCCGGGCGGCATGGTTGTGCATCAGCGTACGCAAGGCATCAAACTGACTCAGGTGTTTAAGTTCCAGGCGCTGTAGCACGACGCAGAGACCGGTAAGCAACTGCTCTGCCCGATATAGCTGGCTGAGGTCGCTGTAATTCAGCAGGAGCGTGCGCATCCGTTGCTGCAGACGCTGACTCAGACCACTGAGGATTTCCATGCGGGCATGTACAGGTGAGGCCAGAGCGCGCCCCACTGATGGCTTATCAGGGCCTCCAGTATTGCCAGTCCGTCATTCAAACCAGCCAATGCGGCCAGATGCGTCCGCGCAAGCGTATACCAGGCAGCCGTTTGCAGTTCAACACTGTTTTGTTCAAATAATGAAAGGCAGAGCTTTTCGGCATATTGCCAGTTCACATCCGGGCGCGCCGGATGGCTCAGCTTACTCAGTTCATCACGCAGGGCGGCATAATCTGGCAAGGTACGCGGATCGCCGCCGGTTTTAATTTTATGTGGAGTCATGTCATTCATAACCGGATATCCATCTGACGTGTCTGAAGCTATGGAGGATTTTTGAGGCACGGCGAATTTTACTGACATGGTGCTATCCGGCCTTACATGCGGGTGGTCGTGTCGAGATATTGCTGGTATTTAAGGTGTTGGAGTAACACTCATCCTTCGGGCATAAACTCCGTGCGATAGCGCACCAGGCCAATACCTTTGAGTTCGGCATCAATGGCATAGCGCAGTTCACCGGGGATTTCCAGATTAAATCACTCAATTACTCTAAAAATTTAAAACAACAACGACATTAAAATAAGAATAATCCTCAGACAATGAGAAAAAATCTCACTTTAAAAAAACGAGTTATATAAAACCAGCCATATCTTAGAAAGATAGTTAATTCATAAAATGAATGCATTTTATTTTTGCACCGCTGACATAAGATAATAATTATCAGAATTTATGGAAGGTGTCATATATATAAAAAGGAGCAAGCTACGGTCCACCATGATCCAGGAAGTCGCCAAAAGGTCAATGGCATGGCGGGTTGAATTTGCCACGTGAGACGACGCTTGATGAACCGAAAAACAGTGCGCGCCACTCAGGGGAAATGGATACAATGCGGCGACTGGCTTTCTGCAAAACAGTGCAAAGCTCATTCACGGTAGCGAAACCATTCGCAATCTCGGACCTCACGTCAGGCGGCTAAATGAAATACATCACTTTCAGCGACATGCAACAGCAGAGCGATGCGGCAGCGCGCTCACCTCGTTTGCGTGCACATCGTAATTTTCACCCGGAATTAACCGATCCCGTACAACGTCTGGCGATCGCGATGGAACCGGGCACCTACATTCGCCCTCACCGTCATCCGCACACCTTTGAACTGCTGTTAGCTCTCAGCGGGCGCTTTGTGGTACTGACTTTTGATGATCTCGGTTACGTCACTCGCCGCATCGTATTAGGTGAAGAGTGTACGGCGCTAGAGATGGATGCCGGGACCTGGCATGCGGTTCTGTCGCTGGACGCCGGCGGCGTTATTTTTGAGGTCAAACACGGCGGCTATCAGCCGGTTGCTGCCGGGGATTATGTCACCTGGGCACCTGCGGAAGGTGAAGAAGGAACGTTTGAACTGATGGAATGGTATCATCAGGCTCAGGTTGGCGACGGCGGGCACATTCGCTCACTCTGACCAGGCCGGTTAAAAAACAGTCCGCTGCCGGGACGCGGCGGATTAAGACCTTTATAGCCCATAAAAAACGGTCTTATAAATTTAGAAAAAATAAAAAACTCGCCTACTGACTGACCCGCGCTGGTATATATTCACATTGGCAATATTTTATCTGCAAAGCATCTGCGCGTATTAGCGCCATAATCCCTCACCATATTTGGAATCCGGATGAAACCATTTCGCTACCCTGCTGCCACTCTCTGCTCCATGATGCTGTGTTGTTCGCCCGCCAGCGCCGAGGTTGACCTGGGTTCCATCGATATCTTCTCCGCATCGAATCCGAACAGTCCGGTCCCAAAAGGACTGGTGTTGGGAGCCGCAACGATTAGCGGAACGGCGCGCTACGAGAAGCAAAATAATGAAACTTACTTTATTCCCGGCGGGCTCTACTTCGGCGATCGGTTGATCTATCTCGGCGATCGCGCCCGCTACTATTTTCATATCGACGACAAAGTGGCTTTTTACGGCTATGGCCGCTGGCGATTTGGCAACTTAGATCCCAGCGATAATAGCGCGTTCAAGGGTATGGAGCAGCGAAAAGGCGAGTTTGAAGCCGGTATCGGCACCACGCTGATTACGCCCTATGCGCTGCTGAGCGCCCGTATCAGCTCCGACGTGACGGGGCGCAGCAATGGCCAGGAGCTGCTTTTGTGGGCAGATTTTCCCGTCATCAAAGATAATCTGCTGATCATGCCGGGGATGGGACTGATGATCCGCAGTAGCAATATGGCCAACTACTATTTTGGCGGCGTCTCGGCCAGCGAAGCCACCAGCCAGCGCCCGCAGTGGGATACCGGTACCACCGTCTCACCAATGGCGGCGATTATTACCAGCTACCGTTTCAGCCCCCACTGGGTTGGCATGTTCGCCGCCAACTACGAGCTGTATGATAAAGATATCGCCGACAGCCCCCTCGTTCAGCACAACGGCGAACTGTATGGCATTCTGGCCGTCGGCTATACCTGGTAAGCGGACACTATCACAAGGTTTTCCCACTGCTAAGCTCCCCGGCGATCTGTAATGCCATCGCGCTAAACGCGCGCGCCGCGGCACTCTGCCAGGCCTCTTTGTGCTGCAGCAGGCAAGCCGTTCGCTCCAGCAGCACCGGCATGAGCGTCACCGCCACCAGATCGTCGCGGTCCCGTACGATGGCGGCCGGTAACAGCGTCGCAAGCTGGGTATGTTGAATCACCGTCAGCACCGCGCTGATAGAGTTGGCCTCCATGTGCACCGTTGGCTGAATACCGTGCTGCCGGCAATAGCTGTCGATTTGCCCACGCGTCGCAAACTCCTCGCTCAATAAAATCAACGATTGCTGATTGAGCGCCTCCAGCTTCATACGGCGCTGACCCGCCAGCGGATGATGTCGCCCCACCACCAGCGCCAGCGTTTCGCTGAATAAAGGCGTGGCCACAATATCCCTTGAGCCGCTATCGGCAAAAGCAATCCCGGCATCCAGCTCGTCGTTAAGCAATAACGCTTCCATCCGCTGCTGGGCCATTTCACGCATCGTCAGCGTGATGTTCGGATAACGCTGATAAAAAGCCGCTACCAGCGGCCCCATAAAGTAGGTCGTAAACGTCGGCGTCATCGCCACCCGCAGCGTTCCCCGCTGCAGGTCTTCTACATCCAGCAGCGCTCGTTTACCCTCTTCCAGTTCCTGTAGCACCCGGCGGGCATAAGTGAGCCAGACCTCGCCGGAATCGGTCAAACGAATCTGCCGCCCGCTGCGGTCAAATAACAGGACGCCCAGCAGCTCTTCAAGCTGGCGGATCTGTTGAGAAAGCGCCGGCTGCGAAACATGCAGCGCCGTCGCGGCTCGGGTAAAACTGCGATGTTCCGCAACCGCCAGAAAACAGGTGAGATGGCGTAGCAGCATGGGCACCCCTATAAGTAAAACCAATAGAGTCAATCATAAATAAGTCTTTTAACTTATAAAACAAAATGCGTACTCTGCCCTGTGTACAGCCGTAAAGTTCCTCTTCCCGCAACATATCTGCCTTTCCTCTCCGGAGCCGCTATGTCAGTTCACGATAGTTATCTTCAGCACGCCATCGCCCTCGCCACAGCCAATGTTGAAAACGGCGGGCGTCCGTTTGGCGCGCTCATCGTCCACAGGGGTGATATTGTCGCCCGGGCCGTCAACACCCTGCATCAAAACGGCGATCCGACCGCACATGCCGAACTCAACGCCATTCGCGACGTCTCACAGCGTCTGGGCAGCCAGGTACTCAGCGAGTGCATCATTTATGCCAGCGGTCAGCCCTGCCCGATGTGCCTGAGCGCTATCTATTTGACCGGCATCCGCGAGGTTTATTTCGCCAACAGTAACCGGGATGGCGAACCCTTCCGGCTCTCCACCGCCGCTATCTACCATCAGCTAAGTCAACCGCTGGAAACGCAATCACTCCCGATTCACCATAGCCCTCAGCCCGAAGGCCTCGCGCTTTATCAGCTGTGGGCGGATAAGCAAAAATGAGCCCGATGTCGCGCAACGGCCTGATGCTTCTGGTGCTGGTACTGATCGGCATCAATATGCGCCCGCTTTTGACCTCCATCGGCCCGCTTCTTCCCCAGCTACAACAGGCCAGCGGAATGGGATTTACCCTCGTTTCGCTACTCACCGCGATCCCGGTTATCGCGATGGGACTCCTGGCGCTGGCAAGTCCGTGGACTCAGCGCCATATCAGCGAAAGTCGCGGGATGGTACTGAGCCTGATAATGATCGCCTCAGGCGCCGTGCTTCGTGAATTCACGCCGCACAGCGGGCTGCTGCTGAGTAGCGCCCTGCTCGGCGGGATCGGAATCGGTATTATTCAGGCGACGATTCCGGCAGTGATAAAGCGTCAGTTTCCCCAGCGAACGCCGCAGGTCATGGGGCTGTGGTCAGCGGCGCTCATGGGCGGCGGAGGCCTGGGAGCCGCGTTGACGCCGTGGCTGGCGCGGCACAGCGCCCTTTGGCATCACGCGCTCGCCTGGTGGGCTCTGCCCGCCATCGCAGCGCTGCTCGGCTGGTGGTCAGTCAGCCGCATGCGACCTGCCGGGCAACATCAGGCCGCACCTCAGGTCAGCGGGTCCGTTTTCCGCCGCCGCCGCGCGTGGACGCTCGGGCTGTACTTCGGCCTGATTAACGGCGGCTACGCCAGTCTGATCGCCTGGCTGCCCCCTTATTACATGCAGTTGGGCTATAGCGCTCAGTTTAGCGGAACCCTGTTGGCAATGATGACCGTAGGCCAGACCGCCGGCGCGTTGCTGATACCGATGCTGGCACGTCACGACGATCGCCGCAGACTATTACTATTGACGCTGGTGCTGCAGCTTATTGGTTTCTGCGGGTTTATCTGGCTGCCGCTACAGCTCCCGCTGCTATGGGCCGTGTGCGGCGGCATAGGATTAGGCGGCGCATTCCCGTTGTGCCTGGTCCTGGCGCTCGATCACGCCCGCCATCCGGCGATTGCAGGCCGACTGGTGGCCTTTATGCAGGGCATCGGTTTTATGCTGGCCGGCGCCTCCCCGTGGTTGTCGGGTCTGCTGCGAAGCCTGAGCGGCAATTATGTGCTGGACTGGGCGTTTCATGCCGTCTGCGTCGCTGCTCTGATGGGCGTCACCCTGCGTTTTGTACCGGCACGCTATCCGCAGGCCTGGCACCGGCCTGAACGCGCCGCCGATTAAGCCCGAATGTTGCGCCGCGGGAGAGCGTTTCCCGCAGCGCATCGTTGGCATCGCCAGGAGAATAAATCCCAAAATCAAACAGCTATCGCATCACGGCGGCAACGGCGAAAAGCCGTCGCCAGAATGGAATTTATTACCGAATGAAATTAATGTGTCGCCGAATCACGACACTCGTAAGTAACTAAAAATTAATAAAAAAATGCCCCTTGTTTCCCTCATTTTTTAGGCGTACATTAGCGCCATCTGGAGCAGTTACAGCACAGAATTTCGACCTGCCGCGGCCGCCAGAATCCTCTGGTTTTGCTGCGACGGATCAGAATCAACAATGAAGATTAAATTCATTTAGGCGTTTCGCCGAGAACGCGGAGTGATGAGTCGTGAAATACTTTATTATGGGCGTATCTTTTATGGTCATCGTTTGGGCCGGTACTTTTGCCCTGATGATTTAAGCACAGCCAGAGTCAAAAAAAACGGGAGCCAGCGGCTCCCGTTTTTTGTTGCTGCGTTTCTTTATTTCGCGCCGTTATTCGAGGCTTTCGCCGGCTGACTTGCCCGATGCTGGCAACAGCCCGTCGGCACGAAACATCGATTTGATTCCGCGAATAGCCTGGCGGATACGATCGCGATTTTCGATAAGCGCAAAACGCACATGGGTATCCCCGTAATCGCCGAAGCCGATACCCGGCGAAACGCATACTTTCGCGTCCTGCAGCAGCTTTTTCGCAAACTCCAGCGAGCCCAGCGCCGCATACTGCTCGGGGATCTTCGCCCAAACGTACATGGATGCCTTCGGACACTCGACCATCCAGCCTGCTTCGTGCAGCCCTTTAACCAGCACATCGCGACGGCGCTTGTACTGCTCGGCGATATCGCGAACGCACTGCTGGTCGCCTTCCAGGGCCGCAATTGCCGCGACCTGCAATGGAGTGAAGGTGCCATAATCGTGATAGCTTTTAATACGCGCCAAGGCATTGACCAGCGTTTTATTACCGACCATGAAGCCGATACGCCAGCCGGCCATGTTGTAGCTTTTGGAGAGGGTAAAGAACTCCACGGCCACATCGCGCGCGCCGGGGACTTCCATAATCGAAGGGGCCTTCCAGCCATCATAAACGATATCGGCATAGGCCAGATCGTGTACCACCAGCACATCGTAACGCTTGGCCAGCGCGACCACTTTTTCAAAGAATTCCAGTTCGACGCACTGCGCGGTCGGATTAGACGGGAAACCGAGGATCATCATTTTCGGTTTCGGGTAGCTTTCACGAATCGCCCGCTCCAGCTCATTGAAGAAATCAACGCCTTCCACCAGCGGCACTGAACGCACCTGCGCCCCGGCAATAACCGCGCCATAGATATGGATCGGGTAGCTTGGATTGGGCACCAGCACCGTGTCGCCATGATCCAGCGTCGCCAGCATCAGATGCGCCAGCCCCTCTTTTGAGCCAATTGTAACAATCGCTTCCGATTCCGGATCGATCTCAACGTTATAGCGATCCTGATACCAGCGCGAAATGGCGCGGCGCAGACGAGGAATACCGCGGGAGGTGGAGTAGCCGTGCGTATCGGGCCGCTGGGCAACGGTGCAAAGTTTTTCCACGATATGCGGCGGCGTCGCGCCGTCCGGGTTGCCCATGCTGAAATCGATAATATCTTCACCGCGCCGACGCGCAGCCATTTTCAGTTCAGCAGTAATATTAAAAACGTAAGGGGGCAGACGATCGATACGCGTAAAACGGCGTTCAGGACTGGATGCAGTCATAGATTCCTCAGAGTAACGTTAGCGCCCGGACCGTCCGAGCGACGCTGTCGCGTTTGCGACGAGCTTAGAAAATAACCCGAAAAAAATGATGCTGTCGAGGGGGTGAGAAAAAAATAATCGTCGGCGAAAAAAGCGGGCATCTGCATCATGGCATGCAGCGGCAGAGATCCTCAATTTAGCCGGTACGAAAATTAGATGCAACATATTAATATCTATTAGTTTACCTGTTTTTATCATTCACCCTCCGCTTATCAGGTTGACACCGGCCCGGCGATCAATCCCCTTTTTTTAGTATGACTTTTCCCTATTCGACGCTTCGGCTGGCCTTCTGCCGCGAGGTTTTTTATCATGTTGCTTTCCCGCGATAGACACGGCGCACCCATGCACGAAATATTCACAATGCTGCTGGCGGTTTTTGACCGCGCGGCACTCATGTTGATTTGCCTTTTTTTCCTTATCCGTCTGCGCCTGTTTCGCGAGCTACTGCATAAATCTGCACATACGCCGAAAGAGCTGCTGGCGGTTATCGCCATTTTTTCCCTGTTTGCGCTGTTCAGTACCTGGTCTGGCGTGCCGGTAGAGGGTTCTCTGGTCAACGTGCGGATTATCGCGGTGATGTCCGGGGGAATTCTGTTTGGCCCCTGGGTCGGAGCTATCGTTGGGGTGATTGCCGGCGTTCATCGCTATCTTATTGATATCGATGGTGTAACCGCTATCCCCTGCTTTATCACCAGTATTGTCGCCGGGTTGTTGTCAGGGCTGATTAATCGCAAAGTGCCGAAAGCTCAGCGCTGGAAGATCGGGATTCTCGCCGGGATGCTCTGCGAAACCTTAACCATGATCCTCGTGGTCTTTTGGGCACCGTCGTTTTCGCTGGGCATTGATATCGTCTCCAAAATCGGCATCCCGATGATCCTCGGCAGCGTCTGTATCGGCTTTATCGTGCTACTGGTCCAGAGCGTCGAGGGTGAAAAGGAGGCCAGCGCCGCGCGCCAGGCAAAACTGGCGCTGGATATCGCCAACAAAACGCTGCCGCTCTTCCGTCATGTGAACAGCGAATCCCTGCGCCAGGTGTGCGACATTATTCGCCGCGATATCAATGCCGACGCGGTGGCCATCACCACTACCGATCGGGTTCTGGCCTACGTCGGGTTTGGCGAAAGCAACTATCACGATAGTGATAATGACATCAGCCCCACCACGCGCCAGGCTATCGAGAGTGGGAAAATCATTATTAAAAACAATGATGAGGCCTACAGAACGCCGGAGATTCACTCCATGCTGGTCATTCCGCTACGGGAGAAAGGCGTGGTGACCGGTACGCTGAAAATTTATTACTGCCATGCCCACCGCATCACCTCGTCCCTGCAGGAGATGGCCGTCGGCCTGTCGCAAATCATCTCTACTCAGCTGGAGGTCTCGCGGGCAGAACAGCTGCGTGAAATGGCCAACAAGGCCGAGCTGCGCGCCCTACAGAGCAAAATCAACCCGCACTTTCTCTTTAACGCCCTCAATGCGATTTCATCCTCGATCCGCATGAATCCGGATACCGCCCGTCAGCTCATTTTTAATTTGTCGCGCTATTTACGCTATAACATTGAATTAAAAGACGACGAACAGATTGATATCAAAAGAGAGCTGTACCAAATCAAGGATTATATTGCCATCGAACAGGCGCGCTTCGGCGACAAGCTGACCGTCATCTACGACATCGACGATGAGGTCAGCTGCGTGATACCGAGCCTGCTGATTCAGCCGCTGGTGGAAAATGCCATTGTCCACGGGATCCAGCCGTGCAAAGGCAAAGGCGTCGTCACCCTCGGCATCAACGAGTGTGGTAATCGGGTGCGGATTAGCGTTCGCGATACCGGGAATGGTATCGATCCTGCCGTGGTCGCGCGGGTAGAGGCGGATGAAATGCCGGGTAATAAGATCGGCCTGCTCAACGTCCACCATCGGGTAAAATTGCTGTATGGCGAAGGACTCCATATCCGCCGCATGAATCCGGGAACGGAAATTGCGTTCTACGTGCCTAACAAGCTTGCTTCCCAGACCACTCCGGTGTCTCTGTTGCCATGAACGGAGAAAAAATGAAAGTCATCATAGTTGAAGACGAGTTCCCGGCGCAGCAGGAGCTCACGTGGTTAATTAACACCCACAGCCAGATGGAGATTGTCGGGACGTTCGACGACGGGCTGGACGTGCTGAAGTTCCTGCAGCACAACAAGGTTGATGCCATTTTTCTCGACATCAACATCCCTTCTCTGGACGGCGTTCTGCTGGCGCAGAATATCAGCCAGTTCGCGCATAAACCGTTTATTGTGTTTATCACCGCGTGGAAAGAGCACGCGGTAGAGGCATTTGAACTGGAAGCATTTGACTACATTCTGAAGCCGTATCAGGAATCACGCATCATTAACATGCTGCAAAAACTGGCCAGCGCCTGGCAACTACAGCAGCAGACAGGCAGCCAGACCGGGACGGCTGCCAATCCGCAGCGGGAAAATGACACGATCAATCTCATTAAAGATGAGCGAATTATCGTGACCAGTATTCACGATATTTACTATGCGGAAGCCCACGAAAAAATGACCTTTGTCTACACCCGACGGGAATCATTCGTGATGCCAATGAACATTACGGAGTTTTGCGGCAAGCTGCCGCCCGCACACTTCTTCCGCTGCCACCGCTCATACTGCGTTAACCTGAATAAAATTCGCGAGATTGAACCCTGGTTCAACAACACCTATATTCTGCGCTTACGCGATCTGGAGTTTCAGGTGCCGGTCAGCCGCAGCAAGGTCAAAGAATTTCGCCAGCTCATGCATCTGTAGCAGGGGTATGCCGAAGAGAGTAGCCCGCCCGCGCACGATTGCGCCGGAACGGGCTGGCTATGACAAGATTAGAGAATCTGTCCGAGCGTCTGGCGCAGATGCGCCCCGGAACCCAGCAGGCCCGGATTATCGTGCACGATCAGGTAGACCGGAATATCCTGGACGAAGGCTTTAAAGCGCCCCTTGTCTTCAAACCCGCCGCGGAAACCGGAAGCTTTAAAGAACTCCAGGAAGCGCGGGACGATGCCGCCAGCAATATACACGCCGCCGAAGGTGGCCAGCGTCAGCGCCAGGTTGCCGCCAAAGCGTCCCATAATCACGCAGAACAGCGACAGCGCACGACGGCAATCGATACAGGTGTCAGCCAGCGCGCGTTCGGTCACATCTTTCGGCTGGAGGTTTTCCGGCAGGCGGCCGTCTGATTTCACTATCGCCCGATACAGATTAACCAGCCCCGGGCCGGATAACACACGCTCGGCCGACACATGCCCCAGCTCAGCGCGCAGCTCTTCGAGGATAATCCCCTCTTCTTCGCTGTTCGGCGCAAAATCAACGTGCCCCCCTTCCCCCGGCAGACTCACCCAGCGTTTGTCGACATGCACCAGATGCGCAACGCCCAGGCCGGTTCCTGCGCCGTAGACGGCAATAGGTTTTCCCTCTACCGGCGTCGTGCCGCCAAACTGAATCAGATGCTCAGCTTTCAGCATCGGGATCGCCATCGATACCGCAGTAAAATCGTTGATGATCTCCAGATGTGAGAACCCGAGGTTCTTTTTCATCTCTGCGATGGAAAAAGCCCACGTATGGTTGGTCATTGCCACCCAGTCACCGGTGATCGGACAGGCGATGGCGATGCAACCGTCTTCAACCTCAACGCCCTGCTCGTCAAGATAGACGCGGACAACGGCTTCAAGACTGGGGTAATCGAGCCCGGAATAGGTTTTTGCCCGGGAAATCTCCCCGCTTGCAATATCGCATAATGCCAGTCGGGCATTGGTTCCGCCGACGTCTCCTACTAAAGCAAATTTTGTCATTCCGTTACGGCTCCACTAAAGTCAAAATGATTCTTTTGGCACACTGTAAATTCATGATGCCTTAACAACAACGACCAACGTATAAGTGCCCACAGTTTAGCGACCTATGTCACATTTAGGTTGTAATCTGTGCAAAATGATTGTCAACGCACTGCGGGATCGTCAGGCATAGCCATCAGTTTATCGTTTCAGCACCATTTGCATCGACGCCCCTCAGAGGCACGGGCAAAATCGTGCTTCACGACCTTTAAAAGGAAATGTTTCATGCTGCATCCGCGCGCCAGAACGATGCTGTTGTTATCGATACCCGCCGTGATTATAGGTATCGCTTCCAGCCTGGTATTGATTGTGACGATGAAGATTGCGGCCATATTGCAGCATGTTATCTGGTCCAGCGTGCCGTTGAGTTTAGGCATCGAGGCCAGCGGGCAGGTGTGGACTATCGCCGTACTCACGCTAACCGGCATCGCCGTGGGACTGGTGGTCCGTTTCAGCCCAGGACATGCCGGGCCGGACCCGGCCACCGAATCATTAATTGGCGCGCCCATCAGTACCGGCGCGCTGCCGGGTCTGGTCGCAGCACTCGTATTAGGTCTCGCGGGCGGCGTCAGCCTTGGGCCGGAACATCCCATAATGGTAATGAACATCGCCCTTGCGGTGGCAATCGGCTCTCGTCTGTTTCCCCGCGTCAGTTCGCTGGACTGGACCATTCTTGCCGCCTCCGGCACGATCGGCGCGCTGTTTGGCACCCCGGTGGCCGCCGCGTTAATTTTTTCGCAAACCCTCAACAGCAGTAACGATGTGCCGCTGTGGGATCGCTTGTTCGCCCCCCTGCTGGCGGCAGCGGCGGGCGCCCTGACGACGGATCTGTTCTTCCATCCTCATTTCTCGTTGCCCATCCCCGTTTATCCGCAAATGCATTTCGTTGATATCATAAGCGGCGCTATCGTCACGCTTATCGCCATTGCCGTAGGCATGGTGGCCGTCTGGTGCTTACCGCGGCTACATGCGTTGATGAACCGCCTGAAAAATCCGGTGCTGACGCTGGGTCTCGGCGGTCTGCTGCTGGGGATTCTCGGCGCTGCTGGCGGACATATAACGCTGTTTAAAGGCCTGGAGGAGATGCAGCAAATCGCCTTAAGCCAGACCCTGACGGCCGGCGACTTTTTACTGATTGCGCTGGTGAAGCTGGCGGCGCTGGTGATCGCCGCCGCCAGTGGTTTTCGCGGCGGGCGAATATTCCCCGCGGTCTTCGTCGGCGTGGCGCTCGGCTTTATGCTGCACGCCCATGTCGATGCCGTTCCGGCCGCTATCACGGTCTCCTGCGCTATCCTGGGCATGACTCTGGTGGTCACCCGCGATGGCTGGCTCAGCCTGTTTATGGCGGCGGTCGTCGTACCGGATACGACGCTGCTACCGCTGCTGTGTATCGTGATGCTCCCGGCCTGGCTGCTGTTGGCCGGGAAGCCGATGATGATAGCCAGGCGACGAAACGACTAGACGCGGCTGTTTCTCTCTTCCAGAGCCTGGGTTACCGCGCGCAGGAAGTCAGGAATATCCATTTTGGGCAGCATAACCTCCACCAGCGTCAGCTTATCGGAGCCAATACTGTCGGCCATCGCCTCTTCAAGCTCTTCCGTCCGCGTCACGCGCCAGCATCGGGAAGGGACATTGGGGGCGAAGGCTCCCGGCAAACGGTTCCAGTCCCACAGCGCAATATCGTTGTAACGCTGCTCCGGACCGTGAATCGCTCGTTCAACCGTATATCCCTCGTTATTAAGCAGCAGGATCAGCGGGTTCTGTTTATCGCGTAGCATCGACCCCAGTTCCTGAATCGTCAGCTGAGCTGCCCCATCGCCCACTATCAGCACGACCCGCCTGCCCGGCGCTGCGGTTTGGGCACCGTAGGCGGCCGGTAAGGTAAATCCTATCGATCCCCACAGCGGCTGGACCAGCAGGGTGGCATCTGAGGGAAGCTTGAGCGCGGCAACGCCGAAAGCCGCGGTTCCCTGATCGGCAAGAATAATATCCCCGGGACGCAGCTGCTCCTGTACGGTACTCCAGAAACTTCCCTGCGTAAGGCTGCCGCCCGTCACGCTTTCCACCTCCGGCGCAGAGCAGTCTGGCAACCTCCACTCTGCTGACAGACCGGCGGACAGAATCATTAACTCATTAAGGGCTTGATCCATCGGAATACGGCTGAACCAGTGGTCGCCCACTCTGACGGCAAAAGGCTGAATTTCAATCGTGCGTTCAAGGGGTAAATGCTGGGTAAATCCGGCAGTGATGGTGTCGGTGAAGCGGGTACCCACGCAGATGATCGTATCGGCATTTTCAATTGCCTCACGCGTTTGCGGCGCGCTGGCGATACCGCTATAGGTGCCGACAAAACCAGGCTGCTGTTCATCAAACAACCCTTTTCCCATCAGCATCGTGGCACAGGCAATCGGTGTTTTCGCCACCCACATCCGTAGCGTATCCTGCAGGCCATAGCGCTGGGCGAGGAAATCCGCCAGCAATGATACCTGCCGACTGCTGCGCAGCATCTGCCCGGCATGTTCACGAAACCCGGCCAGCTGATTCTCATCCGCAGGCGGCCCTTCGATCGCCAGACGACGAGCCGGCGGCGTCGCTTTTGCTTTCGCCACATCGGCAGGTAACATCAGATAACCGGGGCGATGGTGGGTAAGCATCTCGCTCAGCACGCGATCGATTTCGTGGCAGGCATTCCCCGCCGTCAACGTCGCCTGCGTGCAGGTGATCTGCTCGCTCATCCGCGCGAAGTGCGTGAAGTCGCCATCTCCCAGCGTATGGTGCAGCAGTTCTCCGCGCTGCTGGGCGCCGGTGCCCGGCGCGCCGACGATATGTAGCACCGGAATATGTTCCGCATAGCTGCCGGCCACGCCGTTAAGGGCGCTCAGCTCGCCGACGCCATAGGTCGTCAGCAGCGCCCCGGCGCCTTTAATGCGCGCATATCCGTCGGCAGCATAGGCCGCATTCAGCTCATTCGCACAGCCAACCCATCCCAACGCTTCGTGCGCGATGACGCGGTCGAGGAATTGTAAATTGTAATCTCCAGGTACGCCAAACAAGCGGTCTATGCCGCAATCTACGAGACGATCCAGCAGATAATCGCCAATGGTGTAAGTCGGTTGCATCTCCATACTCCTCTTCCCGTTGCAGGTGATCTGAGTATTGAATAAGCGATCCAACTGTCCAGATAGCGGTCAATAATCGGGGTGGAAAGCAAAATTTACGCCTTTGAAGTGTGTACTCCGCGCTGAACATTCTTTAGTGTAAACGTATACACAACCTGTTCTATCTGCGGAGGAAGTATGGTTTACCAGGCAAATGCGGCACGATATCAAACGATGGAATATCGTCGTTGTGGCCGGAGCGGATTAAAGCTACCGGCCATTTCACTCGGCCTCTGGCACAATTTTGGCGACGAAACTCGGGTGGAAACCAGCCGTCAGCTGCTGCGACATGCCTTTGATCTTGGCATAACCCATTTTGATTTAGCCAACAATTACGGGCCGCCTCCGGGCTCGGCGGAAAGCAATTTCGGCCGCATCCTGCGGGAGGACTTTTTACCCTGGCGCGATGAACTGATTATCTCCAGTAAAGCCGGTTACACCATGTGGGACGGCCCCTATGGCGACTGGGGATCGCGTAAATACCTGGTCGCCAGTCTCGATCAAAGCCTGAAGCGGATGGGGCTGGAGTACGTTGATATCTTCTATCATCACCGCCCGGATCCCGAAACACCGTTACTGGAAACGATGCGTGCGCTGGACCATCTCGTGCGCCAGGGCAAGGCCCTGTATGTCGGGCTTTCCAACTATCCGCTTGAGCAGGCTGCCGAAGCGGTACGCATCCTCAATGACCTCGGGACACCGTGTCTGATTCATCAGCCTAAATATTCCATGCTCGAACGCTGGGTTGAGGACGGACTGCTTGATTTTCTGCAGGCTGAAGGGGTGGGAAGCATCGCGTTTTCACCGCTGGCTGGTGGTCAACTCACCGACCGCTATTTACAGGGTATTCCGGCAGACTCTCGCGCCGCCAGCGGCAGCCGCTTCCTGCAAGCGGAGCAGTTAACCGAGGCGAAGCTCGAGAAGGTTCGTCAACTGAACGCGCTGGCCGCGGCCCGCGGGCAAAAGCTCTCACAGATGGCTCTGGCCTGGGTTTTACGGGAAGAGAAAGTGACTTCAGTACTGATTGGCGCCAGCAAAACCACACAGCTTGATGATGCCGTGGGGATGCTGGCGAATCGCCATTTCGGCACCGAAGAGTGTGCGGCAATTGACGCCATCCTTGCGGCGTAAACTCAATTTTACTTTAGCAAAAAGTGCTCTTATCCGCGATTTAGGAGTTCATCCAATGCTGCGGGGCTTTACCGCCCCGTACTATCACGTTAACAGGCCCAATGAGCGCCAATATCATCCGGCGCTCAGGCCCCGATCGTGAAGGAGAAGAGTATGTTCAGGTCACTGATTCTGGCTGCGGTACTTTTGGCCACAGCGCCACTGGTTGCAAATGCCGGAGAGATCACCCTGCTGCCATCTGTAAAATTACAAATAGGCGATCGTGATAATTACGGTAACTACTGGGACGGTGGCGGCTGGCGCGACCGTGATTACTGGCGTCGTCACTATGAATGGCGCGATAACCGCTGGCGTCATCACGATAACGGCTGGCATCGCGGCTGGGATAAACGTAAAGCCTACGAACGTGGCTATCGCGAAGGCTGGAACGACCGCGATGACCGACGCGGCGGCTGGGGACGTGGGCCAGGCGGCGGTCGCGGCCACGGTCATGGCCATCATTAATCAAAAAGGGGAGCCAGATGGCTCCCCTTTTTCATGGCTATCGACATGATTACAGCCCGAAAATCGTACCGACCAGTAGCCAACCATTAAGCAACACCACAACGCCGACAATCACCCACCCCGTCCGTTTCACCCACAGGGTATTGACCAAATCGCCCATCAGCTGCGAATTACTGGTGAAAATCAGCAGCGGGACCAGCGCCAGGGCGATGCCAAAGCTCAGCAGCACCTGACTCATCACCAGAATTCTCGTCGGGTCCAGTCCCATCATAATGACAATAAACGAAGGCAGCATCGTTACCGCACGACGAAACCACAGCGGAATATGGAAACGAATAAAGCCCTGCATGACGACCTGTCCTGCCAGTGTTCCCACCACCGTCGATGACAACCCGGCGGCCACCAGACTGAGGCCAAAAATGGTGGCGGCCGCGTGGCTCAACAGCGGTTCCAGCGTCAAATAGGCCTGATCCAGGTCGGCAATCCCCGTGTGGCCGTTAAAGTGAAATGCGGCGGCGGCGGTGGCCATCATCGCCAGGTTGACAAACCCGGCAATGGTCATCGCAATCGCAACGTCCCACCGGGTGGCGTGATAACGCTCTTTTCGCGTACCGTCGTGCAGATTCTGCGTTAACGACGAGTGTAAATAGATGACGTGTGGCATGATCGTCGCGCCGAGCACACCGGCGGCAAGGAACACGGCTTCACCGTTCGGCAAACTCGGGACGACCATCCCTTTCGCCAGCGGCGCCAGCGCCGGTTGCGAGAAAATCAGTTCCACAATGTAGGCCGCAGCAACAAACAGCAGTAAACCACCGATCGCTTTTTCCAGCGGCTTTTGTCCGCGACGCTGCAGCATCAGGATTAAGAAGGTGGCAATCCCGGTTAATATTGCGCCCTGCAGTAACGACACGCCAAGAATCAGCTTAAAGCCAATGGCTGCCCCAATAAATTCGGCGAGGTCGGTCGCCATGGCGATAATTTCCGCCTGCACCCAGTAAAACCACACCACCGGACGCGGATAGTGATCGCGAATCTGTTCCGCCAGGTTCTTACCCGTAGCAATCCCGAGTTTTGCCGATAGCACCTGAATCAGCATCGCCATCAGATTTGCCCATACCACTACCCACAGCAGCTGATAGCCGAAGCTGGCGCCCGCCTGAATATTGGTGGCGAAGTTGCCGGGATCGATATATCCAATGGCAGCAATGAACGCAGGCCCCATCAAAGCGAGCTTCATCTTGCGCGCTGCGCGACCGCTGCTATTCTCAACGCGACTGCTAGTCATTTTCTGCCTCTGAAATATAGCCTTTGCTATGTTTTATGTTATCAAAATGCGAATGATTATCAAGTTCATTTAGGAAGATGATCATTATTGCTTTGATAGGGGGGAACGATAGCGGCTAACAACGAAAAAAGTGGCATTGATGAATTTGCATCTCGCCAGATCACAGATTAGTACAATCTAAGCAACTTTTAAAACCTTTACGCTACATAACAAAAATGTATGTTTGATCACTAATTTGGTGATTAGTCACAGTTCATTGCAATAGTGTGGATTTGATCTCGTTTTCTTTGGTCTTGTTACATAGAATGTGCACAGAAATTTAACCTGCCTCATATTTGGAGCAAATATGGACCGCGTCTTGCATTTTATCCTCGCGATCGTAGTGGTGGCTATACTGGCCCTTCTGGTCAGCCATAACCGTAAACAAATTCGTATTCGTTATGTTATTCAATTACTTGTCATTGAAGTTTTGCTGGCATGGTTCTTCCTGAACTCTGATATCGGTCTGGGTTTTGTGAAAGGCTTCTCCGAGATGTTCGAAAAACTTCTCGGCTTTGCAAACGAAGGGACAAACTTTGTTTTCGGCAATATGAATGACAAAGGCCTGGCTTTCTTCTTCCTGAAAGTTCTCTGCCCTATCGTCTTTATCTCTGCGCTGATCGGGATTTTGCAGCATATTCGTATCCTGCCTATCGTCATTCGCGCCATTGGTACCGTGCTGTCCAAGATTAACGGCATGGGCAAACTGGAATCATTCAACGCCGTCAGTTCCCTGATTCTGGGCCAGTCAGAAAACTTTATCGCCTATAAAGATATTCTGGGCAAAATGTCGCGCAACCGGATGTACACCATGGCTGCGACCGCGATGTCGACCGTCTCCATGTCTATCGTCGGTGCCTACATGACGATGCTGCAGCCTAAATATGTCGTAGCTGCGCTGGTGCTCAACATGTTCAGTACCTTTATTGTCCTGTCGCTGATTAACCCGTATCGCGTCGAAGAAAGCGAAGAAAACCTGCAGATGTCCAACCTGCATGAAGGTCAGAGCTTCTTTGAAATGCTGGGTGAATACATTCTGGCAGGCTTTAAAGTTGCCATTATCGTTGCAGCCATGCTGATCGGTTTCATCGCCTTGATCTCCGCGCTGAACGCCCTGTTCGCTACCGTTACCGGCTGGTTTGGCTACAGCATCTCCTTCCAGGGGATCCTTGGCTACATCTTCTATCCGGTTGCCTGGGTGATGGGCGTACCGGCAGGGGAAGCGCTGCAGGTGGGCAGTATTATGGCCACCAAACTGGTTTCGAACGAGTTTGTGGCGATGATGGATCTGCAGAAAATTGCCAGCACGCTCTCTCCGCGCGCTGAAGGCATTATCTCTATCTTCCTGGTCTCCTTCGCCAACTTCTCCTCTATCGGGATTATTGCCGGGGCGATTAAAGGTCTGAACGAAGAACAGGGTAACGTGGTTTCCCGCTTTGGTCTGAAGCTGGTTTACGGCTCGACTCTGGTGAGCGTGCTCTCGGCGTCTATTGCCGCGCTGGTTCTGTAAGCTGACAAGATAATAAAAAAGCCGGGGCTTGCCCCGGCTTTTTTACGTCTGCAGCTCACTGAGCGGCCGCGGCCTGCCGATTAAATATCCCTGCAAATAGTCGACGCCTAATGCCAGCAGTTTCTCTTTTTGCTCTTCCGTCTCGACGTACTCCGCCACCACCGTCATATTTTTAACTTTCGCCACTTCAATAATGGATTTAATCATAATCGCATCCAGCGGGTCGCTCTCGAGATCGCGAACAAAGCAGCCGTCAATCTTTACGATATCCGCCTGCAGGCGCTTCAGGCGTTCGTAGTTGGCATAGCCCGTACCAAAATCATCAATGGCGATAGCGCAGCCAAAATCGCGCAGCAGCTGAATGTTATGCATACTCCCTCCCGCATCGCTGAACGCCTGCTCTTCGGTAATCTCGATGGTAATGGCCTCCGGTGACAGCTGATAACGTTTAAACAAGGCGATAATCTGCGCGGCGCTATCATTTTGCATCAACGTGTAAGGCAGCAAATTAACGGAAAAATGTTGTCCCGGATATTGATACAGCGTGCTGAAAAGCATCTCCAGCACCAGCATGTCAAAACGCTGGCTCAGGTTGAACTGAACAATCAGCGGAATAAACTGGTCCGGCGTCATCATCAATTGGCCGCATCGCATCCGCGTCAGGATTTCATGATACCCCTCGCCCGCCGAATTCTGGATGGGCTGAGCATACAGCTCAATATCGCGTTCATTCAGCGCCCGCTTCACCTGGGTTAACATCCGAACCTGCTCGCTGGTTTGGTCAGAAACCTGCTCTTGCGCGGCGTCCAGCGCCAGCACCTGCCGTCCGTTCCCCGCCTGTTCTGACAGCCAGCTCAGTTGGCCCAGCATGGGATGCAGGTCTTCTTCGATACCGCGATGTCTTGCCCACGCCGCGCCAAATTCCAGCTCCAGCGTTTGATTATGCCAGCTGAACTTCTTGTGATTCAGCATCGCCACCATATGGCCCAGCCGCGCGGAAGGCTCTGGCCCGCCTAAAACCAGTAATAACTCGCTCCCCGGCAGCTGGAAGAGTTCATCCCTTTCCCCCAGCAGCGGCCGTAGCTTGCTGGCAATTTGCTGTTTGCAATGCACCCGCATCATCATGCCGTAATGACGACTGAGAAAATCCAGGTTAGCGATCCGTAAGCTGCTGATGACGAAATCAGCATCCTGGCGTAGATAGCATTCCAGCGCACGCAGATTCGGGAGCCCGGTTAATGGATCTTCCTGGGCCTGATCCCGCCATCTGAGTTTAATCCGTTCGTTCTGACCGTAAATATCTACCATATAAAACAAACAGATGGTAAATGAGATCAGCACGGAAAGCACAAATGACAGAGAGTATTCAGTCTGGACACCCTGCAGAAAATTTCGATTATAGGCAACGAGTAAAAACGCCGAAACGGACCAGGAAATACGAATTAATACATGGCCCAGGCGGCTAATGCCGATAAAATAGAGAATGAAAATAAGTGGGACTAAATAGCCTGCAATATAGTCAGCTTCATAGGGGGCGCAAAGCACCAGTAATATAGTCGCCAGCGCCATAAACCAGTACAGAGTAAATGCCCGACGCTCACGGGTAAACCACGGCTGGCAATGACGCCGCCAGAATAATTTAGCGTAACGTGGACTGATAATCATCCGCATTGGGTAATAAAAGAAGGTAGTAAATATTAATGCAGCGCTGATCAGGCTTTGTATATCAATAATGGTATATACAGCCGGCATCCCTTTGAAATAACTAGAGATAGCCAGCGGAAATGAGAAAAACACACCAACCAGATACATCGTCAGTTTCATTAACATCGGTGCAAAAAAACCGCCCCAGAAAATCCGCGTCCCCATATGTTTTGCCGTCAGCCCACTGCGCCAGGTTCTGCCAATCAGCATTCTGACAATCGCGCAGGACACCAGCACTGAGAATAGCTGGCAAAATAGCAGCAGCACCGACTGTAAGACCGTCAGGGGAAGGATGATATGATTAGTAATAGCAAAAGAAATAATTAATGGGGCGATTGCGTAGCGGCCAAAAATAAAGATAACAGCGTACATCATACTTAATGGCAGCCAGGCGAGAAAAACCTGATTTCCGTCGACAATAGTCAGAGGTGAAATAAATCTGGCTATTGGGATCGAAATTAAACAAACGACCAACGCAAGTAACGTTTTTCTAATATTAATGTTAAAGTTATCAATCATTATTGTTAATAAAAACTCCGGCGCTGGGCAATGCTGTTTTATATTAAATAAAATACTAAAGGGGATAATAAATTCAGGCAAGAAAATAACCTGAGGAAGAATCTTAAATTACATAGAATTCTAATGGCTGTAAGTTTACTGACTTAACCAGAAAGTGCTTTACATTCGCGATGGCAAAAAAAAACCCCCGCCGTAGCGAGGGTTCTGAATTTGGTGGAGCTAAGCGGGATCGAACCGCTGACCTCTTGCATGCCATGCAAGCGCTCTCCCAGCTGAGCTATAGCCCCACAAAGTGTTTTACGAACCAAACCTGATGGGAACAGAGTTTGGTGGAGCTAAGCGGGATCGAACCGCTGACCTCTTGCATGCCATGCAAGCGCTCTCCCAGCTGAGCTATAGCCCCGAACCGTAAAACGTGTCGTGTTGACGGGCGGCATAATATGAATTCCTTCGTCAGGTGTCAACGGCAAAATGAAGCCTCGCAATTTGATCGCTGAAAAAGCAGGCAACTCGCTGACATTGCGAGCCTTATCGCAGGTAGACGTTAAACATGTCACTCTTTCGCGTAAAAGGATGCTATAACATGAGCAACTAATTCCCACATTTTTACTCAGGAAATAGTATGCTCAAGGAACGAATGACACCTGAAGAAATTGCGCATCTTACCGGGTTCAGCCGGCAGACGATCAATAAATGGGTACGTAAGGAGGGATGGCAAACATCACCTCGTCCAGGCGTGCAGGGCGGTAAGGCGCGTCTCGTACACGTTAATGAGCAGGTCAAAGAATTTATTCGCAGCGCACAGCGCGTGGCGGAACCCTCCCCTTCTTATTCTCCGGCAGAAAACGACCTTGAACCCTTGCTGCTGACGCTCAGTAAAGAGATGACTCCCGGGGAACAAAAACAGCTGATGTCGCTACTGTTACGCGAAGGTATTCGCGGGTTGCTCCAGCGACTGGATATTCGTGACCAGTAATATAATGATGAAACTAAAAGATAAAATGACGCCGGCAGAGCTGGCAGATTGCCTTGGTCTGGCCAGACAAACGATTAACCGCTGGGTCAGAGAACAAAAATGGCGCACCGAGACTATTCCCGGCGTAAAGGGTGGCCGCGCTCGCCTGATCATTATTGATAAGCCGGTCCTCGATTTTCTGGCCAATATTCCGGCACTCCGTCATCTGCTGACCGAGCATCAGCTGGCAGAACCGTCCAGCCACTATTTTGTTAACGATGCTGGCGCTATCTGGCGACAGATTGCCGAAACGCTGCATCTGATGACGACTGAAGAGCAGCAGCGCCTGCGGGACCTTCTCGCCCGTGAAGGAATCAGTGGGTTCTTGTCACGTCTCGGTATTGCCAGTCAGAAATAGGTAAAAAAACGGCAGGATATACCCTGCCGCTTCGTTACGCTTCGAGGAGCAATTCTGAATCAGGATTGCTGGCTTTCGCGTTCTGCAATAAAGGTCAGCGCTTTATTGATACGCTCTACGCTGCGGGATTTACCGATCGCATGTACAGTCACATCAAGAGCCGGTGACTGGCCTGCCCCGGTCACTGCAACGCGCAGCGGCATCCCGACTTTACCCATCCCGACTTCCAGCTCATCCGCCGTCGCCTGAATAGCATGGTGAACATTTTCTGCTGTCCAGTCAGTGATCGCGGCCAGTTTGTCACGCACGACTTCCAGCGGCTGACGAGCAACCGGACGCAGGTGTTTCTTCGCCGCGTCCGCATCAAACTCGTCAAACTCCTCGTAGAAATAACGGCAGCTTGCCGCCATCTCTTTCAGCGTTTTGCAACGTTCACCCAGCAGAGTAACCAGTTCAGCCAGCTGCGGACCGTTACGGGTATCGATATTTTCCTGCTCAATATGCCACTGCAGATAAGTCGCTACGTATTCCGGCGCCATCGAATTAATATAGTGATGGTTCAGCCACAGCAGTTTATCCGTGTTGAATGCGCTGGCCGATTTGCTTACCGCTCCCAGGGAGAACAGCTTGATCATCTCTTCACGGCTGAAGATCTCCTGATCGCCGCTGGACCAGCCCAGACGCACCAGGTAGTTCAGTAGCGCTTCCGGCAGGTAGCCATCATCGCGATACTGCATGACGCTCACGGCACCGTGACGTTTGGAGAGTTTCTTACCGTCATCACCATTAATCATGGAAACGTGGGCATATACCGGGACCGGGGCGTTCAGCGCTTTCAGGATATTGATCTGACGCGGGGTGTTGTTGATATGATCTTCACCGCGGATCACGTGGGTGATCTCCATATCCCAGTCATCCACAACCACGCAGAAGTTGTAGGTCGGAGAACCATCGGTACGACGGATGATCAGATCGTCAAGTTCCTGGTTGCTGAATTCGATTGGCCCACGGATCTGGTCGTCAAAAATAACGGATCCGTCCTGCGGGTTAGCAAAACGTACGACGCAAGGTTCGTTATCGGCATGATGTTCATGGCCGTGGCGGCAGCGTCCGTCATAACGCGGCTTTTCACCGTTTGCCATCTGCTCTTCACGCAGCGCGTCCAGACGTTCTTTGGAGCAATAGCATTTATAAGCGGTACCCGCTTCCAGCATTTCATCAATGACGGCGTTATAGCGGTCAAAACGTTTGGTCTGGAAGTACGGACCTTCATCCCATTCCAGATTCAGCCAGTTCATCCCATCCATGATGGCTTCAATTGCTTCCGGCGTTGAGCGTTCAAGATCGGTGTCTTCAATACGCAGTACAAACTCACCGTCGTTATGACGAGCAAAAAGCCAGGAATAGAGAGCAGTACGCGCGCCGCCAACGTGCAGATAGCCTGTCGGGCTGGGCGCGAAGCGAGTTTTGATTTTCATGAAATGGCCTTACGTTTAATAAAGATGCCGACAACCGGCAGAGTCCGTGGGTATTTATGGGTGAATATTCTAACACCGTGGGCTGATTCCTCAATGTTGTTCAGGTCTGAACGTCACGCTTTGCTATTTTTGTTTATAAATCATGCTCCGCGGATGCTTTTGCGATCGTTTTGGCTAATTTTACGACGAACAAACAAATTATTTAGAAAAGGCGTTGACTCATTTTCAACTCTCCCTATAATGCGACTCCACACAGCGGGGGTGATTAGCTCAGCTGGGAGAGCACCTCCCTTACAAGGAGGGGGTCGGCGGTTCGAACCCGTCATCACCCACCA
>Ga0105251_10000704_pt1 | contig 30863 bp, 32 predicted proteins | sample KBSS64metaG_FD_80424 | JGI IMG/M metagenome (GOLD analysis project Ga0105251, IMG submission 80424) | Switchgrass rhizosphere microbial communities from Kellogg Biological Station, Michigan, USA - KBS S6-4 metaG | ecosystem: Host-associated > Plants > Roots > Rhizosphere > Soil | place...
CCGAGCGCGTCCTGCAGGCGCTCGACGATCTTCTGCTGATGCTTCGCGATGAGTTCCGGCACGAGCGGCGTGATGCGCGCGACGATCGCTTCCATCTCCGTCACGTTCTCGATGAGCACCTTACCGAGGGCCGCGCCTTCACGCGCGCGCACTTCGATGAGATCGGCAATTGCCTGCTTGCCGCACGCGAGCACCGCTTCGCGCAGCGTGTCCTGCGACACCGCGCTTTCCGCGAGCACGCCGGGCCAGCGCAGGATTTCGCCGGTGCGCATGCGCTCGGCGTCGTGAAAGACGTCGAGCACGGCACGCTCGAGCGTGGCGAGCTGCGTGAGCGCCTCGCGATTCAGCGCGCCCGCATTCGCGGTCTGCTCGACACGATTCAGGTTGATGCGGATATCGACCTTGCCGCGCGAGAGCTTCGTCATCAGCATTTCGCGCAGTTGCGGTTCGGTTGCGCGCACGTCTTCGGGCATGCGGAAGTTCAGGTCGAGAAAGCGCGAATTCACCGTGCGCAATTCCACCGATACACCGACGCCCGAACCGCCTGCGCCATTGGGTCCCGCGCCATCCGCGACGACTTCGCGTGTCGCGCTGGCATAGCCTGTCATGCTGTAGATCATGGTATGTCTCGCGATTGAGAGCCTTCGTTGCGAAGGCCTGTCTGATACGAGCGCCCGGCGCGCTCGAAGTGCTTTGGGATTGGCACGCGTCTGGCCGCCGGGCGAGGAATCCGCATTATCCCATTTTTGATGCGAAGCCCGCCCGGACGGCACGTCCAGCGCCGTGACGCGCGCGCAACGCCGGCAGGTGAATAACGATAAAATCGCTGGGTTCGCTGGTTCCACTCTCTTCTTTCGATACCCATGACCGACTCTCCCCTGCTCAAGCCTTCTCCCCCGCGTCCGAGCGGCCGCCGCGGGAACCAGTTGCGCGACGTGCGCATCACGCGCAATTACACGAGGCACGCGGAAGGCTCGGTGCTCGTCGAATTCGGCGATACCAAGGTGATCTGCACCGCGAGCGTCGCCGAGCGCGTGCCCGAGTTTCTGCGCGGCCGCGAGCAAGGCTGGCTGACCGCCGAATACGGCATGCTGCCGCGCGCGACGCACACGCGCAGCGACCGCGAAGCCGCGCGCGGCAAGCAGACGGGCCGCACGCAGGAAATCCAGCGCCTGATCGGGCGCGCGCTGCGCTCGGTGTTCGACCTGAACGCGCTCGGCGCACGCACGCTGCATATCGATTGCGACGTGATCCAGGCCGATGGCGGCACGCGCACGGCGAGCATCACGGGCGCGTTCGTCGCCGCGCACGACGCAGTCGGCAAACTTCTCGCGGCGGGCAAGATCACGAAGACGCCGGTCAAGGACTTCGTCGCGGCGATTTCGGTCGGCATCTTCGAAGGCTCGCCCGTGCTCGATCTCGACTACGAAGAAGACTCCCAGTGCGACACCGACATGAACGTCGTGATGACGGGCGCGGGCGGTTTCGTCGAAGTGCAGGGCACGGCGGAGGGCGCGCCCTTCACGCGTGAGGAGATGAACGAACTGATCGCGCTCGCCGACAGTGGCATCCGCGCGCTGATCCTGAAGCAGAAGGAAGCGTTGGGGATTCAAGGTGTCTGACGCACAGGGTCTCGGCCGCGTAGTGCTCGCGTCGAACAATGCGGGCAAGCTGCGCGAACTCGCATCGCTGCTGGATGCGGCGGGCATCGAACTGATCGCGCAAGGCGAACTCGGCGTGCCCGAAGCGCCCGAGCCGCACGTGACCTTTGTCGAGAATGCGCTCGCGAAGGCGCGGCACGCATCGAAGCTCACCGGCCTGCCCGCGCTCGCCGACGATTCCGGCTTGTGCGTGCGCGCGCTGAACGGCGCGCCGGGAGTGTATTCGGCGCGCTATGCGTCGATGAGCGGCGGCGCGAAGAGCGATGCGGCAAACAACGCGCGCCTCGTCGCCGATCTCGCCGGGCAAGCCGATCGCCGCGCGTACTACTTCTGCGTGCTCGTGCTCGTGCGTCACGCGGACGATCCCGAGCCGCTCATCGCGGAAGGCCGCTGGCATGGCGAAGTGATCGACGTCCCGCGCGGTGCAAACGGCTTCGGCTACGATCCGCACTTCTTTTTGCCGACGCTCGACGCGAGCGCCGCCGAGCTCGATCCGGCGCGCAAGAACGCGCTGAGCCATCGCGCGCTCGCGCTGCGCGACCTGCTGCAACGACTGAAGGAACTTGCGTGAGCGCCGGACCGAAGACAATCAACGTGGTGCAGGCTTTCACGTCGCCGGGAAGCATTCGGCTGACGTCGTTGCCGCCGCTCTCGCTGTACGTGCATTTCCCGTGGTGCGTGCGCAAGTGCCCCTATTGCGACTTCAACTCGCATGAATGGAAGGACGACACGTTCCCCGAGGAACGTTATCTCGACGCCTTGCGCGCCGATCTCGAAAGCGCGTTGCCGCTCGTGTGGGGACGGCAGGTGCATACGATCTTCATCGGTGGCGGCACGCCGTCGCTGTTGTCGGCCAAAGGTCTCGACCGGCTGCTCTCCGACGCGCGCGCGCTGCTGCCCGTCGATGCCGACGCCGAGATCACGCTCGAAGCCAATCCCGGCACGTTCGAAGCCGCGAAATTCGCGTCGTTCCGTGCGAGCGGCGTGAATCGTCTGTCGATCGGCATCCAGAGCTTCAACGAAGCGCATCTTAAGGCGCTCGGCCGCATCCACGACGCGATGCAGGCGCGCAAAGCCGTCGAGATCGCCGCGAAGCACTTCGACAACTTCAATCTCGATCTGATGTTCGCGCTGCCGCAGCAATCACTCGACGAATGCAGGCATGACATCGACACGGCCATTTCCTTCGCGCCGCCGCATCTGTCGCTGTATCACCTGACGATGGAGCCGAACACGCTCTTCGCCAAATACCCGCCCGCCCTGCCCGACGACGACGCCTCCGCCGACATGCAGGACTGGATACACGAGCGCACGCGTGAAGCCGGTTACGCGCGCTACGAAGTGTCGGCGTATGCGAAGCCGCATCGCCAGAGCAGGCACAACCTGAACTACTGGCGCTTCGGGGACTATCTCGGCATCGGCGCGGGCGCGCATACGAAGCTGTCGTTTCCGTCGAAGGTCCTGCGTCAGGCGCGCTTCAAGCATCCGGCGACGTATATGGATCAAGCGCTTTCGCCCGGCGAAACCGCCATTCAGGAAGAACGCGACGTCGGCCCGCGCGATCTGCCGTTCGAATTCATGCTGAATACGCTGCGCCTCGTCGAGGGCTTTCCGGTGCATGCGTTCGTCGAGCGCACGGGCCTGGCGCTGTCCGCGATCGAGCCGGCGCTCGTCGAAGCGGAGCGGCGCGGGCTCATCGCGCGCGACATCGAGCGCATTGCGCCAACCGAGCTCGGCCAGCGCTTTCTCAACGATCTGCAGGAGCTGTTCTTGAAGGATCCGCAAAATTGAGCGCGCCGACGATGGCGCAGGACTCGGTAATGCGGCATCGTCCGTTCGCGCTCTTCTGGACCGCGCGGGTGATGTCGTCGGTCGCGTTTCAGATGATGTCGGTCGCGATCGGATGGCAGGTCTATTCGATCACGCATAGCGCTTATGCGCTCGGTCTCGTCGGCCTTGCGCAATTCCTGCCGATGTTCGTACTGACGCTCGTCGTCGGGCACGTCGCGGATCGTTACGACAGGCGCACGATCGCGTACGTGTGCCAATCGATCGAGGGCATCGCCGCGCTCGTGCTGTGTCTCGGCGCATGGCACGGCTGGCACGATGTCGCGCCGATCTACGCAATCGCTGCGATCACCGGCGCGGCGCGCGCGTTCGAATCGCCGTCGATGGCCGCGCTCTTGCCGAATCTCGTCGCGCGCAATCAGTTGCAGCATGCGAGCGCGTGGTCGACCTCCGCGAACCAGACCGCGCAGATCCTCGGCCCCGCGATGGGCGGCGTGCTCTATGGGCTGGGCGCGCTGACCGTGTACGGCGCGGTGACGGTCGCGTTTCTCGTCGCGGCGTGCGCGGTGGGCGCGATCAAAATCGACGAAGCGGTGCGCATGCGCGCGCCGTTGTCGCTGGAGGCGCTCTTTTCCGGCATCGGCTTCATTCGCGGCAAGCCGGTGATTCTGGGCGCGCTGTCGCTCGATCTCTTCGCGGTGCTGCTCGGCGGCGCGACCGCACTGCTGCCGGTGTACGCGCATGACATCCTGCACACCGGGCCGTGGGGACTCGGTATTCTGCGCGCCGCGCCCGCGGTCGGCGCGCTCGCCGGATCGATCTGGCTCGCGCATTTTCCGTTGCGACAGCGCGCGGGCAATGCGCTGTTCGGCGGCGTGATCGCGTTCGGCATCGCGACCATCGTGTTCGGGCTGTCGCGCAACATCTATGTGTCGCTCGTCGCGCTCGCGGCGCTGGGGGCATCGGATGTAATCAGCGTCGTCGTGCGCATGTCGCTCGTGCAGTTGCAGACGCCCGATGAAATGCGCGGGCGCGTCGGCGCGATCAATTCGCTGTTCATCGGAACGTCGAATCAGCTCGGAGAGTTCGAATCGGGGATGACGGCGGGATTGTTCGGTGCGGTGCCCGCGGTGCTGATCGGCGGAATCGGCACGATCGTCGTCGCGATGGTCTGGATGCGCCTTTTCCCCGCGCTCAAGGCGACGAAATCACTCGAAGGATGAGCGTTTCTCCACGACGATGACTTGCGCTACAATACGCGCCTTGCTGGAGGTGTGGCCGAGCGGTTTAAGGCACCGGTCTTGAAAACCGGCGAAGGAGCGATCCTTCCGTGAGTTCGAATCTCACCGCCTCCGCCAAAAACGAAAGAAAGCCTCGTAAGTTCAAACGCTTACGGGGCTTTGTTGTTTCTGGAGGTACTCGGGGAAATCAGATTGAGTTATCGGACGGCCGTCGGTGCCAATTTCTATGGCTGCAACGCGGTTCCCCCTCGCAGCGCTGTAGTGAAAGCGCAAGTACCTCGCTGCATTCGTTCGTTTCGACATCCTTATGGTTAGCAGGAAGCCGCCACCGCGTTGCGTTGAAATTCAGACGATACGCGTAGCCCAGGCGCCGCGCGCCACGTATCTTCGCCCTTCCTCCTTCCCGAGTCTCCCCATCTCGGTCGAAGGGGGCCCTCAATGGGTAAGCTGGACTTGGGCCTCGCAGCAAGCGAGGCCTTTTTTTGCTCTTCCAGCAAGCCCAATCCCGCGCTTCGCAAAAAATCGATGTGAACACAATGGCCCGCACGCCATCTAACCGCCTCATCGATAACAACGCGGAGAACCCCCCATGAAGCCAGGCCGCATCATGCCGATCCTCTTCGGCTGCGTCGTCGCCGCGAGCCTGCCGGCGCATGCCCAGCCCCAACCGAACGCGCAATGGCGCGCGACCGAGGCAACGCTCTTCGACCTGATCCAGAACGGGTACGGAATCGTCGCAGTGACGAGCGTGGCCGCGCGCAACTCCGGGCTCTTTGAAGACACGTACGTGCTTCAGAAAAACAATAGCCTCTATCGCTGCGTGGAAACGCGCGCGGCAGAGACGGGAACGATCCGTTCCACCGCGCCGGTGCGCTGCGCCGAGCTCGTCAAACCGTACACAGACTGACGATGAGACCGTCAACGACGCGCATCAATTGTCGTCGGACCTGACCGGCGGACGAACGTGTGGAACCGGCTCCGCCTTGGCCGCATCCGGCTTGGGCGCGGCACGTTTCGATTCACTCTTCGAATGTGCGGCCGTGGCCGGTTGCTGCTGCCGCGCGGGCGCGCCCGACGGTGCCGGATGGTTCTTGCGTGACATGGCATCCTCCCGTTAGCGGGGATATCCCCTATCTACGATAGCACCGCCTCGCCGATGCCGTACACGCGCTGCGCGTCTCAGCCGACCGGCGCCTCGCCCTCGCCCGTCTGCTTGCCCGGCCTGTCGTTCGGGCCTTGCTTGCGGTTTTCATCGTCGCGCTCCGGCAGCTTGCTTTTCTCGTTGTCGCTGTGCTCGGCGGCCTTGCCGTCGTCCGGACTATTCGTTTCGCTGTTCATGGCGCCCTCCTCGAGTGTCGTCGAATGAAATCATCGGCAGCAAGTCGCGCGCCCGAGCGCGCGCTACCGCACGCATTTGTTCCACTCACGGCCTTTGCAGCGACTACCATATAAGTAACGCCAGTTCGTCTTTACCTGCGATGTCCGCGTCACGTTCCTGCTCTATCGCCATTGCGCTCATCGGCGCGTTTGCGATGAGCGCCTGCACGATCACGCCGCCGCCGAGCGTCGTCGCCGCGCGCGCCGCCGCGCCGGCCGTGCCCGTCCTGACGCTCGACGAATACAAGGCACGCATCGCCCAGCGCATCTTCGAGCGTAATCCGTCGCTCGTTCTGAAAGGCGCGCCGCAGGCGATGCTGCGCTCGTTCGTGCTCGTGTCGTTCACGGTGGACCGCGGCGGGCGGCTCGTCGAATCGTCGGTGTATCGCACCAATGGCGACGACGAAGCCGAAGCCACCGCGCTCGCCTCGCTGCGCCGCGCGTCGCCGCTGCCCGCACCGCCCGCGCGTCTTTTGAACGGAAAAGATCAGCTGGAGCTTTTCGAAGGCTGGATGTTCAACGACAACGGCCAGTTCCAGCTGCAAACCTCGCACTCGCCGCAGGCGACGACCATCGATTGATCAGCGCGCACCCCGCACGCTCGTTATAATTTTTGGCACCCCTGCCGGACCGGTTCCGGCGCGGCCTTCGCCTCGCGCCCATCCCGCGCGCCGCGCGAAGCGCCTGAGCGCAGCCCGACTGCGCCGCGACATTGCGCGTTACTCGTGCGCGCCGTCAAAGCTGGCTTTCCTGCCATCGCATCGCAATCCCTACAAAAAGCTGACTCGCGTCGCGCGACGACATCGCTCGTCATTCCGATCGCTCTCACCCGGCGATGCGCGCGACAATGCTTCGCACCACGGCAACACGACAACGGAGACAACATGGCCTCACCCTCGCTTTCCGCCGCAAAGCCCGGCGACGGTTCCCAAAGCGCTTCTCGCGTTATCTTCGCGAGCTTCATCGGCACCGCGATCGAGTTCTACGACTTCTATGTCTATGCGACCGCCGCCGCGCTCGTCATCGGACCGGTGTTCTTTCCGCACGACTCGCCCGCCGCGCAGGCGCTCTCCGCATTCGTCACGTTCGGCATCGCGTTTTTCGCGCGACCGATCGGCTCGTTCCTGTTCGGTCACTTCGGCGACCGCATCGGCCGCAAATCCACGCTCGTCGCTTCGCTGCTCGTGATGGGCGTCTCGACGACACTCATCGGCTTCGTCCCCGGCTACGATTCGATCGGCAGCCTCGCGCCGATCCTGCTGTGCGTCCTGCGCTTCGGGCAGGGCATCGGCCTCGGCGGCGAATGGGGCGGCGCCGCGCTGCTCGCGACTGAATACGCGCCGAAAGGCAAGCGCGGTCTCTTCGGCATGTTTCCGCAGCTCGGACCGTCGATCGGCTTCCTCGCGTCGAACGGCCTCTTCTTCGGTCTCGCGCTGTCGCTCTCCGATGAGCAGTTCCGCAGCTGGGGCTGGCGCGTGCCGTTCATCGTGAGCGCCGTGCTGGTCGCGCTCGGCCTCTACGTGCGCCTGAAGATCGCGGAGACGCCGGCGTTCCGCGCGGCCGTCGAGCGCGAGGAGCGCGTGAAGGTGCCGGTCGCGACACTGCTGTCGAGCCATCTCGTGCCGACGCTGCTCGGCGCGTTCGCGATGGTCGTCTGCTACACGCTCTTTTACATCTCGACGGTGTTCTCGCTGTCCTACGGCGTCGCCAAGCTGCATTTCGCGCGCGAGACGTTTCTGGGGCTCCTGTGCTTCGCCGTGCTGTTCATGGCGATCGCCACGCCGATTTCCGCAATCGCGAGTGACCGCTTCGGACGCAAGCCTGTGCTGATTGTCGGCTGCCTGCTCGCGATTTTGTCCGGCTTCGCGATGGCCCCGCTCCTCGGCAGCGGCGATACGATCCAGGTCGCGCTCTTCCTCACGATCGAGCTGTTCCTAATGGGCGTCACCTTCGCGCCGATGGGCGCCCTCCTGCCCGAGCTTTTTCCGACGAACGTGCGCTACACGGGCGCCGGCGTCGCGTACAACCTGGGCGGGATTCTGGGTGCGTCGGTCGCGCCGTATATCGCGCAACTGCTCGCCAATCGCGGCGGGCTGACGTGGGTGGGCGGCTATGTGTCGGCCGCCGCGGCGGTGAGCCTCATCGCGGTGCTGTGCATGCGTGAGACGCGCAACATCACGCTCGAATGAGAGTGGGCAACCGGCGCCCCTAGCGATCGCGCTGGTTCGTGACATGCGCAGGCACCGGCCTGCCCTTGATTACCGGAATGCGCGGCGCCGGCCGTTCGACGCCGTTCGCGCGCGCTGCCTTCGCCGCCTTGCGGTCGGCCCAGAAGCGCGCAAGCACGAGCAGACTCGCGATGGCGATGCCATCCGCGATGAGCCCCAGAATCCAGTGCGACGGGTAGCGCCCGAGCCCGAGCACGCCCATTGCGCGCAGTGCCGAATCCAGCACGAGCGATACGCACGTTCCCGCGATGAAGCACACGAGCCCCTGCTGGCCGATCGTCACGATGCCGGGCAACTTGCGCGCGAGTCTGCCGACCCATCCCGAATACACCCCGCGCGCGACGATCCACGCGATCGCCGCAAAGCTCACGATGCGCAGCGTCGCGAGGTTCTGCTTCATGTATCCCGGCGGCGCCTGGGTTTCGAGGAAGAGCTTGAAAAACGCGAACGTCAGCGCGAGGGCAATCGCGCCTGCGGTCAGCCAGCGCGCGGCACGGCCGGCATGAAATGCGTCGCTGATTGGCTGGACGCGTGACAGGATGCCGGTCATGAACATCAGTTGCCAGGCGAACGGGTTGAACGACCACGCTTCGCCGTAGGTACCCGGCAAAAAGCGCAAGAGCGGCATGGCCGCGAGCCACACGAGCAGACTGCCGAACATCGCGATGACCGGCTTTTTCTGCGCGAGCGGAACGATGACCGGGACGGCGAGCGCGAAAACCGAGTACATCGGCAGCACCGCGGAAAGATAAGGCTGCTGACGCAGCAGAGCGATATCGACGGTCAGGCCGAACGGTCTCACGAGGAAGTTCGGCCACTCGGTGTACTGGACCATCGGCGTATCGACCTTCAGCGCCATCAGGAGCGCGCCGCCGATCAGCATCAGAAACGCCGTGAACAGGTACGCGCGATAGATTTCCCAACTGCGTTTGAAAAAGCGTCGGCGCGCGGCTGAATCGCTACGGCGAGTCGCAAGCGCCGTATAAGCCGCCGCCGACGCATAACCCCCAAGAAACACGAAAACTTCTGCGGAATCGCAGAATGCATATTGATGCAGCGTAAAGCGCGAAAGCACGCTTCCCGTTATATGGTCCACCGCGATAATGAGCAGCACGATTCCTCGAAAGAAATCGACTTCGAGAGAACGTGTCGTCGGGGAAGTCATCTGGCGAATGCTCCACGGACTTGCGGTTTCGGCGCCGCCGGGAATGGCGCGGCGCACATACGGGGTTTGTACCTAGGCTGAAAAGAAAATTCCCTGAATCAACGCTTATTTCAAAGTAACACTCGATGGCAGTCGGCAAGCTGGCGGCAAAATGACTTTTTTGTCCGCTTTCCAGTCAATATGCCGCTGCCTATACTCGAGCAACTTCGACAAAAACAGGTCGCGGAAAACAATGCCGCGAGACCAGAACCGGAGGCCGACATGCGCATTCATCTGCAGAGTTCCCACCTCGTCGCGATAATTGCAATCGCACTAATAACGGCACTGCTGCTCGCGGTGAAGTTTCGTCCGGCGACGTGGCGAGGCATGCTCTTCGAAGCGGTCATCGCGAATGTGGGCGCGCTCCTCGCGGTGCTTGCTTTCGAAGTCCTCACCGCCTGATGCCGAGTGCCGGCGTCGCACACCGGACCTACAAATAAATTTCAAGTCGAGTGAACTTTCCACTGCGCGCTTGCTCTGAGCACTTAATGCTGTTCGTGCGGCTCGCTTTCCGGGCTGACCTGACGGCTCTTCTCTCCTCTCCGCTCCTGCTTATGGCGGGAGCGTTTCTTGGGCGCCCGGCGAAAGCCTCGCGCCTGTTCTTTTTTCTGGCCTCCGCAGTACCCTGCGCATCCACCGCTTCGCCGACGGCCATCGCATGATCCGCGTGCTGCGTTCCTTCTCGGCCGTCACCATGCGACGCACACGCAGCCTGTGGCGCCGTTACGGCATCTTCTGGCTCGGTGCGATCCTGGTCGGGCTCGTCGCCGTCTACTACGCCCGGCTGATCGACTGGGGCTTCAGCGTCTTTTCCGCTATCCGCAGTGAGCATGCCTGGCTGCCGCTCGTGATCACGCCCGCCGCCGCGGCGCTCTCTGCGTCTTCGTCACGCGGCGATTCTTCCGTGGATCCGAAGGCAGCGGCATTCCGCAAGTCATCGCCGTGCTGGACAGCCCGACATCGGCGGCGGGCGGGCGACTGCTCACCTTGCGCATTCTCGTCGCCAAGATCGGCGTCTCGCTCGTCGCGATACTCGGCGGACTGACCATCGGCCGCGAAGGTCCGACTGTGCAGATCGGCGCGGCGCTGATGTTCAACATGCGGCGCTTCTACCCGCGCTCAAATTCGCTGATCGAACGGCAACTCGTGCTCGCGGGCGCGGCGGCCGGCCTGTCGGCGGCATTCAACACGCCGCTCGCCGGCATCGTGTTCGCGATCGAGGAGCTCACGCGCAGCTTCGAAGTTCGCACGAGCGGCGTGCTCATTACGGGCATCATCATCGCGGGTGTCATCGCGCTCGGACTGAGCGGCAATTACACGTACTTCGGCACGATCCGGGCCGGCGCGCAGTTCCCGAGGTTCTTCGCTGTGGCGGTCGTCGTGACGGGCATCGTCACCGGTATTGCGGGCGGCGTCTTCTGCTGGCTGCTGCTCAACACGAGCAAATGGATTCCCGCGTCGCTGAGACACCTCCATGCGTCGCGGCCGGTCGCGTTCGCGGCGCTCTGCGGCTTCATCATTGCCGTCGTCGGATTGCTGGCCGGCGGCACGACCTTCGGCAGCGGATACGCCGAGGCGCGCGGCCTGCTCGAAGGGCGCGAGCATCTGTCGATGCTCTATCCGCTCCTCAAAATGATCTCGATGATCGGTTCGTACCTGCCCGGCATTCCGGGCGGGATCTTCGCGCCGTCGCTATCGATCGGCGCGGGTTTCGGCAACGTCCTGCACGTGCTCTTCCCGCAGATGTCCTTGCCCATGCTGATCGCGCTCGCAATGGTCGGCTATCTCGCCGCCGTCACGCAGTCGCCGATCACCGCGTTCGTCATCGTGATGGAGATGATCGACGGCCACGCGCTCGTGATCTCGCTGATGGCGGCGGCGCTGATCTCGAGCCGCATGTCGCGCCTCTTCGCGCCGCCGCTCTACGAAGCGCTGTCGGCGAGGTACATGACGCCGCTGGAAAAGCTCGCGCCGTCGCCGGAACTGCCCGAGGGCGGCGAAGCGGCGCGCGCCGGAACGAAGGACGAAGCGCCGCTGCAATAGGCCGTCAATACACGTAGACGTGCGCCGGCCGATACGCGTAAGGATGCGCCGGCACGACGATGCAGCCCGCGAGCGCATCGGCGAGCACGACAGCCATGAGGACGAGCAGGAGCCGCTTCATCTGCATCCTCCCATCACGCCCAGTGCGCCGGCACCCAGCGATACCGCGCGCCGTGTCCGACCCATTCGCCCGGTACCCATCGATGACCGACACGCTCGGCTTCCCAATGACCGCCGACCCACACGTAGCGGCCATGCTCCCAGTTCCAGTGACCGCGATCCCACACATATCCGGCACGCGCTGGCGGCGCGGCCTCGTAGCGCGGCGCGGGCGGCGCACTCGGCGCAACGATCACGACTTCGGCGGCAGACGCAGCCGTTACGGTGATCGCGCCGGCGACGACCAGCGCGGTTCGGGCGAGCAGCGTGCGGAGGGAAGTTTTCATGACGTACCTCTTCTTCTTTCGAGACATTGAGCGCCACATGGCGCGGATCGATGCAACCGGCGACGCAGCGCGCCGCCGATACGCACTCAATGCGCGAGAACGTCAGAAGGAGGACAAAGCGAGCATTACAACGACTCCCAATGTGCAACCGAATATTGATGAAAGGCGCGCACTGGTCGAACGAATCGCACGCGCAAACGATAGCGCGCAAAAACAAAAGCCAGGATCGTCGGATCCTGGCTTTGCTACTTTCCGCGATGCTCGCGCGGCCTGAGCCGACGCGATGCCGCGCGCGCAAGCGCTACGCGTTACGCCTGCGGAATCTCGATCTTCACTTCCAGCACTTCGAGGTCGTCCTGACGCTCGAGGCTCACTCGAATATCGTCATCGGAAATCTTCACGTACTTCGAAATCACCGCAACGAGTTCTCGTTGCAACGCCGGCAGATAATCGGCGGCGGCTTTGCCACCCGCGCGCTCGTGCGCAATGATCAACTGCAAGCGTTCCTTCGCGACCGAAGCGGACTTTCTTTTCTCGCCCAGCAAAAACGAAAGAATCGACATTGCGTCCCCTTACTTGGTGCCGAAGATGCGTTGCAGCAGACCAGGCTTGTGATAATCCGTGAAGCGCAGCGCCGTTTCTTCCCCGAGGAAGCGCGACACCACGTCCTTGTACGATTCGGCGACATCCGTGCCATCGAGATGCACGGCCGGCAAGCCCTGGTTCGACGCATGCAGCACCGCTTCCGATTCCGGAATCACGCCGATCAGCTCGATGCGCAGGATTTCCTGAATGTCGGAGAGCGACAGCATTTCGCCCTCGCTGACACGCTTCGGGTTGTAACGCGTGATGAGCAGATGCTCCTTGACGGGCTCCTTTCCTTCGATCGCGCGCTTGGTCTTCGACGACAGGATGCCGAGAATGCGGTCCGAGTCGCGCACGGAAGACACTTCGGGATTCGTCACGATGAGCGCTTCATCGGCGAAGTGCATCGCCATCAGCGCGCCGGATTCGATGCCCGCCGGCGAATCGCAGACGATGTACTCGAAATCCATCTTGATCAGTTCGTTGATGACCTTCTCGACGCCCTCGAGCGTGAGCGCATCCTTGTCGCGCGTCTGCGACGCCGGCAGGATGTAGAGGTTCTCGCACTTCTTGTCCTTGATGAGCGCCTGATGCAGATTGGCTTCGCCCTGAATGACGTTGATCAGGTCGTACACCACGCGGCGTTCGCAACCCATGATGAGGTCGAGATTGCGCAGACCGACGTCGAAGTCGATCACGGCCGTCTTGTGGCCGCGCAATGCGAGCGCCGATGCGAAGCTCGCGCTGGTGGTCGTCTTGCCGACGCCGCCCTTCCCCGAAGTCACCACAATGATTTTTGCCATACAAGTACCTTGTGTTCGTCAATAGGTCCGCTCGCGTTGCTTTCGGGCGCGCGCCGGGGCATCGGGCGCGCGAGTCGATCCAACCCGTCAGGTCAGTCGCAGCGGTTCGATCATGAGTTTTTCTTCGTTCAGCCAGATTTGTACGGCCTTGCTGAGCACGTCGGCCGGCAGCGGGTTTTCAGTCGTCCGATAGATGCCCGCGATGGAGATGAGTTCCGGCTCGAGACAGGTGCAGAAGATCCGCGCGTCGAGATTGCCGTGCACGCCCGCGAGCGCGCGGCCGCGCAACGGCGCATAGATATGGATATTGCCTTCGGCGATCACTTCGGCCCCGTACGACACGAGTCCGAGCACGATGAGATCGCCCTTCGCGTAGACCTGCTGGCCCGAGCGCAGCGGCCGGTCGATGATGGTCGCGGGTGCGGGCAGCGACGCGGGCGCCGGCTCCTTCGCGACGGCCGCCTCGATCACCGCAGCGGCTTCGGTGTTCGGCTTCGCCTCGTCGACCGAAGGCTTCGGCGCGCCGCGCCGGTCGCGCGCTTCGAGAATCGGCAGGCCGCCTTCGTTCGCCCATTGAATCGCCCACGTCTGCGCGGGAAGCGCGACGATGCCGATCGGACGCATGCGCACGCTCTTCAGCAGCGTCTCGAGCGCGGCGAGCGACACGCGCTCGCCTTCGCCGCCCTTCGCGGAATCAGCGAGACGACGCACGTCGATTGCGACGACATCGCCTGCGAAGAATTCGGGAGTTGCTTCGAAGCGCCGCGTGAGTTCGTTACGCAGGGCATCGAGGTCGGAAGTCTTGACGACGAAGAGAAGCGTGTCGACGGAGCCGCTGCGCAGTTCGAAGAAGGGCGTTTTGTTGAGCGACATAGGAACGGCCAAAAATTTTGCGTATTTTACAGGCGTTGTCGCACACGGCCATAATTTTTAGGACCGATTTCAGCTATCGAAAACGAGAAGTGTGTGCCACGCGGGCACGCGAGAAGCGATGACAGAGCGAGAACTAACGGGAGTTAGGCGTGCTCTTCGGGGTGCATGTGGCGCACGAAGAGCGACTCGGCTTCTTCTTCGTGAGACGGCATTGCGCGACGATCGCCGGTGGGGCCAAAACCGAGACGCTCATAGAATCGCACCGCGGTGCGATTCTCCTCGGAGATCCACGCATGCACCTCGGCGACGCCCTGTCCGACGAGCCACTGCGACGCGACGTTCACGAGCAACTCGCCGCCGCGCAGATGCCGCACAGCCGGCGCCACCCACAGCGCGTTCACGAACGCGCGCGCGCTCGGCGCCTCTTCGATGTACGCGTGCACGAGACCGCAGGGATGACCTTCGGTGTAGAGCAGAAACGTCGCGAGTCGGGGCGAATTCGCATGCAGCGCCGCGGTATCGTCGAACAACGACGGGTCGACGAGCAGCGCGTCTTCCAGCGTTTCGCCGAATGCATACGGCGCTTCACGCAGCGATGCCGTGCGAAGCTCGCGCAAAACCGATCCTTGGTGCGCACCGATGCGGCTGACGGTCAATGAGGGACTCATGCGGGCTATTTCTCTCTGGCTCTCTGGCTGATGCGCTAACGGCTCTGTCGGCCGGTGCGGCGCTCGTGCCATGGACATAGCTTCAACCGAACGGGCGACCCCGTCAATTCCTAAATCCTGGAAAGTGCTTTACAGCGCACACGATAAGGCGAACGCGCTCATGGCGTCGCATAGCTTCCCGTCCCGTCCGGCCACGGCGTAAGCAGTTCGAAGCCGCCGTCGGTGACGGCGACCATGTGCTCCCATTGCGCGGAAAGCGAGCGATCTTTGGTCGTCACGGTCCAGCCGTCGCGCGACTGCTGCGTGGCGGCGCGGCCGGCGTTGATCATCGGTTCGATGGTGAAGACGAGTCCCGGCTTCAGGCGCATGCCCGCGCCGCGCTGGCCGTAATGCAGCACCTGCGGGTCCTCGTGATACACCCGGCCGATGCCGTGGCCGCAATACTCGCGCACCACGGAAAAGCCCTCGCGATGCGCGACGCTCTGAATCGCGAAGCCGACATCGCCGAGCGTCGCGCCCGGGCGCACTTCGCGCATGCCGGCAACCATCGCTTCGTAGGTCGTTTCCGTGAGACGGCGTGCTTCGGCGCTCGGGGTGCCGGCGTAGTACATGCGGCTCGTGTCGCCGTAGTAGCCATCCTTGATGATCGCGACATCGATGTTGATGATGTCGCCGTCTTTCAGTTCTTTCGGCCCGGGAATGCCGTGGCACACGACGTGATTCACCGAGGTGCAGACCGTCTTGGGAAAGCCCATATAGCCGACGTTGGCAGGAATGGCCTTCAATTCGTCGACGATGAAGCGATTGCAGATGGCGTCGAGTTCGTCGGTGGTGACGCCCGGGCGGACGTGTTCGGCGATCATCGCGAGGACTTCGGCGGCCATGCGGCCGGAGATGCGCAACTTTTCGATGTCGGCGGGTGTCTTGAGCGTGATGGCCATTGAGCAATGCGATGGGTTCGTGCCGCCTCGCGCGCATGTTTTAACCGGTGTTCGAGGCGGGCGGCGCGCGAGGACAATGGGCCCGATGATAGCACTCCCGCGTAGGGCCGCTGCTTGGAAAGCCCCATGGGCACTGCATCTGTGGGCTTCGAGCGCGCGTTTTGCGATGCGCCGCGATCGTCGCTCGGCCTTGTGATGAAAGCGCGTTTGTGTTTTAGTGGCCCGATTTCGAACCTGTCGGAGCGTTATGAACCTGTCTCGATTTGCGCTGATTTCCGTTCTGTCGTCGGGCATCGCCGCCCTCGCCGCCTGCAGTTCGACGAGCGGTCCCGAACTGCGCGCGTCGAAGCCCGTGATACACGTTTCGTCGGCGCGGCCTGCCTCGGATATATCGAATTGCTTGCAACGCATGATTCCGTCCGCGCAAACGCGGCTCGATCAAGGCACGACGGAGCTGCTGGTCGGCTCCAATGCGTGGCTGGTGACGCTGACGCCTTCGGCTTATGGATCGATCGTGAAGGTGCAGCAGTCGTCCAGTGACGATGGCGGAGTGCCCGAGCCGGAGCTGCGGTTCGATATCGCGCGATGTACGACTTGAGGTGAACCGAGCAAGCCGTTCCGTCAACCGGAGCGGCGCTTCTTCGCGGAAGCAGCAGTCCAAAAGCAAAACCCCGCAGTCTTGCGACTTGCGGGGTTTTTGTGTCTTGGCGGAGAGGGTGGGATTCGAACCCACGGTACGGGAAAACCGTACGCCTGATTTCGAGTCAGGTACATTCGACCACTCTGCCACCTCTCCGTCTACCAACCGCGTTTTACTTCGATCGGCCCTCGCTGAGCGGGTCGTTGCTCAACGAAGAACGAAAGTATATCGAACTCTTTCGTGCTTTCCAAGAGCCTTTTTGAAAATAAACGTCACGCCGATGCGGAAACTTCGATTCTTTCCACACCGCGCATGTACGGACGCAAGACCGCCGGAATCGTCACCGAACCGTCCGCGTTCTGGAAGTTCTCGAGCACCGCGACGAGCGTGCGTCCGACCGCCAGCCCCGAACCGTTCAGCGTATGCACGAACTCGGGCTTGCCCTGCGCATTGCGAAAGCGCGCCTGCATGCGACGCGCCTGGAACGCCTCCGTATTCGAGCAGCTCGAAATCTCGCGATACGTGTTCTGCGCAGGCAGCCACACTTCGAGATCGAACGTCTTCGCGGCCGAGAAACCCATATCGCCCGTGCAGAGCGTAATCACGCGATACGGCAGTTCCAGCTTCTGGAGGATCGTCTCCGCTTGCCCGACCATCTCGTCGAGCGCGGCATAAGAATGCTCCGGAGACACGACCTGCACCATCTCGACCTTGTCGAACTGATGCTGGCGAATCAGGCCGCGCGTGTCGCGCCCGTATGAGCCCGCTTCGGAACGGAAGCACGGCGAATGCGCGGTGAGCTTCACCGGCAGCGCACTGGCTTCGAGGATGCTGTCGCGTACCGTGTTGGTCAGCGAGATCTCGGACGTCGAGATCAAATACTGCGTGACCGTGTTCTCGTCGCCGCCCTTCTCGACTCGGAACATGTCGTCGGCGAACTTGGGCAACTGGCCCGTACCGTAGAGAATCTCCGGATTCACGATATACGGCGTGTACGCCTCGGTATAGCCGTGCTGCTCCGTGTGGGTATCGATCATGAACTGCGCGAGCGCGCGATGCAGCCGCGCAATCGGCCCGCGCAGCAACGTGAAGCGCGCGCCCGAAAGCTTCGCGCCCGTTTCGAAATCGAGGCCGAGCGGCGCGCCGACATCGACGTGATCCTTGATCTCGAAGTCGAACGAACGCGGCGCGCCCCAGCGCCGCACTTCGACGTTCTGCGTCTCGTCGTTGCCGACCGGCACGCTCTCGTGCGGCAGGTTCGGCACGGTCAGCATCAGGTCCGACAGACGCTTCTGGATATCCTCCAGCTTCGCCGCCGATTCCTTCATCGTGTCGCCGATGCCGCCCACTTCCGCCATCACCGCAGACGTGTCCTCGCCGCGGCCCTTCATCGCGCCGATCTGTTTCGACAGGCTGTTGCGGCGCGCCTGCAGTTCTTCGGTGCGGGTCTGGATCTCGCGGCGCTCGGCTTCGAGCGCGGCGAAAGCGGCGACGTCGAGCGTATAGCCTCGATCGGCGAGGCGCTTCGCGACGCCGTCCAGGTCTTTGCGGAGGGTTTGTATGTCGAGCATGGCGGGGCAGCTTTGTTAAGTAATCGGAAAGACCGATTTTAGCGCACGGTCATTGCGCGCCGGGGGCGATCGGCCGTCCGCCCGGCGAAACGCAGTTTGCCCGCGCGCGAAACGAACGCCGTGGATTTCATCGCTTCTTGTCGTCGCGATGTTCGCGCCGCCAGGCTTCGTCGAGTTCCGCAAGACGCGCGAGCTTTTCGCCGATCTTGCCTTCGAGTCCGCGCGGCGTCGGCTGATACCAGTACGGGTCGCGCATGCCGTCGGGCAGATACGTTTCGCCCGCCGCGTAGGCGTCGGGCTCGTCGTGCGCGTAGCGGTACTCGTGTCCGTAGCCAAGCTCCTTCATCAGCTTGGTCGGCGCGTTTCGCAGATGCACCGGCACGCCGCGCGACTGATCCTTGCCGACGTAGCGCCGCGCCTCGTTGTACGCGTTGTAGCCCGCGTTCGATTTGGGCGCGACCGCCAGATAGATGAGCGCCTGTGCGAGCGCCAGTTCACCTTCCGGCGTTCCGAGCCGCTCGTACGTCTCGGCCGCATCGAGCGCGATGCGCGCGGCGCGCGGATCGGCCAGACCGATGTCCTCCCACGCCATGCGCACGATGCGCCGCGCCATATAACGCGGGTCAGCGCCGCCGTCGAGCATGCGGCAGAACCAGTAGAGCGCGGCGTCCGGATTGCTGCCGCGCACGGATTTGTGCAGCGCGCTGATCTGGTCGTAAAACGCGTCGCCACCCTTGTCGAAGCGCCGCAGATTCTCGGCGAGCGCGCTGCCGAGGAGCGCACCGTCGATGTCGGTCTGCTTTTGCTGCGCCGCCGCGCGCGCGACGATCTCCAGATTGTTCAGCAGCTTGCGGCCGTCGCCGTCGGCGGAGCCGATCAGCGCGTCGCGGGCTTCGTCGGTGAACGTCAGTCCGCCGAGTTCCTTCGTCGCGCGTTCGAGCAGCTCTTTCAGTTCATCGGCGTCGAGACTTTTCAGCACGTAGACCGCCGCCCGCGACAAGAGCGCGCTGTTCACCTCGAACGAAGGATTCTCGGTCGTCGCGCCGACGAACACGAACAGGCCCGACTCCACGTGCGGCAAGAACGCATCCTGCTGACTCTTGTTGAAGCGATGCACTTCGTCGACGAACACGAGCGTCTGGTGCCCGTTCGCGCGATGGATCTGCGCCGTCTCCACCGCCTCGCGGATGTCCTTCACGCCCGAGAGCACCGCCGAGAGCGAGATGAACTGCGCGTGGAACGCATCGGCCATGAGGCGCGCGAGCGTGGTCTTGCCGACGCCGGGCGGGCCCCAGAGAATCATCGAATGCGCCTCACCCGATTCGAATGCGACGCGCAGCGGCTTGTTTGGACCGAGCAGATGTTTCTGGCCGATCACGTCGTCGATGGTGCGGGGGCGCAGGCGCTCCGCGAGCGGAACGTTGCCACGGTTTTCTTCGAACATGTGCTGTGCGATGCGGATTGACGCAGTTGGGTGGATCGCGGCGATAATCTCGCCCTTCAGGGAAGGCGCGGCGCGGTCGCGGAATCGGGTCATTATGACAGCCTGACAGCGGCGGACTCGCACGAAGCGGGCCGCGCGCCCGGAAACCACGCTACGACACGACAAGGACGCAATCCGATGGGGCAAGAGCACACCACGAACGCCGCGGCGCACGGCGAAACCTCGACCTACGCGCCGCTCACGCCGGTTCCGCCGGAACGGCGCGCCTTCGGCACGGGCGACGCCTTCGCGCTGTGGTTCTCGCTCGGCATCGGGCTGCTGGTCGCGCAGGCGGGTGCGCTGCTCGTGCCGGGATTGTCGTTGCCGCACGCGCTGACGGCGATCGTCATCGGCACGGTGATCGGCGTCGTACTGCTCGCGCTGGCGGGTGTCGTCGGCACGGATACGGGGCTCGCGGCGATGTCGTCGCTGCGCCCGACGCTCGGCGTGCGCGGCGCGTCGGTGCCGGCGGTGCTCAACGCGGTCCAGCTCGTCGGCTGGGGCTCGTTCGAGATCATCGTGATGCGCGATTCCGCCGATGCGCTCGCGAAGCAATCCTTCCACCTTTCGATGCCGCTCGTCTGGACGCTCATCTTCGGCGCACTCGCGACGCTGCTCGCGGTCAGCGGGCCGCTTTCGTTCGTGCGGCGTTTCCTGCGAACCTGGGGCATCTGGCTGCTGCTCGGCGGCGCGGGCTGGCTCACGTGGAATCTGCTCGCGCAGCACGATCTCGCCGCGCTGCTGTCGCGCCCCGGCACGGGCGAGCTGGCGTTCGGCGCGGGCATCGACCTCGTCGTCGCGATGCCGCTGTCGTGGTTGCCGCTCATCGCCGATTACACGCGCTTCGGCAAAAGCGCCGGCGGCGCGTTCCGCGGCACGCTGCTCGGCTACGGCATCGCGAATCTGTGGTTCTATGCGCTCGGCGCGATCTACGGACTCGCGGCGGGCGGCGGCGATGCGCTTCTCACGACCGCGTTCGCGCAGGCCGGCGGCGGCATCGCGCTCTTCCTCATTCTGATCGACGAAATCGACAACGCCTTCGCCGATATCCACTCCGCGGCCGTATCGACGGGCACGTTCTGGGCGCGCGCCAGCGTGCCGATGCTCGCATGCGCGTTCGGCGCGCTGTGCACGCTCGTCGCGCTCGTCGTCGCGATGGGCAAGTATCAGAACTTCCTGTTGCTGATCGGCTCGGTGTTCGCGCCGCTCTTCGGCGTCGTGCTGGCCGATCACTTCATCGTGCGCAAGCGCCGCATCGACGCCGCCGCGCTCGGGTCCGTCGAAGGACGCTACGGTTTTTCCGGCGGCTGGCATGTGAGCGCGTTCATCGCGTGGGGCATCGGGATCGCGGCGTATCACGCGATCAATCAATGGCTGCCGAATCTCGGCGCGACGCTGCCCGCGCTCGCGCTCGGCGCGGTGTGCTATCTGCTGCTCGTGTCGGGGCGACGCCGCGCTTACGCGTGACGCCATACGAAAAAGCCGCCTGTTTCTGGCGGCTTTTTCACATCGACTCGCGTACCTCGACCGCTGCGGCACTGAAGCGCGCGTCTCGCCGCGCGATCCGCGTCTTATCTCGCTGCGCGATACTCGACGCCCGGCAGCACGCACAGCAACTCGAACGCGAGGTTCGCGCCCAGCAGCGCCGTCGTCCCGAACGGGTCATAGGGTGGCGCAACCTCCACCAGATCCGCGCCGACGATATTCAGCCCCCGCGCGCCGCGCACGATCTCGAGCGCCTGCGGCACCGTCAACCCTGCGATTTCCGGCGTGCCGGTGCCGGGCGCAAATGCGGGATCGATGCCGTCGATATCGAACGTGATGTAGACGGGGCCATCGCCCATTTGCGCGCGCACTTCGTCCATCAGCGGCGCGAGCGATTTGTTCCAGCACTCTTCCGTCTGCACGACGCGGAAACCCTGGTCGCGGCACCAGTCGAAATCGCCGGCTTCGTAACCGGTGCCGCGCAGGCCGATCTGCACGACGCGCGAGCAATCGAGCAAGCCCTCTTCCACCGCGCGCCTGAACGGCGTGCCGTGCGCGATCTTCTCGCCGAACATCGTGTCGTTGACGTCCGCGTGGGCGTCGATATGAATCAGCCCGACCTTGCCGTGCTTCGCATGGATCGCGCGCAGGATCGGCAGCGCGATGGTGTGATCGCCGCCCAGCGTGAGCGGCTTGCAGTCGTGTTTCAGGATCTCGCGGTAAGCGCGCTCGATGCGGTCGATCGAATCGAGCAGGTTGTACGGATTGATCGCGACATCGCCGATATCCGCGACGCATAGCGAATCGAAAGGTGCCGCGCGCGTCGCCATGTTGTATGGGCGCAGCAGCACCGATTCGCTGCGCACCTGGCGTGGACCGAAGCGCGCGCCGGTGCGGTTCGACGTGCCGAGATCGAACGGCACGCCGACGAAACATGCATCCAGCCCTTCGGCCGACCGGACGTGCGGCAGGCGCATCATTGTCGTGATGCCGCCGCAGCGCGGCATCTGGTTGCCCGACAGCGGCTGCGGGCGCTCGGCGCGCTGTTCGATGAAGTGCGAATCGAAGTGTTCGGCGGGCGCGAAAAGCGATGATGTATTCATGGCGTGAGATGGGTTCCCGTTGTCTTACGACGATTAATAGCCGCTTTTCGGTGAAGATAAAATGGCGCCGAAATTAACTTAACATCGATAATTATCGATGTATCCGGCGGCGCCCATGTTCACTCACCTTTCCGATCTCGATCTGCGCCTCATCCGCGTGTTCCTCGCCATCGCCGATGCGGGCGGCGTCTCGTCGGCGCAGGCGACGCTCAACGTCGGGCAATCGACCATCAGCACGCAGCTCGCGACGCTCGAAACGCGGCTCGGCTATCGGCTCTGCGAGCGCGGGCGCGGCGGCTTCGCGCTGACCTCGCGCGGCGAACGGTTCGTCGAGGCGTGCCGGACGCTGCTCGCCGCCATCGACACGTTCGATTCGACCGCGCGCAACGTCGGCAAGAAGCTCGTCGGTACGCTCACGCTCGGCATGATCGGCAACACGCCCGTCAGCGCAAACGCGCGGGTCAGTCAGGCGATCGCGCGGTTCCGGCAGCGCGACGAATCCGTGCGCTTCGCGGTGCTGGTGCGCTCGCCGGGCGAGCTGGAGGAGATGCTGCTGGCCGAGCGTATCCAGGTGGCGATCGGCTACTTCTGGCATCGCGTGCCGTCGCTCGAGTACACCGAGATCTTCGCGGAGGATCAGCTTGCATACTGCGGACGCGGGCATCCGCTGTTCGCGCAGGCGGGCGGCGTCGGCCTTGCGCAGGCATTCGAGCACGACTGGGCATGGCGCAGCTATCCGCTGCCCGAAGCCGGCGAACTCACGCCGCGCAATATCGGCGCGGTCGCGGACAACATGGAGGCCGTCGCGATGCTCGTGCTATCGGGCCGGCATCTCGGTTATCTGCCCGAGCATTTCGCCGCGCCGTATGTGAAAGACGGCGTCCTCGCGCCGCTGAATCCGCACGCGATGCGCTATCGCGTCGCGTTCCAGATGGTCACGCGCGCGGAACGCCTCAGCGGCGCGCGGGGCGCGAAGCGCGAGATCGTGGAAGCATTTCTCGAGGACATGGCCGCGGCGCACGCGGCCATCGAATGAAAAAGAGCGCGTTCGTCGCGCCCTTTCTGGATCAGCCGTTGATCACGTCCGCGCCCTTCGGCACGGTGAATTTGAAGGTATCGCTCTTGATCGGCGGATTCTTCTGGATGTTCGAGAACGTGAGCAGCGTGACGTTGCCGAACACGTCGTGCAGTTCCATCGCCTGCAGATTGCCGTCCTTGAAGCCGATGCCGACCGTCTCGAATTGCGTGTCCTTCGCCTTCGGCGTGAGCTCCAGCCAGTCGATGCCGCCCTTCTCTCCGGCATCGCGCAGGTTGAAGTTCTTTTCCAGATCGTTGCTGCCGAAGAGGATCGCCGCCGGACTCGCGCCGAGCGCGCCGCCGAGCGTGCGCACGGTGACCTGGTTCAGGTCCTTGTCGTAGACGTAGAGCTTGTCGCCGTCGGCCTGGAGGATCTGCGAGTACGGCTTCTGATACGACCAGATGAACTTGCCCGGCCGCGCGAACATGAAGGTTCCGCTGGAGGTCGCGCCCTTGGTCGGCATCGCGTTCGAGGTCGCGCCATTGTTGGTCTTGCCGGGCGCCTTGATTTCCTGCTGCGTGAAGTCGCCGCGCGCCGCGCGGACTTGCGACACGAATGCCTTCAGCTGCTCCGTGCCGCTCGCGAATGCGTGCGATGCGAAGAGCATCGACGCCGAAAACATCGCCGCACCGAACGCCCTGGCGAGCGAATTCCCCGTAAATTGTTTCATCGTTATGTTCTCCAATTGGACGCGCACGTCACTCCGCGTCGCGGGCCGGCGTCAGGATTTCGCGGTTGCCGTTCGACGACATCGCCGACACGAGTCCCGAGTTCTCCATCTGTTCGAGCAGACGCGCCGCGCGGTTGTAGCCGATGCGCAAATGCCGCTGCACGAGCGAGATCGACGCGCGCCGGTTCTTGATGACGACCTCGACCGCCTGATCGTACAAGGGGTCGGACTCGCCATCGGCACCGCCGGTTCCGCCCGCGCCCGCCGAGCCTTCGTCGCCATCGCCCGCGAGCCCGCCTTCGAGAATGCCCTCGATATAGTTCGGCTCGCCGTGCTCCTTCAACTTGTCGACCACGCGATGCACTTCCTCGTCCGACACGAATGCGCCATGCACGCGCACCGGCAAGCCCGAGCCCGGCGGCAGATAGAGCATGTCGCCCATGCCGAGCAGCGACTCGGCGCCTTGCTGATCGAGAATCGTGCGTGAATCGATTTTCGACGACACCTGGAACGCCATGCGCGTCGGCACGTTCGCCTTGATGAGGCCGGTGATCACGTCCACCGACGGACGCTGCGTCGCGAGGATCAGGTGGATGCCCGCCGCGCGCGCTTTCTGCGCGATGCGCGCGATCAGCTCTTCGACCTTCTTGCCGACGACCATCATCAGGTCGGCGAGTTCGTCGATCACGACGACGATGTTGGGCAGGCGCGTGAGCGGCTCGGGCTCGTCGGGTGTGAGGCTGAACGGATTCGGAATCTTTTCGTCGCGCTTCTTCGCTTCGTCGATCTTCGTGTTGAAGCTCGCGAGATTGCGCACGCCCATCTTGCTCATCAGCTTGTAGCGGCGCTCCATCTCCGCGACCGCCCAGTTGAGCGCGTGGCCCGCCTGCCGCATGTCGGTTACGACCGGACACAGCAAATGAGGAATGCCTTCGTAGACGCTCATCTCGAGCATCTTCGGATCGATGAGAATCAGGCGCACCTGATCCGCGCTCGCCTTGTAGAGCAGCGAGAGGATCATCGCGTTGATGCCGACCGACTTGCCCGAGCCCGTCGTGCCGGCGACGAGCAAGTGCGGCATCTTCGCGAGATCGGCGCAGACCGGATTGCCGCCGATGTCCTTGCCGAGACCCATCGTCAGCGGCGACGCGCCGTTCGCATAGACCTCGGAGCCGAGAATCTCGGAGAGCTTGACCGTCTGACGGCGCTGGTTCGGCAGTTCGAGGGCCATGTAGTTCTTGCCCGGGATCGTCTCGACGACGCGAATCGACACGAGCGACAGCGAGCGCGCCAGATCCTTCGCGAGACCGACGATCTGGCTGCCCTTCACGCCCGTCGCCGGCTCGATTTCATAGCGCGTGACGACCGGCCCCGGATACGCGGCAATCACACTCACCTCGACGCCGAAGTCCTTCAGCTTCTTTTCGATGAGCCGCGACGTGTATTCGAGCGTATCGGCGGCGATGGTTTCCTGCGTCTTGGGCGGCGGATCGAGCAAGGCGAGCGGCGGCAATGTGGAATCGCCCGGCAGGTCCTTGAAGAGCGGCACCTGCTTTTCCTTCTCGGCGCGTTCGGAGCGCGCGGGCGTGGGCGCGGCGGGCACGATCACCACGGGTTCGTGATCCTCGCTCTTCTCTCGCGAGCGCACGACCTTGCCTTCGCGCCTCGACGCGGCCGCTTCGCCGAGCTTGCGGTCGCGTCCAGCCTCGCGGCGCAGTTGCGCGCCGGTGATCGCGTTGAGAATGCCGTCGCCGAGCTTCTCGCATACGGACAGCCACGAGAAACGGAAATAGAGCGACAAGCCGATCGCGAGCGCGATCAGAAGGAACAGTGTCGCGCCCGTGAAGCCGAGCGCATGCGAAACATGCCGCGCGACGAGATCGCCGACCACGCCGCCCGGCGCGCGCGGCAACTGCACCTTGAGCGACCACATACGCAGGGCCTCGATGCCGTCGCTCGCGATGAGCACGAGCACGAATGCGAACGCTTCCGCAAGCCAGGTGCGGTCGCGCGGCGCGTCTTCATCGACAACGGGCGGCTGCGTGATGCGCCTGTAATTCGCGACGATGCGCCGCGCGAGCAGCACGACCAGCCAGTAGGAAGACAGCCCGAAGACGAGCAGCAGGATATCGGACGTGTAGGCGCCGACGCGCCCCGCCCAGTTCCCGATGTGATCGACGCTCACCGCGTGAGTCCAGCTCGGATCCTTGCGGCTGTACGAAAGGAGCGCCATCACGAGGAACAGTCCGAGCGCGACCTGGAGGATCCAGCGAATTTCGGTGAAGAGCCGTGACATGCGGTGCGGCAACGCCTGCGGGCTCGCGGAATAGGTAGCTTTGGCCATTGATTCGGTGTCGCTGTGTGTCGCTTGCTTGCGGCTCGCGCCTTGGCGCAAGGGCCGCCTGGAACGGTGGCCTATTGTAAACGCTGCATTGCGGTGAAAGGCGCAAAACCGGCGCCTTCTTGCAACCTGTAACACTCGTCACGCGCACGTCATGCGGCCGTTTTGGCCCGCCGCGCCTATCAAACCGATTGAAAGGTTCACTCGGAAGGCTTTTCCAGCGGCCTTTATAATCCCCTTTTTGCACCTAAATTCGGTACATCGGGTGCGTCGCGGCGCGTTCTGCGGCCACGAGCCGCGTCGATATTGCTGCATTGCAGGCGATCGGCGTGACATGCCCGCGCGCACCTCCGAGCTGACCATCAAAAACGGACCATCATCATGTCTTCGCCCAAACACGCCAAAGTGCTGATTCTCGGTTCCGGCCCCGCCGGCTACTCCGCCGCCGTGTACGCCGCGCGCGCGAACCTGTCGCCGCTGCTCGTCACAGGCCTTGCGCAAGGCGGCCAGCTGATGACCACCACGGATGTCGAGAACTGGCCGGCGGACCCGTCGGGTGTGCAGGGCCCGGAGTTGATGCAGCGTTTCGAAGAGCATGCGCGCCGCTTCAACACCGAGATCGTGTTCGATCACATCCACACCGCGAAGCTCAACGAGCGCCCCTTCCGTCTGATCGGCGATTCGGGCGAGTACACCTGCGATTCGCTCATCATCGCGACGGGCGCGTCGGCGCAATATCTCGGCGTGCCGTCGGAAGAAGCGTTCATGGGCAAGGGCGTGTCGGCTTGCGCGACCTGCGACGGCTTCTTCTATCGCAACGGCGAAGTCGCAGTGATCGGCGGCGGCAATACGGCCGTCGAGGAAGCGATCTATCTCGCGGGCATCGCGAAGAAGGTGACGGTCGTGCATCGCCGCGACAAGTTCCGCGCCGAGCCTATCCTCATCGACCGGCTGCTCGCGAAGGAAAAGGAAGGCATCGTCGATATCAAGTGGAACCACGTGCTCGACGAAGTCACCGGCGATGCTTCCGGCGTCACCGGCCTGCGCGTCAAGGATACGCAGAGCGGCAAGACCACGGACATCGCGCTGCAAGGCGTGTTCGTCGCGATCGGCCACAAGCCGAATACCGATCTCTTCGTCAACCAGCTCGAGATGAAGAACGGCTACATCATCACGAAGGGCGGCACCACCGGCGACGCCACCGCGACGAGCATCCCCGGCGTGTTCGCGGCGGGCGACGTGCAGGATCACGTCTATCGCCAGGCGATCACGAGCGCGGGCACGGGCTGCATGGCCGCCCTCGATGCGCAGCGTTACCTCGAGACCATCGACGAAACGCCGACGCCGCATTCGATGAGCCACGAAGCGGATCGCTGATCGGACGCCGATCAGGCGCGGCAAGGCGGGACGAGCCGTTAGAATGGAATTCGCCCGCTTCCGGCGCGCCCCATGATGCCGAGTCGCGCCGGCATGCAACGACAACGGGCCACGGTTCAAGCCGCCGGCCCGTTTTCGATTCGACGCGCGGCATGCGGTGATTCACGCGGCGCGCATCGCGTCGAGCCTGATTCCTGTCGATTTCCGCTGGCTGAACGATGCCGAAGAATCTTCCTCACCCGAACGAACCGAAAGTCCGGCGCAAGGAAGCGCCGCGCCCCGCCACGTCCGCTGAAACCAGGCCGGTCGATGCGCGCGACGTCGCCGCCGCCGTGAAACGCGACGGACTATCGGGTCTGTCGACGCTCAAGCGCGCGCTGAAAGCCGATGCCGAGAAGCGCGAAGTCCAGCGCGTCGCGGCGGCGCGCGCCGAACGCGAAGCCGTCGCCGATGCGGACGAATTTCGCCGCGCGATCGGCGAAGTCGAACCGCTCAGGACGCCGCCGCGCACGACCGTCACGCGACTGCCGCCTCCGCCCGTCGCGCTGCAAAGCCGCCGCGACGAAGAAGCCGTGCTGCAGGAAGCACTCTCCGACGAATACGATCCCGAAAGCCTGCTCGACATCGACGAAACGCTGTCCTTCCTGCGGCCCGGCATCAGCCAGGAAGTCGTGAGGAAGCTCAGGCGCGGCGCATGGATCGTGCAGGCGCAGCTCGATCTGCATGGCATGCGCCGCGAAGAAGCGCGCGAGGCGCTCGCGGAGTTCATCCGCGAATCGGTCAAGCGCGGGCTGCGGTGTCTGCGGGTGATTCACGGCAAGGGACTCGGCTCCATCGGCAAGGAGCCGGTGCTGAAGGGCAAGGTGCGCGCGTGGCTCGTGCAGAAGTCGGAAGTGATCGCCTTCTGTCAGGCGCGGCCGCACGACGGCGGCGCGGGCGCGGTGCTCGTGCTTCTGCAGCCGGGCCGCGCGCCGCGTCATCACGATCATCCGCAGGACAAGAGCCTCGGCAAGAACCGCGATCCGGGGCCGGACAGTGCATCCTAGACTCACCCTCGCCATCACCGTCATGGAGGCGCTCGCGATTTTCGCGTACGCGTTCTCCGGGCTCATCGAAGCGCGCAAGCGCCGGCTCGACGCAGTCGGCGCGTTTCTCGTCGCGCTCGTCACCGCGTTCGGCGGCGGCACGGTGCGCGACGTGCTGCTTTCGCGTCGACCGTTCTACTGGGTGGAGCATCAGGACTACGTGCTCCTCATCTTCGCGATGGCGATTTTCGCGCCCATCTTCCTGCGCGTCACATCGCGGCTCTTCGACCAGCGTGCGCTGCTCATCACCGATGCGATCGGGCTCGGGCTTTTCAGCGTGTCCGGCACCTCGATCGCGCTCGATGCGCAGATGCCCGCCTTCACCGCCACGATGATGGGCGTCGTCACCGGCGTGTTCGGCGGCGTCCTTCGCGACGTGCTCTGCAACGAGATTCCGCTGATCCTGCGCGACTCGCGCCCCTACGCGGTGTGCGCCTTCGCCGGCTGCTGGATCTATCTCGGGCTCGAGCGGCTCGATGTCGACACGATCTACAACGTGCTGATTTCGACGGCGTTCATCCTGATCGCGCGGCTCATCACCTTCAAGTTCGATATCCGCCTGCCGCACTAGCCGCAAGCGCGCGGCGCCGCCGCGCGCGAAACAGGCGGGAAAAACCGTCCATTTGCTACAATCGCGTAGTTTTCTAGCCCCGCATCCGGCCGCGATGCAGCCCGCTCCGGTCGCCATCACGCACACAGAACATGAACATCGAGCAAGCGCGTTTCAACATGATCGAGCAACAGATTCGTCCGTGGGAAGTGCTGGACCAGGACGTGCTGAACCTGCTCGCGATCGTCAAGCGCGAGAACTTCGTTCCCGCCGCGTACCGCAACATCGCTTTCGCGGACCTCGAAATTCCGCTGCCGGGCGGCGAGCGCATGCTCTCGCCGAAGGTCGAAGCGCGCGTCCTGCAGGAACTGGCAGTCCACAAGGGCGAAACCGTGCTGGAAATCGGCGCCGGCTCGGGCTACATGGCGGCGCTGCTCGCGCATCGCGGCCGCAACGTGACGACAGTCGAGATCTCGCCCGAACTCGCCGATTTCGCGAAGCAGAACCTCGCTGCGAACGGCGTGACGAACGTGGAAGTGATCACCGGCGACGGCGCACTCGGCTGGGATCGGGGCGCGCCTTACGACGTGATCTGCGTGTCGGGCGGGCTGCCCGTCATGCCGCAGGAATTCCTCGAGCAACTAAAGATCGGCGGGCGCATCGCGGCGTTCGTCGGCGCGGCGCCGGTCATGAAGGCGCAGATCATCACGCGCGTGGATGAAAAGCAGTTCCGCGTGTCGGACGTGTTCGAAACGCTCGTCGCGCCGCTGAAGAACGCGGTGCATCCGTCGCACTTCAAGTTCTAAGCCGAAAGCGCGGTGCCGGTTGTGGCCGGCGTCGCGCGTCTTGCCAGGATCTCCATGCAAAACCTCACCGCACCCGAACTCGCCGCGTGGCTCGCGGATGCCTCACGCCCCGCCCCCGTTCTGCTCGACGTGCGCGAGCCGTGGGAAATCCAGACGGCGAAGATGGACAACATCGTGGCGATTCCGATGCGCGACATCCCTGCGCGCAGCGAAGAACTCGATGACGAAGCGCAGATCGTCTGCATCTGCCATCACGGCGCGCGCAGCGCGCAGGTCGCGATGTTCCTGGAATCGCGCGGCTTCACGCAGACTTTCAACCTGTACGGCGGCATCGACGCATGGTCGCGTCAGGTCGATCCGTCAGTTCCCACGTACTGACCGCGCTTCGGGCCGCACATTGCGCGCGGCCCGCGCCCTTTCTCATCCCTCGCTCGACCACAGCGCCGTGCCGCGCGCCGAAAAGATCACGAGATATCCGTTCGGCAGGATAGTCGCATAGGCGCCCGGATTGCCCGAGGTGTGCGTCTGCCAGACCATCGCGCCATTGCTGTCGTACATCGCCAGATTGCCGTCCGGCTGCATGCGCACCTCGACACCCGGCGTGCCGCTCACGCGCGATGACCAGATCGTCGCGCCGTTCCTGACGGCGACGAGGTAACCGTCGCTCTGCAAGTTCAGTTGCACGCTGCCGCTGCACGCTGTAAGCGATCCGCCCGCGCCGAGACCTTCGCCCGACGCAAGAACGCCGCACGCGGTGGGCGCGTTGATCGGCGGCAGCGCGGCGAACCAGGCCAGATCGACGGCATTGGCGATCGC
>Ga0105251_10000708_pt1 | contig 30704 bp, 27 predicted proteins | sample KBSS64metaG_FD_80424 | JGI IMG/M metagenome (GOLD analysis project Ga0105251, IMG submission 80424) | Switchgrass rhizosphere microbial communities from Kellogg Biological Station, Michigan, USA - KBS S6-4 metaG | ecosystem: Host-associated > Plants > Roots > Rhizosphere > Soil | place...
ACATCCGGCAACGCGCTATGTCCAGATCGATCGGCTGATACAGGCCGCTGCCGCCGTGCTCGATCAGCACATCCTTGCCCGCGACGCCGAAATCGGCCGCCCCGTATTCGACATAGGTCGGTACATCGGTCGCGCGCACGATGATCACGCGCAGATTCGGGTTCGTGGTCGGCAGGATCAGCTTGCGCGAACTCTCCGGATCTTCGGCCACCTGCACGCCGGCGGCGGCGAGCAGCGGCAGCGTTTCCTCGAAGATACGCCCTTTCGACAGCGCGAGCGTGAGGGGCGCGCTCGGCTCCACCGACGACGACGTCTGCGGCAGCGAGCTCATTGCTCGCTCCCGCTGCCCTTGATGCGGCGCACGTTCGCGCCGACCGCCGTCAGTTTCGATTCCATGCGGTCGTAGCCGCGATCCAGATGGTAGATGCGGTCGATCAGCGTTTCGCCGTCCGCGCACAACGCAGCGATCACGAGACTCGCGGACGCGCGCAGATCGGTTGCCATCACTTTCGCGCCGGAGAGTTGCTCGACGCCGCTGACGAGCGCCGTATTGCCGTCGATCGTGATGTTCGCGCCCAGGCGGTTCAGTTCCTGCACGTGCATGAACCGGTTCTCGAAGATCGTCTCGACCACTTGCGACGTGCCGTTCGCGATCGTGTTGAGCGCCATGAACTGAGCCTGCATGTCGGTCGGGAACGCGGGATATTCCGACGTGCGGATATTCACCGCGCCGGCGCGCTTGTCCATGCGCACGCGCATCCAGTCGTCGCCTTCCTCGATGCTGACGCCCGCTTCGCGCAGCTTGGCCGTCACGGCGTCCAGCAGGTGCGGGCTCACGCGGCGCAAGGTGACATCGCCGCCCGCGGCCGCGACCGCGCACAGGAACGTGCCGGCCTCGATGCGATCCGGCACGACGTCATGCTTTGCGCCATGCAGCCTGTCGACGCCCTGAATCACCAGACGATCAGTGCCGATGCCGTCGATCTTCGCGCCCATCTTCACGAGCAGATGCGCGAGGTCGCTCACTTCCGGCTCGCGCGCCGCGTTTTCGATCACCGTCTCGCCTTCGGCCAGCACCGCCGCCATCAGCAGATTTTCGGTGCCGGTGACGGTAATCATGTCGGTAATGATGCGCGCGCCCTTCAGACGCTTCGCGCGCGCTTCGATGAAACCGTGCTCGATGTTGATCTCGGCGCCCATCGCCTGCAGGCCCTTGATGTGCTGATCGACCGGACGCGCGCCGATCGCGCAGCCGCCGGGCAGCGACACCTTCGCCTCGCCGAAGCGCGCGACGAGCGGCCCGAGCACGAGAATCGACGCGCGCATCGTCTTGACCATTTCGTACGGCGCGATCAGCTTGTCGACTGTCGATGCATTGAGGCTCACGCGACCGTCGCCCGAGACTTCCGACTGCACGCCCATCTGGCGCAGCAGCTTGATCATCGTTCGCACGTCCTGAAGATTCGGCACGTTCGACAGATGGACGTCGTCGGCGGTGAGAAGGCTTGCGCAAAGAATGGGCAAAGCCGCGTTCTTCGCGCCCGATACGGTGATTTCGCCAGAGAGCTTCGCGCCCCCCGTGATGACCAATTTATCCATTGCTTGTCCTTCGACCGAGCTTCCTGCTGCGGAGCCGTTTTCGGCGCCGCGGTTATCTTGAATGAATCGCACTCTTTACTGCCTTTGTCTGCCGGTGATGCCGGTGTTACGTAAGTTGAGTCGTGTGACCTGATTGGCTTCGCCGGGTGGACTCAGGCCGATTTCCACTCGTCGGGGGTAAGGGTCTTCATGCTCAGCGCGTGAATCTCCTCGCGCATGCGCTCGCCGAGCGCCGCATAAACCAGTTGATGACGCGCGATCAGCCGCTTGCCGACGAACGCATCGCTCACGATGGTCGCGAAAAAGTGCTGGCCGTCGCCTTCCACTTCGAGATGCTGGCAGGACAAGCCGCCAGCGATGTAGTCCTTCACCTGCTCCGGAGTCGGCAACATGGAAGTCTCCTTGAATTAGTGACGCAGCTTGTAGCCGCTCGCGAGCAATCGCACGGCGATCAGCGCCAGCACGGCCAGGAATCCGCCGACGATGCCGAGACTCACCAGCGGATTCACGTCGGAGAGGCCGAAGAAGCCGTAGCGAAAGCCGTCGATCATGTAGAAAAACGGATTCAGATGCGACACCGCGCGCCACAGCGGCGGCAGCGTATGTGTCGAGTAGAACACGCCGGAAAGAAACGTGAGCGGCATGATCAGGAAGTTCTGAAACGCGGCCAACTGATCGAACTTGTCGGCCCAGATGCCCGCGATCAAACCCAGCGTGCCGAGAATGCCCGAACCGAGGATCGCGAACGCAATGATGTAGAACGGCGCGGAAAAAGACATCGGGATGAACCATATCGTCACGATGAACACGCCGAAGCCCACGCACAGTCCGCGCACGACCGATGCCAGCACATACGCGAAGAACATCTCCCAATGCGCGATCGGCGGCAGCAGCACGAACACGAGATTGCCGGTGATCTTCGACTGGATCAGCGACGAAGAACTGTTCGCGAACGCGTTCTGAAGCACGCTCATCATGACGAGGCCGGGCACGAGAAAGCTCGTGTAGCCGACGCCGGGATACACCTGAACGTGCCCCGACAGCGCGTGGCCGAAGATGGTCAGATACAGCAGCGCCGTGACGACCGGCGCGAGGACGGTCTGAAACGAAACCTTCCAGAAGCGCAGCAGCTCCTTGTAGAACAACGTCTGGAAACCGCTCATGAAAGCCCCTCGATCACTTCCGGCTCGTTCATCACCTGCACGAACACGTCTTCCAGATCGGCCTTGCGCACTTCGATTTCATCGAACGTGCAGCCTGCCGCGCGGCATTTCGCGAGAATCGGCTCGACGTCGTCGTAGCTCGCGAGGCGCAGCAAGTGCTGCGCGCCCGACACCGCGTGCGGATCGACTTCGAGCGCGCGCAAGTCGGCGGGCAACGCTCCGTTCGAGAGCCGCAGATACAACTGCAGGCCCGAGAAACGCTGTAACAGCGTGCTCGTGCGTTCGAGCGCGACGACTTCACCGCGACGAAGCATCGCGAGCCGGTGGCACAGCGATTCGGCTTCTTCGAGATAGTGCGTCGTCAGAACGATGGTGTGACCTTCGCGATTCAGGCGCGAAATGAACTTCCAGAGCGTCTGGCGCAACTCCACATCGACGCCGGCGGTGGGCTCATCGAGCACGATCACGGGCGGACGATGCACGAGCGCCTGCGCGACGAGCACACGGCGCTTCATCCCACCCGACAGCGCGCGCGTATTGACGTCGGCTTTCTCGGTGAGATCGAGATTGGCCATGACCTCGTCGATCCAGTCGTCGTTGTTGCGCAAGCCGAAATAGCCCGACTGAATCCGGAGCGACTCGCGCACGGTGAAGAACGGATCGAACACCAGTTCCTGCGGCACGACGCCGAGCGCGCGCCGCGCCGCCCGGAAGTCGCTGACGACATCGTGGCCGCGCACGGAGATCGTGCCGCTATCGGCGCGCGCCAGACCGGCCAGAATGCTGATCAACGTGGTTTTGCCCGCGCCGTTGGGGCCGAGCAAGCCGAAGAACTCGCCCTCTTCCACCGTGAGGCTCACGCCTTTGAGCGCCTGGAGATCCTTGTAGCGCTTCCTGACGTTTCGGATTTCTATGGCTGACATGTAGACAGTGCGCGCGCCGCGCGCGGCCGCGCCTCGAGTGTGCGGATTTTCGCTTCACGGACCCGGGCTTGGACCAAAAAGGGCCGGGTTGGGGCCCGAAAAAAACGTTTGATTATAGGGCAAAGCGGCTGGGGCCGACTTCGGAGCGATCCTGATTGCGGCAGCGAAGCGCGCTGCCGCGTTCTGCATGAAAGTCAGAACAGGATCAATGTCGGAACGAGAGGAGCGTATCGACGCCGTAGGCTCGCGCGAGACTCACGAGCCCGGAAGGAAGATTGACGACGCCCAACGCGGCGCCGCGCGCGGTCGCGGCGCGCTGCCATGCAAGCAGCACGGCGAGCGCGGAAGAGTCGAACTGCGTGAGCGGCGCGCAATCGACTTCGGTCGCGCCTGCTGCGATGCGCGACAGACCCGAGTCGAGCGCCGCCTTCGCGCTCTCGTGGGTCAGGGTTGCGGCCGTCTGGAAACGGCCGCCTGTAGCTACCGTGCTCACGATGCCTTGCCGCTCGCGAGCTGCTGGTTACGCTGCGTCAGGAACTGCAGCAGACCGCCCACGCCGTTCTGCGAGATCTGCTCGTTGAACTGCTGTTGATACGCCTGGATCAGCCACGCGCCGAGCACGTTGATGTCGTACACGCGCCAGCCTTGCGCCGTCTTGTACAGGCGATAGTCGAGCTCGACCGGCGAGCCGTTGTTCATCACGACCGAGCGGACCACGACGTCGGTGTCGTCCGGATTCGCGCGGAACGGCTTGTACTGCACCGTCTGGTTGCGCACCTGCGCGAGCGCGCCCGAGTACGTGCGGATCAGCAGCATCTTGAACTGCTCGACGATCTGCTTTTGCTGCTCCGGCGTCGCCGAATTCCAGTTGCGGCCCATCACGAGGCGCGTCGTGCGCGTGAAATCCGTGTACGGCAGGATCTTCTGGTTGACGAGCTCGGTGATCTTGTTGATATCGCCCGATTGGATCTTCGGGTCCGACTTGATCTCGTCGAGGACCTGCTGCGTCACCGTCTTGATCATCGTGTCGGGCGCGCTCGAATCGACGCTCTGTGCCGAGGCCGCGCCGCAGACCGCTAGGAACATCGCGAAGAGGGGAAGAAGTAGAAGTTTTTTCATCACAGATCCTGCAAAAGTTGAGGCTTCGGTTTGAGCGCGCCGCCTGATCCGAGTTCAGGTGGCGCGGTATCGAAAGCGTAAGAAACGTCGTTAGATATGTTACCGCGCGTTAGCAAAACCCCGCTCAACGCAAGCGGAATGAAGGGAAACCGGATGGTGGCACATACTGGTTGCCCGGCACCGTATTGCTGGTACCGCTCGCGGGCGTAGGCGCTGCGGCCGTGCCCGAAGCAGGGGCGGCGGCGCCCGGAACCGCTGTGGCCGATGCGCTTTGCGCGGGGGCCGCGCCCTCATCGCTGTAGTTCGGCAGCGGCGCTTCACCGTAATCCGGCATATTGCTTTCGCCGCCTGAGATCAGATACTGACGACGTTGCAGATAAGCGTTACGCACGAACGAGTACTTGTCGAGCGCGGCATCGGCGAGCACGTCGGTCGCGCCCAGCAGATTCGCGCGCACATTGATGAGGTTCACGCCATAGAGCGCCCAGCTCACCGAATCCGGGCTCACATAGGTGAGCGGATTGCCGAAGTAGTCGACGACGAGACCGGCGGAATCCCGCACCGTGCTCGGCCCGAGCAGCGGCAGCACGACATACGGGCCGGCCGGCACGCCATAGTGGCCGAGCGTGAGGCCGAAATCCCCCGCGTGCTTCGGCAGCTTCGCGATGGTCGCCACGTCGAACAGGCCGCCGACGCCGAACACCGTATTGATCGCGACGCGCATGATGTCCGACACGCCATCCGCAACTTTCAACTGCAGCAGATTGTTTGCGGCGATGTAGACGTCACCGATATTCGAGAAGAAGTTGGTCACGCTGTTGCGCACCGGCTCCGGCACCGCCCACACGTAACCCTTCGCCACCGGCTTCAACGCATATTGATCGACGGTATCGTTGATCTTGAACATTGTCCGGTTGTAGCTCTCGAGCGGGTCCCCTTTGGTCGGCGTCGTCACCGTCGCGCAGCCGGCGAGCGCGATTGCGCCCGCCACGATGATTGCGCGCCGCATCCCCATCGCCTGCATGCTGTTCTCCTTATTGAGCCGGTGCCGAAGCGGCGTTCGCCCCAGTGGCACCCGATGCGCCCATTGCGCTCGCCGCGCCCGGGAAAGCCGGTGCGGGCGCGGGCGCTGCCGGCGCCGCCGACGATTTCGAGGCGCCGGAATCCGCCGCCTTGTTGTAGAGGAACTGGCCGATCAGATTTTCGAGGACCACGGCCGATTGCGTCATCGTGATGGTGTCGCCGTTCTTCAGCATTTGATCGTCGCCGCCCGGCTCGAGGCCGATGTACTGCTCACCGAGCAGACCCGAGGTCAGGATCTTCGCGGACGAGTCCTTCGGAAACTGGTACTGCTTGTCGATATCGATCGTGACGACGGCCTGATAGGTGTTCGAGTCGAAGCCGATGCCGCCGACGCGCCCGACCGTCACGCCCGCGCTTTTGACGGGCGCGCGCGCCTTGAGCCCGCCGATGTTGTCGAACTTGAGTTTCACCGCGTAGGTTGGCTGGAACGACAGGGAGCTCATGTTGCCCGCCTTCAGCGCGAGAAAGAGCAGCGCCACGAAACCGAGCACCACGAAGAGGCCGACCCAAAAGTCGAGAGCAGTCTTTTTCATCGTCTTCCCAAAGAGAATCTTTTCGCAGATGGCGCGTGACGGTCTGTGCCCTTCACAACGCCCGCGCCGTGCCCGGCGCCTGCGCTTGGTCCATTAGCTGAACATCAATGCGGTCAGCAGGAAATCGAGCCCGAGTACGGCGAGCGACGCGTACACGACGGTTTTCGTCGTCGCGCGCGACACGCCTTCAGGCGTCGGTTTCGCCTCGTAGCCCTGGAACAGCGCGATGAACGTCACCGCGAAGCCGAACACGATGCTCTTGATGACGCCATTGCCGACATCACGCCACACGTCCACGCCGCCTTGCATCTGCGACCAGAAGGCGCCCGGATCGACGCCGATCAGCATTACGCCGACGACGTAGCCGCCGATAATGCCGACCGCGCTGAAGATGGCGGCCAGCACCGGCATGGCGATGATGCCCGCCCACATGCGCGGCGCGACGACCACCTTGAGCGGGTCGACGGCCATCATTTCCATCGCGGTGAGCTGCTCGCCTGCCTTCATGAGCCCGATTTCGGCGGTGAGCGACGTGCCCGCGCGCCCCGCGAACAGCAGCGCCGTGACGACCGGCCCGAGCTCGCGCACGAGCGACAGCGCAACGAGCAGGCCGAGCGCCTGCTCCGAGCCGTAGCGGCTCAGCGTGTAGTAGCCCTGCAAGCCGAGCACGAAGCCGACGAACAATCCCGACACCGCGATGATGACGAGCGAATAATTACCGACGAAGTGGATCTGTTTCGTAACGAGGCGCGGGCGCCGCAACAGCGAAAAAAATTCGAACACGAGGCGCAGGAACATGCGCGTCGCGTAGCCTGCGGTGCCGAAACCGTCGAGCACCCAGCGTCCGAGCGCGCTGATCATGCCTGCCCTCCGATGCCGAAATCCGCGGCGAGCGACGTGCTCGCGTAGTGAAACTTGAACGGGCCGTCCGGCGTGCCGTCGATGAACTGCCGCACGGTCGGGTCCTGCGAAGCGCGCAGTTCCGCCGGCGTGCCTTCGGCGTGAATGCCGCCGTTCGCGATGAAATACACGTAGTCGGCGATGGCGAACGATTCAGGCACGTCGTGCGTGACGAGAATGGACGTTGCGCCGAGCGCGTCGTTGATCGTGCGAATGAGTTGCGCCGTGATGCCGAGCGAGATGGGATCGAGGCCGGCGAACGGCTCGTCGTACATCATGAGCTGGGGGTCCAGCGCGATCGCGCGGGCGAGCGCCACGCGGCGCGCCATGCCGCCCGAAATTTCCGACGGCGCGAGATCGCGCGCGCCGCGCAAACCGACTGCGTTCAGCTTCATCAGCACGAGATCGCGGACCAGCGCTTCGGGCAGATCGGTGTGCTCGCGCAGCGGAAACGCCACGTTCTCGAACACGGTCTGGTCGGTGAACAGCGCGCCGAACTGGAACAGCATGCCCATCTTTCGGCGCAGCGCGTACAGGCCATCGCGCGTCTGCGCGCCGACGTCCTGTCCGTCGAACATGACCTGGCCGCGGCTCGCCTTCACGAGGCCGCCGACCAGACGCAAGGTCGTGGTTTTGCCGCAGCCTGAGCCGCCCATGACCGCGACCACCTGACCGCGCGTGAAGCGCATGTTCAGGTTCGACAGTACGAGCCGGTCGCCGTAGCCGAAATCGACGTCGCGCAGCTCTAGCAGAGTCTCGGAAGAAGCAGGCACTGGGTAAGAGATTCCGTTGACGCAAGAGGCCGAATTATAGGGCCTGCGCGCAATCGGTGCTTTGCCTAGGTCCTCGCTCCTTCGCTTTGGGATTCTTTACCGTTGACCAGCAAACATTCGTTGCAACGACGAGACCGCCGCTGCCGCGTCCGGCGCCTCGGTGACCGCGCGCACGACCGCCGCGCTGCCGACGCCCGTTGCGAGGACGTCCGGCATCACGCCGGCGTCGATTCCGCCGATCGCAACGAGCGGTACGCGCCCCGAGAGAAGTTGCACGTAGCGTCTGAGCCGCGCGAGCCCTTGCGGCCTGGTCGGCATGACTTTGGTCGTGGTCGGGAAAACCGCGCCGAGCGCGAGATAGCTCGGCTTGAAATGCAGCGCGCGCAGCATCTCGTAATAGCCGTGCGTCGACAGTCCGAGTCGCACGCCGGCCTTTGCGATCGCGTTCAGATCGGCCGTCTGCACGTCTTCCTGGCCGAGATGCACACCGTACGCGCCCGCGGCGATCGCTTCGCGCCAATGATCGTTGATGAAAAGTTGCGCATCATGCCGGCGCCCTGCCTCGACCGAGCGTGCGATTTCGCGCCGCAAGTCGTCGGTATTGGTCGATTTGCGGCGCAATTGCGCGGTCCGCACGCCGAACTCCAGCACGCGTTCGACCCAGTCCGCGCTCGGCAGCACCGGATACAGGCCGAGCCGATCAGGACAAGCCGGAAAGCCGCCTTCGGGCGCCGCCGGCAGATCGGCGACACGCGGGAACGTCGCGAAATCGACGGGCCAGGCGTCGGCCTTGTTCTCGTCGCCCGCGCGCCAGGCGAGCGCGAGCGTGAGCGCGTCGTGCGGTTCGAAGTTGCAATCGAGGAAAGCGGCCAGAGCGGCCAGCCAATCGTCGGCCCATTCGCCTTCCAGCGCGAAGCGTTCGTCGCCGCGATACAGCGTGACCCGCCCTTCGCGTGCATCGAGCACGGCCGCGCCGCTTTGAGCGAGCCGGGCGGCGTCCGCGTCGTGCGCCTCGATAACGATCAGATCGCCGGCCTTCGGCGATTCCGGCGCGGTCAGGCAAATGCGCCAGCGCGTTTCAGCCGCGGGCCATTCGCCGAGACGCGCGCGAATCCGCTCGGCGACTTCGATCAACTCGTCGGCGGGCGGCCAGAAAACTTCGTGATTCAGCAAGCTCATGCCGCGCCTCCGTCCTGATGCCAGAACGGCATGCCGACGACCGGCGTGCTCGCCTGCGCGCTGTCGCGCTCGGCCATCGGCCCGGCGAGGAATGCCGTGCGTCCCGCTTCGACGCCGAGCGCGAAGGCTCGCGCCATCTGCGGCGGGAAAGTCGCCTGCGATACGGCCGTATTGAGCAGCACGCCGTCGAAGCCCCATTCCATCACCTGGCAGGCGTGCGACGGCACACCGAGACCGGCATCGACGATCAGCGGCACATCCGGCAGCCGCTCGCGCAGCGTGCGCAGCCCGTACGGATTGGTGACGCCTTTACCGGTGCCGATCGGCGCGCCCCACGGCATCAGCGCCTCGCAGCCCGCATCGAGCAGACGCCGGCCGATCACCAGGTCCTCCGTGCAATACGGCAGCACCTTGAAGCCCTCTCGAATCAGCTTCGCCGCCGCTTCGACGAGGCCGATCGGATCGGGCTGCAGCGTGTAATCGTCGCCGATCAGCTCCAGCTTGATCCAGGGCGTCTCGAAGACTTCGCGCGCCATGCGGGCGGTCGTGAGCACCTCGTCGACGCTCTGGCAGCCGGCCGTGTTGGGAAGCAGTGCGACGCCGTGGCGCTTCAAAACATCGAAAAAGCCGGCTTCGCCCGTTTCCGACTGGCGGCGCAAGGCGACCGTGACCATGCCTGGCCGAGCGGCGTCGATGGAGTCGGAAAGCGATTGCAGCGACGGATAACGCGAGGTGCCGAGCAGCACGCGGCTCGGAAAGGTCTCGCCGTAGAGCGTGAGAACGTCGGCGGTGGAGATGGTCATGATTCGATCCTTCGGTTCGGAGTTCAGCCGCCCGCGACGGGCGACACGACATCGAGCTTGTCGCCGGCGGCGAGCGTTTTCGTGGCGTGCTCGCCGCGCGCCACGAACTGGCCGTTCAAGGCGACTGCGAATGGCGGCTTCGCGCCGAACGCGGCGAGCGCTTGAGTGACGGTGACGTCGTCGGGCAAATCGAAGACGCGCTGATTGATATGGATGTTCATGGCTTTGGTCTCTTGCTCAATGCGACAGCGCGGGCGCGACCGAGAACGCGCCGTGCAGCAGCTCGGGCCAGCGCGCGGCGCCGCGGAAATCGGCGAAGGTCCCGGCATCGGCGACGTCGCCAGAAACGAGCGCCTCCGCTAGACAGCTCGCCACATCCGCGACTTCGGGCGCGATCATGAAGCCGTGGCGGTACAGGCCGTTCACGCGCACGGTCCGCGCCCCGTCCCAGACGATGGCCGGCCGATGATCCGGCAAGGTCGGCCGGCAATGCGAATTCAGTTCAAGGATGCGCGCCTCGCCGAAGCCCGGATGCACGGCGAAAGCGGCGCTCAGCAGTTCCAGCGCCGAGCGCACGCTTACGGGCGACATGTCTTCTCCTTCCACTTCCGTCGCGCCGATCACGTACAGATCGTTCTCCTTGGGCGCGATATAGAGCGGATAGCGCGGATGCAGCAACCGCACGGGCCGCGAAAGCCCAATGCCCGGCGCATGCACGCGCGCGACTTCGCCCCGGATGCCGCGCAGTGCGGGCCACGCGGGTTTTGCGCCCAAGCCGCGGCAATCGATGATCCAGCGGGCGTCGGGCATGGCGTCGACCGGCGTGTTCCAGTATGTGCGCACGCCGCGCGCCGTGAGGCCGGCCGCGAGCGCGCTCAAGGCCTGCCGGTTATCCAGCTGACCCTCGTTCGGCAGCAGCCAGCCCTGCGCGAAGCGCGTTCCCAGTGCCGGTTCGGCTTGCGCGACCTGCGCGCCCGCGAGCTTGACGAACCCGCCATCGAGCAAGTCGGCGGGCGAATTGGCGCGCAAGCGGCGCTCGAACAGCGGCGCCTCCGCGCGATCCGCGCCGTGCCAGACGACGAGCGTTCCGTTGCGCTGAAAGAAGACCGGCTCGGGCAATTGCGCGATTAGACGCGGCCAGCGTTCGAGCGACGCCGCCCCGAGCCCGACGACGAGCGGCTCCGCGCTTGCCGCCTCGGCGAGCGGCGCTAGCATCGCGGCGGCGACCCACGCAGCCGACTGCGTGCCCGCTGCGTCGCCGCGTTCGTAGAGCGCGACGTCATGGCCCGCGCCAGCGAGTTGCCAGGCGACGAGCCGCCCGACGAGCCCGCCGCCGACGACGGCGAAATCCTCCTGGCGCGGTGCGCCCTGTTCGATCCTGTTCAATTCGCTGTCTCCAAAGGGCGCGACGCTGCACTGGACGAGGAGACGAAGTACGCGATCTCGACCGTGCGGGCGCGGCGCCGCATCACAAGGACGAAATCAGCGGAGAGACCGGCTCGGCATGGATGAAACGTGCCGGGCGGAAAGAAAATACTGGAAGAGACTGGAGGAATGGCGCGTGACTCGCGCGTTCTCCGGAAACTTCCCTCGCCGGTATTACCCGGATCGGGTGCAAAGGGTCTCTCTCAGCCTCGCCGCGCTGCCGACCGTTCCGGCCGCCGATGCGCGCGAAGCACCCCTGTTTCGTCGAGGATCATTAAAACATGAAAGGCGAAGGCGCTGCAAACCGGGATTGCCCGCCTTTTATCGCCCGCGCCGGCACTCTGGCACAATGCCGCGAACACGGTTCGCCGCACGATCGCGCGAAATTAAGCGGACGTTAAGACAATCCCGGAACAATTCGCGGGGCCGGAAAAAGCCCGCGCGACCTGGCCGCGGACGTAACAATCGGGCGCCCCGGGGCGCATCAGCAGGAAGCTCATGACCAACATTCGTACCGAAAGCACACAGCAGAAGGCCGACGAAGTCTCGGCGTGGAGCCTCATCAAGCCGTACTGGGTTTCCGAGGAGCGCGGTGTCGCGTGGGGTCTGCTCGTCGCGATCATCGCGATCAACATGACGGTCGTGTGGATCAATGTCCGGCTCAATAGCTGGAACGCCGACTTCTATAACGCGCTGCAGAACAAGAACGTCAGGGACTTTCCTCATCTGCTGCTGATCTTCACGGGCCTCGCGTTCGCGTACATCCTGCTCGCGGTGTACGGGCGTTATCTGCGGCAGATGCTCGCGTTTCGCTGGCGGCAGTGGCTCACCAACAGGTTTCTGGAGCAATGGCTCGGCGACAAGGCGTTCTACCGCATCGAGCGCGATCGCCTCGCCGACAACCCCGACCAGCGTATTTCCGACGACCTGCAGTCCTTCGCCACCACCACGCTTTCGCTGTCCCTCGACCTGCTTTCGACGCTCGTCACACTCGTTACCTTCATCACGATTCTCTGGACCATCGCGGGCGCGCTCACCTTCTCGCTCGGCGCCACACCGGTCACGATTCCCGGCTACATGGTGTGGGCCGCCGCGCTCTACGCGATTCTCGGTTCGCTGATCATCCAGAAGGTCGGGCATCCGCTCGTGTCGATCAACTATCAGCAGCAGAAAGTCGAAGCGGATTTTCGCTTCGGGCTGATTCGCGTGCGCGAAAACGCCGAGCAGATCGCGTTCTACGATGGCATCTCCACCGAAACCGCCAACGCAAAGACCATCTTCCAGCGCATCCGCGACAACTGGTGGCTCATCATGAAGTACACGAAGCGCATGACTTTCGTGTTGAGCTTCTACGGACAGATCGCGATCATCTTTCCGATCATGGTCGCCGCGCCGCGCTACTTCGCGGGCGCGTTTTCGTTCGGCGTGCTGATGCAGATTTCATCGGCGTTCGGCACGGTCAGCGATTCGTTTTCATGGTTCATCAACAGTTATTCGACGTTGGTCGAATGGCGCGCCACCGTCAACCGTCTGCGCGAATTCAAGCGCGTGATGCGCTCGACGCATATCCGCGAGGAAACGTCGCCGGCGACGGAGCACGGGGGCATTAACCTGCACTACACGAGCACGCCGTCGCTCACGACGAACGGCCTCATGCTCGCGCTTCCCAACGGTACGCCGCTCTCGCGCGTGGCGAACGTGTCGATCGAGCCGGGCTCGCGCTGGCTCGTCGTCGGGCCGTCGGGATCGGGCAAGAGCACGTTGATGCGCGCGCTGGCGGGCTTGTGGCCGTTCGGCGACGGCACGATCGACGCGCCCGTCGACGCAAAGATGATGTTCATCCCGCAGATGAGCTATCTGCCGATCGGGACGCTGCGTGCGGCGCTTTCGTATCCGTCGCCCGGCGGCACCTTCAGCGACGACGAATCGCGCGAAGTGCTGCGCATGTGCAATCTCGAAGCTTATGCGGATCGGCTGGACGAAAGCGCGCACTGGGCGCGGAGCCTGTCGCCGGGCGAGCAGCAGCGTCTCGCCGCGGCGCGCGTACTGCTCCACAAGCCCGACTTCGTGTTCCTCGATGAAGCGACCAGCGCGCTCGACGCCGAGAACGAACTGCATATCTACAACACGCTCGTCGAGCGGCTGCCGAAGGCGGCGATTCTGAGTGTGGCGCATCGCGAGTCGGTGGCGATGTTCCATGACTACAAGATCGAGATCGAGCGGGCGATGGCGGAGGTTTGATCCGCGCCGCAGCCAAAACAAAAAGGCCACGCAACCGCGTGGCCTTCGCATCGATGCCCGGCGCCTTATCGCGGCAACTCGCTCGACCCCATCAGATACGCATCGACCGATCGCGCGCACTGACGTCCTTCGCGAATCGCCCAGACGACCAGTGACTGACCACGGCGCATGTCACCCGCCGTGAACACCTTGTCCGCCGATGTGTAATACGCCTTGTCGCCTTCGGTTGCGGCACGCACATTCCCGCGCGCATCCTTCTCGACGCCGAACGCCTCCAGCACCGGCGAAACCGGCTGCGTAAAGCCCATCGCGAGCAGCACGAGATCGGCCTTCAGTTCGAATTCGGAATTCGGCACTTCCTGCATCTTGCCGCCCTTCCACTCGACGCGCACCGCGATCAGCTTCTCGACCTTGCCGTTCTTGCCTTCGAAGCGCTTCGTCGCCACGGACCAGTCGCGATCGCAACCTTCCTCATGCGACGACGACGTGCGCAGCTTGATCGGCCAATACGGCCAGACGAGCGGCTTGTTCTCTTCCTCGGGCGGCTGCGCGAGCAGTTCGAACTGCGCCACGCTCTTTGCGCCGTGACGATTCGACGTGCCCACACAGTCGGAACCCGTATCGCCGCCGCCGATCACGACGACATGCTTGCCCTTCGCCAGCAGTTGATCCGTCAGCTTGTCGCCGGCGTTGACCTTGTTCTGCTGCGGCAGGAATTCCATTGCATAGTAGATGCCTTCCAGCTCGCGACCCGGCACCGGCAAATCGCGCGGCGTTTCCGAGCCGCCCGCGATCACGACCGCGTCGAACTGTTCCTTTAGCTCGTCCGGCGTGATCGTTTCCTTCGCCGTGTTGCCGATGTACGCCGGCAACGGATCACGACCGATGAACACGTTCGTGCGGAACGACACGCCCTCCGCCTCCATCTGACGCATGCGGCGGTCGATCAGCCACTTCTCCAGCTTGAAGTCGGGGATGCCGTAACGCAACAGACCGCCGATGCGATCGTTCTTCTCGAACACGACCACTTCGTGCCCCGCGCGCCCGAGCTGTTGCGCGGCCGCGAGGCCCGCGGGGCCCGAACCGACGACCGCGACCTTCTTGCCCGTCTTGTGCTTCGGCGGCTGCGGCACGACCCAGCCCTCGGCGAATGCCTTGTCGATGATCGCGTGCTCGATCGACTTGATGCCGACCGGATCGTCATTGATGCCGAGCGTGCAAGCCGCTTCGCACGGCGCCGGACAAATGCGGCCCGTGAACTCCGGGAAGTTGTTGGTCGAGTGCAGCACGTTGATCGCGCTCTTCCAGTCCTGCTGGAACACGAGATCGTTGAAATCCGGAATGATGTTGTTGACCGGACAGCCGTTGTTGCAGAACGGGATGCCGCAATCCATGCAGCGCGCGCCTTGAATCTTGGCGTCTTCATCCGTCAGTGCGGCGACGAATTCCTTGTAATGCTTGACGCGGGTCAGCGGTGCTTCGTATGCCTCGTGGCGGCGTTCGAATTCGAGAAAACCGGTTGCCTTGCCCATTTCTTTCTCTGTGTACAGTGAGGGACCTGCTTCCCGACGCGCTCGCATCGGGAAGGCCTTCTATATATAAAACCGCTTCAAGCCGCGATGGCGTCTTTCGACTTTTTCGCGCCGAGCTCGGTGAGCGCGCGCTTGTACTCGGTCGGGAACACCTTGACGAACTGGCGGCGAGCCGAATCCCAGTTCTCGAGCAGCGACTTCGCACGCGGCGAGCCGGTGAACTGGAAGTGACGCTCGATCAGGCCCTTGAGCAGTGCTTCGTCCGTCTTGCCGCCGTGCCACAGCGCGCGATCCACCGTGCGCTCCTGTTCGGCCTGCTGCAGCACCGGATCGAGCGCGACCATCGACTTGTTGCACTTGCCCGCGAACATGCCGTCCGGGTCGTACACGAATGCGATGCCGCCCGACATGCCCGCCGCGAAGTTGCGGCCCGTCTCGCCGAGCACGACCACCGTGCCGCCCGTCATGTATTCGCAGCCGTGATCGCCCGTGCCTTCGACGACCGCCGTCGCGCCCGAGTTGCGCACGCAGAAGCGCTCGCCCGCCACGCCGCGGAAATACGATTCGCCTTCGATCGCGCCGTACATCACCGTGTTGCCGCAGATGATGTTTTCCTCGGACTTGCCGCGGAAGTCGTTGGTCGGGCGAATGATGATGCGTCCGCCCGACAGGCCCTTGCCGACATAGTCGTTGCCGTCGCCGACGAGATCCAGCGTGACGCCCTTCGCAAGGAATGCGCCGAAGCTCTGGCCGGCCGTGCCCTTCAACTGGATGTGGATCGAGTCGTCGGGCAGGCCGTCGTGACCGTGCTTCTTCGCGATGAGACCGGACAGCATCGCGCCGACCGTGCGGTTCACGTTGCGCACCGGCTGGATGAACGAGACATGCTCGCCCTTCTCGATCGCCGCCTTCGATTTCTCGATCAGCACGTGATCGAGCGCCTTGTCGAGCCCATGATCCTGCACGTCGACATGCTTGCGCGCGACGTCCTCACCGACCGGCACCTGATAGAAGATGCGCGAGAAGTCGAGACCCTTCGCCTTCCAGTGTTCGATGCCCTTCTTCATATCGAGCAGATCGACGCGGCCGATCAGGTCGTCGAACTTGCGGATACCGAACTGCGCCATGATCTCGCGCACTTCTTCCGCAACGAAGAAGAAGAAGTTGACGACGTGCTCCGGCTGCCCTGAGAACTTTGCGCGCAGCACCGGATCCTGCGTCGCGACGCCGACCGGGCACGTGTTCAGATGGCACTTGCGCATCATGATGCAGCCTTCGACGACGAGCGGCGCCGTCGCGAAGCCGAACTCGTCCGCGCCGAGCAGCGCGCCGATCACGACGTCGCGGCCGGTCTTCATCTGGCCGTCGGCCTGCACGCGGATGCGTCCGCGCAGCCGGTTCAGCACGAGCGTCTGCTGCGTTTCGGCGAGGCCGAGTTCCCACGGCGTGCCCGCGTGCTTCAGCGACGACAACGGCGATGCGCCCGTGCCGCCGTCGTGACCCGCGATCACGACGTGATCCGCCTTCGCTTTCGCCACACCGGCGGCAACCGTGCCGACACCGACCTCCGACACCAGCTTCACCGAAATGCTCGACGACGAGTTCACGTTCTTCAGATCGTGAATCAGTTGCGCGAGGTCTTCGATCGAATAGATGTCGTGGTGCGGCGGCGGCGAAATCAGGCCGACGCCCGGCACCGAATACCGCAGCTTGCCGATGTAATCGGACACCTTGTGGCCCGGAAGCTGACCGCCTTCGCCCGGCTTCGCGCCTTGCGCCATCTTGATCTGGATCTGGTCCGCCGACGACAGATATTCCGCCGTCACGCCAAACCGGCCCGACGCGACCTGCTTGATCTTCGAGCGCAGCGAATCGCCGTCCTTCAGCGGGATGTCGGTGATGACTTCCTTGCCGATGATCGATTGCAGCGTGTCGCCGTTCTTGATCGGAATGCCGCGCAGTTCGTTGCGATAACGCGTTTCGTCCTCGCCGCCTTCGCCCGTGTTCGACTTGCCGCCGATGCGGTTCATCGCGACAGCGAGCGTGGCGTGCGCTTCCGTGCTGATCGAGCCGAGCGACATCGCGCCCGTTGCGAAGCGCTTGACGATGTCCTTCGCCGATTCGACTTCGTCGAGCGGAATCGCCTTCGACGGCTCGACCTTGAACTCGAACAGGCCACGGAACGTCATGTGACGCTTCGTCTGGTCGTTGATGATGTGTGCGTATTCCTTGTACGTCTGATACGAGTTGCTGCGGGCCGAATGCTGCAGCTTGGCGATCGCGTCCGGCGTCCACATGTGCTCTTCGCCGCGCACGCGGTACGCATACTCGCCGCCCGCGTCGAGCATGGTCGCGAGGACCGGGTTGTCGCCGAATGCGTCGCGATGCAGGTGGATCGCCTCTTCCGCCACTTCGAACAGGCCGATGCCGCCGACCTTCGTCGCCGTGCCCTTGAAGTACTTCTCGACCAGCTCCGTCGACAGGCCGACGCCTTCGAAGATCTGCGCGCCGGTGTAGGACATGTACGTCGAAATGCCCATCTTCGACATGACCTTCAACAGGCCCTTGCCGACCGCCTTCGTGAAGTTGTAGATGACCTTGTCGGCCGAAAGATCGCCCTTCAGGCCTTCGGCCATGTTGGCGAGCGTTTCGAGCGCGAGGTACGGGTGAACGGCTTCCGCGCCGTAGCCCGCGAGCAGCGCGAAGTGATGCGTCTCGCGCGCCGAGCCCGTTTCCACGACGAGACCCGTGCTCGTGCGCAGACCGTGCGCGACGAGATGCGAGTGAATCGCCGAGGTGGCGAGCAGCGCCGGGATGGCGACGTTGTCACGGTCCATCTTGCGATCGGACACGATCAGAATGTTGTAGCCGGACTTCACGGCATCGACCGCTTCCGCGCACAGCGACGCGATGCGTGCCTCGATACCTTCCTTGCCCCACGCCACCGGATAGCAGATGTTCAGTTCGTACGAGCTGAACTTGCCGCCGGTGTATTTGTCGATCGCGCGGATCTTCGCGATGTCCTTGAAGTCGAGCACGGGCTGCGACACTTCGAGACGCATCGTCGGATTGATGTTGGTCGTGTCGAGCAGGTTCGGCTTCGGACCGATGAACGAGTTGAGCGACATGACGAGGTTCTCGCGGATCGGATCGATCGGCGGGTTCGTCACTTGCGCGAACAACTGCTTGAAATAGTTGTAGAGCGTCTTGTTCTTGTTGGACATGACCGCGAGCGGCGAGTCGTTGCCCATCGAGCCCACGGCCTCTTCGCCCGACTGCGCCATCGGCGCCATCAGGAACTTGAGGTCTTCCTGCGTGTAGCCGAACGCCTGCTGACGATCGAGCAGCGCGGCGGCTTCGCGGCGTTGCGTTTCGACGTCTTCGGCCTTCGGCTCGATCTCGTCGAGCTTGATGCGCACGGCGTCGATCCAGCTCTTGTACGGCTTCGCGTTGGACAGGTTGTCCTTCAGTTCCTTGTCCTCGATGATGCGGCCCTGCTCCATGTCGATCAGGAACATCTTGCCCGGCTGCAGACGCCACTTCTTGACGATCTTCGATTCGGGAATGGGCAGCACGCCGGATTCCGACGCGAGGATCACGAGGTCGTCGTCGGTGACGAGATAGCGCGCCGGACGCAGGCCGTTACGGTCGAGCGTAGCGCCGATCTGGCGGCCGTCCGTGAACGCGATCGCGGCCGGGCCGTCCCACGGCTCCATCATCGCGGCGTGATATTCGTAGAACGCGCGACGGTTGTCGTCCATCAGCGTGTGCTGTTCCCAGGCTTCCGGGATCATCATCATCATTGCGTGGACGAGCGGGTAGCCGGCCATCACGAGCAGTTCGAGACAGTTGTCGAACGACGCCGTGTCCGACTGGCCCGGATAGATCAGCGGCCAGAGCTTCGGCAAGTCGTCGCCGAGCACGTAGGACGCGATCGCGCCGGTGCGCGCGTTCAGCCAGTTGACGTTGCCCTTCACGGTGTTGATTTCACCGTTGTGCGCGATCATCCGGTACGGGTGCGCCAGTTCCCACGCAGGGAACGTGTTGGTCGAGAAGCGCTGGTGCACGAGTGCGAGCGCCGACACGACACGCTCGTCCTGCAGGTCGCGGTAGTACACGCCGACCTGACCCGCCAGCAGAAGACCTTTGTAGACGACGGTGCGCGACGACATCGACGGCACGAAATATTCCTTGCCGTGCTTGAGCTTGAGCGCCTGAATGCGATGGCTCGCCGTCTTGCGGATGATGTACAGCTTGCGCTCGAGCGCGTCCGTCACGACGATGTCCTTGCCGCGGCCGATGAAAATCTGGCGGATCAGCGGCTCGCTCGCCTTCACGGTCGGCGAAATCGGCATGTTGGAATCGACGGGCACGTCACGCCAGCCCAGCACCACCTGGCCTTCGGCCTTCACCGTGCGCTCGAGCTCCTGCTCGCACGCGAGACGCGACGCATGCTCCTTCGGCAGAAAAATCATGCCGACGCCGTATTCGCCAGCCGGCGGCAACGTTACGCCCTGCTTGGCCATTTCTTCGCGATAGAAACCGTCCGGCACCTGGATCAGGATGCCGGCGCCGTCGCCCATCAGCGGATCGGCGCCGACCGCGCCGCGGTGATCGAGATTTTCGAGAATCTTGAGACCCTGCTGAATGATCTCGTGGCTCTTTTTCCCCTTGATATGGGCGACGAAGCCGACGCCACAGGCGTCATGCTCGTTCGCAGGGTCGTACATGCCCTGCGCGGCGGGAAGCGAACCGGCTGCCGGTTGCTGATGATCGTTCATGGGGACACCGTCTCTACTGTGAGGGGCCGACTCGGCCGTTGAACCATTTTCTTGTCGCTCGCGACCGTTTTTCAACTGGATGTGTCACGAAGCACGGTCATGCGCGGCACGCTGCACCGCGGCAATTGCCGGAAATCGAAATATACGCGACGAATCAAAAAGATGGCAAATAAAACGTGATGATGTAGCCCCAATTATCGTTATGGTGCAAAGGCGCCCCAACATATTAGGGACGTATCATCCGGCATCAAAAAGAAACGGCGAAGCTCGAAAAATCGAGACGCCGTTTCATTTTTCAGCTTCACGTGTGCCGCCCAAGGCCGTTATTGGGGCTGTGGGGTTTCGCGGATCTTTCGCGGACGTCCGCGCGGCAGCGGCGACACCCGACGGTTGGCTGCATGCGACGCCCATTCGCGATAGGCATCGCTGCCCAGTACCCAGCCTTTGAGTGTCGCTTGCAGAAGACGATTGGCTTCGCGCTCGTCGAGCGATTGTTCGCACAGTTCCTTGTAGGCGTGCTGGCGTTCGAACGGCGTGTTGCCGAGCGACCAGAAGAGCGGATGGTCGGTAATCAGGCCGTCCAGTGTAAGCCCGACATGATGACGGAAGCTGGACCACTTGTAGTCCTGCGGGGCCGCGACCAGTTGCGCGCGCACGGGCGCCATTTCGACGACGCGCGTGGCGAGCAAAAAGTAACGTTCGCCCTCGATGACCGTGGCACGATAGCGCCCTTCCCAAAGCGTGCCGCGTCGCGTGTAACGGCGATTGAAGTGCGCGACGTAACGACGTCCGACTGCTTGCATCGCTTTGGGCAAGCTGGACTCGTCGCGTGGCGTGACAAGCAGATGCACCGCTTGCGGCATCAGCGCATAGGCATGGATGGAGAGGTGATGATCACGTGAAGCAGTCCTCAAGCAGTCGATGAAGAGCTCGTAGTCCTGGTCGTCGACGAAGGCGGGTTGCTGGTCGAGACCACGCAGGATGACATGCTGCGGCTGTTCGGGAACGTAGAGTCGTGCAAGCCGTGCCATTCTGGATATTCCGTTGGTCGCATTTGTGATACCCCGATCGGGGGCCTTTCGGAGCCGTTACGGTGGCGCGGACAAACGCATGCAAGTGCCGTGCAACGAGGCCCCAAAGCCGCTCTTTGCCCTAGGGAAAATGCTCTACGGCATCGCTATGGTTTATGTGAAATGTTGTGTTCATAATGAGCGTGCTTTTTCGGAGGAGCACAAATTGAAAATAAAACAAGTCATCACGGGGATTGCGGCATTAGCATGTGTGTCCACCGCGGCACATGCGCAATCTGCTGGATCCTTCTATGCAACAGCAGGCTGGTTTCACTTTGCCCCGCAAGACAGCAGTGGTCCGCTCAAAGAAACAAGTGTAGGCGGATCTCCGGTCAATATCGATGTTCCCGGCACCGGCGCCGGCATCTCGAGCGCTGACACGGCCGGCTTCACATTGGGCTACTTCGCCACCGACCACATCGCGGCCGAACTCGAAATGGGCGTGCCGCCCACGTTCGATCTTGAAGGCACAGGCACCTTCTCGCAGTACGGCAAGCTCGGCAGCGCGAAGCAGTGGAGCCCGACGCTGCTGTTCAAATACTTCTTCAACGCACCTACGGCGAAGTTCCGTCCGTTCGTGGGCCTTGGTGTAACCCGGACCTGGTTCACCGACGCTCAGATCACGAACCAGCAATTCGAAGGCTCGGTACTGCATGGTCCGACCACGGTCGACACGGATAGTTCTTGGGCGCCCGTGTTTAACGTCGGTGCGACTTACAATTTCACAGAACACTGGTTCGCCGGATTTTCCGTGTCGTTCATCCCTTTGAAGGCCACGGCGAAGCTGAACACACAGGCTCAAACGCCTGTCGGCACGCTCAACGTGCAGTCGCAGGCAAAAATCACGCTCAACCCGATCGTCACATATTTGCGCGTTGGCTATCGCTTCTAAAGTCAAACTGCGCACGGGCATGTAACGACCGTAAAAGCGCGACTGCGAAAACAAAGAAAAGGCCGGCATAATTAACTCGTGCCGGCATTTTCTTTTTGCACGTACTTGTAAATGTGACCTCCGCAAGAAGGAAGCGCTCGCAGTTCTTACGCGTCCGCACGCACATCGAATATGTCGCGGTCGCGCTTACCGAGGCGTTGCGCAATGTCGAAGCACCGGCATCGAATTTGCTGCATCATGGATTTTCCCCGCCACCTCGGCGGGCCGTCCACGATTCATCCATCGGAGCGATCTATGAACGCACTGCCTAACACGCGAGACGCCATCGGAGATTCATGGAGCACCACGAGCCGCCGCGCACGCCGCATGGCGCGACACGGCCGTGAAGCGGCCGAGGACATCGGCTCCGAACTCCGCGCGCTGCTCAGCGAGCTTGAAAGCACTTTGGCCCAAGGCACATCGGCCGATGCGGCTGCGCTGCGCGCGCAGATCGGCGAGCGCCTCGACAGCGCCCGCGCACGCCTTAACGATACCCACGCAGCACTACGCGAGCGCGCCGGCGCGGCGCTCGGAGACGCGGACGCCTACCTTCACGAAAAGCCCTGGCAGACGATCGCGCTCGTCGGCGGACTGGCGCTGGTCGCGGGCGTGTTGCTCGCGCGGGCGCGCTGACGCTTCAATCGGCCGACGTTTCCAGAAAATCCGCGCCAATGATGTCGATGCGGTCCGTGCAGATCGCATCGACTCCCCACTGCGCAAGCAGGCGCGCGCGCGCCGGCTCGTTCACCGTATAGGCGAGGATGCGCAAGCCTGCATCCTTGATTTCTGTGACGAGCGTCTCGTCGAGTGCGCGATGATTCACATGCAGCGACACGCACGACAGCGCCGCCGTCTGCGCGCGCCAGTTCTCCGGAACATGTTCGTACAGCATGCCCCGAGGAAGATTCGGCGCGACATCGCGCGCGGCTTCGAGCGCCGCATATGAAAACGATGACAACAGCGGCGCGGGTTCGGCATCCGCCCATAACCGCGCTGCCTCGCGTGCGACGAGCACGCCTGTTTCCACGTCCCGCCCCTGACTCGGCTTGATCTCGATGTTCACCGCAAGCCCATGTTTCGCGCATCGTTCGTGCACTTGCGCAAGCGTCGGCATGCGCGCGTTGGCGAACTCCGCACTGAACCAGGTGCCCGCATCGAGCGCGCGCAGTTCTGCGTAAGACATCGCTTTCGCCGCGCCGCGCCCGTTCGACGTGCGGTCTACCGCGTCGTCGTGCAGCAGGAAGACGACATCGTCAGCGGAGAGCTTCGCGTCGAATTCGATCATCTTGTGACCGAAGCGCGCGCCCACGTCGATCGCTTCGAGCGTGTTCTCCGGCGCGAGCTTGCCGCCGCCCCGATGCGCGACGATCGCGGGATAGGGCCAGGTTCTCATCGCATATGCTCCATTCAATTGGCGCGCAGTCCCGCCGCCGGATCGAAGAAATGCAGATGCCGCGCGGGCAACGACACCCTCAGCCGCTCGCCGCGCTGCGGACGATGTTCATGCGGCAAGCGCGCCGCCACGTCGTGCTTGCCCCACTTGCCGTGCGCGAGATTGTCCGCGCCGAGCAGTTCGGCCGAATCGACGTCGAGCGTCGCGCCCGGCGCGTCGTGGTTGCCGGGCGTCATGTGCTCCGGACGAATGCCGACGATCCACTCGCGCCCATACATTGCGCTTGTCACGCTGCTCGCGCCCGCGACCGGCAGCTTCGGCCCGTCGCCCGCAACATCGAAGGTCGATCCGTCTTCGGACAGACGGCCTTCGAGCAGATTCATCGCCGGCGAGCCGATGAAGCTCGCGACGAATACCGTTGCCGGACGCTCGTACACGTCGGTCGGGGCGCCGATCTGTTCAGCGTGCCCCTTGTTCATGACGATGACGCGCTGCGCGAGCGTCATGGCTTCGATCTGATCGTGCGTGACGTACAGGCTCGTGGTCGCGAGGCGCGCGTGCAGCCGTTGAATCTCGAGACGCATCTGCACGCGCAGTTTCGCGTCGAGATTCGAAAGCGGTTCGTCGAAGAGAAACACCGCCGGTTCGCGCACGATCGCACGACCCATCGCGACGCGTTGCCGCTGACCGCCCGACAGTTCACGCGGCTTGCGCGCGAGCAAATGTTCGAGCTCCAGGATGCGCGCCGCATTGGCCACGCGCGATTCGATGGTCTTTCTGTCCGCGCCGCCGATCTTCAGCGCATACGCCATATTCTGCGCGACGCTCATGTGCGGATAAAGTGCGTAATTCTGAAAGACCATCGCAATATCGCGATCCTTCGGCTCCAGCTTGTTCACGACTTTGCCGCCGATCTCGATCGTGCCGTGCGACACGCTTTCGAGTCCCGCGACCATGCGCAGCAGCGTCGATTTTCCGCAGCCGGACGGGCCGACCATCACGACGAACTCGCCATCGTCCACGGCTACGTCGACGCCGTGCAGCACGTAGTTGGAGCCGTCGTACGTTTTCTTTACGCCTTTGAGATTCAATGCGGCCATCGATCAGCCTTCTCCGTTATTTCTCTGAGTCCACGAGTCCGCGCACGAACCAGCGCTGCATCGTCAGGACGACCGCGAGCGGCGGCAGCATCGCGAGCAGCGTCGCTGCCATCACGAGGTGCCATTCGGTCGCGGTATCGCCCGACGCGATCATGCTCTTGATGCCGACCACCGCCGTCTGCAGCGACACCTCGTTGGTGATGAGAATCGGCCAGAGATACTGATTCCAGCCGTAGATGAACGTAATGACGAAGAGCGCCGCGATGTTGGTCTTCGACAGCGGCAGCACGACGTCCCAGAAGAAGCGCAGCGGACCCGCGCCGTCGATGCGCGCCGCTTCCATCAGTTCGTCGGGCAGCGTCATGAAGAACTGGCGGAAGAGAAACGTCGCCGTCGCGGATGCGATCAGCGGCAGCGTCAAGCCCGCATACGTGTTCGACAGATGCATCGACGAGACGACTTGCACCGTCGGAAAGATGCGCACTTCGACCGGCAGCATCAGCGTGATGAAGATGAGCCAGAAGGCGAGGTTCTTCATCGGAAAGCGGAAGAAGACGATCGCGTACGCGGAGACGATCGACACCGCGATCTTGCCGATCGAAATCACGAGCGCCATCACGAGGCTGTTCATCAACATGAGACCGAACGGCGCCGCCGCATTGCCGCTGCCGTGCGTCCAGATGTGCGCGACGTTCTCGAAGAGATGCGTGCTCGGAACGAGCGAAAGCGGCACGCTGAACACTTCCTTCGAGTTCATCGTGGCCGCGCAGAACGCGACGTACACCGGAAACACGATCAGCGCGACGCCGAGCAACAGCACGGCGTGACAGAAGATATCGAAGCCGCGACGGTTTTCGATCATGAATATTGCACCCTGCGTTCGACGAAGCGGAACTGGATGACGGTCAACGCGACGACGATCACCATCAGCACGACCGATTGCGCGCCCGAGCTGCCGATGTCGAGTCCCTGAAAGCCTTCCGCGAAAATCTTGTAGATGAGCGTCTTGGTCGATTGCGCGGGACCACCACCGGTAGCGGCATCGATGACCGGGAAGGTATCGAAGAACGCGTAGACCAGGTTCACGACGAGCAGGAAGAAAGACGTCGGCGACAGGAGCGGCAGCGCAATGCCGAAGAAGCGCCGCACGGGCCCGGCGCCATCGATGGCGGCGGCTTCGATCAGCGATTGCGGAATCGCCTGAAGGCCCGCATAGAAGAACAGGAAGTTGTAGCTGACCTGCTTCCACACCGACGCGAGCACGACGAGAAACATCGCCTGCGTGCCATTGAGCGCGTGGTTCCAGATGATGCCCTGCTTGGCGAGCGCATACGTCACGAGCCCGATGCTCGGGTTGAACAGGAACGACCACAGCACGGCGGCGATCGCGGGCGCGACCGCGTATGGCCAGATGAGCAGCGTCTGATACGCCTTCGCACCGCGCGTCACGCGATCGGCGCATGCGGCGAGCAGGAGCGAGATCACGAGGCCCGACACGGTGACGAGCGAGCAGAAGATCATCGTCGTGCTGAACGACGAGAGATAGAGCGGATCGGCGAACAACTGCCTGAAGTTCGCCAGCCCGACGAATTCGCTCGACGTGCCGAACGCGTCCTGACTCTGCGTGGCCTGCCAGAGCGCTTCGCCTGCCGGCCAGAGAAAGAACAGCGCGGTGATCGCGAGTTGCGGCGCGACGAGCAGATACGGCAGGACGCTCGTATCGAAACGAGACCGTTTTTCCATGCGTTGAAATCCCGAACGGAAGCGCCCGCGATGATCGCGGGCGCATGCGCTTTAGTTGCCGGTCTTCTCGAAGCGGCGCAGCAGCTCGTCGCCGCGCTGCACTGACGCGTCGAGCGCTTGTTGCGGCGTCTTCTTCTCAGCCCAGACCTGTTCCAGCTCTTCGTCGACGATCGTGCGGATCTGCGGCATGTTGCCCAGACGCAGCCCCTTCGTGTAAGGGAGCGGCGGCTTGTTCAGCATCTGCTTGATCGCGATGTCCGCGCCGGGGTTCTTGTCGTAAAAGCCCTGCTTCTGCGTGAGCTCGTATGCGGCCTGCGTGACCGGCAGATAGCCCGTGTCCTGATGCCACTTCCCGGCGACTTCCGGCGTCGAAAGATACGCGAGGAACTTCGCGACGCCCTTGTAGACGGCCGGGTCCTTGCCCGACAACACCCACAGGCTCGCGCCGCCGATGATCGCGTTCTGGGGCGCACCCTTTACGTTCGCGTCGTAGGGCATCATGCCCACGCCGTAGTCGAACTTCGCGAATTTCGCGATGGTCGCGCGCGAGCCCGACGAGTTCGTGATGATGCCGCAGTCGCCGCTATAGAACTTCGACACCGGCTCGTCCTTGCGGCCGACATACGTGAACGTGCCTTCCTTCGCCATGTTCTGCAGGAACTGGATATGCGCGACCTGCAGCGGCTTGTTGAATTCGAGCTTGGCGTCGAGGCCGTCGAAACCGTTGTTCTTCGTCGCGAACGGCGCGGCATGCCACGCGCTGTAATTCTCGAGCTGAATCCAGCTTTGCCAGCCCGACGAGTAACCGCACGAATAGCCGGCGGCCTTCAGCTTCTTCGCGTCGGCTTCGACATCGGCCCAGGTCTTCGGCGGCTGGTTCGGATCGAGACCGGCTTTCTTGAATGCGTCCTTGTTGTAATAGAGAACAGGCGTAGAGCTGTTGAACGGCATCGAGATCAGATGGCCGGTCTTCGCGTCGCTGTAGTAACCGGCGATGGTCGGCACGAACGCCTTTTCGTCGAGCGGCACGCCGGCCTGCTTGAAGACGTCGTAGACCGGGATGACTGCCTTCTTCGCCTGCATCATCGTCGCGGTGCCGACTTCGTAGACCTGCAGGATCGCGGGCGCGTTGCCGCTGCGATACGCCGCGATGCCCGCCGCGAGCGCCTGGTCATATGTGCCCTTGAACACGGGAACGATCTTGTAATCGCTCTGCGACTTGTTGAAGTCGTTGGCGATGTCGTTCACGCGCTCGCCGAGCGCGGCTTCCATCGCGTGCCAGAACTGGATTTCCGTCGCGGCGTGCGCTGCGGTGCTGGCGCCGAAGGCCAGAACGGCCGCGGCCGAGATCGTGCGGAACAAGGGCTTGCAGCTCATCGATGAGTCTCCTTTTGAGGATTCGCGCTTGAAACGCGCGATATTAGTTGTTGTCGATGACAAACAGGCGTTGATACTCTTTCAATGCATAGCGATCGGTCATGCCCGCGATGTAATGCGCGATGAGCCGCGCCTGCGAGCTGTCATGGCTCGATGAAGGCGCGTCGTTCGCGGATTCCTCCGTCACCGGCCCGCGCGCCTGATAGGCGGGCGGCAAGAGACGCGGATCGTCGGTGAAGGCTTCGAAAAGGCCCGTCACGACGCGCTTCGCCTTGTTGGCCATGCGCATCACGCGATAGTGGCGGTACAGGTTCTTGAAGAGAAAGCGCTTGAGTTGCGCCGCCTGCGCCGCGACTTCATCGCTGTGTGCGACGAGCGGCGGCGCATTGCGCACGGCGTCGAGCGATTGCGGCGCGACGCGTTCGAGGTTGCGGCCCGTCGCCTCGATCAGATCGACGATCAACGTGTTGATGATGCGGCGGATCGTTTCGTGGATGAGCCTGCGCCCTTCGATGTCCGGATAATCGGCCCGCGCCGCATCGTAATGCGTGTGCCACAGACTCACTTCGGAAAGCTGATCGAGCGTGATGAGGCCGGAGCGCAGGCCATCGTCCACATCGTGATTGTTGTAGGCGATTTCATCGGCGACATTCGCGATCTGCGCTTCGAGCGACGGCTGCTTTCCCGTGAGAAAGCGCTCGCCGAGTTCGCCGAGCTTGCGCGCGTTTTCGCGCGAGCAATGCTTGAGGATGCCTTCGCGCGTCTCGAAGCAGAGGTTCAGGCCGTTGAACGCGCCGTAATGCTCTTCGAGCTGATCGACCACTGCGAGGCTCTGCAGATTGTGCTCGAAGCCACCGTGATCGCGCATGCATTCGTGCAGCGCGTCTTGCCCGGCATGACCGAATGGCGTGTGGCCGAGATCGTGCGCGAGCGAGATGGCTTCGACCAGATCTTCGTTCAGCCTCAGGTTGCGCGCGACCGAACGCGCGATCTGCGCGACTTCGAGACTGTGCGTGAGGCGTGTACGGAACAGATCGCCTTCGTGATTGACGAAGACCTGCGTCTTGTATTCGAGTCTGCGAAATGCGGTCGAGTGCACGATGCGGTCGCGATCGCGCTGGAACTCGGTGCGCGCCGCAGGCGGCGTTTCGGCGAAGCGCCGCCCGCGCGATTGCGACGCGTGCGCGGCATACGGCGCGAGATGCGCTTCGAACGCGAGCGTCGGCGGCGTGCCCTGCGGAACTTGATCTTCTATGTCGCTCACCGGCTGCTCCGCATCGTCGTGGTTCTAGCCGCCGCTCGCGCGGATCAGACGCTGGCTGCGAGCGTCGCGCGCACGGCCTGATCGGGCGCGCTCGTGATCTCTGTCGCGCCGAAGCGGGTCAGCAGAATGAATTTGATCTCGCCAGCTTCGGCCTTCTTGTCGACCTTCATCAGATCGACGTAGCGGTCGTCGCCGAGCCGCGGCGCCGTGACCGGCAGCTTCGCCGCTTCGATCACACGCACGAGACGCTGACGCGCGGCTTCGTCGAGCTTGCCGAGGCGCACCGACAGATCCGCCGCCATCACCATGCCGCAACCGACCGCCTCGCCATGCAGCCATTCGCCGTAGCCGAGCCCGGCTTCGATCGCATGGCCGAAGGTGTGGCCGAAATTGAGAATGGCGCGCTGGCCGCCTTCGCGCTCGTCGGACGCGACGACCGACGCCTTGATCTCGCACGAACGCTTGACCGCGTGCGCGAGCGCGTCGTCGTCGCGGCGATTGAGCGCGTCGATGTTGGCTTCGATCCATTCGAAAAACTCGGCGTCCTTGATGGCCGCGGTCTTGATGACTTCCGCGATGCCCGCCGCCAGTTCGCGCTCCGGCAAGGTGTGCAGCGCGCCGATATCCGCGATGACCGCCTGCGGCTGATAGAACGCGCCGATCATGTTCTTGCCGAGCGGATGATTGATGCCCGTCTTGCCGCCTACCGATGAATCGACTTGTGAAAGCAGCGTGGTCGGCACCTGGATGAACGGTACGCCGCGCATGTAGGACGCCGCCGCGAACCCGGTCATGTCGCCGACGACACCGCCGCCGAGCGCGATCAGCGCGGTCTTGCGATCGGCGCGTTCGGTGAGGAGCGCATCGAAGATCGTGTTGAGCGTTTCCCAGTTCTTGTGCGCTTCGCCGTCCGGCAGGACTACGGTGGTCACCTTCTTGCCGAGCGGTTCGAGCGCGGCGCGCAACCGTTCGCCGTAAAGCGGATCGATGGTGGAATTCGTGACGATCGCCACGGACGAACCCTTGATGTGCGGCGCGAAGAGTTCCGTGCGGCCGATCAGGCCCGCACCGATATGAATGGGATAGGCGCGCTCGCCCAGTTCGACGCTGACGGTGATCGTTGGGGTAATCATGGCGGACATTATGACTCAGCCGACTTGACGACGCCGGCGACCTCCAGTTGCATCAGGACCATATTGACGAGCGCGTTGACGGTCGGCCGCCCCGTTTCCACGACGAAATGCGCGCACTGCTGATACAGCGGATCGCGCACCTGAAAAAGCGCTTCGAGCTTGCCGCGCGGATCTTCGGTCTGCAGGAGCGGGCGATTCTTGTCGCGCCGCGTGCGTTGCCAGAGATCGTGCGGATTGGCGCGCAGATAAATGACGATGCCGCGATTCTTCAGATGTTCCCGATTCTCGGGCCGAAGCACCGCGCCGCCGCCGGTCGCGAGTACGATGCCGCTGCGCTGCGAAAGCTCATCGATGATGTTCGCCTCGCGCTGACGAAAACCCGCCTCGCCCTCGAGTTCCCAGATCACCGGGATGCGAGCGCCCGTACGCGCCTCGATCTCCAGATCCGAATCGATGAACGAGCGCTGCAGACGGCGCGCAACCGCGCGGCCCACGGTGGTTTTACCCGCCCCCATGAGTCCGACGAAAAAAATGTTCGCGTTCGCGTGCCCTTCCTGCAACCTGGATCCTTTTACAGTATCGAATTTCTTCGTGCGGCAGCTTAAGGGCAAACCGCCCGCTTTGTCGAGTCGCGCCGCC